>Ga0126379_10001376_pt1 | contig 14746 bp, 14 predicted proteins | sample PanSoiMetPlot_24_FD_92640 | JGI IMG/M metagenome (GOLD analysis project Ga0126379, IMG submission 92640) | Tropical forest soil microbial communities from Panama - MetaG Plot_24 | ecosystem: Environmental > Terrestrial > Soil > Tropical forest > Bulk soil | place: Panama | collected 2016-02-17 | reverse complement strand
GCTCGTCCACAATTTGCGGGTAGACCGGTGCCCGGTCGGTGACGACCTCGACCGGACGCAGTCCGAGCCGTAGCGCGCGGGCGAAGAAGCTGCGTGCAGCGACCGCATTCCGGCGGGACGACATGAGGACATCGATCACCTGCCCGTGCTGATCCACCGCCCGGTACAGGTAAGTCCAACGGCCAGCGACCTTAACGTAGGTCTCATCGACGAACCACCGATCACCGGTGGCATGGCGGGCCGGCCGAGCGGGTCGATGAACTGCGCCGTGAACGTCCGCTTGATGCCGCGTACCAGCAAGACAATGCTGCCGGCCGCCCAGGCGACCGGCGTGAGGTAACGGCGGGACTGGCCGAACTGCCGCGTCGCTGCTTCGATCTGAGCCGGGTCAGCGTCGGCGACGGCGCGCACCGCCCGAACCAGCCGCGAATACGGCGACCGGATGACCGGCTCGGTCGCAGACGCCGGTGGCTCGGCGCCGGGCGGCTGCCTCGACTGCGTGTCCATGCTGGCCATCCGCCACTGGCTCGGTCAGCTGCCGAACAGGTACCCGGTGAGTTCGACCTCCGCGCTGGCCTGCTCGTCGTTGGCCGCCCGGGCGAGGGCCACACGATGCGTCCCGGCAGCGACCCGCCATTGGCTCGCTGTGCCGTCATACCGCGCAAGCAGCCGCGGGTCCGCCGTGAGGGTGACCTGCCGCGACTGCCCCGGCTCGAGCTCGACACGCTCGAAGCCCAGCAGCCGCATCCGCTTCTCGCCCGCCGCGTCGGTCAGGTACAGCTGTGGGACGTCCCCGCCGGCCCGGTCGCCGGTGTTGGTGACAGTGAACATGGCGGTCACCGTCTCACCACCGGTCACGGTCAGGTCGCTGTATTCGAAGCTGGTGTAGCTCAGCCCGTGCCCGAACGCGTACATCGGTTGCGCCCCGGTCTTGGCCATCCACCGGTAGCCGATCTCGGCGCCCTCGTTGTAGTCGATCGTCACGGCGGTGCCCCAGGGCGTGCCGTGCCCGGGGAGCTGGGGCCGCGGAGTCTGGTCGAGGCTCTCGGGGAAGGTGATCGGCAGCCGTCCGGACGGGTTGACCGCGCCGGTGAGGATCTCCGCGATCGCCTGGGCGCCGGCCTGCCCGGGGTACCAGGCCTGCACGATCGCCTGGACCTTGTCCCGCCATGGCATCGAGGTCGGATTCCCGGTCTCCAGCACGACGATCGTGTTCGGGTTCGCCGCGGCGACGGCGTCGATCATGGCGTCCTGCCCCCACGGCAGCGACAGGTCGGCGTTGTCGTAGCCCTCGCCCTCCACGCGGACCGCGAAGGCGACGACGACGTCGTTGCGCTTGGCCGTCATCGCGGCCTCCGCGGGCGTGTACCCGGGGTCGAAGTCGAGCTTCGCCTGCGGCAGCGCCTTCTTCAGCTGCTCCAACGGAGACGGCCGGAACAGGAAGAGGTTGCGCGAGCCTCCCATGATGCCGGCGCCACCGATCGGGACGACGTCGGCGAACCCGCCCACCGGGTTGACCGCGCCCGAGCCGGTGCCGCTGGCAACCCCCTCCTGCGCGAAGCCACCGATGAGGGCGACCTTGAGCGGCTGGTCCGCGGCCAGCGGCAGCGCGCCGTCGTTCTTCAGCAGCACGATGCCCTGCCGCGCACCCTGCAGCGCGATCGCGTGATACCTGTCCAGGTCGACCTCGGGAGCCGGCCCCCATTGGTCGGCGCCCACCGCGAACAGAGAGCGCAGGATGCGGAGCACCATGTCGTGCAGCCGCTCCTCGGGCAGCTTGCCGTCGGCGTACGCCTGCCGGAGATCGTCGGTGAAGGGCTCCTTGCCCCAGAACACCATGTCGCCCTGGACGCCGGACTCCTGGTCGAGGCCCTTGAGGGCAAAATCCCAGCTCGGGGTCGCGCCCCAGTCGGACATCACGTAGCCCGGGTAGCCCCAGGCGCCCTTGAGGACGTCGTTCAGCAGGTGGCCATTCCCGCCGGCGTACTCGCCGTTGATCTTGTTGTAGCCGCTCATGATCGCGCCGGGGTGGGAGCGCTCGATCGCGATCTGGAACGCGAGCAGGTCCGCCTCGCGGTGTGCGTCGGGGTCGATCCTCGCGTCCAGCCAGTGACGGTTGGTCTCATTGCAGTTCAGCGAGAAGTGCTTGAGGGTCGACGTGACGCCCTGGCTCTGGATGCCGTTGACCTGCTCCGCCGCGAGCACCGCGCTGAGGTAGGGGTCCTCCGAGTAGTACTCGAAGTTGCGGCCGTTGCGCGGGTCGCGCGCCAGGTTGCAGCCCCCGGCGAGCTGGACGTTGAACCCCCGGCTCCGCGCCTCGCGCCCGATCGCCTCCCCGCCCTCGCGGACCAGTGACGGGTTGAAGCTCGACCCCAGCGCGATCAGCGAGGGGAACGCCGTGGCACCCGGGTCGTCCGGCCGGTAGCCGGGGTTGGTCACGCCCATGCTGGCGTCGCTGCTCTGGATGGCGGGGATGCCCAGCCGCGGCACGCCCGGCGTGTAGCCGGCGCTCATGTTCGTCCCGTCGGGGATGCGCGGGTCCTTGGTCGGGAACATCCGCGGCGCCCAGCCGAAGATGCTGATGACAAGTGAGAACCGCTCCTCATCGGTCATCTGCTGCTCGACCTGACGGGCCCGCTCGTCCGCCGACCCTTCGGCGCCCACGACGTCCTCAGTGGCATGCGTCATCGGGGACCCCTTCCATCGTTACCTAATCTCTTCGGCCGGACCCGCGGCCTGCCCAGGAAAAACGCGTCCGGATGAGCAGCGCAGTGCGGACACCGACGCAAGCGGTGCTTCGACTCGGCTGAGGCGCCCACCAACCCACGCGATACCACGATCGCCGCAGGCCGATCTCATCGAGCCACTCCTAATGCGCCGGGTATGCCACATTGCGGATGACCTAGCGGAGACTAGGTTAGTAACGGCTACGGAGAACTGGCAATAGCACTTGAGAGGTTGGGTAGAAACCCGGAGATGGCACCTCAGAGTTTGGGATTTCGGCATTGACTCCGCAGCGTCCGCGCACGGCCGCTCCAGCAGCCAAGATGGGCAGGCCACCAAAAACAACCGTCGACGAGATCGTCGCGGCCGCCGCCGACCTGTTCGCCGATCGAGGTTTCAGGGCTACCACCATCGCCGCGATCGCCGCCCGCGTCGGACTCACCGACGCAGGGGTGCTTCACCACTTCCCCACCAAGACGGCACTGATCGAGGCGGCGCTCGAGCGTGACCTGAACCTTCAACTGAGTCGAGCCCGCGACCTCCTCGCACCTGGCGGGCTCGAGGCAATCAAACGCATGGCCGCTTGGGGCTCCACCATCGAAGAAAGTCCCGAACTGGTCAGCTTGCAGATCGCCATGAGCGCCGAGGGAATTCGCGTGGAATCACCCATTCACGACTACGTCGTCCGGCGATACGCCAACCTTCACGAGCTCATCGTCGGCCTGATCCAGCAAGGCATCGAGCGCGGTGAAATCCGGCCCGGCGTCGACGCCGACTGGGAAGCCTCAGCACTGGTCGCCTACCTGGACGGAATCCGCCTGCAATGGTTCTACTCCAACCGTGACGCACCCATCACAACCGCAATCCAGCGATACTTCGACCTCCTCATCGAGCGCTTGATCATCAACTAGGCCAGGGCGTCCCCGTCCATCTTCCCGGTCGCCACCTAGGCAACGGGTTCTCCCCAGGGAGGCCTCGCACAAAGCGCACTGCGCCGTCATCAGCGCAGCCATAGGTCGCGCCAGCGCGCAGAATGACGCCCCCGCCCGAACCGCAGTAGCTCTGGTGCTGCCGCGTAATCGGCAGGGAGGATCTTGTAGTGGATCTTCGGCCCTGCTTCCCCGGTTCTGCGCTGGGGCGGTTCTAGGGTTGGGAGCCTGGGTCCCGGCCTGACCTCCGAATCGGCTGACGCTGTTCGGGCTGTCTTGCGATCGATCTATCGGCCGGGTCCCAGGCTCGTTGGCACCCACCGGCGTTACCTGCTGGCCGAGCTGATACAAGACGATCAGCGCGGTCAGTGTGCCGGCGACGGTGAGCGTGTGGAATGTCGCCAGCGAGATCACGCTCACCGCGGTGACGGCGATCGCGGCCGCGGCCAGGCCCAAGGCGGCAGGCGGCAACGTGCTGGCGAGGGCGAGCAGGCAGATCAGTATGGCGGTCTGTGCGTCCGAGCCGCTGCCCGCGGCTCGCACGCTCGCCTCACTCACCGCGGCCAGGGCGAACAGCACGGCCGTGATCGCGGGCGCAGGCCGAGCGGTGGCGAGGCCGCGCGCCTCGTGAACCCAGGCGCCGACCCGGGAACCGATGTGCGGCACGCCGATCATTGTCACCGCCCGCCCGGCCCGTCGGCGTCCCTCCTGCGAGGGACGCCGAAAATGGCTCCTGGGAGTGACGACACGTCGGTCGCGCCTGCCTACCGTCGGCGGTATGGACGTGAGCATCGAGGTCAACGGCCTGCGGAAACGGTTCGGCTCGATTGTCGCGCTGGACGGCATGTCGTTCACCGTCCCGGCGGGGCAAGTGACCGGGTTTGTCGGCCCGAACGGGGCGGGCAAATCCACCACCATGCGAGTGATCCTGGGGCTCGACGCAGCCGATGAGGGCAGCGCGACGATCGGCGGGCGCCCCTATGCCAGCCTCCGCCACCCGCTCAGGCACGTCGGGTCGCTACTGGACGCGGCCGCGCTGCACCCCGCCCGCACCGGCCGCAACCACCTGCTGTGGCTGGCGCACTCCCAAGGCCTCGGCGCCCCACGAGTGGACGAGGTGATCGAGCAGGCGGGCCTTGCGACCGCGGCGCGGCGGAAGTCCGGCGGCTATTCACTGGGTATGCGGCAGCGTCTCGGACTCGCGGCCGCGCTGCTCGGCGACCCGCCCGTGCTCATGCTCGATGAGCCGTTCAACGGACTCGACCCCGAGGGGATCGTGTGGATGCGGGGCTTCCTGCGCGCGCTGGCCGACCAGGACCGCGCGGTGCTGGTCTCCAGCCATCTGATGAGCGAACTGCAGGACACCGCCACCCACCTCGTGGCGATCGGCCGCGGCCGGGTGATCGCGGATACCAGCGTCGCCGACCTGATCGCGAAGGCGTCCGACGGCCGGGTCACGCTGCACACCGCAGCGCGATCGCAGGCGATGACTGTCCTCGCGCACGCCGGCGCCACTGTCGCCGCCAGCGACCGGGACACGCTCACCGTCGCCGGCGTCGACGCCGGGCGGGTCGTGGCGCTGCTGAGTGAGGCCGCGGTCCCGTTCACCGAGATCTCCGCCCACCGCGCGACGCTGGAGGAGGCGTACATGGAACTCACCCGAGACCAGGTCGAGTTCCGCGCCGCCGCGACCGCGGAGCCGGCGCGATGACCGCCGGCACGGACACTGCCTATCGGTCGACGACGTCTGCTGCCCGGGACGGCTTCGCGCAACTGGTCCACGCGGAGTGGACCAAGCTGCGCACCGTGCGTGGCTGGCTGATCGGCCTGCTCGTCGGGGCCACATTGGTTGTCGGTGTCGGGCTGCTTGCTGCTGCCGCCACGCACGCATCCGCCTGCACCATCCAGTCCGCTACTGGGCAGCCGGTCTGCCACGGCATCCCAGCCCCGACGATCGGTCCGGGCGGGGAGGCGGTCAACGACGGCTTCTACTTCGTGCACCAGCCACTGACCGGCGACGGCGCCATCGCCGTCCGGATAAGCTCGCTAACTGGGCTCATCTCCTCAGGAGACGCTCAACCCGGGCAGCCAATGACCGGCGCAACGCCGGGCGTACAGCCGTGGTCGAAGGCCGGGCTGATCGTCAAGACGAGCACGACGCCCGGCTCGGCGTACGCGGCGATCATGCTCACGGGTGAGCACGGGGTGCGGTTCCAGTACGACTACACGCACGACACCGCGGGCATTCCCGGCGCGGTCTCGGCGACGTCGCCGCGCTGGCTGCGGCTGGCCCGATCCGGCGATACCATCACCGGCTACGACTCTCTCGACGGCACGCACTGGACCGAGGTCGGCAGCGCCCGCCTGATCGGGTTGCCCGCAACCGTGCCGGCCGGGCTGTTCGCCACCTCCCCGGACTACCAGCAGATCACCAACCACCTCGGCGGCGGGGAGAGTGGCACGGGTGGTCCCACGCAGGCCACCGCCCGCTTCGACCGGCTCAGCCGGCAGGGCGGCTGGTCGGACAGCGCGTGGACGGGCACCCAGGTCAGCGGCGACCAGTCGTTGAGCGGCTTCACCCAGTCCGGCGGCACGTGGACGGTGCGCGGGTCGGGCAATATCGCACCACAGGTCGCCGGCGGATCGGACCCCGGCCAGGGTTTGGAGCGCACTCTCATCGGCACCTTCGCCGGGCTGATCGCGCTGATCGTGGTGGCCGCGCTGTTCGTTACCAGCGAGTACCGGCGCGGGCTGATCCGCACCAGCCTCGCCGCCAGCCCACGCCGCGGCCGGGTCCTGGCCGCCAAGGCCGTCGTAATCGGCGCCGCTACCTTCATCGCCGGGCTGGTCGCCGCCGCGATCGTCGTCCCGATCGCCCGCCACATGCTGCGCAGCAACGGAAGCGTCGTCTACCCGACGAGCACATACACCGAGGTGCGCATGATCGTCGGAACTGCGGCGCTGCTGGCCGTGGCCGCAGTCGGCGCGCTTGCCCTCGGCACGATCCTGCGCCGCGGCGCCGGCGCCGTCACCGCCGTGATCGTGGCGATCGTGCTGCCCTACATCCTGGCCGTCGCCTCGGTGCTGCCCGTCGGCGCCGGGCAATGGCTGCTGCGCCTCACCCCGGCCGCGGCCTTCGCCGTTCAACAGAGCCTGATCCAGTACCCGCAGGTGGCAGGCGACTACACCCCGACCAACGGCTACTACCCGCTCGCCCCATGGGCCGGCTTCGCAGTGCTGTGCGGCTACACAGCGGTCGCCCTGCTCGTCGCCGCCGTCGTCTTGCGCCGGCGCGACGCATGACCGCCGTACGGGCGAGCGAGCCACCGCTGCTCGACCACCGCGGCGATCCGACCCCGAGCCAGGCGCGACGGGAACGGTGGGCCGACCTGCAGGATGCGCTGCACGCCGAATGGACGAAGATGCGCACCACCCCGGGCGCCGCGTGCCTCGCGCTCAGCACACTCGTTCTCACTGCGGGCCTCAGTGCCGCGGCCGCTGCCGCAGCCAGCTACACGCCGGGCGCTGCGCAGGATCCCACCAAGATCAGCCTCACCGGAATCGACCTCGGCCAAGCCATCATCGCCATCCTTGCCGTGGTCACGATCAGCAGCGAGTACAGCACCCGCCTGATCGCCACGACGCTCACCGCGGTACCCCGACGCATCACGATGCTGGCCGCGAAGGCGACCCTCGTCACCGGCGTGGTCCTCGCCGCCGGCACCGCCGCCGTGCTGACATCGGTGCTGGCCGGCCGGCTGCTCCTGCCCGGCAACGGCTTCACCACCGCCCACGGTTACGCGCTCGTGTCGCTAGGCGACGAGCCGACGCTGCGCGCCGCAGCCGGCTCGGTGCTCTACCTCGCCTTGATCGCCCTGCTCAGCCTCGGCATCGCCTGCGTCGTACGTGACTCGGCAACCGCCATCGGAGTCGTGCTCGCCCTGCTGTACCTGTTCCCGATCCTCGCCTCCGCCGTCACCGACCAACACTGGCAGCGACACCTACAGCAGATCAGCCCGATGGACGCCGGCCTGGCGATCCAGAACACCACCAACCTCCACGGCCTGCCCATCGGCCCCTGGGCCGGTCTCGGCGTGCTCGCCGCCTGGGCCACTGCCGCGATGCTCGCCGGCGCGCTCACGCTCCGGCTCCGCGACGCCTGAACCTCGCTGAGTCGCGAGCATCCGCCGGCTGGATGCACAGGCTTCGTGAAGCGCTGCGCTGTGGCCACGTCTTCACGGTAGGAGGGAAGCTCACCTCACCCATGCGTATGAGGGGGCTGGCGCCGGGGGCGGGTGAGTGTTGCGGGCTGTCGGCGTGTGGCAAGCCTAGAGGGTCCAGAGGGCTTGGGTGGGGGACATGTGGGCGGCGCGTAGTGCGGGTAGGAGTCCGGCGAAGGCGCCGATGAGGAGTGCGGCGGTGATGCCGCCGGCCCAGGCTTGGGTGGGGATGACGGTCGTTTCGCGTTTGGTGTGGGCGTAGATGGCGGTGGCGAGTGCGCCGGCGCCGACGCCGGCGGCGCCGCCTAGTGCGGCGAGGAGCATCGCTTCGGTGAGGAATTGGGTGCGGATGTGGCCTTTGGCGGCCCCGAGGGCGCGGCGCAGCCCGATTTCGGAGCGGCGTTCCAGCACGGAGATGATCATGGTGTTGGCGACGCCGACGGCGCCGACGAGTAGCGAGACGGCGCCCAGGCCGAGGAACAGGCCGTTGAGGGCGGCTTTGGCTTGTTCGCGGGCGACGAGTGCGTCGGAGGGGCGGGACACGTCGACCTGATTGGGGTTCTCGGGGTTGGCGGTGGCTGCGAGCACGGCGTGTACGGCGTCGACCTGGTCGGTGTTCGAGCGGACGTAGATGGTGGAGGGGTGGCCATCGAAGCCCAGATAGTGTTCGGCGGCGGGGAAGCCGACGAGGACGGCGCTGTCAATTAGCGGGGCGAGCACGGCGGGGTTGAGGATGCCGGCCAGGTAGAACCACTGGTTGGCGAGCCAGATGCGTTCGCCCGGCCAGAGCCGGCCGATGCCCAGCCGGGCGGCGGCGGCCGCGCCGAGCACGGCGACCGGTTCACGGGCGGTGGCGGCGTTGAGGTAGTGGCCGGCGGCGAGGGAGGTGCCGATGGTGGCGGGCAGGTTGAGGCTGGACGCCTGCACGGACAAGGCGTTGGTGTTGATGGTGGGGGTGTAGGGGCTGCGGTAGGCGTTGACCGCGCTGACCGTGCCGGTGTATTGCACCGAGGTGACCGGGCCGACGCGGGAGATCATGCCGGGCGCCTGTGTGGGCAGTTCGGCGGTGTGGCCGGTCACGGTTTGCCCGTTGGTGACGGTGAGCAGGTTGGTGCCCAGCCGGTCGATTTCGGCGAGCAGGCCGGCCTGCGAGGAGGAGGACAGGCCGAGCACCGCGACGATGGCCGCGACCCCGATCGCGATGCCCAACGCCGAGAGGCCGGCACGGAGTTTCCGGGTGCGTAGCCCGAGGCTGGCTAGCCGGCCCAGATCAGCGGGGCGCAGCCGCCGCGGGGCCAGTGTGCCGGTCATGGCTGGCTCCCAGCGTAGGTGGGCTGGGCGGTGTCGGCGACGACGCGTCCGTCGAGCATCTCGATGCGCCGCGGCAGCCGGGCGGCGATGGCCCGGTCGTGGGTGATCACCACGATGGTGGCGCCGGCGGCATTGAGGTCTTCGAGCAGGCTGATGATCGCCTGCCCGCTGAGCTGGTCGAGGTTGCCGGTGGGTTCATCGGCGAGCACGATCGCCGGCTGGCCGACCAGCGCGCGGGCGATGGCCACCCGTTGCCGCTCCCCGCCAGACAGCTGCGTTGCCCGAGCGGCGCCGCGATGGCCCAGCCTGACCCGCTGCAGGGCTTGGATCGCCTCGCGGCGTCTGGTGGCGGCGCGGACGCCGGTGTAGAGCAGCCCGTCGGCGACGTTGTCCAGGGCGGTGGCGTGCTCGGCGAGGAAGAACTGCTGGAACACGAACCCGATGCGAGTCGCGCGCAGCGTGGCCAGCTCCCGATCACTCAGCTGCGCGATGTCCAGGCCGGTGACCCGCACCCGACCCGAACTGGGCCGGTCCAGGCTGCCCAGCATGTGCAGCAGCGTGGTTTTCCCCGACCCGGACGGGCCCACGATCGCCACCAGCTCCCCGGCGGTGACGGTGAAACTAACCTCACGCAGCGCGGTCACCGGCGGCTGGCTGGCATACGTCTTGCTGACCCGGTCGACCTGGAGCACGGTGCTCATGAGGCCGGCACCACCACGTGCTGGCCTGCGGCCAGCCCGGCCCCGGTCACCTGCACCAGCTCGGCGGCGTCATCAAACAAGCCCGGCGTGACCGGCACCAGCCGGTGTGTCCCGTCGCCGTTGACGGCCTCGACCGCGTACCCGCCATCGGCCAGCGCGAGCAACGCGTTCACCGGCACCACAAGGGTGTTGTGCACGGTGGCGGTGGTGATCGCCACCTGCACCGGGGCCTGATCCAGCCGGCCGGTGTCGGCAGGCCGGCTGGGCTTGACGTGCACGGCGACCGTCGGGGTGCTGTTGCCCGACCCGTTCGAGGCCGGAGTGGTGGCCACCGTGCCCACCGAAGACACCACCCCCGGGGTGGTGGAGTTATCCGGCAAGGTGATCGTCACCTGGTCGCCGGCCTTGACCTGCGATTGCTGGTCGGCGTCCAGGTTCACGCTGACCTGCCGGGTGGTCGAGGTCGCGGTCATGATCGGCCCGCCGGCCGGCCCACCCAGCTGCGCCGACAAGCTCGTCACCCGGGCCGCGGTCGGCAAAAACACCACCTGGCCCAGGCTCAGGGTACCGGTCTGCTCCACGCCCAGGTGCTCTTGCAGCGCCTGGATGCCCGCCTTGGTGGCCCAGCCGAACTCGTTCCACGCCGAGTCCACATCGGACTTATCCACGTAGCCCAGTGCCACCAGATCATGGTTCAACTCAGCCAGATCCTGCCCGGTCACATCCGCCGCGGTCGCGCCCTCGGCCAACGTGCGGTACACCGGTGTCGACCCATACAACAACACCACCGGATACCCATCGACCCGGTACAACACCTGACCCTGCGATATCACCTGTCCCGCCGCGGGCAGCCAGGTGATCGTGCCGTGCAACGCGCCCAACACCGGGTAGGAACCCGCATACCCCAACGTGCCGTTCACCGGCGTGGTCACCGACAACGTCCGTCTGCTCACCGTGTACAGCGAGGTAGCCGCGCCGTTGTCCGAACCTCCACTGCTCCGGTGGCGAGGCACACCCAACGGATGCCCGAAACTAACCCCGCCCGGGTTCGTCCGCTCCACATACCCACCCGCGCTGATCAACACCACAACAAGCACCGCCCAGCCCAACCACCGCCGCGACCGCCGCCGCGGCACTCCCATCGATTCATCCAGCACGACCGGATCACTCGTCACCGACGGCTGTCTCACCCCAGTCATGGCCTCTCCTTCGATGGCAGAACATTCGCTTTCTCGTGGTATCCGCGTGCTGGTTTCGCGGCCGGAATCGGCCCCGCCCCGCGGGCCCCCGTCAACCCACGGGGCGCGCCTCGCTGGCGGGTTAGAAACGGTGCTCACCCGCATGCACCGCGCTGTGTTGCGGGGTTGGGCTTATCGCCAGGACAGATGCTCACGCCACCGGGAGCTCCGCTCGCGCTGCGGCCGTCAGCCGGTATCAGATGCAGGCATGCGTTGATCTTGGTAACGATCTGCGGCGCTCTTACGTCGATCTTGTGTTGCAGATAGAAGACCGGGCCTCCGTTGCCATCGTCGGCGGGGTCGGGCCAGTTCGACACCCCGTGCGAGCGCATGCACCCGGCGAAGTTCCGCATGCCGTTCCACTCCTGCTGCACCTGGGCCTGGGACAACCCACCGGTGTCGCTGTTCGGCAGCAAGTCTGCGCAGGCGCCCGTCGCCGCCTGGTACTGAGAGTTGCTGATCCCGAGCTGCTGCGCGGTTTCCTTCGGAATCGATCCGCGGCTGTCGGGGTCGGGGAAGTTCGAGATCCCACGCGAGCGCATGCACCGGGAATAGGCCAGCGCGCCGTTGGACGCCGAACTGGTCGAGGACGAGACGCTCGCCACCGACGACCCGAGGTTCGCCACGCCGGGGTTGGCCGAGCCGCCACCGCTGCATGCCGCCAGCACAGCCAGGCCGGCCAGGGCGATGACGGCAGCCGCGGTTCGCCGTGCGGGCCCGCCTGCCAGCGCGCTGTGGCTTGCCTGGTTGGTTAGTGGCTGGACCGGCGAAGCGATCGATGTGGTTGTCATGGCGTCGCGCCGCTGCGCCCAGGCCTAAGGGGTTGACACGCCTGCGAGGCGGCCTGGAACTGAGGGTTGTTGGGATTCAAGTCGCCCTGGCCGTTGATCTGCATCGAGTCGGGGAAGTCGCTGATCCCATGGGCCCGCATGCACCGGGCGAACTTCAAGGCCTGCTCGGTCCGCTGCTGGTTCTGAGCTTGGTTGGGTCCGCCGGCTCCGAGCAAGTGTTTGCAGGCGTTGTTGGCGGTGATGTACTGCGGTGAGTTCCGGTCGACGGTGGGCGCGGCCGTGCCGCCCGAGCCCTCGCCGCTCCCGGATCCTGGGTCGGGCCAGTCGGGTTCGCCGCGGGAGCGCATGCACTTGGCGTAGGCGAGTCGGTCGGCCATGCTGGGAAGCCCGGTGCTACCACCTGCGGCGGGTGCCACGGTGGTCGGCGAGCCGGACGCGGCGCCGGCAACACCCGCCGCCGCCGGCCTGTGACCGCACGCAGCCGCTGCGAGCGCCAGGCCAACAACCGCGGCGCTCACCGCTGTACCCGGGCGCGGCCGCACGAGCCAACAGCGGCGTTCGGAGCGTGCTCGCGACCGGGGTGCGCTGCCCGCCGGGAGGTGCTCGCCGCTGGGATTCTCATCGAGTGCTGTGCTGTGCATGGTCTTGTTGTACGGCGGCCGCGGTTACCGTCCGGTGACCGTGACACCCGGCGGTAACCGCCGACCAGCCACCCTGGGCCACGACGAACAGGAGTAACGCGTGAGGGTGTTGGTGGTCGAAGACCAAGCCAAATTGGCGATGACAATCGCTACGGTCCTGGGCCGCGAGGGCATGGCGGTCGACGTCGCCTTCGACGGCCAGGACGCCCTCGATCACGCCGCCGTGACTCGCTACGACGTGATCGTGCTGGACCGTGATCTGCCCGAAGTCCACGGCGATGACGTGTGCCGTGCCTTGGTCGCCGACGTCTCGGGGAGCCGCGTGCTGATGCTCACCGCCTCCGGCACGGTCCACGACCGTGTCGAGGGGCTGGGTCTGGGCGCTGATGACTACTTGCCCAAGCCGTTCGACTTCACCGAACTCATCGCCCGCATCCGGGCATTGGCCCGGCGATCGGTCACCGCCGTACCTCCCGCTCTCGCGCACGCTGACCTGCGCCTGGACTCGGCCCATCGCACCGTGACGCGGGCCGGTCGTCCGATCGCGCTCACCCCCCGCGAGTTCGCCGTGCTCGAAGAGTTGCTGCGCGCCCGTGGCGCCGTTGTCTCCACCGAACAGCTGCTCGATCAGGTGTGGGACGAGCACGTCAACCCGTTCACCACGACGGTCAAGAAGACGATCAGCAGGTTGCGGTCCAAGCTCGGCGATCCACCGCTGATCGAGACTGTCTCGGAAGGTGGCTACCGGATATGAGCAACGCCCGCACCCGACACAGCCCGCTGGTCTTGTGGCGCATCGTCCGGGCGGGATTACCTCGACCCACGGTCCGCCTGCGGCTGACCGCCCTCTACGGAGGCCTGTTCCTGGCCTCGGGCGGCGTCCTGCTGGCGATCACCTACCTGCTCGTCGCCGGCTTCCCCGGCGAGTTCGTAGGCCACCGGCCCGCGGGCGCGCCGCTCGGCAACCCGCATGACCCGTTCGTGATCGCGGCCCAGCTGTCCGCCGCGCAACTGCACGTCCTGCTCGTCCGCTCGTGCATCGCGTTGGCGATCATGGCAGTGATCTCTCTCGGGCTGGGCTGGCTGGTCGCCGGGCGGGTCCTGCGACCGCTGCGCGTCATCACCGCCGCCACGAAGATGATCTCGGAAGACAATCTTCGGGACCGGCTCGCCCTGCGCGGCCCCGATGACGAGATCAAGGACCTCGCCGACACCATCGACGGACTCCTGACTCGCCTCGACGCCGCCTTCGATGCGCAGCGCGCCTTCGTCGCCAACGCCTCGCACGAGCTGCGCACGCCGCTGACGCTCTCACAGGCACTGCTCCAGATGCGGCTACGCGACCCGCGCACGACTGCCGAAGAGTTCCGCTCCACGTGCGAAGAGCTACTCGCCGCCGGCCACCACCAGGAGCGGCTAATCGAGGCGCTGCTCGTCCTCGCACGCAGCCAACGCGGCCTCGACCATCAGCAACCGATCGACCTCGCTGCCATCGCCATCCACACAGCAGAGGAGCACCAGCCGCGCGCCAACACCCACGGTATTCGCCTCGAGGTACGTGCCGACCCCGCGTCCATCTACGGCGATGCCAGCCTGATCGAACGGCTCGTCACCAACCTGGTCGAGAACGCCGTCCGCTACAACACCACCGGCGGGCACATCCAACTCCTCATCGACAGCCAGAACGCCCACACGAACCTCCAAGTCACCAATACCGGGCCGGTGATCCCCGAAGACCAGGTTGCGCGACTGCTACAACCGTTCCAGCGTTCATCCCCGAGCCGAGTCGGGGACCCCGACGGACTCGGCCTCGGGCTGTCGATCGTGACCGCCATCGCCCACGCCCACCACGCCACCCTCGCCGCCCGAGCACAACCGCACGGCGGCCTCGACATCTGCATCCGCTTCCCGACATACCCCGCGCCTGCCCCTACCGTCCCGGTCGCCACAGCGCCTAGCGATCGCCGGTCGGAGCCCGCTCTAGCGCTGAGGCGGTGACAGGAGTCTCCTGAGTCGACCACACATCGACTGGGTGAGGAGCCCAGGTCGGGCGTGGCGGACGGACGAGCCGCTGTTCACGCCCACGGCGACGATAGGAAGATCAACTTAAGCGCCCGGGATCAACTGCAGGCGACGCACTGATCTAGCCGCGTGTGGAGATCCGTTGTCGAGTGCTACGTCAGGTGCGTGC
>Ga0126379_10001375_pt1 | contig 14749 bp, 5 predicted proteins | sample PanSoiMetPlot_24_FD_92640 | JGI IMG/M metagenome (GOLD analysis project Ga0126379, IMG submission 92640) | Tropical forest soil microbial communities from Panama - MetaG Plot_24 | ecosystem: Environmental > Terrestrial > Soil > Tropical forest > Bulk soil | place: Panama | collected 2016-02-17 | reverse complement strand
GGGTGAGCCGATGACGATGTCCTCCTGCCCCGTGTACCGGTACAACAGTGTCGAATAGGCGGCCAGCATCGTCATGAACAGAGTTGCGCCTTCGCGCCGACTCAGGTCGGTCAATCGGTCGGTCAGTCCTCTGGAAAAGATCACCTTCTCCGTAGCGCCGCGCGAACTTAACACCGCCGGAGGCAGACGATCGGTCGGCAGTTCCAGTGTGTCTGGTGCGCCTGCCATCTGTTTTTTCCAGTAATCCAACTGCTTGGCCATCGTCTCACTGTGCAGAAAGCGCTGCTGCCAGACGGCGAAATCGGCATACTGCACTGGCAACTCCGGTAGCGGCGATGGCTTCCCTTCCAGATATGCTTCATATAACGGTGCCAGCTGATTCGCGAACTGCCAGATCGACCATCCGTCGTTGGCGATATGGTGCATGTCAAACAGCAGCACGTGGTCTTCAGGGTCCAAGCGCAACAGGCTGGCGCGAAATAACGGGCCGGTTTCCAGGTTAAAAGGACGCTTTGCTACTTCGATGGCATAGCGTTTGACGGCAGGCTCTTGGTCATCAGCCGGTAGATGGCTAAAGTCCACCAGCGGCACGTCGATCTTGAGCTCGGGCGCGATCACCTGCACTGGAGTATCGCCCTCAACGTGATACGTGGTTCGGAGCACTTCGTGCCTTTGTACAATCTGGTTCAACGCCCATTCCATCGCCGGAACGTTCAGAACGCCGCTCATGCGGATCGCCAGCGGCACGTTGTACTGCGGGCTGTTCGGTTCCAATTGGTCAATGAACCACAGGCGCTGCTGCGCACACGACAACGGCAGCGGACGGTTGCGCGGCACGCGACGAATGGGAGGCGCCTCAGACGCGCCGAGCGCGGAGATTTCGTCGATCTTTAACACCAGCTGCGCGATCGTTGGCCATTCGAAGACACAACGCAGCGGCAACTCGACACTGGTCGCCTGCCGAATGCGCGAGATAACCTGGGTCGCCAGCAGGGAGTGGCCGCCCAAGCTGAAGAAGTTATCCTGTACTCCGACCTTATCGATATGCAGGACTTCCGACCAAATTTGTGCCAACGTATCTTCGAGCGGAGTTCGAGGTGCAACATAGACCGAGCCTGCGTCGCGTGTCTGCTCCGGGGCCGGTAGCGCGCGCCGATTGATTTTGCCGTTGGGCGAAAGCGGCATCGCATCGACCACCACAAAAGCCGACGGCACCATGAACTCCGGCAGCTTCTCTCCCAGCCATTGCCGGATCTGGGGTACGAATTCGAGTTCTGTCTTTTGTCGCAACGGATTTGTGGCGTAGGATTCCCACGGCCGAATCGGTTCGGTTTCGCCAGGGAATTTCAGAGCTGCGGTCTCGCCGTTGCCCGGGCTGTCCACACGTCGCCGCAGTACCAAATCCAGGCATCCATCGACCGCAGCAGTGGATGCGCGGATCTCGACGTCGTAACTTAGTTCCGTTCCAAGCTCGAACAGATCCTCCGGCTCGATTCCATGAGACTCGTGCTCGCGGAGAGCTGTCCGGACATCGCCCACCCGGTCAAGGCCATCACCTGAGCTCAGCAGCCGGATGGCTTCGATGTCCGCTGCCAGTCGCGCGTTGGGGATCGCTCGTACCCCAAGCAGTTCAGGTCTGCTACTTTTGAGTAGTTCGCGCAACTGGTCGAGTGACATCTTCTGTGTCTTCCAATCCAGCCACGGGCAATCCACCTTCGGCGCTGCCGAATCGTCAACATGCAGGACAACGTCATAGCGAAAAAGGGTCAGCTCGTTTCGCGCGCGGCCCCGCTTTAACTGCACTTCTATCCGACTGATTGCGGGAATCCGTTGCTCGAGCACGGCGAAGAAACCCGGATCGATCAGTAGCTCCCGTTCCTGCCTTACACTGCTCTGAACGCGCCTCCAGAATTGTTCGCGAGTGGTCGAATCGTCAGATTGAACGAGTTGTACCGATGCGTGAAAGGTCTCCAGTAATGGCAAGCTGCGGAGGTCGCCCAAGAACACGGCGCCGCGTGGCCGCAGGGATCGCACCGCGCCTTCAATGACATCGACTAGGTACTCGAGGCTGGGGAAATACTGCACGACTGAGTTCAACACCACAGCATCGAACGCGCCTCTAGTAGCGGAATCGAATTCGTGCGCGGATCTCCGTTCCAGGCTGATGTTGGTCTGTTGCAGCTCGCTCCGTTGCGCCTGTCGCTGCACGAAATCCAGTGCTGCCTGGGAAATGTCGGTGGCGTGATAGCGCTCACATCCTGGAGCTACGCGGAACAACAGTAATCCCGGTCCGCAGCCAATTTCCCAAATGCACTTCGCTTGCAACGCTCGAATTCGATCTGTGGTGGATTCTACCCAGACGCGCATCTCTTCCGCCGGAATGGGCTGGCCGGTATAGCTGCTGTCCCAACCCGAAATGTTAAACGTGGCGTCGCCGGCAGCGTGGTCCTGTCGATAGGCCTCGTCGAAGATCATGGCCCACTGCGATACTTGCTCAGCATTGCGCGCGTCTTGGGCGCCGGCTTGTTGATCCCCGCGATAATTCGGGTCGGCAACCAGGTACGCGACCAGACGCTTGTTGCCGGGTTCGTCCTCGCGAGCCATCACTACGCTTTGGCGCACCGCCGGATGGGCATCCAGCGCCGTCTCGATTTCACTCAGCTCGATACGGAAACCGCGAACTTTAACCTGATAATCGATTCGACCGAGGTATTCAATGTTGCCGTTGGCCAGCCAGCGGCACACGTCCCCGGTGCGATACATCCGCGCAGCAGGCGAGGCGCTGAACGGATTTGGTACGAAGCGCTCGGCTGTCTGCTCGTCGCGCCCGTAATATCCTCGGGCCAAGCCTTCACCGGCGAGATACAGTTCACCGGGCACGCCGATCGGAACAGGCTTGAGGTGGGGATCGACAATGTAGGCCTGCGAATTGGCTATCGGCCGCCCGATGGTCACTGGTGCGCCCTGCTGTACCAGTGTGTAAGTCGAATAGGTAGTGTCCTCGGTGGGACCGTAAAGGTTGTAAACCTTCTTCACCGCAGTGTTGGAGTAAATCTGTTCGACCAGAGTTTCCGGCAGCGCCTCGCCCGCCAGATTGACCACCTTCACCGAATCAGGAACGCCTCCCATGCGCACCAGTTCCGACATGGCTGATGGCACAGTGTTAATGAGCGTCACCTCTTTCTTCGCCGGAAGCGTCGGCAGGTACAGTGCGTTTTCCGCAATTATGATTTTCCCGCCGGCGCTCCAGGTCACGAAGATCTCAAACACCGACAGGTCAAAGCAGATCGAGGTCGACAGCAACACGCCAGCCAGTTCCTGCGGAGAGAAGCACTCGTTCGCCCAATGAACCAGGGCGGCGGCACTGCGGTGCTCGATGGCCACTCCCTTGGGTCTTCCGGTGGAGCCGGAAGTAAAAAGCACATAAGCCAGATTGGCGGGCTGCGCGTTCGTCACCGGATTTTCCTGCGACTCCTGCGCAATCACGTGCCAATCGACGTCCAGGCAAATCCGCTGACCGGTGAAATTCGGCAGATCATCGGCCAGCAGTTTCTGAGTAAGCACCACCGGCGCGTCGGAATCGGTGAGGATGTTGCGAATGCGCTCCGTGGGATAGTTGGGATCGAGCGGCACGTAGGCGCTGCCAGATTTGATGACCCCGAGAATGCCCACCAGCATGTTCAGCGAGCGTTCGCAATAGATGCCGACCAGTACGTCAGGCCCGGCGCCGCATTTCATCAGAAAGTGCGCTACTTGATTGGCTCGGGCATTGAGCTCGCGGTAGCTGATTGCTTCTTCGCCGCACACTATGGCGATTGCGGCGGGCGTTTTCTCGGCTTGCCGCTCTACAAAACCATGCAGGACATCGCCCCTTGGGTACTCCCTGACTGTGGCATTGAAGTCGACCAGAATGCGGTGCTGCTCTTCCTCCCCGAGCAGTGAGAACTTTGAAATCCGGCTGTCGGGGTGTTCGACGATGCCTTCCAGCAACTTCTCAAAGTGATTGATCGCACGCGCAACCGTGCTCTCCTCGAACAGATCGGTGTCGTATTCCACCCGCAGCATCAGGCCTTGGGGCGTTTCGAATGCGAACCATGACATGTCGAAGATCGACGTCGACTGATGTACCGAGGAACGTTCAACCTGCAGACCGGAAACTTCGAATCTCCAATTGTGGGTGCTCTGCAAGTTGAAGAGCACCTGAAAGATCGGGTTGTAGCTGAGGCTGCGGTCCGGCTGGAGGTCCTCGACCAATTGCTCGAACGGTATCTCCTGGTGCGCGTATGCGTCCAAAGCTACTTGCTTGACACGAGCCAGCAACTCCCGAAATGTGGGGTCTCCCGACAGATCGGTACGCAAGGCAAGCGTATTGACGAAGAATCCGATTAGGGGTTCGATCTCAGCGTAATTGCGACCGGCGATGGAGGTGCCGACGACGATATCCTCCTGGCCCGAATATCGCTTCAGCAGGAGCTGAAAAGCCGCCATCAGTGTCATGAAAAGGGTGGCGCCTTCCGACTGGCTCAATCCTCGCAGCCCATCGACCAGCTTCTTGGGAAACATGTCAACCCGCATGTCTCCAAGGTGGCGTTGCACGGCTGGCCGCGGGTGGTCGGTCGGCAACTGAAGAACGGCAGGGGCGTCGCCAAGCTGTTGCCGCCAGTAGGCAACGTTGGTCTGCTTGATTTCACCCTGCATCCACCCCCGCTGCCAAACTGCGAAGTCGGCGTACTGGATGGCGAGCTCCGGCAAGGGTGAAGACCGATCAAGCGCGAACGCCGCGTAGAGCGCGGAGATCTCGTCCGCGATCAGGTTCCCCGACCAACCATCGCCCACGATGTGGTGAAGGGTCACTTGCAGAACGTGGTCTTCCTCCTCGACGCGCAGCAAAACCGCGCGAATTAGCGGAGCCTTGGTCAAGTCAAACGGTTGCGCCGCCTCTTCGCTCGTTAGCCGTCGGATCTCAGCTTCACGTTCCTCAGTCGTCGATCCAGACACCGCCACCGTGCGCAGCGGCATCGGCATCCGAGTGGCGATGATCTGCACCGGTTGCCCATCTACGCTATGGAAACTGCTGCGCAGCGACTCATGGCGGCGCACAATTTCATTGAGCACGCTGGTTAGCACATCCACTCTCAGCGCACCCCGCAAGCGGTACATCTGAGGAATGTTATAGAGCGGGCTGCCAGGCTCCAGCTGGTCGATGAACCACAACCGTTGTTGCGCCAGGGAAAGCGGCAACTCCGCCTGACGTGTTGCCGACTTTAGGGGAGGGATCACCAAACCGCTGCTGGCGCGCCGGGTAGCCTCGATTCGGCCTGCGAATTCTGCTATGGTCGGGGCCTCGAACATGGCTCGCAAAGGCATCTCGACCCCAAGAGTTTGACGTAAGCGCGCTACGACCTGTACGGCCAACAGCGAATGGCCGCCGAGCGCGAAAAAGTTGTCATGAATACCGGTACACTCGATACGAAGCAACCGAGCCCAAATGTTGGCCAACAATTCCTCGACCGGAGAGCGCAGCGGAGCATGAGCATCGGACCGCGGACCGCGCAACGCTTTGTGAAATTCAATGGCCTGCGCGACGCTGTCCACGCTCGAAAGCTGGCCGGCGACGCGAGTGAGTAGGTCAGCTAGTCCGGGCAAGGACACAACCTGAGAGGATGAGGTTTGCGCAACATCCACTACCGCCGAACGGCGATCGAATGCCCAGAAGTGACCAAGAAAATTGGGAACCCGTCCCGCGTCGGCCGGCAATTCGACCACCAACACTTCAGGGCAGTTGGTTCGCACGTCATCGGCATCGACTAGATCGGCCGTGACAAAAATGAATCGGTCCAGTCCTAGCCCGAGTTCGCGAGCAAGTTCTTTCAAGCTTTCCGACTTGACTCGCACACTAAAGCGCGACGCAGCGACGTGCTCCAATCCGAGCCGCATTTCGCTGTTGTGTTCAAACACGCCTTCAACGTCTTGCGCGGCGCCCCTGCCGCAAAGACACAAGATCATGCCCGCGTCTGCTTGGACGGTCATGAATTCCTGCAACGCGGCATGTGGCGGATCGACCACCACACTGGCGGGATTGTCCGTTGCCAAGAATCCGTTCCATAACACGCTATCGCTATCGAGCACAATCACTTCGTGCTTGGCATTGCGGATGCCGTAAATTCGCCTGGCAATCATAGTCGCCAAGGCCGTAAACAGCGCCGGTGTGTAGGGAATGTGCCCTACTTGATAGCCATACTCGTCTGCGTAGTCGGCTACGGGATACAACGCCAGCAATTCGGCGGAGGTTACTACCTGCACTCCTCGAATGCCGCGCACGCTTTCAGCCAACTTCGCTTCGGCTTGTTCGACATTGTTTGCGAGCACGGATTGGGCTCGAGCTGTCTCGGACGGCGGACACACGAAAACCAGAACCGGCGTGGCCGAGCGCTGTGCAGCCGCCCGCAAGGCGCCAATCAACTCGCCGACGTTGACCTCCGATTGCGCAGCGATTCTATCTGGATCGGTTTCCTCCCGTGTTTGAAGGTCCTCGATTCGGAGCAGGACCACATTGACGCCAAGGGAGTTTTCCGCTAGCAGGCTGGCTGGATCCAGAAGTTGCTGGAACACCTGGTTGAACGGCGCGAAGGCGATTTTCGCTGGTATATCCAGTTGCTGCATCCAAAACTCCAGCGGCTCCCGTATTGGCTCGGCGGTATAAGTTGCCGCGATCGCAATCGATTCCTGGCGCGCGATTGTGCCAGCCGCTGCCTGCCTCACGAGATGTTCAGGAAGCGCAAAGTTTCGAACCGGTTGCCGAGCATCGCTCGCGAAGGCCTCCAGGACATCAGCATAGGCATGCAACAGAGAGTCAACCGTTTCCGAAGTGAACAGCGAACTCTTGTACTCGCAAGACACTTCGAAGCCGCCACGGGTCTCGATCGCGATGAATCGCAAGTCCAGCAACGCGACCTGCGCGTCGAAGTTGATTTGTTCGGCTTGGAAGTATTGGCCGCTCAGCTCAATGGCGGGAAAGTTCTGTAGCAGCAGGGCGACGTTAAACAGTGGATTATCGTTGCTGGTTCGTTCCGGATTGACGGCCTCGACGACCTTGGCGAACGGGCAGTCCTGGTGCGCGAACGCATCCATTACGACTTTCTTCTCGTTGTTCAGCAGATCGATCGCGCTTTGGCTGTCCTTGATCGGGTTGCGCAGGGGCAATGGGTTCACGAAGCACCCGATCATCCGTTCGGTACCGCTGCGGCTGCGGTTGCTGGCCACGGTGCCAATCAGGAAGTCAGACTGCCCCGACCAGCGATGAAGTAGAGTACGTAAGGCCGCCGTCATTACGGTGAACAGGGTCGTACCATTCGATTGCGCCAACGCCTGCAAGCGCTGGAGCGATTCGCTTGCAATCGTCAAAGATCGCAGGTGCCCCCGACGATCGAGCTCAGAAGTGCGAGCCAGATCCGTCGGCAGGCCAAGCGCGGAAGGAGCGTCCTCGAGGACCGAGCGCCAGTACCCCAGTTCCTGATCGAGACGTGGACCCTGCATCCACTGCCGTTCCCAGGCGGCGTAATCGGTAAAGGAAAGTCCGGGTACCGGCAACGGGTCTGGCTTGCCGGCGGCAAACGCGTCGTAAATCGCGCCCAGTTCATCCAGCAGAATGCTGCCGGTGTATCCGTCGCTGACGGTGTGGTGCTCCGCTAAGCAGAGCAGGTAGTCTTCGGCGGCAAGCTTGATCAAGCGCGCGCGCAGCACCGGACCGGTGGCCAGGTTGAAGGGCTCTCGAACAGTTTCCAGCGCCAACTTCAAGGCGGCTGACTCAGTTGCTCCGTTCCCCACGGCCGACAAATCAGAGATCGCCAGAGATAGCGCCGCGTCGGCATTGACCACCTGCACGGGACCGTTCACGCTGGCGACAAATCGCACTCGCAGAATTTCGTGCCTGCGAAGCAGTTGGTTGAGGCTGCGCTCCAGTACCGCCGAATCCACTCGCCCACGGATACGGAAGATGCGGGGCGTGTTGTAGATTCCGGTGCCCGGATTTTGCTGCTCCACGAGCCAAAACACCTGCTGCGAGTACGACAATGGGAATTCGCGCCGGTCCTCAACATGCGTAATTGGCGGTACCGTTCCGGCTGAGTTCAACTCGTCGACAACGGCAGCGAGGTGAGGGATGGTCGGGTCTTCGAAAAAGGCGATCAGTGGCAAGTCCACTTGCAAGACCTCACTGACGCGCAGAATCACTTCCATCGCCTTCAGCGAATCGCCGCCTATGTCGAAAAAGTTCGCGTTTGTTTCGATGTGCGGCTGACCCAACACTTCCGCCCAGATTTTCGCGAGCGCTTCCTCGAAAGTCCGCCGCCCGTCGTACGACACATCTGCCAGATGAGCAATGGTGGGATCCTCGAAAAAGGCGATCAGCGGCAAATCGATGTGCAGGACTTCGCTGACCCGCACGATCACCTCCGTCGCTTTCAGCGAATCGCCGCCGAGCTCGAAGAAGTTCGCGTCTTTGTCAACGTACGGCAGCCGAAGCACTTCTGCCCAGATCTTTGCAAGGGCCTCTTCAATGTCCTTCTTCCCTGCGAAGCGTGCCGCCTGGTTCTGCAGTTCTGTATGCGCTGTTTCGTTAGCCATTGTCCCCGCTAATGCGTTGCCGCCACCGCGCCCTCCGATTCAATTTCAGCCAGACGCTTGTAGTCGAGCTTTCCATTCGGAGTCCGCGGTAGTTCCGTCACTCGAAGCGCCTTCACCACTGATCGCGGCAGATCGAAGGTCTCACACACGACCTTGCGGATCGCCTCGGGATTCCCGCTACTTTCGACGGCCAGCATCAGCAGATCATCGCGGCCATAGCACGCGACGCTGGCCTCGAAGCGGCGGGTGAGAAACTTTTCCACGTCATCAAGGTTAAAGCGCCTGCCGAACATCTTTAGGAATCGCTTGAGCCGTCCCGTGATGTAAAAATAGCCGTCGTCATCTTTCCGGGCCAGGTCGCCGGTCCGCAGTACGCCATGCAACTCATCCCCCTTGGCCAGGTCCTGCCGGCACTCCGCATATCCAAGCATTACGTTGGGACCACAATAGACCAGTTCCTCGGTGGCTCCATCCACGGTGAGCGAACCGTTCGGTATCGCAATGCCAACCGAGCCGATCTTGCGGCCCAACTGCTCGAATGGCACATAGGAAATCCGCGCGGTCGCCTCCGTTTGTCCGTACATCACAAAGAACCTCCGGCCGCGCGCGAGTGCCAGTTGGTGCATCTGTCGGACGTAGCGTTCGTCAAGCCTCGCGCCTGCCTGAGTAAACGTCTGCAACGACGAGCCTTTTTTGTCTAGCAAGCCTGTCTGCAACAGCATCTGGTAGGTGTACGGAACGCCGGCCAAGGACGTGCACTGGTAGCGTTCGAGTGCGTCCCAGAAGCTTCGCTGCAATACTCCATCGTCGGTGAAGACAATGCTTGCGCGGGCGTGCAAATGGCTGTTGATGACCGACAGCCCGTATGAATAAGACATTGGTAGCGACGTGATCGCCCGCTCCCGAGACCGCAACTGGAGGTATGTAGCTATCGAATCTGCATTCGCCGCCAGGTTCTTCAACGTGAGGCGAACCAGCTTCGGACTTCCCGTCGATCCCGAAGTGTTGAGCAGGAGCGCCAGATCGGGATGGATTTCGATGTCCAACGGCTGCTCGCCGGTAAACAGCCCGGGTTCTCTTGATGCGCTTTTCCGGTATCCCGCGAGTTGGATGTCCGACTTGGCCGTAAAGATCCAGTCCGGCTGATACGCCTGCAGGAAATTGCCCAGCAGTTCGTCATCGAGTGAGGCATCGAGGAGAATCAGGGCACTGCCGGCATTCAATGCCGCAAGGTAGGCCGCCAGGCATTCATAGCGGTTTTGCGTGATCACGAGACCAAGCGACTTGCGGCCCAGCGTTGGAAGCGCCGCCTGGATGCGAGCCGCGTCTTTGCTCAGCTGGGCGTAGTTCCACACCTTCCCGCTGCGAGCGTCGATAACGGCTAGTGTTCCATCGGATTGTGCGAGCTTCCAGAACTCCATGCTGGAATCACCCCACGCTGCCGGACTCGAACGCCGTGAAGAGAACACAACTCAAATGGTGCGCACCTTCTCTCTCGACGCGGTAGGCCGGCCCCCTGTACGTTGGAGCAACGCCCGCTTGGCCAGTCCCAGGCTCCCGATTTCTCTGTTGATGTTCTCCGCGACAACTCGCTCTTCCGTTAGCTCGAACCCAAAGCGATTGCCAGTCGTACGATGAATGAAACCGGCACGGTGTGCCCGAGTCGGCTGACCTTATTTGTTGTCGCAAGGCATCATCCTCAGAAAGTGCCGTAACATGTTGGTGAAAAAAGGCTAGTGGGGAAGCAAAAACACACGGCTCGCCGCTCAAACTAGGGAATTCGATGCGACACGCCCAGGCTATTTGTTTAGCAAATTTGGTGACGATGGTCAAGATAATTGATCTGACTGAACTTAGGGCCGCGCTATCTACCACTAGCGAGCTGTAATAGAGTCGATCGGCAAGAACCCAATTCGTGCCAACAGGTCAAAATGGATCACTCGTAGGTGGTGTTTGAGAGCTTATATTCCGACCTCGATCGCGTTATTCTCGCTTCGTTGCCTGCGGCACGGGTTACTTACTTTGGTACCTCACGCGCGTTCTGGAATCGCACGAAATGTCGTTTACAGTGGCTCCATTCGGGAGTACGCTGAGTCTTGTCTTGGTCCCATTCGGTGACTAACTACTAGGGAGCCTGTAAAATGCCAGGTCGCGGTGACGATCCTGTGACAATACGTCTGCCGCGGAGTTACAAAGTGGAGCTGTTGGAGCGCGACTTGCAGGCGTTGTGCGAAATCCAACGTGCTCCGCAACCGGGGCCCTATCACAAAGGCGAATGGACGGGCATTGCGCTCTACTCCATGGGGGGCAGACAATCGACATTTCCCAGTGCGGCCGGCACCGACACCTACCAGGAAACCGACGAACTGCAGCGCGCACCCTACTTCAAACAGATCCTAGATGACCTGAAGTGCCCTAAGGAGGTGGTGCGAATCCTGTTTCTGCCTCCGGGCGGCCACATCAAGGACCACTTCGACTTCCATACCAGCTTTCAGTTCGGCCTCTTGCGCCTACACATCCCGATTGTGACGCATTCCGATGTGGTCTTCATAATCGGGGGGCAGCGCGTGTTGTGGAGCCCGGGTGAGTTGTGGTACGGCGACTTCTCCAAGGTGCACTCGGTCAAGAACAACAGCCCTATCGTTCGTGTGCATATGGTCATCGATGTGCAGATCAACGATTTCGTCCTCGGCCTTTTTCCCGAGGATTTCATTGCACAGCGCCGCGCCGAGGGCGTCTCCATCACCAGCGATCCGCTGCCCGCTTCGGAAGCTGAGCTGCGCCGTTTCGCCTGCGACTTCCGCATTCCCGGAGAGTTCATGCCGATGTTCGTCATCGGCAAGCCGCTGGCCACGCTAGTGAAGGGGTCCGATGCCTCGGTGCGCCTCATCAACGGCAAGCTAACTGTGCTGATCGACAACCAGCCCGCCTTCCGCCTCGACCGACTCTCCGACGATGTCTTCGGCATCTCCGGTCTACCCCCCGGCATGACACTCGAGTTGAAGCACGATAACCAGGCGGTGATAGATGTTGTGCTTCACATGAAGGGTGTTCCCAAGGACCTCTATTCTGCACGACTTGGCATCATGCGCGGTCCATCGATCGATGAACAGCACGTCTCGCTGCCAGTTATCCAGCACTCGGCGAACGCCGCCCGCTCGCCGAGTTGAGGCCCACTCGCTGTCCGAGAAGGCACGGGACCTCGGCTGTTAATGTCAGCTCCGGGCTCGTCAGAAGCGGGATATTCTCAGTGCGCCGGGTCTTTCCGCGTTCGGGGTCGGCATGGAAGTGCGGCGCGCAGTGCGCTGTGGGCGGGCTGATGCGCTACTACGTTCAACCTGACGCCGCAAACGATCACCCCGATGACACGAACCCAGACAAGAAATAACGTCAGCAACAGGGGGAGTCGTCAGTTAGCGTTTGCCAACACGGTATTGCCACCTGTCGATAATCCGCTCACGCTTCACTGCTTCTGCGCGATCACGTACATGATGTCGTACAGGTTCAGATATAGCGAGAACCGGAGAATTCCGGTGCGCTTCAGCGCTTCATAAATGCGCGGTTGTTGACGCTTGATCATCAAAATGACATACGCGATCGTGGCCAGGCTGCGGTACTGTCCGTCGGAACCGCAATAGCGAACCTGAAAACCGTGCCGCTCGAGCAGCTTTGCCAGCGTTCGCTTGGAAAAATAATGCAGATGTGTGGGAGGATGGATCTGGCGCCAACGATGTGCACGCAGGCGCGCCACAAAGCTCCCGATATCCCCGGTCGTAATCGCAATAGTGCCGCCGCTGCTCATCATGCCGGCTAGCCTTTCGATGTACAGGAGCGGGGATTCCAGGTGCTCGACCGTGTCCCAGAGGCAGGCGACATCAATCCGATGGCGGGGAACATAGTCTAGAAAATCGGCCTCTGCAACCGGAAGCCGCAATTCCTGCTGCGCGTAGGCTGTCGCGTCGGCAGAGATATCGACGCCCTCCACATTGGCGAAGTAGTTGCGCGCCACCGAGAGGAAAAATCCATACGCGGAACCGATTTCAAACAGGTTCTTGCTCCCCGGATTGGGGACGAACTCCAGGAGTCTCTTTATCCGGGCGCGAAAGTGTTTTTCGATGACCAAACGGTCATCAACGTAGTTCCGGTATTCTTCTCCGTTAAAGTATGGGCTGCTGTAGAGCGCCTTCAATTGATCGAGGGGAAGCACGACGTCGGCCGAAACAAAACCACATGACGTGCAACGAAGCAAGCCCGGAATGTCAAACTGCTGGTAATTGCCGCCGCATACCAGGCATTGCGCTACTCTTTGCCTCAGATTGCTTCTCCCGAAGGTGCCGACGCCACATGGGCTTGCTCTGAAGGAGCAAGAGCCCCCCTGGAATTGGTTCTACGCACGAGATAGACCGGTCGGCGCTTTACCTCTGCGAAAATCATGCCTATGTAAATCCCCAAAACGCCCAGAAGCAGCATTGAGGTGCCGCTGCTGAGGGTAAGCACCAGCATCAAGGAACTCCAGCCAGGGACCAGCTTCGAAGTTTCGTGACGAAACCAAAAACTCAGGACATAGATGCTTTGTGCTAAAGCAAGCAAAATGAAGACTCCGCCGATGACGAATCCCAGTCGAAGGGGAGCTAGAGAGAAGGAAAAAATGCCATGCGCAGCCAGGCGCAGCATCTTGCGCAAGGAGTATTTCGATCGCCCCTCAATTCGTCCCCCGGGAATGTAGGGCAGGACGACCGAACGAAACCCAATCCACTGGACCATGCCGCGGTAAAAGCGGTGATATTCGGGAAGACGTCGTAACGCTTCTGCCGCGTCGCGGGACAAGAGTCTGAAATCCGCCGCCCCAACCACGACATTCGTTTCGCCAAGCCGGTTAATCACCCGATAAAAAAGAGAACTCATGGCGCGCTTGAAGAGGAAGGCTTTTCGTTTGCGGTCGATGCGCTGCGTCTGCACGATGTCATAACCTGCTTCGAACAAACGAACCATTTCCGGCACGAGGGATGGGGGATGCTCACCGTCCCCGTCCATCATGACGACAGCGTCGGCATCGAAGGCATCAATCCCGGCGCTGATCGCAGCCTGATGGCCGAAATTTCTGCTCAGCTCGATTCCGGCCACTCGCGGATCCGACTGTGACAATCGTCCGAGCACATGGCTTGTGTTGTCGGTGGAGCCGTCGTCCACATAAATGAAGCGAAAGGCGTGCTTGTTCAGGCCGGCCAACGCCTCAACCAGGGCAGAATGAAAACGCTCCAACGCGGGACCTTCATTGAAGGCCGGAATGATGAAATCGATGCGTGCCATGACTTCCCAAACAGAGCATACAAGCTGTCTGGGTTGGGTTCATAGTGTAGCGCAAGCCACAGTCAAGTAGCAGGTTTGTATGGTTTCAAGAAGCCACGCATTCCCCTTGCGCGAGTCAGGGGAAATACCCGCAAGGGTTGTGCCTCACCAATCCTTAGGGTGCGAGCATGGCTAAGTCGGCCGCGAGAAACGCCCAGCCACGGTTATTAAGTAGCTGAGTACGCGGCGGCCTACTGCTAGTCTCTGGCGAGGAACTTTATATGCAAAGAAGGGCTGCGGTCAGTCGCAGGTGAATTCGGCGTAGGCCGGTGCGACGAACGCGACCTTCCACCAGCAAAAACCAATCTCATCTGGACCGACTTTTGCCGGCGCGGCCTCAACACGTGGCTGGAGTTATCTCCGAAGACATGTCCATCGGTAAGCACTGATGATATGATGCCTTCGAATTACGTCACTCACGGACCGGTCCATGACGTTGGTGCGTTGGCCGAACAAGGGTTGTGCTGTTCTCCTAAGGCTGGCGAACGGGAAACGGATTCTTCAGGTCGCATCGACCTTTACTGCCACCCAATCAGAGGTTCCCTACGAACCGCCGTCGTCAAAGCGGGCGTTTTGGAAGAAGTGGGATTTGTTTTGTACGCGCAGATGAGCGAGTACATGCTGCGGTCGGCATCTGATGGGCCCGAGTCGCCGGGACGATGATATTGCTGCGGCTCGAAGATTGGTTGCGCGAGGACTTGAAGTCGCAGTCCACCGACATCAGGGCAGACACACAGGCCCGGCAGCGTCTTTCGGCACGTTCCGACGAGTTCGT
>Ga0126379_10001374_pt1 | contig 14750 bp, 26 predicted proteins | sample PanSoiMetPlot_24_FD_92640 | JGI IMG/M metagenome (GOLD analysis project Ga0126379, IMG submission 92640) | Tropical forest soil microbial communities from Panama - MetaG Plot_24 | ecosystem: Environmental > Terrestrial > Soil > Tropical forest > Bulk soil | place: Panama | collected 2016-02-17 | reverse complement strand
TCCCGGCACCCACTGGGGACCGGTATCTGAGTTCGGCAAAGCCGTTTTTGGGCCTGAGATACCTCGATTGGATACCGATACGCCGGGAGTGTAAACACTTGCCGCCCCAGCCCGCCTCAGACTGTTTCATGCCTGCTCAACAGTGTCTCATAGAAGTCTCATGTCCGAGACTCGTCGCGACCATGTCCGCAGTTTTAGGATCGGTGGCGTGCAGTCGGAAGCCCGCAGCCGGCAGTACGTGGTTATCTGCGACTGGTGCCGCAGACGGCAAGTAGGCCTGGGCAGGCCGCCCGAGATGCGCTGGATCACGCGCTCGGACGACTCGCACCAGGCGTGGCGCATCTGCCTGGACTGCAACCACAAGTTCATCAGGCTCATCAGTCGCCTCGGGCGTGGCCAGTCACCTGGCGCGATACGCTAGGCAGCACAACGCCCCCGAGCCTAAGCAGAGGACCAGGGGCGTTGGCATACACACGGGGCAGGGATGCCTCCCGCCCCGTCAGGGATGGTCTACTCGCGGAAGGTGCCCAGCACGATAAGCGCCAGGCAGCCCATGATGCCGAAGCCGGCGAACATCAGCACCACCTGGGCGGGGTCGCTCATCGAACTCGCCTCTGAGGTAGCGGTGCCAGCGGCTCACTAACCAGCCGAGGGCCAGGCTTGCCGCCAACCAGCCCATTAGTATCCAGAGCAGCACGGCGTGCCTCCTTTCGCCTGACCCGCATGCCAAGCAGTTGAATAGCGCGCCGTGGGATGGCGGCCTGCTCGGGCGTATTGCCCTGGCGCTTGCCGTTTTCCCACAAACAGATTGTCTCGAAGTTGCACCCAGCGATCTCCGCGACCTGGCGCTGCGAGAGGCCCAGGCTGAGCCGCAGCCGCCGCAGCTTGTGACCGTAACTCTCGTTGGGCACCGCTTGCATCTCGTCGGGTGTGTAGCGCCAGATGCGCGCCCCGTAGCGCGCCATTGCTGGGCCTGACTTAACGGTCACTCAGCCACCGGGAACTTCTCGGCCGAGCGCCCACTGTCATGCCAGGTCAGCATCTGGACGGTTTCGTCCCGACGCCAGAAGTTCCAGGCCTTGATGATGATCGCCAGCAGCCGTTCGCGGGCAGCATTGTTGGATTGCCACTCGCGCCCCACACGGTACTGGTTACGGAGCTTGAGGATGGGGTTGCCGCGTTCGAGATTGGCGCCCTCGATCAGCGAGGTGACGAACACCTGGGTCTGGTCGGGCGAGACGCGCCAGAACATGGTGAGTGCGATCGCCCACAGGCCGGTGCCGCCCAGCATATGCGCCTCTTTGCGAATGCGATCGGCCAGCATGACCGCCGTGGCTACCTCGGGGTGGGCCTCGATGTACGCCAGGCCCTGGGCGGGACTGGGCGCGGTGTGCGTACCGAGCCGCACGCCCCCTACTTCAAACCGCCCGTAGCTCTCGATCAGGATCAGGCCGCGTGCAGCGGTGGCCAGCGCTACCTGATTGTGGTGGCCGTGGATCGCCAGCACGTCGGCCATGTTCCTGCTCTTCTGCTGGTCGATCTTGTCGAAGGCGCTCTCGCTGATGCCGCGCACCACGATGGTCGGCACGGTGATGCCCGTCCGCACGATGGCGGTCAGGCGGTGCTGGCCGTCGCGCACCTTGCCGTCGCTATCCAGCTTGATCGTCTCGCCCGTCAGATCCCATTCGCCGAGCTGGATGGCGTGCATCAGCTTGAGGATGGCGCGCTCAGATGGCTTGCGGTTGACGCCGCCGCGATCGAGCCAGGCCTGCGCCATGGCCGGCGTGACCATCTCGACGGTGATGCCCAGGCCACTGTCGCCAGGGTGGACGTAGTGACCGTTGGGCACCGGCGCCTTGGACCCGAGGAGCTGCACAGGCTCGGGCATCAGCCGCTCCTGCTCCTGGGCTTTCCTGGCCCGTCTCACGCTGTTGTCCTGGCGGAAGGCTGGCTGCGTAGCAGCCCCGTTCGCCTTGTAGTCGCGCTCGTAGAGCGTGAGGAACTCGTCCGCAGGCTTGGTATGGACTCTCCCATCGTCATCCTCTCGGCTGGAGCCGGTGTTGTCGCCCTTCTTGACGACGCGATACTTGACCGCTCCGGCGAAGGTACGGCCCTCAACTTCGATGACCGTGCCCGAATGCACTCCCCTCTGGAGCACCCACTTTGAACCTGGCTCAATGTGCCGAGCCACGGCGACCTCCCTTCCTTGAATGCAAAAGGCCCCGGGTGTGCCGGGGCCTGATGGTGACTGCGTTGAACGGACGCTGCCGAGCGGATCACACCGCCTCGGCCTGGGCCTCGTGCGCGGCCCACATCCGATCGAGCGCCTCGGCGCCCAGCCGCTTGCCCTCGGGCAGAACGTGGGCGTACGTCTTGGCGGTCACGGCGATGTTGCCGTGGCGCAGGTGGGCCGAGACGACCGTCAGCGGCACGTTCGAGTGCAGCATGAACGAGCCGCAATCGTGCCGCAGCAGGTGGATCGTCTTGTAGATGCCTGCTTTCTCGGCGACCCGCTGAACGAAGTCGCTCAGCGCCGCCGTGGTGTTGGGCGTGCCATCCTCGGACGGGAACACCAGCCCCTCGGGGTCGCACGGGTCAGTCGGCACCACGTAGTGCTCGCCATCGGTCGCCTGGGCGTCCTGGGCGTAGAACACCTCGGTGCGCTTGCCAGCCCTCCAGCCTGGCCCCTGCAGATCGCGCAGCCGCTTGTGAACCAGGCGCAGCGCCTCGACTGCTCGGCTGCTCAGGGCCACCCGCTGAAACTGGCCATCGTGCCCCTTGGTGCCGGGCAGAAACGCCGTCTGCAGGTCGCCGCGTGCCCGATCACCGCTGGTCACGAGGTGCCAGCGCAGGATGACCTCGGCCGAATCCCAGAGCACGTCCGCCCACGTCAGAGCGGCCAGCTCGCTGACGCGCAGGCCAGAGTCGGTGTCGAAGCGCAGCATGGGCGCCAGGTGGCCCTCGCCCGCGACGGCCTCCATCTTCGGCAGATCGTCCAGGCTGCCCTCGTACGTCGCGGTGCGCGGCGTGGGGATCTTGTTCGGCACCTTCTTGCCCTCGGCCGGGTTGATGGTGATGCCCGTGGTCTTGGGGTCCAGGGTGGCCGCACCCAGGCATGCCTTGAGCCGCTTGATGCAGTAGGTGACCATCGCCGCGCCGGTCCGCTTGCGAAGGTTGCGAACCCACGTCTGGATGATCGTGGTGGTCAGATCGACCAGGGCGATGTGGCCCAGCTCGGGCAGGATGTGCTGCTCGAACACGCGGCGGTACTTCGACTGCGAGTTGAGGCCGTTGCCGTTGAGCACGATGACCACGTCGAGGTAGTGATCCGACCACTGCTTGAGGGTCATGTCCTTGGGCGCCCGCCCAGGCACGATCTCGACGTTCGCCTTGATGTTGGCGAAGTGCTTCTGGCGGGCGGCGATGGCCTCGTCCAGATCGGCGAACGGCCCGTAGCGCTTGTCCTTGAGTTGGCCCGTGATCGGGTCTGTGGCGCCCTTGTTGATCTTGACTAAAAACTCGCCGGCGTGGGCGCCGCTCTTCAACTGGAAGATCGACTTTTCCTGCTCAACGCGGCTGCGGCGTTTGCCCCGCGTGGTAGAACCGACCTGTACTGACATCTGGAGACTTCTCCTCCCGACCTCGGTACCGTGCCCAGGGCTGTTAGCGCAGCGCCTGGGCTTCTGCATCGAAGCCGTGTGTATTGCCGCCAGGATCTGGCGGGAGCGAGATGATACAGGCTGAATCCCGCTGGTACCAGAAATACCCTGAGGTGTCACAGGGAACCCGCCTCGGGCGGCCAGGCATTCTGCTGACGCCAGCGCCAGAGCGTGGTCGGCGACATGGCCAGCTTGCGGGCGACCTCGGCGTACTGGGCTGGTCGGCCTTCACGGGTGGTGATCTCGTCGTACGCCAGGCGGATCGTCCTGGCACGGTCGGCTGCGCTGCCGCCTAGCTGCGCCGACCCTGGCCCTCTAGCCGGTCGCCCCTTCCGAGGCCGTGCCACTTGCCGAGCTGCCAGTGCGTCGAGAAGTGAAAGCCTTAGACGTTCCCACAGTTCCTCCTTGCTCCAGATAGAGCCATCCTCAAGCGCCACCCATTGAGGGTGTTGTTGGGGTGAATCGAAGATGTTCGTGACGTGCAAAGCGTCACGATTCCCCACCTGAACCATCGCTGTAGTTGCCCCCTAGCAGAACCAGAGCGCGCCGTGTGCGGACCAACGCATCCTCCCCTTATACGCCCCATACCCAGGTCCTACAACCCCCGACGGATTTATTGCAATGTGCAAAAAAGCACATGCGGGCCGGTGAACTTATTGCACATTCCAATAAATCGCGCACCTCTTGGAGGTCTAGGTGATTTTGCCGCAGCCTAATAAGCCGTGGCCAGATCGATCTACGTCCCACTGCTCCCCGAGGAGCTTGCTCTGCTGGCTGAAATGGCTGACGCAGAGCGCCGCAGCCCGCACGACCAGGCCGCGCACCTGATCAGTCAAGCGGTGTACCGCTGGCGGGCTGAGCGAGTCCTAGAGCACTCGCTGGAAACAGACCAACTCGAAGAGGTGGCTTGATGCCGGACGAGGAGAACGGCAGCGTACCTGGCGTGCTGTTGTTGACGCCCCAGCAGGCGGCAGCTCTGTGCCAGGTATCGCTGGACAAGATTTACGAGTGGACCTGGGAGCCTGGGTTCCCCGTGGTGGCGGGCGCCCACCAGCTCCGTATCCACGCCAGGTTGTTTGACGACTGGCTGGCCAAACGCGCCCTGGCCGGTCGGCCACGAGAAGAGGGAGAAGCAGCGTGAATAGTGACCGCCTGATGACGATGTTGCAGGAGATCCTCGATACCTTGCGCTCGGTTGAATACAAGCTCGGTAAAGAGGCCAGCGGCGTTTCGTCTGTCGAGATCAAGACCAGTACGCGGGGTGTGGACATCACCACCAAGGCGTACGCCGGCAGCGACATTACCCCAGCCGGTGACGCGGCCATGGACGAGTTCATCCGCGTGGGCCGCGAGATTGAAGCGAGGTTGATGGGCAGAGCGGCGTGAGGCGCCTGTCAGCCCGCCAGGTCAGGGTGTGCGAGACGGCCGAGCGGCCCCGCTGCCGCTGCCGTTGTGGTGGCCTCTTCCACGGCGCCAAACGCAGCGAGCTGGGCGAGTACTTCGAGGAGTTGCCCGAGGACGACCCGCACCAGACCCGCCGTGCTTCGTACCAGCCCCCGTTGCCGCCGCCTGTTGGAGGTCGCCGTGCATCACAACCTGACTGACGGTTACGTCACCATCGAGCGCGAGGGTGTCAAGGCCGCCGACCTGTTCGACGTTGTCCACGATCTGCTGACGCGCATCGACGGCCTGGAGTGGGCTTTCGCGTGCCTGGCGATGATCAGCCTGGAGCATCTCGAACTCATCACCCGTCCGAGTGACCCGAGCGCGTATCGCGACACGGTTGGCGGCCTGCAGGAGTGGCTGCGTGACTATCGCCTGGCCCAGGAGCGCATCGAGCGCGATCGCCAGTTCATGAACTCACCGGAATGAAGGCCTGCGCTCACTGCGGCAAGCCAATCACCGAACCGAAGCGCCGCACGTACTGCTCGGAAGGCTGCGCCGATGAGGTTGCCCACGCCAAGCGCCTGCAGCGCCTGGCCCAGGGCAAGTTGCAGCCGAAGGTCACCTATCGCGTCTACGACTACCGCAACAAGGAGGTCTAGATGGAGCAGAAGCAACGCACTGTCGGCGTCAGCTATCGCCGCCAGGTATCCGACGGCAGCTACGGCACCGAGGCCGCCGAGTGCAGCCTGCAGTGGTTCATCGATGACGACGAGGACTCGCACACCGACCTTGAGTTCGCCCACGAGATGCTCTCGAACGCCCGCGACATCGTGCTGGACCAACTCCGAGGCTCGCTGAACGCCAACGTCAGGCGTGCCGTCACCCGCCCGATCGCGCCGCCCAGGGCCGCTGTCACGGTCCCGGACGACGATGACTTCCCGCCACTCTGATGGCCGTGCTATTGGCCTTGACGATCACCGTGGTCGCGATCGGTGACGACGGTGGCCCCCAGTCCATGCCCGAGGAGGCGCTAGCTCCTCAAGTGGTTGTCGAAGCCCCGCCGACGGCACCAGCCTACGGCGTCTGGGATCGGCTGGCTATGTGTGAATCCACACAGAACTGGTCTGCTAACACTGGAAACGGGTACTTCGGGGGGCTGCAGTTTGACCGTGGCACCTGGCTGAGGCATGGCGGGGCGGCCTTCGCGCCGCGTGCCGACCTCGCCAGCCGCACCGCGCAGATCGCGATCGCCGAGCGCACCCTGGCCGCCCAGGGCTGGGGTGCCTGGCCGGTGTGCAGCCGCAGGCTGGGCCTCCGATGAGTGAGCCACCCCGCGACGATTACCCGATCTACTTCGACGGCTACACCTACGAGCCGCCCAAGGACGAGTCGCGGCTGCGGACCCAGCTCTGGCGCGTGTTCGTCGCCATGACCGATGAGCGCGAGCACACCCTGGCCGAGCTTGCCGAGGTGACCGGTGGCAGCGAGGCGGGCGTCTCAGCCCGTCTGCGCGACCTCCGCAAGGATCGCTTTGGTAAGTGGGTCATCGATCGGCGGCGTGTGGCGGGCGGACTATTCGCCTACCGCCTGCACCGCCGCGAGGTAGCGCAGGGGGTACTGCTATGACTGATATCAAACCAGCCCAGGGCGGCCTGACCGTCAAGCTGGTATCTGAGATGACGGGCTACGCCCCGACAGACATCGCCCTGGTCAGCCGCACGGTGGCCGTGGGCGCCAACCTGCAGGAGCTGGCCGTGTTTTTGCACTCGTGCCGTGCCCTCGGCCTGGACCCCCTCCTCAGGCAGGCGTACTGGATCAGGCGCCAGGGCAAGGGCACGCTGCAGGTAGGCATCGATGGCTTTCGAGCCATCGCCGAATCCAGCGGCGTGTACGCCGGTGCCGAGCCGATCGAGTACCGAGGCCAGATCGAATGGACCTACAAGGGCAAGGCGCTGGTGGTGCCCGAGCTGGCTCGCGCCATCGTCTGGAAGGTGGTCGCCGGCCACAAGTCACCCTTTTCGGGTGAGGCGTACTGGTCCGAGTTCGTACCCAGCGGCGATGCCGAGAGCTTCATGTGGAGCAAGATGCCGCGTCACATGCTGGGCAAGTGCGCCGAGGCGCAGGCCCTGCGGCGGGCGTTCCCGGCCCAGCTCGGCAGCCTGACGATGTCCGAGGATGCCGACGACGTAGGCCCAGAATCGCGCCAGGACGAGGCTGAGGCCACGCGGACCAAACGCTTGGCCCAACGCCACGCCGAGATCTTTGACGACGCCTACGACCTGCCAGACGCCAAGGCGGGCAAGGCCCTGCCCGAGGGCGATGACGGACCGATCCCGGATTCCGAGGTGATCGCTGATGACGACGAGTGAAGGTCTGCTGCGGCTGGACGCCAAGCTGGCCAGCCTGGCCCGCTCTGGCAAGACGGCGCTGGTGTGCTTCTACGTGCGCGGCCAGGACGAGGAGCTGGACCGCCTGAGCCGCCTCACTGACGTGGACATCATCCTCGGCGTGATCGCCGTACGCGAGGTGGTCACCGCCGACGGCAGCCCCTCGGAGTAGGGCCATGCGCCGCCAACCCTACTTGTGCCCCGTGCATCTGTATGAGCGCGTGTACTGCGACGGGTACTGCCTGTCGCACCGTCAGGATCTGCGCCGCCTCCAATCCGACTATCGCCAGTACTGGTACGACCGCCGCCGTGGTGTGGGCGTGATGCCCGCGCCACGCTTCGAGCACGTCCGCCAGCAACCTCTGTGGCGCGCCTGGAGGGTGGCGTGAGCGCCATCGAGCAGGCCATCGCCAGCTACCAGCCGGCGTGCATCCTGGCGCTGTTCTCGGGCGGCCACGATTCGGTGTGCTCCACTCACCTGGCTGCCCAGCACCCCGCGTTCAAGGCGGTGGTGCATGTCAACACCGGCATCGGTGTCGAGCAGACACGCGAGTACGTCCGCCAGGTGTGCCGTGACCAGGGCTGGCCGCTCCTTGAAGAGTGCGCCCCCGAGGGCTGGTACGACGCCAACTGCCTGAAGATGGGCATGCCTGGCGGCCCAGGGCAGCACGGCATCATGTATCAGCGGCTCAAGGACGATCAGGTGCGCGCCGTGGTCCGCCGTCACAAGCGGCGCCGAGGCGACACGGTCGGCCTGGTCACCGGTATCCGCCGCTCGGAGAGTGACCGCCGCATGCGGGTGCATGCTGAGCCATACGTCCGTGAGCGCGCCCTGTTGTGGATCAACCCGCTGCTGGACTGGACCTCGGCCGACATCGCCGACTACATGGTCGCCGCCGGCCTGCCGCGCAACCCCGTGGTGGACCACCTGCACCGCTCGGGTGAGTGCCTGTGCGGTGCCCTGGCCGACCCGCAAGAACTCGACTGGATCGCCCTCTGGTATCCCGAGGTGGCGGCCCGCATCCGCGCCCTGGAACGCCAGTGCTTCGAGCGTGGCCTGCCGCACAACTGGGGCAGAGGGCTGCCGATGGCGATCGATCCCAACCAGCCCATGCTGCCGCTTTGCTCTGACTGTCCAACACGCTGGGACTCCGATGTCTGAGGCCAGCCGTCAGCGCTACCTGTTCCTCAAGAACCGCCTCGAAGAAATGCTGGCCGCCCACGGTCCGCCGCCGGACACCTCGGGGCGTTCGGTGAATGGCTGGCCGCTGGACGGCGCCGACCTTCAGCCATCCTGGGGGCCGGTGGGCAGCCTGGCGCGGCAGATGCTGACCGAGGCCGAGCTAGACCACATCCTCGCCCTGGACCGCAGCATGGGCACCCACCATGCGCCACAGGTGGCCTCGCCGTACGCGGGTGCCCAACCAGACGTGCAAGCGCAGCCCCCACAGAATCGCGTCCTAGAGGCCTCTGCTGCAATGCAGCACCTCGACCAGTACGGCGAGACGCCGCTGTTTCGGTGCCCGAGCTGCGGCGAGGAGAGCGCCAAGGCGTCGGTGCCCCTGGACTACTGGCGCTGCACGGCGTGCGGGACGTGGGGCAAGGCCAGCCGTTTCGCTGACCGTGGGCCACGAGGCCCAGGCTGGTGAGTGGGCCGGAGATTACGGAGTTCACCGACGAGATCCGTTACCTCTGGCGCGACCGACACGTAGCCCTGTGCTTCACCCGCTTGCACGAGACAGATAGCGGACGGGTGGTGGGTTTCATGTCGGTGATCAATCCCGACCGGCGCAATGGCAATGGACCCGAGCGGTTGTACTGGCAGTCGGTCACGCTGACCACGGTCAGCGATCGCAAGGTGGTCACGGCCAAGCTGGAGGGCCTGGTCAAGACCGGCACCTGGGAGCAGGACATCGACCGCACCTTCATGGACGTGTACGAGCGGCACACGGCGGTGCCTGAACCAGTACCGCTGGCGCCCGCCGACGATGCCGAGATCGACACCGAGTACCTGATCGACCCGGTGCTGCCGGTCGGCCAGGTGACGCTGCTGCTGGCCGACCAGGGCAGCACCAAGAGCTACCTGATGCTGTACCTATCGGCGTGCATTGCCCTGGGCTGCCGCACGGTGTTCTCCGAGCCGCTGCACACCGGGCCGGTGATCTACTTCGACTGGGAGGTGGACGAGCAGGTAGCCAGCCGCCGCCTGGCCTGGATCTGCCGTGGACTGAGTGCAGCGGAGGCGCCACGCGGCCTGTACTACGTGAACATGTCCACCAGGGGGCGCATCTTCGATCGCATCAGAGATATGCGGCACATGATCGAGCGCATCCAGCCGGTGCTGGTGGTCATCGATAGCCTGACCTTTGCCACCGGCGCCGACCTGAACTCGGCCGAGTACGCGGCGCCGACGATGACCGCCGTGGGCAGCCTGGGCGAGGGCATTACCAAGCTGATCAGCGCCCATCCCAACAAGGCCAGTCGCAACGCCAACACCGAGGACATCAGCGTCATCGGCAGCACGCTCTTCGAGTACCGCGCTCGGGCTATCTGGCACATGAAACGTGAGCAGTCCAGGGCGGCCAGGTTCGGCGTGAGCATGACGCCTCGCAAGCAATTCGACGGGCCACCGCAAAAGCCTCTGGCGTACAGCATGGAGTTCGACAATGTGGCGCACACGGCACGCTTCCAGAGCGCCAAGCTCTCGGACATGCCCAGCCTGGAGAAGGGCACGATGACCGCCCAGGACAAGATCCGCAGGGCACTTGCCCGAGGTGGCCGCCTGGACACCAAGCAGCTCGCCGAGGTCACCGACGTACCCGAGGCGAACGTCCGCGTCGAGTGCGGTCAGATGCCCGACGTATTCCCAATCGTGCTTGGCGGCGGGCGTGGCAAGCCCACCGTCTGGGCACTCAAGGCAGATCCGTAACCGGTTACGGAAACAAACAGTAATCTCCACGAGAAACCCCCCACCCCTTTCAGGGGGGGGTTCTCGTTACGGTTTATGGAATTGCGGATTGACTTATGCCAATGAAGAAAGCAGAGATGCAGAGGCGTAGCCGCGAGGCGTACGTGAAGAAGAATCCAGAGCGATACGCAGCCTGGCACCAGGCCATGGAGCACCCCGAGGCGTGCGTCTGGTGTGGTGAGGAGGGACGACCGCGCCTAGTGCAACATGAAGGCGCATGGGCAGTCATTAGCTGGGAGTGCTACCCATGTCGCGCCGTGCAGTACGGACAAACGCAAAAGCCCCCACCACCGAAGTGATGAGGGCCTCCTCACGTATGGGTGACCGAGCACCCGCAGCAACTCTAGCGCCCGAGTTCTGCCTCCAGCAGACGCACGCGCTCACTCAGGGTGTCGCGGGCGGCGCGCAAGCCGGCGATGTGCTTATCGTGCTCACGCTTGGTGAAGTACCAGGCGAGGTTCCAGAAGGCGCTCGTGCCCAGGATGATGATCCACATGGTGCCCTGGTCGCAGCTCATACCTCACCTCGCTTGCGAGCGCCCACGGTTTGGGCGGGTGTGACCGCGTCCACGGCGGCGGCGGCCTGGCGCTCGGGCAGGCCCTGCTTGATGGCCTTGAGGCGGCGCTGATGGGCGAGCTTCTCCTTGGCGTAGTTCAGGGCGCGCACCTGGCGCTCGCGGCGGCCGGAGATCGCCTCGCAGGCCAGGTCCAGCATCTCGGCGGGCGGCTCGGCGCGGCCGGCCTCCCAGTTGGCCACGGTGGTGTAGTGCAGGCCGAGGATGGCGGCCAGCTCCTGCTGCGACAGGTACTGCTCGCGCCGCCACTGGCGCAGCTCGCGGCCGTTCATCCCAGCCCTGCCCTGGCGGTGCTCTGCCAGCCGCCGGCGTGCCCGCGCCGCGTGGCCCAGGCGCCGTAGTGGTTGGCTGGGCCGATCGTGCAGGCGGTATCGGCGATGGCCCAGGCCTGGGCGAAGGCGACCAGGGCGTTGAGCAGGTGGGTGCGGCGGGTGGTGTCGGCGTAGTAGCCGGCCAGTCGGTACTGCTCCTCCCCGGCGCGGATGATGCGGTCGTACTTGTCCCGCAGGTCGCGGGAAACGGAAACAGCTTGCATGGGAGACTTCTCCTCCTCGGCCCTGAAGATATCAGGCCGCTTGAACGGCGCGCCAGATACTGGCGCCCAGGGCGGAAAACGCGGGGGCGATGACTGACTGCCCGAGCACCTCGTGTGCTCGTTTCTCGGAAAGCCCCGTGACCAGGCGAGGGTCGATGCCCTTGATGCGGGCGTGCTCGGCGGCCGAGAAGAGGCGCGCCGTGTTCGGCCGCGTGGGGTGTGCCAGGCGCACGTCGCACGAGCCGCCCTTCTGGTAGCCGCGCCGCAGGGTGGGCACCGTGGTCGCCTCGGGCGTGAGCAGTTTGCGCCCACGGGAAAAGCCGCGACCGAGCGCGGTGTCCTTGGCCGCCTTGCGTTCGAGCGTAGCGGTTGAGCGCCAGGCTGCGGCAGGCGTGCGCGCATCGAGCACCTCGCCCAGGGCGGCATGCTCACGGGCTGGTACGAGTGAAGTGGGGTCGAAGTCCAGGCCACGGGTGACCGCCACCAGCAGCCAGCGCTGGCGTGCTTCGAGCGACCAGGCGGCGCCGTCCAGGGCGATCTCGTGGATCTCGTAGCCCTTCTTGCGAAGGAACGCCCGCACGATGGATGCCGAGGCGCTCGAAGCGTACTCGGGCACGTTTTCGAGCACCACGATGGCCGGCTGGCTAGCCTGCACCACGTTGCAGAACGCGACCACAAGGTCGGCGGTGGCGTCGTCGTCTTCTGGCTGGGCCAGGGCTTTTTTCGAGCGCCCAGCTCGCGAGGCCGAGATGCACGGCAGCCCGGCTTCGAGCACGTCGCACTCCCCGAGCAGGGAGGGGTCGATGTCGCCCAGGTCGCCCTCGAACGATCGCCCGCCTTTGCTGAGCGGCCCGTGCTCCAGGCTCTGGGTCACGTAGGCCGGCTCGTACTCCAGGGCAAACTCAAGTCTGGCGCCCAGGCCGCGCAGCAGGGCGTCGGAGGACACCCCACCGCCGTGGCACAGTGAGCCGAGGCGCAGTTTGTGGCCGCGTGCCAGCCGAGCATTCAGTCGCCGCAGGCGATCGCGGATGGCCAGGTCGGTGGGATGCACGCTGACGTACACCTGGCCGGGGTAGAAGGCGACCTGAATGCGCGAGACATCGCCCAGGTCGCGGGTGAGGGTGTCCACCACGGGACGGCCCTGCTTGTGGCTCACACGGCGGTCGCCCTGTGGCGTGAGGCGCAGCACGATGGCATCGGCGGACACCGAGCGCTCGTAGCGCACGCCGTCGGTAAAACCGACATCGGCCAGGCGTTTGCCCTCAAGCCACAAACGCCGGGCGCCCTTGTGAGCGCTCAGCGTGCGTTGGATGAGGTGGGTTGGGTTAGAGTGGCGGTGGGCCACGGGAGTCTGTACCTCCGGGTGGTCGGGGCGGGCGGGGTGGCGACCCCGACCCGCCCGTGGCGGATTAGCGAGGGTGGACCTCGTCGCGGTGCCCGCAGTTCGAGCAGTAGCGGTAGCCGTTCGAGTCCACGCTGGCCAGGTAGCGCGGGCAGCGGTCCTGGGGGCTATCCCAGTAGCTGACGCACTCGCGGCAGATGACGCGGCGGCGTGGTTTGCGGCTGCTGCCGGCCGAGGCGCCGACGAAGGTCGGCAGGTAGTAGCGATAGCCGTCGATGACGGCGGGTGTACGTGGCATTGAGACTTCTCCTCAGCGTGGGTTGATGACCCATGAGCCGCACGGGGCGGTCATGTAGAAGGCGTCGGCGGCCTGCACGGGCGTGCCGTCTTCGAGCACAAACTGATCGTGCTGGAACGGGTTGAAGCACACGCGGCGGGCGCTCTCGGGTAGCTCGCCGGCCGCCAGACCAGGCAGCACGGTCACGTCGCCGCGCACGTACGCGACGACTTCCCGCTGGCCCTGGTTGCGGATGCGCTGGACGCCGGCGGCCTGGACGCGGAACGTGACGTTGGTCACGATCACGGCGTTCGCGTGGGCGACCACCTTGCCGTGTGAGCGGATGCTGACCCGCTTGTGCAGCAGGTTGCGATAGACATCAGCAGCCGCGAAGGTGCCGCTGCTGACGGTGGGTACTGGCATCAGCGGGCCACCGTCCTGGCGACTCGCCGTGCGTTCCGCAGCAAGCGGTACGTGTGGCTGAAGTCGCGGCCCGTGGCGATGTCGCGCACGGTGTAGAAGGTGTCAGCCTTGCGGCTGAACTCGTGACGGATCACGGCGACCGTGCCGTGGTTCTCAACCAGGGTTTGAACCTGGCTGTTGAAGGTGATGCTGTAGGCCATTGAGACTTCTCCTCGTGGGCCAGAAGTGGTGCCGCCCAGGGCGGGCGGTTCGCCTTCAGTATCCTGAATCCTTCAGGGTTCCGTCCACATCGCCTCAGGCCAAGTTGTAAACGTTTTGCTAAACCTCGGGTCGTTTAGACTGGACGGCGTGACCGCAATCCTGGCCAAAGTGCCCTCCGGCGCCAGGCGCCGTTCGACCGATGACGCCGTGCTCCAGCGCAGGTATCTCGAAGCACTCCCCAGGTACTTCACCCCCACCGCTGCTTTGGCCAAGGCCGGCGCTTCGCAGGCCAAGCTCGCCAGGTGGCGTGAGCAGTCAGCCGAGTTTATGGTCGCCGAGCAGCACGCCAGAGAACAGATCGCCGATCAACTCGAAGCAGAAGCGATCCGCAGAGCCTTCAAAGGCGTCCGCACTCCCGTCTACCAGGGCGGCCTCCTCGCCGGCCACGTCACCCAGTACTCCGATCAGCTCCTCACCCTGCTCCTCAAGGCTCTCAGACCAGATAAGTTCCGAGATCGCCAGGACATCACCGTCACCCAGCCTATCGTCAAGGTCGTCGCCGGCTTCGACCCCGTCCAGGCTCTCTAACCCGCCCTGTCACCTGGCGGTGACGGACCATGTCGCCCTGGTCGGGTTGAGCACCGTCGAGATTAGCGCCTAGAACATCCGTAGAACATGCGGTCACGCTGCGGTTGAGCTGAACTCAAAACCAGCCCATCCGGGTTCGCTGCGGCTCAACCAGCAGCATCGCCGTTGCGCCTTGCAGGGACGTTCAAGCGCCGGGAATCCCCACGTTGAGGACCGTGGAGACGTGGTCTGGCTCGTGTGGGTGCCCGCTCGGTGCCAGGTGGTTGCTGGGGAGTGGTGGTCCCTGGCCAGGTCGGAACCCCTGGGGTCCTATCGGTATCCAACCGAGGTATCAAGCGCCCTGGGCTGAGTTCAGACTGAGAGTGGGTCCAGATGCAGCGCCCGGTCCCCATCAGGTATCAAGCGTTCGG
>Ga0126379_10001373_pt1 | contig 14752 bp, 11 predicted proteins | sample PanSoiMetPlot_24_FD_92640 | JGI IMG/M metagenome (GOLD analysis project Ga0126379, IMG submission 92640) | Tropical forest soil microbial communities from Panama - MetaG Plot_24 | ecosystem: Environmental > Terrestrial > Soil > Tropical forest > Bulk soil | place: Panama | collected 2016-02-17 | reverse complement strand
GGAAGCCTCGCGGGGCCGCTCGCCGAGCAGGTCCGCGCGCTCGACGCCGACGTGCCGGTCTTCGACGTCGCGACGATGGAGCAGCTGATGGCGGATCGCTTCGCGACCCGCCGCTTCGCGACGCTCCTAGCCTCCGTCTTCGCGGGAGCGGCCCTGTCGCTCGCGGCGCTCGGACTCTTCGGCCTCGTGGCCTACGTCGCCGCGCAGCGGATGCGGGAGCTCGCGATCCGCATCGCGCTCGGCGCGCAGCCGGCCGACATCCGGCGGCTGGTCCTGGGGCAGGGCTTCCGGCTAGGCCTCGCCGGCACCACCGTGGGGCTCGCCGGCGCCGCCGCGGGAGGCCGCCTCGCCTCGGGGCTCCTCTTCCAGACGGGGCCCGCCGACCCGATCGTCCTCTCGGCGGTCGTGGCCCTGCTCCTCGCCGTGACGCTCCTGGCGAGCGCGCTTCCCGCCCTGCGCGCCTCGCGGACCGACCCGATCGCGGCGCTGCGGGCCGAGTGAGGGACGCAAACCTATGACGAGCGCCCCGGATCGCGGCAGTCCGATCGAGACGTTGAAGAACGAATGACCAGGGAAAGGAACCCGCGATGACGAGCCTTTTCTCCGACCTGCGCTACGCGCTTCGAAGCTTCCGCAAGAGCCCGGGATTCGCCCTCGTCGCCGTCGTCACGCTGGCGCTTGGCGTCGGCGCCAACTCGGCGATCTTCGCGCTGGTAAACCGCGTGCTCCTGGACCTCCTCCCGGTCAAGGCGCCGAAGGAGCTGGTCCTCTTCTCCTCTCCCGGCCCGCTCTCCGGCCACCTGTGGAGCGACGGCGACACCTCGACGTCCTTCTCGTACCCGATGTACCGCGACATCCGCAACGCGAGCGGCTCCGTGTTCTCGGGCCTTCTCGCCGAGTACCCCTTCGACGCGAGCGTGGCGACGGCGAGTGAGACGGACCGGGCCCGCGCGGAGCTCGTCTCGGGCAACTACTTCGACGTGCTCGGCGTGCTCCCGGCAGTGGGGCGGACGCTGACCGCCTCCGACGACGTCGTTCCCGGCGGGCATCCCGTCGTCGTCCTCTCCCACGGCTACTGGCAGCGCAGGTTCGGCGGCAACGCGGCGATCCTCAACAAGACAGTCACCGTCAACGGCCGCGCGATGACGGTCGTGGGCGTCTCTCGCGCCGGCTACGCGGGCATCCAGCCCGGGCGCCCGGCGGACCTCTTCGTGCCGGTCCAGATGAAGGCGCAGATGACGCCCACCTGGGACGGCATGAGCGACCCGAGGGACTACTGGCTCCAGATCGTCGGACGCCTGAAGCCGGGCGTGTCGAAGGAGCGGGCCGAGGTCGTCCTCCAGGCGATCTACGCGCCGATGCTGCGCGACCTCTCCAAGCTGATGCCCAACATGAAGGAGGCGACGCGCAAGGAGTTCCTCGCCAAGAAGCTCCTCCTCCTTCCGGGCGCGCACGGCAGGCTCGTCATCCAGCAGAGCCTGGGCCGCCCGCTGGTGTCGCTGATGGGCCTCGTCGCTCTCGTCCTGCTCATCGCCTGCTCGAACCTCGCGGGTCTCCTCGCCGCGCGGGGCGTCGCCCGGCAGCGCGAGTACGGCATCCGGCTGGCGATCGGCGCGAGCCGCGCCCAGCTTCTGCGCCAGTCCATCCTCGAATGCCTGATCTTTGCCGTCGTCGGCGGCGCGCTGGGGATCATCGTCGCCGCCTGGATCCTGAACGCTCTGGTCGGCGCCTTCCCCGCCGAGGCCGAGCTTCGCCAGGTCGCGGCGCAGCTCGATCTCCGGGTCTTCGGCTTCGCCGCGATGCTCTCGCTCGCGGCGGGGCTCTTCTTCGGGATCTCGCCGGCACTCCGGGCGGCGCGGCTCAACCCGGCCGGCACGCTCCAAGGCTCAGGCCGCGGCTCGGCGTCCACGACCCGCGAGGTCCTGCGCTTCCGAAAGTGGCTCGTCACGGCTCAGGTCGCGCTGACGCTCGTGCTCTTGATCGCGGCAGGACTCTTCGTTGGGAGCCTCCGGAGCCTCGGCCGCGTGGACCTCGGGTTGAAGCCCGACCACGTGATCGGCTTCTCGATCTCCCCGCAGTCCAACAGCTACGAGCCGGCCCGCACGCTCGCGCTCGCCAGGGTCCTGACGGAGCGCCTGTCGTCGCTGCCGGGGGTCCGCTCTGTCAGCGCCGCGGAGCTCTCGACGCTCACGGGCAACGACTCCGGGTCCAACATCACGATGGAAGGGACGGACCCCAACCCGGACCAGCCGACCCGGAGCCTGACGAACTACGTCGGGCCGGACTACTTCTCCACGCTCGGCATCCCGCTCCTGTCCGGGCGCGAGGTCTCCTGGCGCGACGACGCCAATGCGCCGAGGGCCGCCGTCGTCAACGAGGCCTTCGTGCGGCGATTCGCTCCCGCCGGCGACCCGATCGGCCGGCGCTTCCGGTTCGGCCGCGGCGACAAGGAGCGGCCGCCCTTCGAGATCGTCGGCGTCGTGAAGAACAGCAAGAACACCGAGGTCTCGGAGGCCGACCGTCCGTACGCGTACGTCCCCTACGCGCAGGACAAGGACCTGGGCGAGCTGACCTTCTACCTCCGGGCCGACGGCGACCCGGCGCTGCTCTCCGCGAGCCTGCGGGCCGAGGTCCGGCGCCTGGACGCGCGCCTCCCGGTCTTCGACGTGCGGACCCTGACGCAGCAGGTTCGCGACTCGCTGGCGACACAGCGCGTCCTGACGATCCTCTCGGCGGCCTTCGGAATTCTCGCGGCGCTGCTTGCCGCGATCGGGATCTACGGCGTCCTCGCCTTCGCGGTCGCCGAGCGCCGGCGGGAAATCGGGGTCCGCGTCGCGCTCGGCGCGCCGCCGGCCGCCGTCCGCAACCTGGTCCTCCACGAGGTCTTCCGCTTCCTGGCGATCGGAGCGGCGGTCGGGCTGCCGGCGGCCTACGCGCTCTCCCGCGCGGTCGAGTCGATCCTCTTCGGAGTGAAGGCGGGAGACGTCCGCGTCTTCGCCGCCGGCGTCGCCGTCCTCGCCGCCGTTGCCCTCCTCGCCGGCTACCCGCCCGCGCGCCGGGCCGCGGCGACCAACCCGATGGAGGCGCTTCGCAGCGAATAAGGAGGCAAACCGATGAGGGCCCTTCGGCGGATCTCGTTTCTCGTCGCGCTGGCCGGCCTGACCGCGGTCGGAGGGGCGCAGGCCGCCGGCGAGAAGACGTACGCCCTCGAGTCGCTCGACCGCGTCAAGCTCGTCAACGTCAAGGGAGGGCCGGCGACCTACCGGGGCCGCAAAGCGGTGCGGCTGATCGACGAACCGGGTGAGAGACCGGACGCGAAGGTCACCAACGGAGAGGCGATCGCGATCCTGACGGACTCGAGCTTCGAGGACGGGACGATCGAGGTCGAGCTCGCTGGCACTCCGCGGGAAGGGGCGCGCGAGGGCTCCCGCGGCTTCATCGGGATCGCGTTCCGCGTCCAGGACGACCCCTCGAGATTCGAGTGCTTCTACCTGCGGCCGACCAACGGTCGAGCCGAGGATCAGCTCCGCCGCAACCACTCCACCCAGTACGTCTCGGAGCCGGAGTATCCATGGCACCGTCTGCGAAAGGAGAACCCCGGCGAGTACGATTCCTACGTGGACCTGGAACCCGGCGCCTGGACGAAGATGCGGATCGTCGTCTCCGGCACGGAGGCGCGCCTCTACGTGCACGGCGCCGCGCAGCCGGCGCTGATCGTCCACGACCTGAAGCACGGGAAGTCGAGCGGCCGGATCGCCCTGTGGATCGGCCAGGACACGGAGGGCTACTTCTCGCGGCTGACGGTGAAGCCGTGATTCTCAAGGAGCTGAAGGCTTGCGCGCGCTCCCTGGCGAGGAGCCCGGGATTCACCGCGGTCGCGGTCCTCACCTTCGCGCTCGGCATCGGCGCCAACACCGCGATCTTCAGCGTTCTCGATTCCGTCCTGCTCGAGCCTCTCCCCTTTCGCGAGCCGGACCGGCTCTTCGCTCTCCATCCCCGCTACGGAGATTCGGCGCCGGGCGAGATCGCGGTCTCTCCCGCCGAGTACCAGGACCTCGCGGCGCGGCAACGGGCGTTCTCGAGGATCGCTGCGGTGCGCAGTCGCGCCGTCAACCTGACCGGCGACGCCGACGCCGAGCGGGTGCAGGCCTTCGAGGTCACCGCGAACCTCCCCGAGGTCCTCGGCGCGCCGCTTGCGCTCGGTCGAGGGTTCACGGCGGAGGAGGCGAGGCCGGGCGGACCCCGAGCCGCAATCCTCGCCAACGGCCTGTGGAGGCGCCGGTTCGCGGCCGACCGCTCGATCGTCGGACGGACGATCCGGATCGACGGTGTCGCGACGGAGGTCGTGGGTGTCCTGGCGCCGAAGGTCCAGTTCCCGGCGGCCGGCACCTTCCACTTCCGAAGCTCCGCGCAGCTCTGGCTGCCGGTCGCCTGGAACGAGGCGAGCCGGCCGAGGGGCGACCAGTTCCTGAGCCTCGTCGGCAGGCTCGCGCCCGGCGAGACCGCGGACGCCGCCCGGGCGGACCTGGAGCGGGTCGCGGCGTCCTTCCGCGCGGAATACCCGAGCCGTTACGCCCTCTCCCGCGCCTACTCGCTGGTGGCCGTCCCGCTGGCCGAAGAGACCTCGGGGCGGGCGCGTGCCTCGATTCTCGCCGTCGCCGGGGCCGTCGCGCTCCTGCTCCTCGTCGCGTGCGCGGACGTCGCCGGCCTGCTGCTGGCCCGCGCCGCAACGCGCCGACGGGAGATCGCCATCCGTGTCGCGCTCGGCGCCGGCGCGCGCCGGCTGCTGGCGCACCTGACCGCCGAAAGCGTCCTGCTGGCGCTCGCGGGCGGCGCGGCGGGCGCCCTGCTCGCGGCCTGGGGCGTGGACCTGATCGCGCGCCTGGGCCCGGACGACATCCCGCGGCTGGCCGACGCCTCCGTGGGATGGCGGGTACTGATCTTCTCCACGGCCCTCTCGGCGCTCGCCGGCGTCCTCGCCGGCGTCGCTCCGGCGGGCCTGGCGTTCGCCGCCGACGTGGCGGCGGACCTGAAGACGGCGGGCGCCGACGCCTCCGGATCGGGCCACCGGCGCGGCCTGCGCGAGGCGATCGTGGTCGCGCAGGTCGCGGTCACGGTGGTCGTCGCGGCCGGCGCGGGTCTCCTGATCGCGAGCTTCTCCCGGCTCTCGCGAGTGGACCCGGGATTCCAGCCGGGCGGCGTCCTGGCGTTGCCCGTGGCGCTCCCCGCTTCGCGGTACGGCAACGCCGACGAGGCCTCCCGGTTCCTCGAGCGGCTCGAGGATCGGCTCTCGGCGCTTCCCGGAGTCCGCGCGGCCGGCGCGATCAATCCCCTTCCGTTCTCCGGCGATGGCTGGTCCGGGACGTACGCGGTCGAGGGGCGCGAGCTCGCCCCTCTCGAAGAGCAGCCGCACGCCGCTTACGCGGCCGTCAGCGCCGGCTACTTCCGCGCGATGTCGGTGCCCCTGAAGACGGGACGCTATTTCACGGCCGCGGACCGGAAGGACTCGCCGGCCGTGGTCGTCGTGGACGAGGCACTCGCGCGGAGGGAGTGGCCGGGCGAGAGCGCCCTCGGAAAACGCATCCTGATCGGAGGCACCCGGGGCCAGCCCGCGGAAGTCGTCGGCGTCGTCGGCCACGTCCGGTACGCGGCTCTGGAAGAGCCCGGCGAGCCGCAGCTCTACCTCGCCCTGCTCCAGGACAGGCACCGCATGGCGACCTTCGCCATCTCCACTTCAACGCGCCCGGAAGCGATCTCTCCGTCGGTGCGATCGGCGGTCCGCGACGCCGACCCGGAGATCCCGACCGCATCGATCAGGACCATGGACGACCTGCTCGCGGCCGCGACCTCCCGGCGGCGCTTCCAGCTCTTCCTCATCTCCCTCTTCGCCGGGGTCTCGCTCCTGCTCGCCGCGGTCGGACTCGCCGGCGTGCTCGGCAGGATGGTCGCCGCGCGGACTCGGGAAATCGGCATTCGCCGCGCCCTCGGGGCCCGCGGAGCCGACGTCCTCGCCCTGGTGGCCGGCCGGGGACTCGCGCTCGCCGGCGCCGGGGTCCTCGTCGGGGCTGCCGGTGCATTGGCAGCGACGCGGCTGCTCGCGAGCCTCCTCTTCGAGGTCAGCCCGACCGACCCGATCGTCCTGGGAGCGGTCGCCCTGGTGGTCATTGCCGCCGCCTCTTTCGCGGCCGTTCCTCCCGCCTGGCGCGCCGTCCGACTCGACCCTCTCGCCGCCCTCCGCCGGGAGTGAGCCTCTGATCCTCCCCTCTCTCTGACCACCGGTACCATTGATGACGCCATGACACCGGTCAAGCCCGATTCGCCGCCCCACGACAGGGTCCTCGTCGCCGACGACCAGCGCGACGTGCTGGAGGCTCTGCGGCTGCTGCTCAAGCCGGAAGGGTTCGCGATCGAGACGGCCGCCTCGCCGGCGGGGATCCTCGCGGCGCTCGAGGCTAAGGACTTCGACGCGGTCCTGATGGACCTGAACTACGCGCGGGACACGACCTCGGGGCAGGAGGGGCTCGACCTGCTCGCGCGGGTCCAGGCGATCGACCCGACCCTCCCGGTCGTCGTGATGACGGCGTGGGGAACGGTGGACCTCGCCGTCGAGGCGATGAGGCGGGGGGCCCGCGACTTCGTCCAGAAGCCGTGGGACAACGCGCGGCTGCTCGCCACACTGCGCACGCAGGTGGCCCTGGGCCGGGCCCTGCGGCGCGGACAGAGGCTCGAAGCCGAAAACCGGATCCTGAGGCAGGAGGCGGAGCCGGAGATGATCGCGGCGTCGGCTTCGATGCGGCCCGTGCTCGAGATGATCGAGCGGGTCGGACCCTCCGACGCCAACGTCCTGATCCTCGGGGAGAACGGCAGCGGCAAGGGGCTCGTCGCCCGCGCTCTCCACGGGAGCTCGCGCCGGGCCTCGCGGCCGCTCGTGACGCTGAATGCCGGCGGCGTCTCGGAGGGAGTCTTCGAGAGCGAGCTCTTCGGGCACGTCAAGGGCGCCTTCACGGACGCCCGGTCCGACCGCGTCGGGCGCTTCGAGCTGGCCGACGGCGGGACGCTGTTCTTAGACGAGATCGCGAACGTCCCGGCGAGCCAGCAGGCCAAGCTCCTGAGGGTGCTCGAGACCGGCGAGTTCGAGCGCCTCGGCTCTTCGCGCACCCGGAAGGTGGACGTGCGAATGATCTCGGCGACCAACGCGGACATCCGCGGCGAGGTCGCGGCCGGACGCTTCCGGCAGGACCTCCTCTTCCGCCTGAACACGATCGAGATCCGCCTGCCGCCGCTCCGGGAGCGCGGCGAGGACATCCCGGCGCTGGCCCTTCTCTTCCTCGCGCGGCACGCCCGGCGCTACCGCAAGGACATCCGGCGCTTCGAGGCGCCGGCGCTCCAGGCGATGATCGACCATCCCTGGCCGGGCAACGTGAGGGAGCTCGACCACGCGGTCGAGCGGGCGACCCTGATGGCTCGCGGCGAGGCCATCGAGGCGCGCGACCTCGGGCTCCGGCCTCCTTCCGACGGGACGCCGGCGCTCGACCAGATGAGCCTCGAGGAGGTCGAGCGGGTCCTCGTTCAGAAGGCGATGGCCCGCTACGGCGGAAACGTCAGCCAGGCCGCGCGCGCCCTGGGCCTCTCCCGCAGCGCCCTCTACCGGAGACTGGAAAAGCTCTGATGTACGGCCGAGCCGCCCCCCTTGTCATCCTGAGGAGCGAAGCGACGAAGGACCTACCCCGGGTTCGCCGGGGTAGATCCTTCGCTGCGCTCAGGATGACAAGGGAAGAATTGTGAAGCGTCTCCGCCACGACAAGCGCATCGTCCTCTTCGCGGCGTATGCCGCGCTGCCCGCGGTCATCACGGCCCTCCTCCTCCTGTGGCTGGGCGACTTCGCGCCGCGGACGCGGTGGACGCTGACCGCCGTTATCGTGCTCTCCTGGGCCGCCTTCGCCTCCTCGCTCTGGGAGAAGCTCGTTCGGCCCCTCCAGACCGTGTCGAACCTGCTAGCCGCGATGCGCGAGGGAGACTTCTCGATCCGGGCCCGCGGCGCCCGCGCGGGCGACCCGCTGGGCGAGGTCCTCTTCGAGGTCAACGCGCTGACCGAAACGCTCCAGAACCAGCGGCTGAAGGCGTTGGAGGCGACCGCGCTCCTCTCCCGCGTCATGGCCGAGATCGACGTGGCGGTCTTCGCCTTCGACCAGGCCGGCAAGTTGAAGCTCACCAACCGCGCCGGCGAGCGCCTGCTCGGCCAGCCCGAGGAAAGGTTGATCGGCGCCGACGCGGCGTCGCTCGGCCTCGAGGCGTGCCTGCGCGAGGACGCCCCGCCGATCCTCGACGCGGTCTTCCCCGGCGGCAGCGGCCGCTGGGAGATCCGGGCCAGCACGTTCCGCCAGGGCGGCCTTCCCCACCGCCTCCTCGTCCTCGCCGACGTCAGCCGGCCCCTGCGCGAGGAGGAGCGGCAGGCGTGGAGGCGCCTGATCCGGGTGCTGGGACACGAGCTCAACAACTCGCTGGCGCCCATCCAGTCGCTCGCCGAGAGCCTTCGCGGCCTTCTCGCCTCGCAGGCGCCGCCGGACGACTGGAAGGACGACATGCGCCAGGGCCTCGCGGTCATCGCGTCGCGCTCGGAGTCGCTCTCGCGCTTCACCAACGCCTACGCCAAGCTCGCGCGCCTGCCGCAGCCGAAGTTCCGGAACGTCGACGTCGCGCCGCTGCTGCGGCGGGTGGCGGGCCTCGATACGCGGCTCCCCGTGCGGCTCGCGCCGGGGCCCGAGGCGACGATCCGCGCCGACCCGGACCAGCTCGAGCAGGCCCTCATTAACCTGGTCCGCAACGCCGTGGACGCGTCGCTCGAAAGCTCCGGCGGCGTCGAGCTCGGCTGGCGCCGGGCCAACGGCCGCTCGCCGCGACTGGAGATCTGGATCCGCGACGAGGGGCCCGGCCTCTCCGGGACGGGGAACCTCTTCGTCCCGTTCTTCACGACCAAGCCGGAGGGCTCGGGGATCGGCCTCGTGCTTTCGAGACAGATCGCCGAGGCGCACGGCGGCTCGTTGACGCTGGAAAACCGCGAGGACCGCACCGGCTGCGTCGCGCGGCTGACGCTGCCGCCGCAGGCGTGAGATCCTCGGCGCCGAAACACTGCTGAAGCGCTGAAGCGATGAACTACTCCGAACACCGCCCCGGAGCGGCGCTCGCGCCGTGGATCGAATGCGCCTGGTTCGCCTCCGGGGCAACCGGCCGGCCCGCGGCGGCGCCGGAGCGGGTCCTGCCCGACGGCTGCGTCGAGTGGGTCTTCCACTTCGGTGATCCGTTTCTCCGGTGGAGCGCGGACGGACGCTCCGAGAAGCAGCCCTCGAGCTTCGTCGTCGGAGAGATGACGCGGCCCCTCTTCGTGTCGCCCTCCGGCAGGGTCTCCACCATGGGCGTGAGGTTCCGGCCGGGCGCGGCTTACCGGTTCCTCCCGGTTCCGCTGGAGGACCTTACGGACTCCGCGGTTCCCACCGCCGATCTCTGGAGGGCCGAAGGCCGGGACCTCGAAAACTCTCTTCACGAATCGCGGGGCGAAGAGGACCGCCTCGCGGCGATCGCCGGGTTCCTCCTCGGCCGGTTGAGCCGGGAATCCTCGAAGAGGCCGAGGCTCGACGAGGCGGTCCGGCTGCTGATCGAGACCCGCGGCCGGATGACGGTGGAACGCCTCTCGCGCCGCATCGGCTGGAGCCGCCGGCAGCTCGAGCGCGAGTTTCTTCGCGGCGTCGGGATTCCGCCCAAGGCGCTCGCCCGGATCCTGCGCTTCCAGAACGCGCTTCGGCTCGCCGGGAGTGCTCCTTCGCCGTCGTGGGCCGGCATCGCGGCGGATTGCGGCTACGCGGACCAGGCGCACCTCGTCCGCGAGTTCCGGGAGTTGAGCGGCGCGACGCCGACCGAGCCGGACCTCGCGGGCGAGCTGACCCGCAACTTCGTGGCTCCGGAGCGCCTGGAGGAGCTCCTGCGGCCGGCGGGCGATGTCGCATTCGTTCAAGACGCGGGCGCGATCCGCGCCTAGAGTCGCTCGCCGAAGGAGGACATCGATGCGCTCACTCGGGCTGGGGTTGGGAATTCTCGCGCTCGCCTTCGCGGGCGCGGCGGAGCCTTCGGCCGGAATCGAGTTGCTGGCCTGGATGGCCGGGACGTGGACCGGCGCCGACGGCGGAATCGAGATGGAGGAGCACTGGACGGAGCCGAAGGGGCAGTCGATGATCGGGATCCATCGCGACGTCTCCGGCGGCAGAACGGTCTCCTTCGAGTTTCTGCGGATCGACGCGGAGGGCGAGGCGATCACCTACTGGGCGAGCCCGAAGGGAAGGCCCGCGACGCCCTTCAAGCTCGCCGAGAGCGGCCCGCGCCGCGCCGTCTTCGAGAACCCCGAGAAGGATTTCCCGCGGCGGATCCTCTACTGGCTGGGCGACGACGGCCTCCTCCACGCCCGCACCGAGGGGACGAAAGCCGGGAAGCCCCTCTCCGAAGAATGGGCGTGGAAACGTTCCCGCTGAACTAAGCACGACCAGAGGCGGGAGGGCGCAAGGCCCTCCCCTACGGCACCAGGTGTGACCCCACGATGCGAGGGCGGGCGGGTGGGGACGCACGGGCCCCACCGCCAGCGCGCAGGGCCGGCGAAGAAAGAAATCGCCAGGGAACCAAACCCCGGCCCGAGCACTGCCGGGGGGTATGCGGCGGCAGGACCCGCCCGACCCCTTCGTACAGATCAAATGGAGCACCGGTGGAGTGGTCTGTTTCTTGCTGCTTCCAGGAGTGTCCGGGAGGTGTCTATGAAAACAGTCGTCGGGATCTTCAGGTCGGCGTCTGCGGCAGACAGGGCGGCGGCCACGCTCGTGAGGGAGGGAATCCCGCCGTCGAGGATCCGCCAGCTCACGCCGAAGAGCCCCGAGCAGCAGATCCACTCCACGATTCCGACCTCCGAGACCGAACAGGCCGGCATGGGCCGCGCCCTGGGAGCCGTCGTCGGCGGCGTCCTCGGGGCGTGGCTGGTCCTGGCCGTGATCGCCGTCGGCGGAAAGCCCACCGTTTCGCTGACCGGAACGAGCTACTTCCTGGCCGCCGCGGTCGCCGCGGCAGGCGCGATCGCGGGCGCTTTCGCCGGCGGGGCGCTCGAGGACCGGATGTCGCGAGGCCTCCCGAAGGACGAGATCTATTTCTATGAGGAGGCCCTCCGCCGCGGCCGCTCGGTCGTCTTCGTCTTCGCGACGAACGCGAAACAGGAGGACCGGGTCCGCGGCGCGCTGGGCACCGCGGGCGCCGACAGCCTCGACGCCGGCGACGAGAGCTGGAAGGTGGGGATCCGGACGCCGGAAAACGTCCACGGGTCCGGCCGCCAGGCCTCGTAAATCCACGGAACCCTGATCCGTCCAGTGTCCGGTCTGGTCCGGATCTTGCTCGATTTATGAGCGGATTTGTCAACGCTGCTCTGACCGCGAGGAGCGAAGAAATCGAAGCGACCGCACGCGGAGGGCCGGCATGGTGCCGGCGTTCCGATCAATCCAAGGAGGATCCATGGCAACCACCACCACCGAGTACCCCAGAGTTCTTTCCGCCTCGACGCTGGAGAACGAGAAAGTCGTTAATGCGGCGGGCGAAAGCCTGGGCCGGATCGAGGACTACATGATCGACCTGAACAACGGCCGGATCGCGTACTGCGTCCTGTCGTTCGGCGGCTTCCTCGGCATGGGCGACAAGCTCTTCGCGATTCCATGGCAGGCGATGACGCTCGACACGGTCAACAAGTGCTTCATCCTGAACGTCGACAAGAGTCGCCTGAAGAACGCTCCGGGTTTTGACAAGGACGACTGGCCCGACACCAACAACCCGGAATGGGGCACGCGCATCTACAAGTACTACAACGTGCGCCCCTATTGGGAGTAATCGAAGAGTAATCGAAGGGGAGGAGCGGAGGAGCGGAGGCGCAGAGGAGAAAGGCGACCAGAGATCTCCTCCGCTCCTCCCTTCTCAATTGCCGCCACTCCTGTCGCAGCGCCTACAATCCATTTCGTGCGGCGATATGACGTCCTGATCATCGGCGGCGGCCAGGCCGGCATCCCGCTGTCGCACGCGCTGGCGAGGGCAGGCCGCCGGGTCGCCCTGGCCGAGCGTCGGCACCTCGGCGGATCCTGCGTCAACTTCGGCTGCACACCCACCAAGGCGGCAATCGCGTCGGCCCGCGCCGCGTTCCAGGCGCGCCGGGGAGCGGTCTTCGGCCTGCGAATCCCGACGGTCGAGGTGGATTTCCCCGCCGTGCTGGACCGGGCGCGCTCGATCGTCATGGACTTCCGGGCAGGGCTGCGGCGCGGCTTCGAAAAGGCGGACAACCCGGCGCTCCTTCGAGGGCACGCTCGGATCGTCTCGCGGGGGGAGAAGGGGTTCACCGTCCGGGTCGGCGAGGAGGAGGTCTCGGCGGATCGCCTCGTCCTGAACACGGGCACGCGCGCGCTGGAACCGCCGATCGTGGGCCTGCGCGACATCCCTCTCCTGCACTCCGGCAACTGGCTCGATCACGAGGAAGTCCCGGGCCATCTCGTCTTCATCGGCGGGGGCTACATCGCCCTGGAGATGAGCCAGTTTTATACGCGCATGGGAAGCCGCGTCACCGTCGTGGACGAGGGCAACCAGATCCTCCGCAACGAGGACGAGGACATCGTACTGCCGCTCCAGAAACTGCTCGAGTCCGAGGGCATCGAGTTCCGCCTAGAAGAGCGGGTCGAACGAGTCGAGCGAGTCCGCGGCGGCGTCTCCCTGACGGTCCGGATGGCCTCCGGGACCGGCCGGATCCGCGGCTCCACGGTTTTCCTGTCTGCGGGTCGGCGGGCCAACACCGACGACCTGGGCCTGGAGAGGGTCGGACTCGAAGTCCTGGAAAAGGGATTCCTCTCGACCGACGAGCGCCTGGCCACCAAAGTTCCCGGCATCTACGCCGCGGGAGACATCCGCGGCGGCCCCATGTTCACCCACACGTCCTGGGACGACTTCCGGATCCTCGAATCGCAGCTCGCCGGCGACGGGTCGAGGACCACCCGCCGGATCGTGCCGTACGCGGTCTACACCGACCCCGAGCTGGGCCGTGTCGGCAAGACCGAGCGCGAGGCGAAGGAGTCGGGGGATTCCTACCGGGTCGGCCGCTTCGAGATGCGCGGCAATGGAAAGGCGCGCGAGCTCTCGGAGACGGAAGGCGTGATCAAGGTCCTCGTCGAGGAAAAGGCCGGGCAGATCCTCGGAGCGGCGGTCCTCGCGGCCGACGGCTCGGAGCTCGTCCACCTGTTCGTGGACCTGATGAACGCGAAGGCTCCCTACACGGTTCTGCGCGACGCGATCCACATTCACCCGACTCTGGCGGAAGCCGTCCAGAGCGCGGTCTCGGGGATCTCGATCCCGTGACCGCGAAGACGTTCACCCAGGAGGACCTTCACCGCCTGCAGAAGCAGACGTTCGGCTACTTCCTCCACGAGACCGACACCTCGACCGGCCTGGTCCGCGACAGCACGCACATCGGCTCGCCAGCCTCGATCGCCGCCGTCGGGCTGGCGCTCGCGTGTTACCTGGTGGCGGCGGAGCGGGGGTTCATGGAGCGCTCGGAGGCGGCCGCGCGGACGCTGACGACCCTGCGGTTTTTCCGCAACAGCCCGCACGGGGAGGACCCGGACGCGGCCGGCCACCGCGGCTTCTACTACCACTTCCTCCACATGAGCTCGGGCCGTCGCGCATGGAGGTGCGAGCTTTCGACGGTGGACACGGCGTACCTGCTCGCCGGGGCGCTCGCCGCGGCGGCGTACTTCCAAGGGAAGAACCCCGGGGAGCGCGAGATCCGCGAGATCGCCGACGAGCTGTACCTGCGTTCCGACTGGGCGTGGGCGGCCAACGGAGGCCACACGCTGACCCATGGCTGGAAGCCCGAGAAGGGGTTCCTGCACTACCGCTGGCGGGGATACAGCGAGGCGATGCTCATGTACCTGCTCGCACTCGGCTCCCCGACGCATCCGCTGCCGCGGAAGAGCTGGGCGGCCTTCGCGTCCGGGCCCGGGTTCCGCTGGCGGCGGATCTACGGCGAGGAGTTCCTCTACTCCGGGCCGCTCTTCGTTCATCAGCTCTCACACGTCTGGGTGGACTTCCGGGGAATCCGCGACGCCTTCATGCGATCGAAGAAGTGCGACTACTTCGAGAACAGCCGCCGCGCGACCTACGCCCACCAGCGGTACGCGATCCACAACCCGAGGAAGCTCCGCGGGTACGGCGAGCTCTGCTGGGGGATCACGGCGAGCGAGGGGCCGGGGCCCGCGACGCTCGTCGTGGATGGGGTGAAGCGGCGCTTCCTCGACTACGCCGCCCGCTCGATTCCCAGCGGCCCGGACGACGGGACGCTCGCGCCGTGGGCCGTCGTGGCGTCGCTCCCTTTCGCGCCGGAGATCGTGCTGCCGTCGATCCAGTACATCGAGGACATCGGGGTCGGCAAGGGGAGTCCCTACGGCTTCCAGGCGACGTTCAATCCGACTTTTCCATCCGACTCGGGAAAACCGTGCGGCTGGATCTCCCCGCGCAACTTCGGCCTCAACGACGGCCCCGTCATCCTGATGATCGAGAACTACCGCACGGGATTGCTCTGGAACCTGATGCGCCGCTGCCCCTACCTCGTCGAGGGTTTGAAGCGTGCCGGTTTCCGGGGCGGTTGGTTGGAGAAGCGATAGGGGCTCGGCTGTGCCCCTGATGACCGGTCCAAGGT
>Ga0126379_10001372_pt1 | contig 14754 bp, 12 predicted proteins | sample PanSoiMetPlot_24_FD_92640 | JGI IMG/M metagenome (GOLD analysis project Ga0126379, IMG submission 92640) | Tropical forest soil microbial communities from Panama - MetaG Plot_24 | ecosystem: Environmental > Terrestrial > Soil > Tropical forest > Bulk soil | place: Panama | collected 2016-02-17 | reverse complement strand
TACGTAGTGCGGACCTTTAGGTCCGCATCGATTGCAGGCCTGAAGGCCTGCACTACATACAATCGGAAAGCGGTATAGCCGGACGCTACACGCGATTCCAGTCGAACTTCGCCGGGGCGCCGCTGCCGTACACTTTGAGCGCACCGGATGGACCGACGGCATTCGCGCGGCTGAACATCCAGTTCTGCCACGCCGACAGACGGCCAAACACGCGCGTCTCCTGCGTCTCGGGCAGCGGGAATCGGAGGTTGGCTTCGAGGCCGGTGAGCGCGTCGGGCGAGAGCGCGGTCCGCGTTTCGATCGCCTGACGGAGTTCGTCGTCCCAGTCCAGGGCGTCCAGCGCCGCGGTAACGAGGCCGATCTGCAGAGCATTATGCGCGTCGATTGGCCGGCCCGTCAGTGCTGCCGCGGCCGTCAGCTGATCCGCAGTGAGCTGCCGTGATTCGAGACGCGAGACGCCAGCGATCGTGGGCAGCACGCCGAAATTCAGCTTGGATAGCAGCACGCGGGCGTGCGGCGACTCAGCCTCGTCGTCACGCATGTACGCGCGATCTGACGCCAACAGCAGTTCGGTGAGCGTGCCTGCGAAGCAGGACTCCCCCGTGACGATCGCGTACATCGAACGGGACGAGACGTCGAGGCGGGCGAGCGTGCGCCGGATCAAGCCAAGCACTTCCCGCACGAACCAGTGATCCCGATTGTCAGAGAGGAAGTCGTCGACGGCGATCGCGGCTTCAGCCCTTCCGCGCGTCTCGACCAGCCAGAGTCCGATCGCGGGTTCATTGGTTCGCAAATGCAGGATCGCGTCGTCCAGTTCGCGAGCCATCGCCAGCGGCCACCACGCCGCACCTTGCGCGAGCGCGTCAGCGATCGACCCGAGCACCGGCTGTTCCGGGCCGGTGACCGTGAGGGTCGCCGTGCGCCGGCTTCTCTCGAGGCGCACGTCAACGTGACTGTAGCGGATGCGGCCCTCCTCCAGATCGCGCTCGATTGGCGTCAGCACGATGCCCACCGCGTCTCGAGGACGATCGCTGGTGTCTGCAAGCGATGCGGCCCGCTCTTTGACCCTGGCGCCGAATTCCTGCGTCCGGGCGACGGCATCCACGAGCCGCCACTCGATGGCTCGCTGACCGCGGACGCCGTCGGGAGTGGTGCAGAACATGTCGGCGTGATCCCGGCGGACACGCCGCTTGTCGATGAGTCGCGTCAGCCCGCCAGTGCCGGGCAGGACGCCGAGCAGCGCGACCTCGGGCAGGCTGACGCTCGACGAGCGATCGTCCACCAGCAGGATCTCGTCGCAGGCCAGCGCAAGCTCGTAACCGCCCCCGGCCGTCGTTCCGTTGCACGCGGCGAGGAACCGCAGTCCCGAATGTCGGCTCGAATCCTCCATCCCGTTGCGCGTTTCATTGGTGAACTTGCAGAAGTTCACCTTCCAGGCATGGCTCGACTGCGCAAGCATGTAGATGTTCGCGCCGGCCGAGAAGATCCGGTTCTTGGCGCTCGTTATCACGACGACCCGCACTATCGGGTGTTCGAAGCGAATCCGCTGCAGCGCATCGTGCAGCTCGATGTCGACGCCAAGGTCGTACGAATTCAGCTTGAGGCGATAGCCCGGCCGCAGTCCCGCGGCCTCGTCGACGTCCAGCGTCAGCGTGGCGACAGCGCCGTCGACGTCGAGCTTCCAATGGCGATATCGCGACGGATCCGTCCGGTAGTCGACGGGCAGTTCTGCCTCGGTCGCAGTCGCTTCAGTCATGATGTTCCTTTTGCAAGCAGGCCTTTAGGCCTGCCTGTCACAGGCCCTCAGCGCTGCTCATCACAGCGGACCTGAAGGTCCGCACTGCTGATAACTCAGCTCACACGGCGCCGCGAGCGGCCTGCGCTGAGGGCCGCGAACGCCATCCGGTCTTCGTTCTGCAAGCCGGCGACGAGGCAATCGGCAAACACCTGCGCAATCTCGTGTGAGGTCGCACGGCCTGCGGGATCGTACCAGCGCGGGATCCAGTTGATCGCGCCGAAGATCACGAACGCGACGAGCTTGGGATCCCGCTCGGCGAACACGCCCGCGCGCATCCCGGCGGCCAGAATCCGTCGAAAGCCACCGTCGATGCGATCGCGCTTCGCGATGATCTTCCTGAGAAGCGGCGGCGAGAGCGCTTCGACTTCGAGCGTCCAGGCTGTGCCGTGGAGCACGTCGATGAACAGGTGTACGAAGCTGACGATCAGGCGGTGGATCTGTCGGTCCGGCGGTAACGTGCTCGCCTCGACCGCCTTCAGCTCCTTCAGGATCACACCGAGCGAGTAATCGTGGCAGACGTAGAGGATCTCTTCCTTGTTGCGGAAGTAGTAATAGAGGTTCCCCTTCGCCATCTTGAGCGCCCGTGAGATCTGGTCGATGCTGGCACCGTGATAGCCGCGGCGGCGGAACACGCCGGCGGCCGCGCGCAGGATTTCAACTCGTTTCCGCTCGATCCGATGAAGACGGCTCACGACGCCGCCTCCTGCAGGCGCGCGGCACGCTCCCGCAACTTGAAGCGTTGAACCTTCCCGGTCGCCGTGGTGGGAAGCGCGTCGACGAACTCGACCCAGCGGGGGCGCTTGTACTCCGCGAGCCGGGAGCGAGCAAACTGCTGCAAGTCAACGGCGAGCTCGACCGTCGGCGCAACGCCGTCGCGCACCACGACAAACGCGATCGGCTTGATCAGGTTGTCGCGATCTGGGCGTCCTGTGACGCCGCACGCCTGCACGGATGGGTGCTCGAGGAGCGTGTGTTCGAGTTCGGCAGGACTCACCCAGATCCCCCCGACCTTCAGCATGTCGTCCGATCGGCCGGCAAACCAGAAGAACCCGTCGCTGTCCTGGCGGTAATGGTCGCCCGTTCGGATCCAATGGCCCTCGATCGTGCGCTTGGTCAGTTCGTGGCGGTTCCAGTAAAAGGCGCACGTCGACTCGCCTTTTACCAACAGACTCCCGACTTGCCCGGTCGCCACCGGCGCGCCGTCTTCGTCGACGATCTTTGCCTCGTACCCGGGTACGAGGACACCGCTCGAGCCAGGCCGCACCTGTCCGCGTCGGTTCGAGATGAAGATGTGCAGCACCTCGGTCGAGCCGATGCCGTCAAGAATCTCGACGCCGAACCGCTCGCGGAAGCGCGCAAGGACTGCCGGCGGCAGCGACTCTCCCGCAGAGACCGCGCACCGGATGCTCGACAAGTCGAAATCCGGGGGCTCGGAGCGGTGCGCCAGCATCATGGCGTAATGCGTCGGGACGGAGAAGAACAGCGTTGGGCGATGTCGCTCGATCACCTCAAACACGCTCTCAGGGGTGGAGGCGCCTGGCCACAGAATGGTCGTCGCGCCGGCCGACAGCGGGAAGTACATGCCGTTGCCGAGCCCGTATGCAAAGAACAGCTTCGCCACGCTGAAACAGCGATCACGCGACGTGATTTCCAGTACGGAGCGTGCATAGGTGTCCGCACAGACCCTCATGTCGTGCTGAAGATGCACGCAAGCCTTCGGCCGGCCGGTGCTGCCCGACGAGTACAGCCAGAACGCCGGGGCATCTTTACTGGTCTCGTCAGCAGCGAACTGCGTCCGGCCGCGATCGATCAGGGCGTCGAAGGCGACGGCACCGGCGCCCGTTGCCGCATCCGCGACAACCACGTGGCGGACAGAAGGACATCGAGAAAGGACGTCGACGATCCGCGGATAGAGAGCCGCGCTGACGATCACCGCGACGGCGCGCGAATCGCGAAGGACGAACTCGTAATCGTCAGATGTCCAAAGGGTGTTTGTCGGAATCGGGACCGCCCCGATCTTGATCGCTCCAAAGAACGCAAACACCATCTCCGGGACGTCGAGCATCAGGAGGAGCACGCGCTCTTCCGGTCGGATGCCCAGCTCGTTTCGCAGCGCGGACGCGGTTCGACTGACGCGCTCGTGCAGGTCGGCATATGTGATGCGCCGATCGCCACACTCAATCGCGATGGCGGCTCCACGCCCCTCTTCGATATGGCGATCGACGAAGTAGCTCGCGGCGTTGAATCCGTCGGCTGACATTCGGCCTCCCGTACGCGCAGTCGTCCGCAGACTTTATACCCGGACTGGCTTGCCGGTCACTCGAATTTGAACGAGCGTTCCAAATCGCTGCGGTGTAGACTACCGCCACCAAGGAGGGTCCGCATGAGCCGACGCCGTCTTTTTGCGCCAGCAGCGCTGGGCCTGGTCTTCTGCACGTGCGATGCCTACGCCGCCCCAGCTGAGTGCAATTCGCTGTTGAAGCTTTCGCTGCCGCAGGCGACGATCACCACCACGCAGGACGTGCCTGCCGGTGAGTTCACGGTGCCGGGAGGAGGAGGGTTCGGACTCGGAGGCGGACGGCTGTCGGAGCTGCCCGCGTTCTGCCGCGTGGCGTTGACGGTGCAGCCGCAGATTCACATCGAGGTCTGGCTGCCAAAGGACAACTGGAACGGCAGCTATCGATGGGAGGGCGGCGGCGGGTACGCGGGAACGATCTCGTACGGCGGCCTGGCGGAAGGCATCCGCCGCGGCTACGCTACGGCGAGCACCGACACGGGACATCCCGCGTCGGCAGGCGGTTCGTTCGCGTTGAATCCGGACGGCTCCCTGAACACGCAGCTCATTGGCGACTTCGCAGAGCGTTCATTGCGCGAAATGGTCACGAAGGCGAAGGCGATCGTCAATGCCTACTACGGTTCGCCGGCAAAGCATTCGTACTGGAACGGTTGTTCGACGGGCGGGCGACAGGGACTGATGGCAGCGCAGCGCTTCCCCGACGAGTACGACGGCCTGGTCATCGGCGCACCCGCCATCAACTGGGATCGCTTCATCCCGTCTGAGCTCTGGCCGCAGATCGTCATGAACAACAGCGTAGGCGGGCCGATCAGCGCGACGAAGCTCGCAGCAGTGACCAGGGCCGCCATTGCGGCGTGTGATGCAAGCGACGGCGTGACGGATGGACTCATCAACGATCCAAGGAAGTGCACCTACGACCCGGCCGCCCTCGTGTGCAAGGCCGGTGACGACACCGCACGCTGCCTGACCCGGCAGGAAGCCGACGCGATTCGAAAGATTTGGGATGGACCGATCAACGCTTCGAAACAGCGGATGTGGTTTGGACTCGAGCGAGGGACGCCGCTCAATCTCCTCGGCGGCAACAACCCGTTTCCGATTGCCACGTCGCACTTTCAATACTGGATCCGACAGGATCCCGCATTTGACTGGCACACGCTGAGCGAAGCAGATTTCGCAGCGGATTTCAGGGCGTCACAGAAGAAGTTTCACGACGTCATCGGCACCGACGATCCGAAGCTCGACGCGTTCCGAAGGCACGGAGGCAAGATGATCATCTGGCACGGCGAGGCCGATCCGCTGATCTTCCCTCGGGGCACCATCAACTACTACGAGCGTGTGCTCGGTGCCAACGGAGGCAATAAACGCGTCGAGGACTTCGCGCGCCTGTTCATGGCACCCGGCGTCGGACACTGCGCAGGGGGTGACGGCCCGAATCCGGTCGGGCTGTTCGACGCCATGGTCGACTGGGTCGAGAAAGGTGTGGCGCCGGCCCTGATCCAGGCCAGCCGCAAACGTCCGGACGGCACCACGCTGACGCGGCCGCTCTGTCCCTACCCGACGACCGCAAAATGGAGCGGCAAGGGAAGCACGGACGAGGCGGCGAATTTCATGTGCGTCGGCGGGCGACAGCAGGCTGCCGACGTCAGGGTTGTGAGCCCTTAGGGCTCGACACCTCGAAGCGGTCCACGATATCGGCGGGAAAAGGGACAGCCCGCATCGGCTCACCAGGTGTGACGCGGACGCAGGCAACCGTCATCGAGCCCGTCGCAGCGACCTCCCCGGCGTGCGTCAGCTCACACGAGTATCGAATCGTCTTGCTGCGAATCTCGGCGATCTGAATCCGCGCGGCGAATTCGTCCTCGAACCGCAACGGCTTGCGGAAGTCGAAGCTGGCCGCCACACGCGGAAACGCGATGTCTGCGCTGGGCGCGTTGCTCAGCCCGGCGCTGCGCCAGAGCTCGTATTCCGCCTCTTCCATGTACCTGAAGAACCAGCTGAAGTGCACGATGCGCGCGCCATCTACCTCGTAGAACCGCACGCGACGACGAATGGCAGCTTCAGACACTTTCATGTTGTAGTGTCGCCTCCGGCGGACCCTGCTGAAGTCCGGCTAAACCGGACACGACGTACGAGAAACCCGGCACTTGCGTCCAGCACGTCCTCTCGGCGTTCGATGTGCGGCGCGTGGCCACACCCGTCGATGACGAGCGTCTCGACGTCCGGCAGGGCCGCCGCGATCGCGTTCACCTGACTCAACGTCCCGTATTCATCGTCTCGGCCCTGAATGACGAGTGCGGGACAGCCAATTCCGCGGAGGTGCTCCTCGAGGTTCCACCCGCGGAATTCGGCACTGAGCCAGATCCGCGTCCACTCGTCGAACAGGCCATCGACGTTCCGGCCGTGGTGACGTTCGAGGCGTGCTCGGAGGTCGGTCGCGCGATAGGAAGCGCTCAGTTCAGCGATGCGCCTGACGGTCACGTCCTCCACGAACACGTGTGGCGCCTCGAGAATCAGTCCGGCCAGCGGAGGCTTTGATCCAGCGTAGATGAGCGCGATCGATCCGCCGTCGCTGTGTCCAAAGAGCACCGGCCGCTCGATGTCGAGCGCGTCGAGCACGCGCGGCAGCACGTCGAGCGCTTCATCATGCATGAAGCGGGGCGACAATCGATCCAGCGGGTCCGAGCCACCGTATCCCCGACGGTTATACACAAGGCCGCGACGTCCTGTCCGTTCGCATAGCGCCGCTGGAAAATTCCTCCACTGCGCGATCGAACCGAGGCCTTCGTGCAGGAAGACGATGGTCGGAGCGTCGCCGGCAGCCGAACCAATCCAGCAGTACTCCAGCCGGCAACCGCCGACCGTCAAATACTCGCGGGCGAGCCCTCTCACGCTCAGTTGAATCGCACGTACTGGAAGTCGGGCGGACGGCCGTTGATGCCGACCCGTGGCGGCGCGATCCAGTTCGCGAACTGTCCGGGTTCGGCGACGCGACCGGTCATCAGCGCCTGAACAAATGCGTAGTCCTTTTCACCCGGCAGCCACCGAGAGCGACTGGCGTTCCATTGATCTTTGCTTATCACGGCGCCGTCAGGGCCAACGTGGTGACCGGCGAAATTGCCGATGGAGCGGTGGAAGGCCTTGTGCGGAAGCGTCAGCTTGAATGGGAGGCCTACGCCGGCGATATGGCGGTTCCAGCGATCGACGCCGGCCTGGACCTCGCGGACGTAGTCGTCTCTCAGTCGCTCGTTGAGCGTCGAGAGCGCCGGCGCTTGACGATCCACGAGTTTCCCCTCCGTCACTTCGCAAACGGGATAGCTGGCTTCCGAGAGCACGTGATCGTCCTGCAGCGCGGCTTCGCGATACCGTCCCTTCAACCCGCTCGTGAAGAAACTCGCCGCGTTCGAGGATACGTCCGACCCAAACAGATCGAGCGTCACGCTGTAGTGGAAGTTGAGATACCGTTGGATGGTCGGCAGATCGATCACGCCGAGATCACGCACCTGATCGGGGTTTTCGATGCGGTGCTCTGCCATGACCTCCGCCGTCCGCTGCACGATCCGGCCGACGCCGGTTTCCCCGACGAACATATGGTGAGCTTCTTCGGTCAGCATGAAGCGGCAGGTGCGAGCGAGCGGATCGAAGCCCGACTCGGCCAGCGACGACAGCTGAAACTTGCCGTCGCGATCGGTGAAGAACGTGAACATGTAGAACGCGAGCCAGTCGGGCGTCGGCTCGTTGAACGCACCCAGAATCCGCGGATTGTCCTCGTCGCCGGACCGGCGCTCAAGAAGCGCCTCGGCTTCTTCGCGGCCGTCCCGGCCGAAGTACCGGTGCAGAAGATACACCATCGCCCAGAGGTGCCGGCCTTCTTCGACGTTCACTTGATAGATGTTGCGGAGATCGTAGAGCGACGGGCACGACATGCCGAGCATCCGCTGCTGCTCGACGGAGGCAGGCTCGGTGTCGCCTTGCGTCACGATCAACCGACGCAGCGCCGATCGATACTCGCCGGGCACCTCCTGCCACGCGGGGCGTCCGCGATTGACGCCGAAATTCACCTGGCGATCGGATTCCGGCGCCGCGAGAAAGATGCCCCACCGATAGTCGGGCATCTTCACGAAGTCGAACACGGCCCACCCGTCCGGATCGACGCTCATGGCGGTGCGCAGATACACGTCGTACGTGCGGCTCTCGGCGGGGCCCATGTCGTACCACCAGCCCATGTACTGCGGCTGCCAGTGGTCGAGAGCGCGCTGCAGCACGCGGTCGCGTCCGAGGTCCACATTGTTGGGGATTCTGTCGCCGTAATCGACGGTGCTAGTCATCGTTCGCTCGCTTCGGCCAAGAATATTTGAACGATCGTTCGAATAGCAAGTCCATGAGTACATAGTGTCCACGTTTCGATGGACACGGCTCAGGCAGCTTCTTTGCTGGCCTTAGGGCTTATCCTCCCAGGTCCTCGGGCCTGGCCTTTGATCCCGCGGAATCTCCACTTCCGCGCAAAATATAAGCAATACGCGTCGGCGCCGACGCGAGTCGCGACACCGCCCTTAGAATTGGCAGCCAGGGAGAGAGCATGACGGCAAGGGTGACCAGGACGATTGGCGCATGCGTCGCAGTCGCCATGGCGGCTTCGGCCCATTTGATCTCGCGGACGCACCCGGCCAACGCGCAAGCCAACCAAGAAACGACATGGCGCGGGCACACGCCGTGGGGCGATCCCGATTTACACGGCGAGTGGACGACCGAAGGCGAATACGGCGTGCCGTTCGAGCGTCCGGCCCAGTTCGGCACCCGACAGTTCCTGAACGACGAGGAATACGCGAAGCGCATGCAGGACGTGCGGGTTCGCGACGAGCAGGACCTGGCGCCTGTCGACGTTCTCTCCGGCCGGGTCCAAGGCGCGGGCGCCCCTATCCCGCACTGGCGCGAGTACAGCACGACCTCGCGGCGCACCTCGCTCGTGATCGACCCGCCCGACGGCAAACTGCCCCCGCGCACGCCGCAGGCCCGGGTGATTCGGCCGCAGACGTGCGGCAGCCTCGCCCTCGGCGAACCGTGCGATTCTTACGAGGATTACGGCCTCGGCGTTCGCTGCATCGTTCACGGCGGCGGCTTTCCAGATGCGATGATCCCGGCGGTGTACAACGCCAACATGCGGATCACGCAGAGTCCGGACTACGTCGTCCTCACCTACGAGCTGATTCACGACACCCGGATCATTCCAATCAACGGGCCGCTCAAGGCATCGCAGCGGCCCGCACTCTCGCCGAAGATCCGCATGTACATGGGCGACGCCCGCGCCTACTGGGATGGGACAACGCTGGTCGTCGAGACAAGCAACCTCAAGGCGAACACGCGAGCATCGTCGCCGGAGCTCAGGCTCACGGAACGGTTCACGCGCACCGGTCGGGAAGAAATTCAGTACCAAGTCACGTTCACCGACCCGGTGACGTGGACCGCGCCCTGGACCGCCGCGCTCGACATGAAGAAGCGGCCGGACAATGCCGGCGTGTTCGAGTACGCGTGTCACGAAGGCAATCACGGCATGAGCAACATGCTGTCCGCGGCGCGGTCGATGGAGCGAGCGTCGAAGTAGACGCGGCACGATCGCCGCCACGCTCAGCGCTTTTCGAGCCGCGCACGAATCGATGGCCGGGCGCCCTTCGCTCTCAGAGTGTTACGAAGGAAAATGGGCGTACGAACAACGTTAATACGCGCCCACGGCCCTGGTGATCGTCCGCTAGTCGCGCAGCCTGACACGTCTGCTTCGGCGGCGGGGCGTTCCCGGCTGGTGCGTTTTTCATTTGTACGTAGTGCGGACCCTTAGGTCCGCCTCGCGGCAGGCCTGAAGGCCTGCACTACACATCGAAAAACGCTGTAGCAGCTGCGAAGCTCGACGACGATCCCGTTGTCATCGGCGAGGCCGGCGACGTCCGGCTCGTCTGGCGCGGTTCGTCAGCGGCGTGCAGGCAAAAGCGCGGGCCGCCCCGTCGGCAGCTGCTGGTCCACAGCGTTCAGCATCACGGCGGCCATCGCGTAGTCGCCCATGACCATCGTGATCTCCAGCGCGCCTTGAGGACCAAACAGCCGGACGGCTTTGGCCCACAGCTCCGCCTTCAGCTGGTGATTGCCCCGGAAGAGCTGGCGGCCCATCAGGATGATCGTCGCAGACTTCTCTTCCAGCCCGGCGACGTCACGATCGAACTTGATCGCGTCGATCGCTGGCTGATCGACCCCAGCACGCAAGGCTGCGGGCTCATGGCCGGACCATTCGTACTGCTGGTCGAATTCGCGGGCGCCGACGAGCGCCGAGATCTCGAAGTACTTCGTGCCGATGACCGTCTTTCGCAGCGCCTGGTTCAGCATCTGAATCGCTTGCGCAGGAGCGGGACTGTGGAGAGACACGCCGCCCGGACCTGTTTTCGGCGCCGTGCCGCCCCCGCCCGCGATGTAGTCGTACACGCGCTGACCCTCGGCGTCGAGGCTTTCGCGCGCAACCACTGGCAGCCGCGACAACGACTCAGCGTTGATGTCGGGCGGAGGTGCTGGCGACTGCGCGACGAGCGACGCAGCAACCGTGGACACCGCGACCGCGACAGATGCGATTCTCATACGGTGGCTATGCTACGCGAATGCTTTCCAAAGTGTTGTCAAATCTGAAGCAGCCGCGTGGGTATTTTTGTTGTACAAAGACATTCCTTCGTGCTTTCGTGTCTTCGTGGTTTACAGACGTGGCTAGCCAGCAACGCCGCTGATCAAAGCAGCAAAGGCCTGGCCCTTATTTCCGCTTCGACAGGTCGCGAAACATCGCGTCGACAAACATGTCCGTCGTCCAGGCGCCTGAGGTCGCACCGTAGCGCGTGTCGTAATCGGCCGTCAGCCGCGCGGCCTTCACCTGCGCGAGCGTCGCGCCCTTCTTCACCATCGCCTGCACGCGATCGCGCACGATGACCAGCATGTCCCGATACTCGACGACCTCGTGTTCGTCGCACACGTATCCGTGTCCGGGAACGACAATCGTCCCGCCTTCGCCCTCATGCCGATACACGGTCCGCCTGAGGATGTCGTTCAACGCCTGAATCTCGCCCTGGACGCTGCCGCCGTTCGTGAGATCGATCATCGGATACTGCGTCGTCGTAAACACATCGCCGGCGACGAGGACGTCTGCGCCGCGGAAGTGGACGATGCTGTCGCCGTCAGTCGACGCGTTCGGCTCCCAGAACATCTCGATGGCGTCGTTGTTGTGGAAGGTCCGCCGTCGCTCCTCGAGGAACGTGTCGCTCGGCACGCCCTCGGAGGGACGTTTCGACGCCACCATTCGCGTCTGCACATTCTGATGCGACATGATCGTCGCGCCGACGCCGGCATCCGCAAACTGCAGCGCGAAGAACGACCCTCGTACACTGGGATCGAGGCCGGCGGCTCTCAACTTCGCGTTGCCTCCGGTGTGCTCGGTACGAAAGCTGGTGTTGGCAATGAATTGAATCGGCCGATTGCTCAACCGCCGAATCTCTGCAATCGTCCTGTCCGCGAGGCGTCCGCTCCCGGAATCAACGACGAGCACGCCCTCGTCTCCAACCTGCACGACGATGTTCGCTTCGTCGCCGACCAGCATGTAGATGTTGTTGCGGAGCGGCCAGACGTGGACGGCGCCGTCGCGCGGCTCCGGATCGACCGCGCGGCTCGTCATCGAAGAGCCAGCCACCGGACGCTGTCTTGCCGCGCCCTCGGCATCGGTGACTGTGGCCAGCCGTCCACTGATTTCAGGGTACGCCGTCTCGGGGCCGCCCAGGTACGCCGCCGCCGGGAGGCGGTATTTGGCTCCGAATTCCGTCACGAACGGGTTCTCGCCGAACGCGTAGTTCGGGACGTTGTCCGGTGCGCGTCCGAGAATCTGCTCGCCGTCATCGCAGGCAAACAGCCAGCTTTGATGGTCGGTGTGCTGCCGGAAGAAATCCGTCGTGCGGACTTCGGGCTCCGTCAGGTAGACAGGGTCGGTGATGATCGATGTGTGCGTCAGGTGATCACCGTGGCGGACGAAGAACTCGACCACCGTCGCCTGGTCGCTCTCCGGCAGCCCGTTGCGGCGCAGCCAGCCTTGTTTCAGGTGCGTCGTCTGCACTTCGAGCGCATTGCCGACGAACCGCCCCGTCGAGAAACCCATCCACGTATGCGGTGCGTAGGCCGGCGGACGCGGACGTTCGTCCATCCAGATGACCCGGTGTCCCTCGAACGTCTGGTTGTACCAGTGGATGGCGATCAGCCGCTGCGTATGCGGATCGCGCTCTTCCCATGCGCGCGCGTTGCCGATCGAGCGCACCGAGTACGGGGCGACGTAGCCGTCGCACTGATGATGCCGCAGCGTGACGCGCGATGCGTTGTACGAGAGCGCGAACAACCGGGCGGCTTCATTGATCGGAAAGCCTCCGTAATCGGCCAGCTCCGGTCCTGCACCGCGCTCGAGCGCATCCTCGTGCATCGCCGCAGTCCAGTAGCCAGACAGATCAAACCCAGGAGCAGGTGCCGGCGCAGCCGCGGGTGCGGGCGGGGCCTGTCCGCTGACGGCAGCGCACGCGACCACGACGCCGAGCACCGCTAGAGCGTGAACGGACTTTGTCATGCGGAAGCTCCTACCGCGCCGAGCACGGGCGAGGATTCCAGCCAGTGGAGTCCGGTTGCTTCTTGAAGTGCGCACTGGTCCAGAATGGCGTCGTTAGATACGTCGGGTCGACGAGCTCGGTCGACACCACGAGTAGCGCATCGCCGTTCGGCGGATCAAAGCGATCGAAGTACTCGGTCATCTCAGCGTCCGCGCTGTAGGGCACGCCGTTCTTCCGCAGGTAGCCGGCCTTCATGCCGGTCGTGACCACTTTGAGCGAGCCGCCGCGGGCGGCAGCGCCCGGAAAGAATCCGCCTCGAGCCATCGTGCTCTCGCCGCGGTCCCACGATCCGATGGACAGCCCTTGCCAGCCGCCACCGGCACCGCGCGGACCACGAAACGCAATCGTTCGTGTCTGCGTGCCGGCGTCCGCTTCAATGCTGAGTGTGTCGTCGTTCGTCCAGCTGATACGCAGTCGCCCCGGTACGCGCATCAGGCCTGCCGCGCCGTACGCTTTGCAGGTCTCGCCCGCCGCTTCGTCTTTGGCAGCATCCCATGCCAATGCGACCTGACGTCCGGCGCCGTTCAAGGGCACTCCGGCGAAGTCGCCTTTGGGCGGCGTCGTAATGCGATACCGCCAGTCCTCGGTGACGAGCGACACCCAGTAGCCGGTGATGTCGAAGGGGGCTTGTGCTCTAGGTGTGGGCGGCTGCGGAGGCCCCCCGCGTTGCGCGAGGGCGGTCGACGTCAGCACGGACGTCACCGCCAACAGCATCGCCGAACAGGAAAACCCCAGGCGCATGTCCTGGGGATTCTAATGCGTGATGCGGACTGTGCGTAGCGTCCCTTTAGGTGGACCAGAATCTCGCAGGTGGACCCGAATCTCGCGCGAGCGTCTGCAGCATTCTTGGATCGTGTAGTGCAGGCCTTCCGCCTTCGCCAAGGCTATGGTGGACCGCCGAAGCTTTAGCCGAGGCTGGTCAGGCCTGCCAGCGAGGCGGACCTAAAGGTCCGCACTACGTACAAATGAAACGCCGCGTGACCTTCCCTGTCATTGGCGTCGTGCACGATGTGACGAGCGCGCCCTGGAATGCCCTCGTCAGACAACATCGGTCTTAGTCGCTTCGCGCAGATCGCGCTGGCAGGCACTGCACTCGCGCCCGTTTTGCTGGTTTGGGCGGCGGCGAAGTACCGGCTTCGACCCGCCGACGCTGTGGCCGCGGTGGTGATTGCCTTCCTTCTGGTCGTCATCTGCCTGTGCATCCTCGCGCTGGCCAGGCGTAGCCTTCAGCTCGAGCCCGTCGGGATCAAAAAGGCGACTCGCCTCGACAAGGAGGCGCTGGCGTTCCTCGTGACATATGCGCTTCCGCTGATCGGTCAAAAGGACGATCACACAAACCTCGCGGCATTGGCTGTCTTCATGGTCGTCGTGGCTCTCGTGCTGGTTCAACTCCAGATCCTCCATGTAAACCCGCTGCTCGGCATCCTCGGATACCACTTCTACGAAATCGAACGCGCCGACGGCGATTCCGCGCTGGTGGTTTCCCGATCAAGACATCTCCCGTGTTCGGGGGCGACGGGCCAACGGCTCGGACCTGCCCTGTGGCTGCTCAAGGAACCGGCGTGAAGGAACGTCGAATGAACTTCTATGTGCTCGCGGGAACGCGCTCAAGTCCGACGGTGCTGGCCTTAACCCTCGACAACGAGGCGCAAACAGCGCTCACCGCCATGATGACCGGGTTGGTACAGGCGATCAGGGGGGGCGATCACGTCGAGTTTGAGGCCGGATACCGGCCGGGTGAGGGTGAAATCGTGACGTTGTCGCCCTTCGAGTTGTCCGGCGGCCTCTCGGTGCTCGGGAACGCGGCGGACGCAGCCGTTTTGCAGGCATTGGATCCTGCCAGCATCGACGACGTCGGTCTCCGGGCGATCGCCGCGGTCGAATGGGAGGGCAACCAGCCCGCGTTCATCGCATTCCAACGCATCGAGCCACGGTATGTGCTCAAACGGGAACGGTGGCGCCTCATGTTTGTCGAGGGCCGTTTCGTGCGGGACGGG
>Ga0126379_10001370_pt1 | contig 14758 bp, 10 predicted proteins | sample PanSoiMetPlot_24_FD_92640 | JGI IMG/M metagenome (GOLD analysis project Ga0126379, IMG submission 92640) | Tropical forest soil microbial communities from Panama - MetaG Plot_24 | ecosystem: Environmental > Terrestrial > Soil > Tropical forest > Bulk soil | place: Panama | collected 2016-02-17 | reverse complement strand
GTGGAGACGGGCGCCCAGATCCTGGCGGACTCGCCAGGCAACCCGGGGGACATCGTGATTCACTCCGGACGCTTCATCACGATCGACGGGAAGGTCTCGTCGCAGAACTTCACCACGGTCGGCCGCGCGGGCCGGATCACGATCGTCGCCTGCTGCGACCTGACGGTCGGTGAAACCGGCCTCGTCCAGAGCATCGGGAGGGACCCGGGCGCGGACCTCGTTCATCTCGAAGCGTGCAACGTCAAGGTCTTCGGACTCGTGCAGTCCACCGGTCCGGGCCACGGCGACACGGGATCGATCGGGCCGGATGCCTGCAACGACGCGAACCACGTCGCTCCGACCGGCAAGAAGTTCCGCGCCTGCGTCGAGATCTGGGGAGGGAACACGGTCGTCATCGACGCCAGCGGCACGAACAACGGCCAGGTCAACGCGGACACAGCCCAGGGCGGCGGCTCCTCGGGCATGGGATGGATCGACGTCTACGCCAACGGCAACATCACGATCACGGGCAACACGGCTCCGCCGTTCGCGATCCACGCCAACACCGGCGTCGACGGGTCGATCTGCGGCGTGATTACGGTCAAGTCCAAGCTGGGTTCGGTGACCGCCACCGACCTCGCCGTGCAGGCCGGAGCCGATTGGAACGTCTACTTCGGCAACGGCGTGGCAAACGGCGCCGCCGGCGGAAGCATCACGATGGGGGCAAAGACCAACCTGACGCTGACCGGCGCGACGATCGACGCGACCGGCGACTACGTGCCGACGATCGCCAAGGGCGGAAGGGTCGTCCTGCAGGCGGCCACGGGCGGTACGGGCCTCTTCTGGAACGGCACGACGGTCGACGTGAGACCCACGGGTACCGGGGTCGCTCTGGCGAACCGGGGAACGATCGAGACCGACGCCTCGTGTGCCACGACCGGAACACCGATCCTGCCCGTTTCGTCCGGTGCTCAGACCAATCCTTCGACCGTGGCTGCCTGCCTCGCGGCCATCGTCATTCCCGACCCGGCCAACTCGGCTTTGGTCGGCCGCGAGTCTTGCCTGACAGGAGACTGCTCGCACGAGCGGGAGCTCCCGCCGGATTTCTGCACGAAGGCACCGGTCCGGGCGGTCCTCGATCCGGTCACCGGTCAGTTCCCGGGCAACCAGGGCCCGGACCTCATCGTTCGGGTGGATCTCGGCGACAAGATCCAGGACGCACTTGACCTCGCCAAGGTCCCCGGCTTCGACGCGGCGCACAACAACGACGGCTACATCATCATCGCCGTGTCCGCGCACGCGGACCACTCCCTGGGCGGCGACACCAACCAGGCCGCCCTGATCGACGGCAACTACGAGTTCCCCTTCGCTCTCTTCGGCTGCAGCGTGACGATGCACTCCAGCGGCGCGGTCGGCCACATCGCGGCAGGGGCCACCGCTCCGGACAATCCGCCACTGTCCGGCCTGAACATCTTCGTCATGGATCTCCACGGGTCCGACGGGACGTACGGCTGGCTGATCGAGGGCAACGGCCGCTCGGTGCGCAACACCTATGGCAAGAACAGCGGCACGGGCGTCGCGTTCCTCGGCAACAACAACCTCATGCACAACGGGCAGGGGACCGGGAATTCCGGCGTCGGCCTGTTGATCCAGGGCAACGGCAACTACGTAACTGATACCGACGTTTTCTCCAACGGCTCTCACGGAGTCCAGGTCATCGGCAACAACAACCAGATTCTGAAGGTGGACGCCGGGGACAAGGGCAAGGGCAACACCGGCGATGGCGTGAACGTCTCCGGCACCGGTAACACCTTGCAGGAGATCGACGCCTTCGCCAACACCGGCTGGGGCTTCAACGTGAGCGGCGGCACCGGGAACATCCTCAACAAGAACAACGGCGGCGACCGGGGCAAGGGCAACACTGCCGGAGGTTTCCTGCTGGACGGCTCGGTGACCCTGCTCCAGAACACCGCGATCGGCAACAGCGGTAACGGCTTCAAGTTCATGTCCTCCGGGTGGAACCTCAAGAACAACGTCAGCGGCGGAACCGGATCCGGACAGCCCAACGGCGGGTGCCAGTTCAACTTCACGGTTGCCGGCAACGTCAACCAGGGGGGGAACAAGTACGACGGCATAACCCTCTCGGGGAGCCCGATCGCGGTGGCCTGTAAGAACTAGAACGTCTCCAGGACATCGGAAGGGGTCAGGCTCTCGGGCCTGACCCCTTTTTTTCTTGCCTGGCGCGCGCCCTCTGGCAACGGGGCAGACGGCGTCAACGCCTCGGGCAACGGCGATCTCTTCCAGGAGTTCGACGCGTCCGCCAGGCCGGTTGAGCCAGGTCCCTTCGGGAGCCTGGCTTTTTTCTTGCTCTCTCCCTTTCTCAGACTGTCTCTGGAAAGCGATGTCAATGATCGAGCGGAATGTGCAAGTGCGCCCCAGCACGTCTAACCAACGCAGAGGCAATGGATTGAAGCGGGTCCGGAGGCAGGTCCGCCGGATTCTGGAAAGGACAGGGTCATAGACGCATTCTGGCGGCGTCGTGACCTGCGGGAACACCAATGAGTGTCCAAACAGGAGGGACGATGAGACGCATCGGGCTCGTGGCGATTCTCTTCCTCGGTCTGGTATCTCTTCCTGCTCTTGCGGATGACTGCGCTCTGCTTGGCGGCAACATCGTCGCCGGCGAGTGCGTCATCGATGGGACGGCTCCGGGCGTTGCGCCCAACAACAGGACCGGAACGTTCAACATCGCCGAGACGCTCCGGATCAAGGGCACCGGGAAGATCACCGTGCCTTCGAGCACGGTGGCGAATAGCCTGATCCTGAACATCACCGGCCAGTTCGTCATGGAGGACGGGGCCGTCATCAACGGCAACACGTTTCCCACCTCCGGCGGGACCTCCGCCTCCCAGCAGGGCGCCACGATCACGATCACGGCGTCGGGCGACATTACGCTCGCCGGGGACTCCGGCAACGGCGGCGCGAAGATCACCGCCGAGATGAACGCGGGATCGTGCTCCGGCGGCGGCCGTGGCGGCAACATCACTCTCGTCTCGGGCGGTGACCTCAAGACTTTCGAGGGATCGCTCATCTCGTCGAACTCAGGTCCCTGCTCGGCCGGGGACATCGTCCTTAAGGCCACGCCCGCGGGCGCCATCGACGTGGACGGCTCCGTCCTGGCTCGCAGCCTCCGCAGCGGCGACGGCTCCGGGAAGGCGGGCGGCGGGCGGATCACGCTGATCGCCGGGTGCAAGCTGATCGTCAGCGACACCGGCGTCGTCAGCAGTCAGGGCAAGGACCAGGGCGCCGACCTCGTTCACCTCGAGGCTTGCCAGGTCACCATCGAGGGACTCGTCGAGTCCGCGCTGGTCCAGGGCGGCGGCCACGCCGACAACACTGACAACGCGTGCAACAACCCCCCGCTCCACCCCGGCGCGGGAGGCGGGATCGTCTTCACCGGCTGCGTCGAGATCTGGTCCGGGACGACGATCGAAATCACGAAGACCCAGGCCGGGTTAAACGGCGAAGTCAGCGCGGACGGCGTCGTGGCCAACCGGACCTGGATCGACATCTTCGCCAACGGGAACATCACGATCACCAACGACACGGCGGGATACGCCGTGCATGCCAACCCGAGCAACGCGACGAACAACCACGGCGGTGTCATCACGATCAAGTCCGCCGGCGGAAACATTTCGACCACCGGCAACGCGATCCAGGCCAACGCGGTCGGCAGCGGCGGCGAGGGCGGGATCTTCGACATCGAGGCCTTCGGCGACGTCTCCTTCGGCGCCTCCTCGATCCAGGCCGAAGGCACGAACACCGGCGGCGGCCCCCAGAAGGGTGGACAGATCACGGTCCAGGCCTTCAACGGCCTCGTCTCCGGCAACGCTCCCGGCGAGCTGAACGCGAACGGCGGAGGCGGCGGCGGGACGGTCGGCTTCGTGACGCTGACCGGCTGCGGCACGGCCAACCCCGGAGACGGCGTCAACTACACGGGCACGGTCACGCCGGCTTCTCCGAACCCGGTCCAGCCCGACTCCTGCGGCGGCGCGCCGGTCATCCCGGTGGCGTTGCCGGCCAACTGCTCGCAGACCTGCCGGGAGGGCCCTGAGCCGGCGCACTGCGAGAAGGCTTCCGTCCAGTCGGTTCTCGACCCGCAGACGGGCCGGTTCCCGGGCAACCTCGGCCCCGACAAGGTCATCTTCGTGCAGAACGGCGACATCATCCAGAACTTCGTGGACAGCGCCGCGGACCTCAACAACGACGGCTACATCATCCTGATGGTCGTGGCCAAGGACAACAACCAGCTCGGCGGCTCGACCAAGCAGAAGGTGGACATCAGCCTGAACTATCCGAAGCCCTTTGCGCTCTTCGGCTGCAGCGTCACGCTGATCGACCCGGACAAGAACGACTCGCTGCCGGCGGGCCTCATCGAGGCCTCCGCCGGGAGCCCGCAGAACATCTTCGTCATGGACCTCCACGGGTCCGGCAGCGAGATCGCCGGCTGGAAGGTCGTGGGCAACGGCCGCTACGTGAGAAACGTCGCAAACAGCGGAAACTTCACCGGGATCTGGTTCCTGGGCAACAACAACACGATGCACAACGGGAACGGGAACAACAACACCAACATCGGAATCTTCGTCGTCGGCAGCGGAAACACCCTGGACAGCGCCGACGCCTTCGGGAACGGGGGAGACGGCGTCGGGGTCCTGGGCGACAACAACAAGGTCCTCAAGCTCGACATCGGCGACCGGGGCAAGGGCAACGGCGGAAACGGCCTCGTGGTCGGCGGCAACGGAAATCTTCTCCAGGAGAACGACGTCTACGCGAACGTCGGGCTCGGCATCGGGGTCCATGGGAACGGCAACAAGCTGCTGAAGAACAACGCCGGTGACAGGACCAAAGGCAACGGCTCGGACGGCATCCAGGTCAACGGCGCGACCAACACGATCCAGGAGAACGACTCGCTGTCCAACTCCGGCAACGGGTTCAACGTCTTCGGTGGGACCAACACTTACAGCAAGAACCAGGCGGGCGACCGGGGCGATCAGGCCAACGGTCTGGCGGGGTTCCTCCTCTCCGGGGGCGGAACCACCACGGAGAACACGGCGATCGGCAACCTCGGCGACGGGATGCACCTAGTGACCGCCGGCTTCACGCTGAAGAACAACATCAGCGGGGGGACCGGCAGCGGGCAGCCCAACGCCTTGTGCCAGTTCAGGTTCGACGTGGCCGGTAACACCAACTCGGGAGGCAACAAGTCCAACGGCGTCACCGTCTCCGGGAACCCCCTGGCGGCGGGCTGCAAGTAAACCGGAGCGGGTCTTGACGTGGGGGCCGGGCCGCGAGGTCCGGCCCCTTTGCTTTTGTCTCATACAGCACCATTGTCCGGGGTGTACAGCGGGGCGCCCGGCGATTGAATTCGAGGTCACCTCGTCGGGGAACAACCTCGTCAAGAACGACTTTTGGCGGGACCCCGACGCAGAAGAACGCCACCTGCCAGTACGACGTCGCGGCGGGCAACACCAACGGAGGAGGTAACAAATCCAACGGGGTGACGGTCGCGCCCAACCCGTTCCCGACGGGGTGCATCAACTAGACTCCGTCAGCGGTTTCTCCCGGGCCGGACCGATCGAACACCTCCATCGAGGCCAAGGGCGACACCGCGGGCGGGGGACCCTAGGGCGGGGGCTCCATCCTCGCGCACGCGTGGGGCGCTGGTTCCGACGTGAATGGTGTCGCCTCGGCTAGCCTGGACGCGAGCGGAGGACCGCCGGCCGGGTCGATCGAGCTCCACGCCTGCGACACGGTTAATTACCTGGGCTCCTCGACTCCCGCCGCCGTGCCGTTCACGGGAGCGGGCGAGTGCGGGGCCGTGCCTTTCCAGCCTTATCAGGTCATTCCTCCCTGCTTCTGCGGGCAGACGGGAATCGACGGCGACGGGGGCCGGAGTTGCGAGGTGGCTCGAAGTCGTGATCCCGGCGGGGGTCGCCCTGGCGGCCCCCGCCACTTCCGCTAGCGAGGCCGGAGAAGGTCGCGGGCCACCGGCCGGACCAGGGCGCCAAGGATGCTTCCGGCGGGGCGTCCACGAGCAACCTCTCGGAGCCGGACGATCTGCTCGACCGAGATCGCCGCGCCAGCCAGGAGCCAGAGGACGTCCCCGGCCCGTCCGATCCCGGCGGCCAGGTTTGCCGCGGAAGCGACGACATTCAGGCCGCCGATCGCCAGCAGCAGGAGCGCGGTGATCCGGGTCCAGCGCAGCGTCTCCATTCCGAATCGACGCTCGAGGTCCCGCTGTTCCTGTGCCGACAGCAGCCCGAGCGGCGCCTCGAGCATCCGGAAACGGTCCTGGAGGACCTGCTCGGAGCCGGCCTCCGCGCCTCGAACGGAAAGAGCGGGAGGAGGCGGGAGTCCCATCGCCATCCTCCAGGCTTCGTAAAGGAGCGTGCCGGGCAGCGAGCCGAAGGGCCGGCCGGCGAGAAAGCACCCGGCCAGCCGGATGAAGGACTCGGCCGTCAGGTACGCTGCAAGAGGAAGCGGAAGCAGGCTCGGAATCGAAGCGGAAGCGTTATCGAGACCGGAGGCGCCGGCCTCGGAGTAGCCCGCTCCGTACGCCGCGGCGAGGCTGTACAGGAAGCTCACGAACCCGAGAACGAAGAGGGGCAGCGCCGACACGACCGTCATCGCGACGGCCGGCGCGCCGAATTCGCTCTCCATCTTCTCCTGCACCGCGGCCGGAAGGTGGCCGAGCAGGGGAGAGAAGAGGATCGCGAGCCGCCGCTTCGAGATGTTCCGGCCGTGCTCCTTCCGGACCTGTTCGCGGCGAAGGTCGCTCCCCTCGTCGTAACTCTGGATCGAGCGGACGGTGTGGCGGTCGGGCCACGGTTCGAGCCGGTATCTCGCGGTTCCATCCGGCTGCGCGACGGCTTCCACGACCTCGTAGAGCTCCTCGTCCCAGCGCACGGCCGTGCCCGGGTATTCGCTGGAGGTGTGTTCGCGGCCCTTTCTCGGCGTCCATCCCTTCGGCGAGCGCGCGACGAGCCACCAGGCGCCTTCCCCGGCGGCCTCGACGCGGTCGTCGCCGTAGGCCCTGGGCGCGGCGGCGGACGTGCGTTCTTCGCTCACGGTCGGAATGACGGGTTCCCATCAAGGTAACACCTCGCCGGAGACCGGGGCCTGGCGCGTTCGATGCTTGAGGAGGGAGCATGGCCAGGACGCCGGCGGCGCTAGAGTCGGCCGCGCCGCTGATCCCGGAGCGCCCGACGCTGCCGAAGCTGCGTGAAGCGCCCCGAGGCTGCCAGGCCTGCCCTCTCTGGGAGCGCGGCACGCAGACGGTCTTCGGGGAAGGCGGGCGGTCGGCCCGGGTGATGCTCGTCGGCGAGCAGCCCGGCGACCGTGAGGACATCGAGGGCAAGCCGTTCGTCGGCCCGGCCGGCAGGCTCCTCGACAAGTGCCTCGAGGAAGCGGGGATCGACCGGTCCGACGCCTACGTCACCAACGTCGTCAAGCACTTCAAGTGGGAGCCCAGCGGCAAGAAGCGGATCCACCAGAAGCCCAACTCCCTGGAGATCGCGGCCTGCCGGCCATGGCTCGAAGCGGAGATAGCGCTCGTCCAGCCGGAGGTCCTGGTCTGTCTGGGCGCGACCGCTGCCCAGGCGCTTCTCGGCGCGTCGTTCAAGGTGACGAAGCACAGGGGAGCCTTCGTGAAGTCGGAGCTCGCTCCCCACGTCACCGCGACGGTCCACCCCTCCTCGATCCTCCGGGCGCCCGACGACGCGGCTCGCCGGGTCGCGACGAAGGCCTTCGTCAGAGACCTGAAGAAAGTGTCCGGGGTCGTCTCTCGGGGCGGCTGAGAGAAGCTAGCTCGGCCGGGGGGATTCCATCACGCGGGGGAGGTACACCTCGAAGGTCGTGCCGAGTCCGACATCGCTCTGCACGACGATGCGGCCGCCGCTCTGCTCGACGATCCCATAAACCGTCGCCAGACCCAGGCCGGTGCCCTTCCCGTTCTTCTTGGTCGTGAAGAACGGCTCGAACACGCGGGCTTTGGTTTCCGTGTCCATCCCGGTGCCGGTGTCGGTGACGCAGAGCAGCACGCATGGACCTTCCAGGTACGCCTCGCACGTCTCGATCGTGAGGGTCCCGCCCACGGGCATGGCGTCCCGCGCGTTGACGGCGAGGTTCAGGATGACCTGCTCGATCTGGCCGGCGTCCGCCCGGACGGCGCCGATCGTCCCGTCGAGGAGCGTGTGCACGTCGATCGTCTCGCCGACGAGGCGCTGCACGATCTTGCGGAGGTTGAAGACGACCTCGTTTAAGTCGAGGATCTCCGGCTCGAGCTTCTGTCTTCGCGCGAACGCCATGAGCTGGCGGGTCAGCGAGGCGGCCGACTCCGTGGCCTTGCGGATCTGCGAGACCTCCTCGTGAAGGTCGCTTTCTGGCGGGAGGCGCACGGTCAGGATGTCCGTGTACCCGAGGATGGCCGTGACCAGGTTGTTGAAGTCGTGCGCGACGCCGGCGGCAAGGATCCCGAGTGCCTCCATCTTCTGCTCCTGCGGGTCCTTCGACCCCGTCACGGTACCCCGACCTCCCGGCCGCACTGCTCCGGAAAGAGACGCTCGAGCAGGGGACCGATCTCATTCGCGAAGTCCGCCTTGGAGAGGAACCCATCGGCTTTGGCCGCCTCCGAGGCGATCCGGTAGGCCTCGCCCCGGCCCAGCGAGACGATGACGACCCGGGGGGCGTTCGGCTGCTGCTTGATTCGAAGCGTGGCCTCGAAACCGCCCATTTCCGGCATCGCGAGGTCCATCAGGACGAGGTCGAAGCGCTGCTGCTTCGCCAGCAGGACCGCCTCGCGCCCCGAGGCCGCGAACCCGCCCACCCGGCAGCAGTCGAACTCGACGAGGTACCTCGCCGCCTGCCTGCGATAGTCGTCGTTGTCGTCCACCAGGAGGATGCGGACCGGTTCGACGGCTCGCGCCTCCGGCAACCCGTTGCCGAGGTCTTCCATGTTGGTCTCCGTGTCGTCCACGGGCGCAGGTTCTCCCAGGGCGCCGGGGCGGACAATCAGGGGATTCGGAAGTTGGGCCCGGGGAAAACCCCGAACCGGGAGGGGGGCCTAGCTTTCGGAGGTGACCAGCCCGATCCGGATGGCGTACCGGACGAGCCCCGCGATGTCGTGGATGTCGAGCTTGTTCATGAGCTGGGAGCGGTGGGTCTCGACGGTCTTCACGCTGACGCCGAGCATTCCCGCGATCCTTTTCGTGGACTTGCCCTCGGCGATCAGCTGCAGGATCTCCCGCTGGCGCTGCGTCAGGCTCTCCCGGGGGGTCGCTTCGCCCGTTCTGCGGACGTATTCGCCGATGTGGCGGGAGACGGCGGGGGAGAGATAGGTATCGCCCCGCCGGACCGACTGGATCGCCAGCTCCAGCTCCGTGAGCGCCGAGTCCTTCAGGATGTACCCCGCGACTCCCGCTCGCAGCGCCTGGAGGACGTACTCCTCATTGGCGTGCATCGAGAGGAGGATGACCTTCGTCCCGGGCTGCTCCGCCACGATCCGCTCCGCCGTGTCGAGTCCGTTCAAACCCGGCATCGCGATGTCGAGCAGGGCGACATCCGGCTTCTTCGCTGCCGTCTGCGCCAGCGCATCCCTCCCGTCCCCGGCCTCTCCGACCACCTCCACACCCTGGAGGCTCTCCAGGAGCTTGCGCAACCCCGCCCTCACCAGTACATGGTCCTCAGCGATCAGAACCCGCAGTCCCGCCATTCGACGTCCGGCTCTCTCGCTTTCGAGTCTATCGCGGCCAGACCCGCCCTCACGCGTTCTGCTCGTCAGAGCGGCGGGTTTAGACTCGCCGAACTGGAGGTACCCGCCATGAAGACTGATCCCGGAGAATCGAAGAAGTTCTGGATACGTGTCTGCCTGGTCGTGGCCACGATCGCGTCATCGAGTGGCATGATGCTGGCCAGTGAGTCAACGACGACTGTGCCTGTGATACCCGGGGTGACCTTCGCCGTCGCTACGCTGGATTGGGGATATTTCCCGGGCACCCCACTCCTGCCATGCACGCTCCTGGAGACCATCTATATCCAACGGTTCGTCATTGTTACCCCGGGGGCTCCCCGGCCATTAACAGTGAAGGCTCTTACCGACGTTCGGTATCCGCAAGGGCCTCTTGATGTTGTCGAATCGTTTGAGTGCGACGGATTTCAAATCCTCTTGGTTGGCGACGCGGCAACTCCGATCGCCATTCCCATCGATCCCTAGGCTTGCCGAAGGTGAGATGGAAATCCGCGAATTAAGTCGTGGCACGCAGCGAAACGACGCGGGCTGAAAAGACCGACCCGTCCTGGGCCTTGCACTCAACTTGGCCGCCGGTGGATTCCTTGGTAGATTGAACCGAGGTTTCCCGCAACGTTCGTAACTGGCCGAGGAGATCCGATGCGGTCCTCACGCTTCCGCCTTCGTGCTTCCGGGCTTCTCCCGGTCGCGCTACTCGCCGTCTTCGCCGGTTTTGCGCAAATGCTCCTGGGCCTTTGCGGCCCGTTCACCGACGTGGCGGCGGACGTGTTCTGTCCGTTCGTTCTCGAGATCTTCTATCTCGGGATCACGACCGGGACATCGGCGACGACTTATGACCCGACGAGCAACGTCAGCCGACTGCAGATGGCCGCGTTCCTCTCGCGAACGGTGGACGGAGTACTGAAGAGAGGGAGCCGCCGGGCAGCGCTGGACCAGTTCTGGACCACGCAGAATGCCACGGTACTGGGCTTGACGACCGTCGGCACCGCGCCGACTTTCGTAGCGTGTGATGGAGCGGACGTCTGGGTGTCGAATCTCTTTGCCTCCACGGTGTCACGGGTCCGCGGCAGCGACGGGCGGCTCCTGGAGACCTGGAGCGGGGCGGTCAATGCTTCCGGAGTGATCGCAGCCATGGGGCGTATCATCGTTGGCGGGAACACCGCTCCCAACGGCAGCCTCTACCAGATCGACCCGAGCCAGACGGCAGGCGCGGTGACCACGGTCGCAAGCAATCTCGGGAGTCAGCCGATCGGCATCACTTTCGACGGCTCGCGCATCTGGACGGCCAACAGCGTCGGAAACTCGGTCTCGATCGTCACGCCGACGTCAACGGCCCCGTGGACCGTCACGACCGTCACGACCGGGTTCAGCTCTCCGAACGGAATTCTCTACGACGGGGCCAACATCTGGGTCACCGACGAAATCGCGAATGCACTCTTCAAGCTCAACTCTTCCGGGGCGATTCTCCAGACCGTGACCGTCGGCGTGAATCCCTTCCATTCGGTCTTCGACGGAGGGAACATCTGGGTGCCCAATTCGTCCGACTCCGTTTCCGTTGTCCGCGTCTCGACCGGAGCGATCCTCCAGACGTTGACCGGCAACGGTTTGAATGGGCCGAAGACGGCGGCGTTCGACGGGCAGCGCGTCCTGATCACCAACACCGTTGGGGCCAGCGTCTCACTGTGGAAGGCGGCGGACTTGACTCCCATCGGCGTGTTCTCGACAGGCACGGGCAACTCTCCCTTCGGCGCGGCGAGCGACGGAGTGAACTTCTGGATCACCCTGGAGGGCGCGGCCCAGCTCGCGAGATTCTGAGAAGGGCGGCTCCGGGGACTGAGTCCCTGGACGCCCTGCGCCGCCGGCCTCGCGCTTTGAGCTGAGCGAAATCGGGCGCAGGAATTGCACGAATCTCGTCCCCGACAAGGGATAACGCCCAACCGTGGGGCAAGTTCGCGCCAATGGGATGAGGAGTGAAAGGAGGAAAAGGGAAATGAAACGATTCTTGGCCCTTGCCATCGTCGGACTCGGTCTATTCGCCGGGGTCGCCAATGCAGTCACTGTCTCCGAGGCAACCGGAAAGGGCGCTTACAGCGACACCGTGAACCAGGTGAACGTCACCGTGAGCGTCTCTTTCAAGGCTGGCATCGATGCCTTGAACAATGTCTTCGGTAGCCTCCAGGTCGCTCAGAACGGTTCCAAGAAGTCTGCAGACGTGAGCTACCACGGCAACGTGACCTGTTACTTTCTGGTGAACGACAACACCGCCGCGTTCGGTGGAATAATCACAAAATCGAGCGATCCCACACTCGTCGGGCAGTTCTTCGAGGTCCTGGTCGTGGACAACCTGACGACCCCCGACCAGATCGGGATCGAAATCTCCACCAGGCCGCCGGACTGCGAGCGTGTGAACGTGAAGCTGAACGACTTGATTCGAGGCAGCCTCACCGTTCACTGACGAGCTCGACTGCGGCCCAGCTCGCGAGATTCTGATTCGACCCGGAGACCGGGATTGCTCGGCTCGGGAACCTTCAACGAGACACGATCGCCCAAATGGAAAGCGCCAGAGCAATCACACTGATGAGCACGTTCACCTGAAGCCAAAAGCGAACCGCTTGCGTCGATCCATGACCGGATTTGGGCGCTTCCAGACGCGGGTTGACGGCAACCGCGAGGTCAACGGAACGCCGCCTTTTCATCGCGCCGCTCAAGATCGCGTGTGTCCACGACATGAGGATCGTCGAGGCGAGCAGACCCCACCAGAGAAGATGACGACCCGGCCAACCTCGGTAGAGTACGAAGGCGGCCAGGGCGTAAATCAAAGGCCGAAACCATTTCATAGTCACTGCAGCCTCACGCGGATTTCAAAGACTTTCGACCAGAGCTTTCCGGTCACAAAGAGCCTGCGGCCGGCAGCATCGTAGGCAACGCCGTTCAGGACGGGATGCAGAGGCTCCGTGGGAAGCGGCGGCATGCGCAATTTCAGTTCTGCGAGATCTATCCAGCCTGTGACCTGGCCGGTATCCGGTCGAATGATCGCGATTCGGTCCTGCGGCAGAACGTTGGCGTAGATCCTTCCTTCGACGAACTCGAGCTCGTTCAGATTCCCGACACGCTTGTCGCCGTCGACCACTTCGAAACGGCCCGACTCGACAAAAGTCTCGGGGTCCAGGTATCGCAGTCTCGAGGAACCATCCCCCATGATAAGGCGGTGATCGTCATGGGTGAGACCCCATCCGTCGCCTGGGTACAGGAACGTCGACCGTGGCTCGAGAGACGCCGTGTCGTAGGTGACGCCGACGTTGTCTCCAAAGTGCCGTCTGGCGTCCTCAAAGAACTTACGCAGGTGCCATATCGGCGCACTTCCCCTCCTTCTTGGAGTCAGCTGGACCAGCCTGCCGCGCCACTCGGTCAGGCCTTCGCCGAAGTCGCGGGGATTCACGGCGCGCTGTTGAATGACCTCGCCGGTTTCCAGGCGAACCTTTCGCACCGACGATCTCCCGGTGATACCGGTGCTTTCGTAGAGGTAGCCGTTGAGGTAGATCAGGCCCTGTGTGTATGCGTCGGGGTCGTGCGGATACTCGCCAATGATCTCGTATCCAACGCTTCCAGCAGCCTGCGTTGTGCGTGTCCCGGCCGCCGGAGGCGCCACCGTAGCCGTCCGGAAGCGCCTGACAACGACGACGGTACTCGTGGCCAGAGCCAGCAATCCGATGACAACGAGCCCGATTCGTCTAGATCTCACCGATTTCGCCTACTTTGCGGTGCAAAGCATATTGCGCCGTCGTCGCTTTGGGCAAGTGCTTTGCTACCGGGCTCGCGGTGACGAGCGGTGGGAGAATGGTGGGCCGCGTGGGACTCGAACCCAACCTGGGGAGACAGGTTTGATGCCTCGGCACAGCGGTTTTCAAGTGGATGCCGGGAGTCGCCTCCTGGCGACCCGCAGGAGTCGGGTCCCGTCCGCACCCGTTCACGAGCAAAACACGGACACTGCGGTCTAGCCGGACAACTTCAGAACCGCGCGAGTTCGGCCGAGCCGAACAGGGTGATCCAGAAGTTGACCCCGTCGCTGCAGGCGCCGAGCGGAGTTGTCGCCGCGCCGGTCGAGATGGATCCGAGAGGACTCAAGTCCGCGGCTTTCCAGAGAGAGACGCTGTTGCCGTCATAGTTCGTCACCAGGACGCGTTGCCCGTCGAAAGCGGCCGAATGCGGGTGAACCAATCCGTTGCCCGTAAGGGTCGTCAGAACCGCTCCGCTCGAGTCGCGAACGACAGCGACGGAGCCGGAAACGGAATTGGGCACCCAGATGTTTGTACCGTCGAAAACCGGATGCTGCGGAAAGGAGCCGGTCGACACCGTCTGAATGATCGCCCCCGAGCCGTCGAGCTTCAGAAGAGTCCCGGCGCCCTGGTCTGTCATCCAGACGTTCGCTCCGTCGTACAGGGCGCCTACCGGCCCGATGAAACCCGTCGTCACCGTCGTGACGGTCCAGGGCAGCGAACCGGGCGTGATGATGGAAATGGCGTTCGGGAAGTCAGCCACCCAGAACCGTGCTCCATCGAACGCGATCGCGCCGGCGTTGTTCCCGAGGGTGCTTGCGACCGTGGTCACCGACCCGGCCGCCTGGGTCGGATTGATCGCGTAGAGTCTGCCGGGAGAGGTCTGCCCGGTGACCAAGACGAGCCCCATGGCGATGACGGTCCCGCTGGCTGAGGCTGCTCCGGTCCAGGTCTCGAGCAGCCTGCCGTCGCCAGCCCGCACACGAGATACCGTGCCGCCGATGTTCGCCACCCAAACGTCCAACCCGTCGGATCGGACGAGTTGGGGACCGCCGCCGACCGGCGTCACTCCGAGGATTCCGGAGTTCTGCGGCGTCCAGAACTGGTCCAGGACAGCCCGGCGGCTGCCGCGCTGCAGGGTTCGATCCACCGTACGCGACAGAAACGCTGCCATCTGTGTCCGGTTGACGTTTCCCGT
>Ga0126379_10001368_pt1 | contig 14761 bp, 14 predicted proteins | sample PanSoiMetPlot_24_FD_92640 | JGI IMG/M metagenome (GOLD analysis project Ga0126379, IMG submission 92640) | Tropical forest soil microbial communities from Panama - MetaG Plot_24 | ecosystem: Environmental > Terrestrial > Soil > Tropical forest > Bulk soil | place: Panama | collected 2016-02-17 | reverse complement strand
CGTGCGACGTTCAGCGACAGACATTCTAGCTTTTTGAATGAATCGCGGGAATCCACGGATCAAAACCTTGTTGTTTGCAGCCTTTGTCGGCGTGCTACGTGCGCCGTGCAGCAACACCTAATCTAGGAATTCCTGAAGCGGTTCCCAATAGTGGGCTTTCCATCCTGACGCCAGATGTTCTCCATCGCCCCTGGGAAAGCCGGTATTGTGCCTCTCGAAAATCTCGAAATGTTTGAGCGGATGGGGGTTATTTCTCCTTCATAATTCTCGCTGATGCTCATTTCTCTTAACACACTCCTCGCAAATCTGTCTTCGATCCTCCATTCGCGCGCTGCACTCCAGCTGGAAAATCTCGCTCTACGCCACCAAATCGGCGTGCTTCAGCGATCCTCGAGAAAACGACCAATATTGACTCTAGTGGACCGCCTATTATGGCTCTGGCTGTCCCACATTTGGAGCGGCTGGCGCCCGGCGCTGGCCATCGTCCGCCCCGAAACGGTCGTGGCCTGGCATCGCAGGGGCTTTCGCCTTTTCTGGACCTGGAAGGTGCGGCACGGCCATCCGGGATCCGACTTTTGGCCCGGGATACAGAGGTGCGATCTCGTCATTTTGCTGTCGCGAGCGCGTAGTTGTCGGGTTGACTATCGAATTTCTGCTTGCAGCCGGCGCAGCAGAAGTAGAAGGCGCTTTCGCGAAATTCCGATTTGTACTTCGCTGTGCTGATCACCACCATCATTCCGCAGATTGGATCTTTGGCTTCCTGATTGGGCGCAGGTAACGTCACCTTGTTCTTCGGCGTCGTAGCCGTGGTTCGATTCACCTGAATGATTTCGGCAAGAATGCTGACCGCGATTTCCTCGGGTGAGGCAGCGCGAATGTCGAGCCCGGCGGGAGCCCGGAGCTGTCCCAGCCTTGCGGCGGTGACGCCTCGTTCTTTCAGGTAGTTCAGGACTTTGGCGGTCTTCACTCTGCTGGCGACAAAGGCTACATAGGACGCATTGCTGAGAAGAGCTCTTTCCAAGGCCTCCTCGTCGCTCTGTCCCTGAGTGGAGACAACGAGGAAAGTTTGTGGCGTGATTTTGATCTGGCGCAAATCCAGATCGGTTTGCACCAAATCGCAATCCGGAAAATTCTCTCGGTCCGCTTCCGGAGCGGCTACAGAAACCGTGTAGTCAATGGCCTTCCCAAGCCTGGCTAAGGAAACCGCAACAGGAGAACGGCCAAGAATTAGAATGTGTGGCTTAGGCAGAACGGGCTCAATGTAAATATCCAAGGTTCCTCCACTGTGGCACGTCATCGTGTAATCCACGATGCCCTCTTCAGGGAATGAGGAGGGGCTGATGCGAATCAGGCGAGGCTGACCGTCGGCGAGGGCCTTTAGGGCTTCTTTCACCACGACTGGTTGCGCGCAGCCGCCACCAATCCATCCCCAAATCTTGCCATCTGGGGAAATGATCGCTTTGTTTCCAGGTTTGCCTGAAATGGGCGCTTGATAGCGCACCACCACGGCGATAGCAAAGGGTTGCTTATTCGTTAGCAGCTCATCCGCTTTGCTGAGGAATTGATCAAACATCGCGAGTCCCCCCTTGGCTGGTTAGAGGAATCTCTCCAGCGCCAGCAAACTCTCTAAATTGTGAGCGGGTGCGAAAACATCCACGTAGGGCAGAGCGGCACTCATGCCACGTGTAATGGGTTTATACTCTTTCAGTCCCAAGAGCGGATTCAGCCAAATCAATTTTTGGACGCGACGACGGGTCCTGTGGAGTTGTGCAGCCAGCATTTCGGGTTCTCCGGTGTCCCAGCCATCGCTGAGAATTATGAATATGGTATTGGTAGAAAGCAATTTTCTGCCGTACTGGCGATTGAAATCACTGAGTGACTCACCAATCTTCGTACCGCCCGCCCAACCGGCGGCTCTTTGCGAGAGCCCGCGGAGGGCGTCGGGCAAGTCCCGGGTCCGTAGCACATCGGTGATTTCCACGACATCCGTGCTGAACAGAAAGGAATCTACGCGTTTGAAGTATTTTTGCAACGCGAAGGCAAATCTCACCAGAAACAAGCTGTAGGGATTCATCGAACCGCTGATGTCGAGAAAAATTACAAGCCTGTGCTTCTGAGGCTTCCTCCCCTGAAAGGCCAAAACAATGGGGTCCCCGCCGCGAGGAATGCTTTGTCGAATGGTTCTGCGAACGTCCACCCGATCAGCAAGATTCCTAATCTTGCGTTTTCGCGACAGCCGCAGGCTCATCCTGCGGAAAAGGCGCAACGAAACTTGTTCAAGCGCGGCCAAGTCATTGTGCCCAATATTGGAGAAATCCATCTTTTGAATGCGCTGTTGAGCGCTCGCGCCCGTAACCGCTTTGCCCTCTCCTTCGGCCGAGGATAGGCTACCGAAAGTCCGGGGCCCGGCTTTCGGCCGGCGGGTGCTGATTTTGCCTTCCTTTGGTTCTCCAGAACCGGGTCCCGGTCTGCGCTGCGATCGGTCCCAGAATGCTTCAAAGAGCTGGTCGAACAGATCCCACTCTTCTTTTGACGAGGTCAGGGCGGTGCGCAAAGTGAAGGTGAACACCTGCCGATCAACGTCACCGATCGATTGGGTAGCTTCGATTGCGGCTATCGTCTGGTGAATGCCGACGAACAAACCTTGTGTTCGGGCGAACTGGCAGAACTCAATGATGGAGGCCGCTGAGCGATCGGGTTCTTCTTGAGGCATTGTGATCTTCCACCGGCGTTGCGAGTCCGCCGCTCACGAAAGGAGCCGTTCGATGCCCGAGGCCCTGAGCTTTGCCGTGTCCTCCATCGATTTGGTCACGCAGCCCAGAGTCTCCTCCACCGTTTGAATGTCGAGCTTATGTTTGCCCAACGACATAACGGAGAGGGCGCAATCCAAAGTTTCGGTCACACCAGGAGGTTTGGCGAGGTCCAATTGTCGCGCCGCTTGAACGAAGCGGACGACCTGTCTGCTGAGCTCCTCCTCGACACCGGGCAGCCGGGCGCGGACAATCTTCAATTCCTTCTCAACGCTGGGATAGTCAATCCAGTGGTAGAGGCAGCGCCGCTTCAGCGCATCACTCAATTCTCGCGTGCGGTTGGAGGTGAGAATAACGTAGGGAATATGCTTGGCTTTGATCGTGCCCATCTCGGGAACGCTGATTTGAAAATCGGATAGCAATTCCAAGAGAAATGCCTCGAAAGCCTCATCCGCACGATCGATTTCGTCGATCAACAACACGGGTGAAGCGCTTTCCTCGAGAATGGACTGGAGCAACGGGCGCGCGAGAAGAAACTCTTTACCGAAAATGTGCTTTTCCTTCTCTTCCACGGCCTGCTGTGTTTTCTCCTGAATTTTTATTGCCAGCAACTGCTTCTGATAATTCCATTCGTAAACGGCGGAACTCACATCTAGGCCCTCATAGCACTGCAGGCGAATCAGCCGTGTCCCCAACATCGCGGCGAGCACTTTCGCCACTTCCGTCTTACCGAGTCCAGCATGACCTTCTATCAGGAACGGTTTGCGTAATCGAATAACCAGGTAAACAGAAGTAGCCAGGGCGCGGTCGGTAACATAACCCAATCGCTCGAATGCTTCGATGAGGGTGTCGACATCTTTGACTTGGTTGTTCTGAAGGGACGTTGGGGAGGTCGACATGATGAGTTCAGTTCAAACGAAATGATAAAAACCGTACAAACTTCAATAGTCGGCGAAATACTCCCTTTACCCCTTGCCACGCCAACGAACCTGCACTGATGGGCTTTATTGTCGCGTCGGTTGCATTTTCGGGTGAGCCTGCGGGCTGTGCAAGGCGGGCCTCGAAATTCTTGGTAAACTCGCCGAACATAATGCTGGAAACTTCGTTGATGACCCGCGATCCCATCTGCGCCAGGATACCTACCACGTTCAGCTCAGAAATGCTTGTGACCTCGGTGCGGCCGTCATCGAGTGCCTTGAGCTTGCCAATCATCTTCAGGGATGCGCTGCCCCGGCCTCTCACATCTTGGCCTTTGCCAAGAATCTCGATCTCGTGGTTCTGCGCGTCCAAACGCACGATTTGCATTTGGACATTGTAGTCCGTGACCGTGGGCCCCACTTTCACGCTGATGGATCCCTTGTAATTATTCTCATCCACTTGCTCGGTGATATGGGCTCCAGGAACAAAGGTGGCGACTTTCCGTGGATCGCTCAAGAAGCTCCAGACACGCTCCACGGGTTGCTGAACCTGAAACGTTTTCTCGATTCGGATAGCCACGACGTCAATTCACCACGCCTTTCTCTTTCAAAATTGCCCAGACTTTCCAAGGAGTTATTGGCATGTCGATATGTTTCACGCCGAGATGGGAAAGTGCGTCGACAACGGCGTTGACGAAGGCAGCGGGCGATCCGACGTTGGGAGATTCGCCCACGCCTTTAGCCCCAAACGGATGGTGAGGAGATGGCGTACAAGTGCTACCGGTTTCCCAGTGCGGCGTCTCGACCGCTGTTGGGATGAGGTAGTCCATGAAACTGCCACCCTGGACATTGCCGTTTTCGTCGTAGTCGATCAACTGCATAAAGGCAATGGCAAGGCCTTCGGTGAGTCCGCCATGGATTTGGCCTTGCACAATCATGGGATTGATCACGTTTCCGCAATCGTCGACAGCCACGAATCGACGGACCTTAACTTCACCCGTGCCTTTGTCAATGTCAACCACGCAGATGTAGGTACCAAAAGGAAAAGTAAGGTTTGGCGGATCGTAATAGTCGACGGCTTCGAGACCAGCTTCGAGGCCTGCGGGAATATTAGTGTAGGCAGCAAAAGCGATTTCCTGAATGGTCTTGAACTTGGAAGGTGCGCCCTTTACGAAAAACTTTCCGGTTTCCCACTCCAGATCCGTCTCGCTGCATTCAAGCAAATGGGCAGCAATTTTCTTAGCTTTGTCCCGAATTTTGCGGGCTGCCATAGCAGTTGCCGCACCTGACGTCGGGGTGCTGCGGCTGGCATAGGTTCCGAGGCCGTAGGGGGCAGTATCGGTATCCCCTTCTTCCACGATTACATCGGATGCTGGAATACCCAGTTCCTGGGCAACGATCTGAGCATAAGTGGTCTCATGCCCCTGTCCCTGGCTCTTGGTGCCCATGCGGCAGATCGCTTTCCCCGTGGGATGGATGCGGATCTCTGCACTGTCAAACATTTTGATTCCGGCGATGTCGAAAGTGTGAGCGGGACCAGCGCCCACAGCTTCGGTGAAGCTGGAGATTCCAATCCCCATGAACTCACCCTTCTTCCGTTTTTCTTCCTGCTCTTTTCGCAGTTGCTGATAGCCGACCATCTCCAGGGCCTTGTTCATTGCTCCTTCATAGTTTCCGCTGTCGTAGGTCCAGCCCAAGGGAGTCTTGTAAGGGAACTGGTCTGGTTGGATGAAATTCCTGCGACGCAACTCGGCCGGATCAATCTTCAACTGGCTGGCGAGAACATCGACAGCACGCTCGATCAGATAAGCAGCTTCCGTGATTCGGAAGGAGCAGCGATAGGCGATTCCGCCAGGCGCTTTGTTGGTGTAGACACCATCGACTTCGCAGAACGACGTGGGAAAGTCGTAAGAGCCGGTGCAGACGCTGAACAGGCCAGCGGGAAACTTGGTGGGTTGCGCCGCGGCATTGAAGGCGCCGTGGTCGGCCAGCGTTTTTACGCGCAGGGCTTTGACCTTGCCATTCTGATCAGCAGCGATCTCCGCCGTCATGTGGTAATCGCGCGCAAACCCTGTGGACTGGAGATTTTCCGATCGCGTCTCAATCCATTTCACGGGCACGCCGAGCGTCAGCGAAGCGACAACCGCACAAACATACCCGGGGTAGATGGGGACCTTATTTCCGAAGCCGCCACCAATATCAGGTGAGACGACGCGGATATTCTGTTCGGGAATTCCTCCGACGAGAGCGAAAAGAGTTCGGTGGGCATGCGGCGCCTGAGAAGTGAGGTAGACTGTCAGCTTTTCGGTCGCCCTGTTAAAGTCGGCAACGCAGCCGCAAGTTTCGAGGGGCGCGGGATGGCATCGTTGCGAGATGGCGTGAACACTCGCTTTAACAGGAGCCGCTTGAAACGCTTTTTCGGTAGCTGATTTGTCACCGACTTCCCAATGAAAAATGTGATTGGACTTTTCTTCCCGGTCTTCCCGAAGGATGGGCGCATCTGGCGCGGTGGCCTTATGAGGGTCGACCAGAACGGGCAGCTCTTCATATTCAACTTCTACCAGTTCGGCCGCGTCGGCGGCGGTGTATTGATCTTCGGCGACGACGAATGCGACTTCCTGGGCCTGAAAGAGCACTTTGCCGGTCGCGAGTACCATCTGTTTGTCGAAGAAGAGCGTGGGCATCCACGCGAGGTTCGCCTTGGCGAGGTCTTCACCCGTGATGATCGCTAGAACGCCGGGGAGTTGTTTGGCCTTCTCGGTGTTGATGCCCTTGAGGCGCGCGTGGGCATAAGGGCTGCGAACCATGTGTCCATAGACCATGCCGGGCAGATGTACGTCGTCCACGTAATTGCCCTTGCCTTGGATGAACCGCGAATCCTCCTTGCGCTTGATGGAATGACCCATTCCACCTACTTCGGGAGATGTTTTCTCGATCACCTTGCACCTCCTTGCGCCATCTTGCCGGCGGCATACTGAACCGCCTTCACAATATTTTGATAGCCCGTGCAGCGGCACAGGTTGCCGGATATGCCCCAGCGAATGTCTTGCTCGCTGGGCTGAGAATTCTTCTGGAGGAGAGCGTAGCTGGACATGAGCATGCCGGGAGTACAGAACCCGCACTGCAATCCATGCTCCTGCTTAAAGCCTTCTTGCAGCGGGTGAAGCTTGCCGTCCTTGAAAAGTCCTTCGACGGTGAGAATCTCTGCACCATCCGCCTGAACCGCAAACATAGTGCAAGACTTGACCGTCTTTCCGTCGAGCACCACCGTGCACGCACCGCAATTGCTGGTGTCGCAGCCGACGTGTGTGCCGGTCAGGCTCAGTTTTTCCCGGATGAAGTGAACCAGGAGAAGCCTGGGTTCCACATCGACTTCCCGTTGCACGCCGTTCACTTTCACATGAACCGTCTGCTTTTTCGCCATATGTTTCTCCCGATCGATGCAGACTTCTATTTCCCTACGCGTTCCCGAGCGCGAGTGAGCGCGCGCTTGGCTAGCTCTTTTACTAAACCCTTCTTATATTCAACCGGACCTCGCAAATCTGCACTGGGTTCGGCTTCATCGGCGGCAAGGTGCGAGGCTTGCTTGATTGTGGCTTCGTCGAGCTTTTTGCCCCGCAGGAAGTCTTCCGCCTTCCGGGCTCTTATGGGCGTTGCGCCAACGTTGGTAAGACCAATACCCACTTTTTGACAAGCTCCTTGGTCGTCGAGAGTCACCTGGGCAGCCACGGCCGCCGTAGCAAAGTCCCCCACCTTGCGCTCCAGCTTGAAGTAAGCACCCGCACTTCTAGGTGGGGGAACCGGTATGCGGATTTCGGTAAGGATCTCATCAGGTTGCAGTGTGGTGGTGAATAAGGACACGAAGAAATTCTCGATGGGGATGGTTCTTTCGCCCTTGGGCCCGCTAGCCACAACCTGCGCACCCAAGGCGATCATGGTGGCGGGATGGTCGTTGGCTGGATCGCCGTGAGCTAGATTGCCTCCTACCGTTGCCAGATTTCGCACCTGGGGATCCGCGATGACGTGAGCGGTATCGACGATGATCGGATATTTCGAGCGCACCACGGGGGAAACCTCGAGCTCAGCTTCACGGGTCAGACCACCGATCTTCAAGTAGCCGCCCTCTTCCTTGATATGCGACAGGCCCGAGATCCGATTAATGTCGATGAGATAACCCGGTCTCGCCAGCCGGAGCTTCATCATTGGAATGAGGCTTTGCCCGCCGCTTAAGATTTTGGCGGCGTCGCCGTGTTGCTGCAGCATTGCGATCGCTTCCGGGATCGTCTTGGGCCGGAGGTATTCAAACGATGGAGGAATCATCTTTGGATTTCACCTCGAACGAGCGTGCTACCAAAAGTGGAGTGAGTGCAGTCTATGAAAAGTTGATGCAAAAACCAAGAGGGAATCGGCGCGACATTTGGTCCCACGGTTAATCCCGCCGATGCCCTTGGCCGATGGAAGTTAGAGGGCAAAAGCGAGGAAAATCTAGGGAGACCTATCGTTGTGGGTGCGCTGCCGTCCTCGCCAATCGTCGATCGCATTCCTGATGGCTTCCGGGGCTAAGTTGCTACAGAGCATTTTATACTCTGGGATACCGCCCAAAGTTTCCGCAACTCCCGCCTTTGAGATCGCGTAAGCCTGTTCCACAGGCTTTCCCAGCACCATTTCTGTGGCTACGGACGAACAAGCAATCGCTACAGCGCATCCCATGCACTTGAATTTCACGTCCTGGATGAGGTCATTCTCGATTTGCAGGGTGATTAAGACCGTGTCGCTATCTACCGGACTTCTAACTATGGCTTTGCCAGAGGGGTTGAGAATACTCCCCACATTTCTTGGATTTTCATAGTGGTCGCGAACTCTTTCGCTATACACGCAGAATCCTCGCCCATTGTAGCGAGCCAACTTAGCGCACTATAATACTTCTGATTATGTTTTCCGAACTATATTCGAAAATGGCGAACATGGCCGCTGAAGGGAAGTCGTTCGCTCTTGCAACAGTAGTGCGGGTGAGCGGTTCCTCTTCCGCGAAGCAAGGTTCGAAGGCACTCATCGATGCGCAAGGAAAGATCGCAGTAGGTTGGGTCGGCGGGGGCTGCGCCGAGAGCGCGGTTCGAAACGAAGCTTTGAAATGCATCCAACTGGAGCAGTCTAAATTCATCACTCTGGACATGACCGATGAGCTGTTGGGAGTGGGAATGCCCTGTGGGGGAAAAATGGATGTGTATATCGAGCCTGTCGTCCCAGCACCCGAGTTGTTGATCGTCGGCCATAGCAGGATTGCCGAGGTGCTGGCGACCATCGCGTATCTAATGGGCTTTTCGGTCACCATCAATGATCCGGCAGCTGACCGCGCATCGTTTCCTAACGCCGCTCGTGTGGTTACGGAGGATTTCGATCTTTCAGAAAGTCCTATTGGCTCACGGACTTTCGTAGTGATTGCCACAATGCATAGGAACGACCACCTCCCCTTGCAAAAAGCGCTGGAGGGGAATGCCGCGTATGTGGCGCTGATCGCTAGCCGCCATCGGTCCAGACTGGTGCTCGACTATCTTCGTGCGACTGGGATGCCAGCAGAGAAAGTGGAGAAAGTCTGGGCACCGGCAGGTCTGGAACTCGGAGCCGCAACGCCGGAAGAGATAGCACTAAGCATCATGAGTCAGATTGTGGCACTGCGGCGGGGGCACCTCAAACCACTGCCCCCAAAAGATTCTGACGCAGCGATGGAAATCACGCCTGCTGATAAGGTGATTCAGCGGTGCGAGATTGATCATGCCTGATCCCGAATCCCGACAAGAGGTTCCCGCCGCTAGGAACTGGCCGCCGACGTATTCGCAGCTTTCTTTCGGCTGTGAGAAACAATTTCGGCCATGATGCTTAGTGCTATCTCTTCGGGAGTCACCGCGCCAATGTCGATTCCAGCCGGAGCTCGCACCTTCAGCAAATTCTCTGGCGGCTCACCTCTTGCCTGCAGGCTGCGATGTATCTCTTGCGCTCTTTTCTTGTTTGCGACCAGAGCGACGTAAATGCTGTTGGCGTGCAAGGCCTGCTCCACAGCCTCTTCATCGAATCTCCCGCGGCTGGCCACTACTACATATCGCGAGGTGGAGGAAGGCAAATGCGAAAAGTCCAGGGAATTGAGCAGTCTGTCCGCTTCGGGCACATCGGACGTTTTCAGCAAGGGATCCACAATGGTTACCGTGAAGTCCAGCAATTTCCCCATTTTTGCTGCAGCGATTCCAACGGGCTCCCTGCCGACGATGATAAGTTCCTGACGCCCAGAGAGACCTCGGGGATCTGCAATTTCTCTTCCTTCCAGGTCGGCTGGGCTGATCAGCGCGTTCTCATGGACGGTTCCTTGACCAAAGTGTTTCAATCTTTCAAAATCGTCTTTGCTGTCCAGGTCGAGGAGGATTCCTACATCGTCGACCGGTAGTTTGACAATTCCCTCCAAGTGGTCACCGAATACTGCGCGGCAACCAATGTCTCCGCTAAGTGCCATGACCTCAGGAAAGACGGAGCGATCCAATAGAACTGGATTGCCGCGAAAGCCTTTATACATAGGAATGACAATTTGAGCGTTGGACTTGCGATATTGATCCATCAATTGTTTGAGGGTCGCCGGGCGTACGAACGGTTGGTCTGCCAAAACGATGAGTGCCGCGTCGATTCCGGAAGGCAAAGCAGAAATTCCCGTTCGGAGGGACATCCCCATTCCTTCTCGGTAGGCATGATTGATCGCAACCCTTAGACTTTTGCTGGCGACGCTCTCCATGATCTTTTCCGCCGCATGACCGAGCACGAGAACGATCTCGTCCACATCAGAGGCACGAACATTCTCCAACACCTGATCCAGCAGGGTGTGCTCGCCCAGACGCAGAAGTTGCTTTGCTTCTCCCATTCGCGACGACATACCAGCCGCCAGGATCACCGCACCAATCCGCGTATTGTTTCTTGCTACCATTCTTACCTCCGAACAACCGGCCATAACGAGTCTACACATCAAAAGGAGTTCTGTGCCAGAGAAGGGCGCTGATAAATCGTCCGCGGATTTTCAAACTGTCCGATTTTCAGCCGGGAACTGAAACCCATGGTCAGGCTTTTCTCTAGCATTTGCTGCCATCAGCCAGCAATGAGGCTGGGAATTACGTGATGGAAGAAACCGATTTGCACAAGATGCAGCTTCAGATTCCCGTCGTGGAATCCACTATGGTGGGTGCTGCTTCAAGACCAGAGGGTAGAAGCCGAACATTGGACAAGCATGTCGCACAAGCTCGAAATCTCCCGGCGCAACAGTCGTTCAGAAACCTCTACGGCGTAGCTGCTCTTAAGCTATTGAATATTCGAAGTGAAAAAACTTACTTTTCAGTCTTCGAAATACATGCGATTTTTAAACGGCTTAACTTTTCCTCGAAACAGGGATAAAGGTGGCGAACTAAGTCATATTTGCATGTACTCTGTGACTTCAGTCATGATCCTCGGGATAGAAGGAATCCGACACAGCTCAAGAATCCATTTGGGGCCCTAAGGTTATCTCAAAACGATGAGTCCAAATTCCTAATGCGAAGATTCCTCCTGCTTAGGCTTGCCGCTTCTCCCGTCATTATTTGCTTGTTTTTCCTGTGTCCGATTGTCTCTGGGGTGCAGCTGAAAGCCGGCGCGGCCGCAGTCCGCATTACACCGTATGGGGAAAAATCTCGACTGGAAGGGTCCGGTCACACCGTCGGGGGTGTGGGGAGAGTGTTTCGTCGACACCAATAAGAATGGGCGATGGGATGATGGCGAGCCTTTTACGGCTGATCCAGTCAACACCGCGATTGATCCGAAGAGCGCCAGTCGATATAGCGGGATTTATCTGGCTGGCTTTGGCGACGATCGTCTGTCTACCGGCATGCACGACGATTTGTGGGCGCGTGCATATCCAACCAGTTACGGCACGGGCCACAGCGGAGGTCACAATAGCCATCAAAAGACGTGCCCACTTCATGGCCAGCGTGAACTGTAGCATCTGTTCGGCAGCGGTGTAGTTCGGCAGGCTCAGGCGAAGCACGCGGTTGATCACCGTAACGACGACCACGTGAGGAGTCCTGCGAGGCAGGCGAGAATGGAACGCTTCATCACATATCTCCCCTTTGATATACGCATAATAGTACAACTGGAAGTTGGTCGGTGCTTCATGATAGATGGCCTTCACTCCATCGATCAATGGTCAAAGCGATTGAAGGGCGTTAGTTTCAGGATTGCTCGTCACGCGGGCCAAAAATTGGCCGAGGTGCTGCCTAACTAACTAACTAGGTAGGTATTCTGCCGGGAACGCCGGGAACGCGGTCCTCTTGTTCCGGGCACACCTCAACATGCAAAATACCCTCCAGCCGGAGGTGTTCTCGCCATGAAACAACATTCCGCCACGACGGTGCGAGCCTTAGTAATCATGTCTATGGTGGTTTTGATAATGCTCCAGGCACTAACCACCGCGTCCGGCACAGCACAGACACGGGTTCCCCTCCAGCCCTTCGCTCAGCAGGCGCGGCAGGTGGAGACCACACTTGCGTATCTAGGGCAACCACTGGCTCAAAGTGATCTTGAAGCAATCAACGCAGCTATTGCGGAAGCCGACGAGGTTTCTGCCGTTGGGCACCTTATGCAGATCCTCGACAAGTACACGCTGGCGGTGGTCGAGATCAATCCAGAAAGCCGGGTCAAAGTGCAACCCGGCACGGCCAAGGCTGAACTGGTCGAGGCAGGCGCGCGCCTCTTTCTGGTAAAAGTTTTGAACAAGGCAGGAGTGACAGCGCAGCTGGTGGCAGAGAGCCCGAATGCCCTTCCTATTTTTGTGCAGTCGGATCTGAGCCCGGAGCCGCCTAAGGCAATTGTGGCTGCCGACTCGCGAGACAGATGGATGGGCCTGGAGCTCTACGACAAGAATCCCATGTCGCCGAAGCTTTCAGGTCTGCCGCTGGAATACCGCATTCTGGCAATCTACAGCCGGGATCGGGGACAGCGTTCCGCAGCGATTGGGTTCAATGTGGGGCAGGGCACGCAAGATATCGGCTTTCGCAACGAGGTGTCGCTATTGTTCTCCGCGGCACCGGCACAAGCATTACGTCTGGGGGTTCGCGACGAGAACAGCGCGCCAACAATCGCGGCTTTTACGATCCGAGACAGTCTGGACCGTCTCTATCCAAATGCCGCAAAGCGCCTGGCACCGGATCTGTTTTTCCAACCACAGGTCTATCGCGAGAACGGCTCCATAGTTCTCGTTCCCGCTGGCACATACACAGTGACCGCATCGATGGGACCAGAATATCACCCGCAAACCAAGCAGATCGAAGTGACAGAAACAGGGCCAAACGAAGTTTCCTTCGCGATGCAACGATGGATCGATCCACCGAAATACCACTGGTATTCCGGAGACCACCATGTACATGCAGCGGGCTGCTCCCATTACCAGAATCCCACTGAGGGTGTACGACCGGACGATATGGTGCGCCAAATCCAAGGGGAGAAATTGAACGTTGGTGCCGTGCTGACGTGGGGACCTTGCTACTACTACCAGAAACAGTTTTTCAGCGGCAAAGATGATCCTCTCTCCAAGCCAAATCAGCTGATGCACTACGACCTGGAAGTCTCGGGATTCCCGTCAAGCCACGCTGGACACCTTGTATTGCTGGGACTCACTGATCAGGATTACCCGCATTGTTTGCGGATCGATCAGTGGCCCACTTGGGATTTGCCGATTTTGCGTTGGGCGAAATCGCAAGGGGCACTCGCGGGTTTTGCTCACTCAGGTTTTGGACTTGCTGTGAAGTCACAGGAATTACCAAATTACGAAATTCCTGGATTCGACTCCATTGGCGCGAACGAGTACATCGTGGACGTGACGCATCCCGACGCCGTGGATTTCATTTCCACCATGGACACGCCTTATCCCTGGGAGCTCAACATCTGGTATCACACACTGAACGTTGGATTCCGAACGCGGATTTCGGGTGAAACCGATTTTCCTTGTATCACCGATGCGCGTGTGGGCCAGGGGCGCGTTTATGCCAAAGTTGACGGCCCACTCAGTTACACCGCGTGGCTAGAGGCTTTGCGCGCTGGACGGAGCTATGTTTCTGACGGCAGGAGTCATCTCATGGATTTCAACGTGAACAGCGTGGAGGTAGGCACTCGAGCGAGTGAGGTGAAGCTAGCCGGTAAAGCCACGGTGCACGCTGCTGTCAAGGTCGCGGCGTACCTGAATCCAACTCCACAGAACGCCGACAGCATTCCGTCTGGTCGCGGGCATCAGTTCTGGATGAGCAGTCTAGACAACCGAGATGCCTCGAACTTTATGCAGAACATCCATGACCGCCCGGTTGATCAAACGCCGTACTGGCACATCGAGCGTGCTCGGATCGGAGACTCCCGCGAGGTGCCCGTAGAGCTTGTGATGAACGGGAAGCCCGTGGCTCGCAAGAATGTCATGGCAGATGGAAGTGTTCGCGAGGTCCAGTTTGATGTACCAGTCGAGCGGAGTAGTTGGCTGGCTGTGCGCATTCTGGGTTCATCGCACACGAATCCGATCTTCGTACTGGTGGACGGGAGGCCGATTCGCGCGTCGCGAGAGAGTGCCCAGTGGTGTCTCGCTGGGGTAAATCAATGTTGGACCCAGAAGGCTCCGAAGATTTCAAAGACGGAGCTCCCCGAGGCTAAAGCAGCCTACGATCACGCCCGCGAGGTTTATACAAAGCTGATCGCAGAATGCGATCAATAAGCGATGGAGCGCAGGAGGTTAGACGAGTCTCGGATGCGGAATCGGCCAGCGATCAGCTCGGGGACTGGTAAGCTGCCTATGGTTGAAGCGGGGTCGGGAACGCCCGAATTAGTATCGGCAGTGAGCAGCGCCTGAACCTTTTGGAAAAGGTTCAAATCCTCGCCGCACTCATTTACCAAGAACTTCAGGCGCTGTTCGGCATCCAGCTCGCGGCCGCCGCGAACAGCTCACCGATGCGTTTCCAAACTAGAGCATCCAGCTATTTGGCTCTTGGTATTTCATAGTGCAGCCAAGCCCGAGCCAGGCTCCCGCCGATGGACTAGCATGGCTTCTCGCTG
>Ga0126379_10001366_pt1 | contig 14770 bp, 12 predicted proteins | sample PanSoiMetPlot_24_FD_92640 | JGI IMG/M metagenome (GOLD analysis project Ga0126379, IMG submission 92640) | Tropical forest soil microbial communities from Panama - MetaG Plot_24 | ecosystem: Environmental > Terrestrial > Soil > Tropical forest > Bulk soil | place: Panama | collected 2016-02-17 | reverse complement strand
GTGCAGGACGCAGATCTCGAATACAGCCCGGAGGATTATCCAGTGCTTCTGCAGCCGCTTGAGTCAGGCAAGGCGGACGCCGTTCTTGGCTCCCGATTCTTAGGCGGACGACCACATCGCGTCCTTTTCTTCTGGCACATGGTCGGTAACAAGTTTCTGACGTTACTTTCCAACATGTTCACGAATCTGAATCTGACCGATGTGGAAACAGGCTACAAAGCCTTCAAGGCTTCTCTCATCAAATCGATTGAGCTTGAAGAGGATCGGTTTGGGGTCGAGCCGGAAATCATTGCCAAGCTCGCGCAGAGAGGCTGTCGCCTTTATGAAGTCGGAATTTCGTATAGCGGACGGACTTACAGGGAAGGCAAGAAGATCAATTGGAAAGACGGAATACGAGCGGTCTACGCGATTGTGAAATACAACGTCCAAAGATACCAGAAATGACTACTCCGCAGCTCAGCTACGCCGGGGTTGATATTTTAGAAACGCTGGAAGGAGCAACCAATTACAATTCCCTGTTGCTGGATCTAATCCGGGAGAGTTCTCACGGACGCAGTCGAATGCTTGATTTTGGGGCCGGTACTGGAACGTTCGCCAGACTTCTTCGAACCAAGGGAATCGAGGTAGTGTGCGTCGAGCCTGATACACACCTCGCGGAGCGGCTGATTCGTGACGGGTTCTTAACATTTAGCGATTTGAACGACGTTCCAAATGGTTCATTCGAGTTCGTTTTGACCCTCAACGTCCTTGAGCATGTCGAGGACGATTGCGCCAGTTTTCGCCGGCTCGCCTCAAAACTTGCAAAAGGCGGCCGGGTTCTGGTTTACGTTCCAGCTTTTCAAATCTTGTGGACTAGTCTGGACGAAAGAGTCAAACACTATCGCCGTTATCGCCGGACAGACTTGGAGCGATTGGCTCGGTCGGCTGGGCTCCGTGTTTGTAAAACTCGGTATGTGGACTCACTGGGTTTTTTTGCTGCTCTTGGCTTTCAAATTTTTGGCAACAAAAACGGCCATCTTAGCGCGCGAGCGGTCAGTCTCTACGATCGATATGTGGTGCCACTAAGCAGATGGCTTGACTTGCTGGCGAACCGCCTGTTCGGCAAAAATGTCTATCTGATTGCCAGTAAGGATTATCAGTCTTCGGCTGTAGCCCTCGAGCCAGGATGATCGCGATGTTGCGCAGGTGTTCGACGGGAAATCTCAAGAGCGATTGGACTCCGCTGACCTCACGAGCTGCGGGCTAAACTCGTTGAATGAAATTACGTAATTCATGTTCCCAATCTCCTCCTGCGTGAGCTGCTGTTGGCCGGCCACGTACAAGTGCAGGGAACGATCGTTCCAGACGAGGGATGCGACGAATTTTGGATACCATGGGTTTTTGTAAAAACGCGTTTCGGGTTTGAGTAAAATTGCGCTACCGGGAACCGGATGTAGGTTTAGCGAGCGCAGTGCGTGAATGACATGAAGCGACTTCTGTCCGGAACGTATCAGAGCGCGAGTCCGATTGAACCTGTGACTTTGCCACTGGGTGAAAACGGCAAGCGCGATTGCCACGGCAGCTGCAGCAAGCGTCCGTAGCATTGCTGTCCTCGGTTTTGATAAGACGAGTAATTTGCCGACCAAGCCGATTAAATCCTGTAGAAACCGGGCGACGATCATCGCCCAGCCAAACAAAACGATATAAAGCATCGCGCCACCACGGCCTGGAATGAACGCCAACGGTAGCGGCGTGATCACTACCCAAAACGCCATCAGTTGCAGCAGCCGGTCACGGCGCCAAAACGCGTAAAGAAATATCACCGGCCATAGGATCAGGACCGCCCGACCAACGCGGGACGCGGAATCATAAAGCATTTCGTTGATGAAATGTGCATTCGTTAGGGTGAATCGATGCCAGGAATATACCGGCCGATACGCCTCGAGATGTGCCAGCGAATAAGGACTATTCAGTTTGGCGTAAATGAAAATTGCCGTCACCAGGCCCGCGATAAGCACCGGAACCGCCACGTACCAGTTGCGCAACGCAAACTGTTTGCAGTCGTGAATCCGTGGACATTTAAGGACCTCGTATATGAATACGATCACCGGCAGACTCACCGCCATTTCCTTCGAGTTGAGCGCGGAAATGTAGAGCCCTAGAAAGATCGCCAGCTGTCCCGGATGTAGCGCAACGCCTCTCTCGCGGATGCGAACGTAATACGTCAGGGCGGCGAAATAAAAGAAACCACACAGCACATCGTAGATGAAGGAGCCGGTAAACACCAGATTAGCCAGTTCTTGGTGATAACTCATCGCCAGCGTGGCGACAAACGCCACTGCACGCGACCCAGAGAGCAACTGTGCCAGATGAAACAAGATCGGAATGGTGGCAGCAAGTATGCTGATTTGAACGACCCGATAGGGCAGGGGATCGAGCGAAAAAAAGTGATACAGCGGCAGATAATACAGCGCACCGGCGGGCCGAAGCGGATACGACATCGACCAGAAACAGAGATTCTCCCGGATTGATCTGAACACGCCTGGGAACCAATACGAATACAGGTTCATCATTTCGTCCTCGCCAAGCCCAGCCCTCATTGCGGGCAGCGCAAAATGAAGAAAGTACGTGAGCAGCAGACCGATGCAGGCTGCATTCAGGAATCTACGACTTTGCTCGCGAGCAGGAGCAATTCTGATGAGCTGCGCAAGCATTGTGAACAGGAATCTCGACCGTGAGTAAAGACAACTTGGATTGTAACCGCGAAGTGTTGCTAGCTAGTCGGGGAAAGCTTTAAGATCGCCGTTTCGGCGCTCGAGTCTACCGGATGCCAATCGTAGCCATCGACGCGGGGCAATCGACCTGTTTTTTCCTGCATTTCTTGCTTGGACACAAACAAGGCGTAGATCGGCAGCGAATGACTTAAGCCGCGTTGCACCAGGGCCAGTGCTTGCGGTCGATCGTAACGCCAGGCATGACTCCATTTGTAATGATGGTCCCCATCAATCGGGGCTGCGACGAAACTGCTGGGCAGAAGAGCGTTCAGGTAAACAGGATCGATGTCGGACAGGACAATTCCGGGTGCCCCGTGAAACCGGCTGCCAAAATACCTTTGCGCGACAAATTGGATGGGTTTTTGTGGCGAAGTGCTGAAATGCAGAGCATCCCATGCCTGCGAGCGATTAATATCGCGGCTCTTATAGCCCGAAAGTGAAGGATAACCGAGACAGGCTGCGGCAAACAAAACAAGGACCGCTAGCGCGAAAACACTGCGTCTGCCGGCAAGAAAGTTGTCTACAGCCCAAGCGACCGGCAGGACGGCGACACTAACCATAATTATTAAGAGAGGCACGTATAACCGCCCATCACTACCAAACACGAAACATAGTCCGGCGAGAAAGGAGAACAGCCACGCTAAGAAAGCGCAACAAGAAAACCAACTCGGCCGAACAAAAAAGATCCCGACGCAACTCAGAAGAACGAAGGCCACAACAAACGAGGTACCCGTGCCGAAGATGTCGACCGCGTCATAGCCGTGGGGTTGCAAAGTGAGTTGCCTCCAGAGCTCGCCTGCATTTCCCAGTACATAGTGAAACGAAAAGAAAACGTGCTTCTCGCCAAAAAGCGGGACCCAGAAGTCGTAGCCTGTTTTAAACGGCGAACCAAACTCGATCGAATTCAATACGAGAATAGGGCTGGCCGCTGCGAGGAAAACAATCGGAACCGCAGCGCAATGAAGCAGCCACCGCAGACGCATTCCTCTCGTTGGAAGCATGCCCATAACGAGCAATAGTGGTGCAAAGAACAGCGACTGAAGTCGGATATTTAATGAGAGACCCAGAAGAACCGCCGACAAATAGACTTTCCAGCGGCGTTCTTCCTTAACGCCCAAATAGGCGAACATGAAAGCTAAGACTATGAACAGGGACACACTGAGTTCGCTTAGTGAGGAGCGACAGAAAGTGAAGAAACTTGGAAGAGTCGCCAGTAACAATACCGCAAAACCTCCGGTCAAAGGCATCGCCAAGTAGATGTAAAACACAAATATGGCCAAAAGCAGTAGCAGTCCGATTGTCTGATTCGTCCGAAATGGGGCGAGAAAGGAATTGGTTTTAGCGAGAATCTTCAGCCATGGGAGCATCAGTGCGGGATACCCAGGCGGATACCTTGACGGCAGTTTGTCGTATCCGATCTGAATTGTAGGCCATTTGCCCTTCGACAATGCCTTTGCCTGAGCGAAATACTCCGTTGCATCTGGATATGGCCAAAGGTCTGGGAGTGACGTCCTTTTGTAGTCAATCCTCAGCACTGCAAAATAATAGAATGTCAATGCGCAAAGCAGCAGGAGTAGTCCAGCGAAGAACGAGCTATTTGTGATATCTCTCCTCGGAAATTCTGCCACAGACTTTGCATTGTTCCTGCGTTTTGCCGATGAGTCGATTACGAAGTACAACCCTTAAAGGATAGTGGATTTAAAGGAAACTGCGGTGCAAAGTTGGCACGGACTTCCGTAAGAGGATGTGCAGCTAGATACGGTCAACGACACCAAAATGGAAGCTGTGCTAAATGAGCTCGAGGCCAAGAAGGGTATATGGGGGCCCGCTGCTCTGGAGCAGAGACGGGAGCGGAGTAGGAATCACCTGGCCAAAATTGCTGGTCGCCGCGAAAGCTGGATCGATCGCAACAGATACTACTACGGGTTGCTAAATCGCCTCCTTCGTTTCCTGGTGGAACCGCAGAAAAGAGTGCTCTCCGTTCGATGCGGCACTGGCAATCTTTTGGCCGTTGTCCAACCGGCCGAAGGCAAGGGTATCGACATTTGTCCTGAGATTATCGAAATCGCACAGCAACGAAATCCTTCCCTTGAGTTTGCGGTGGCTTTCCCGGACAAGGAGGAGTTCCGCAATGTTTTCAAGCCAGAGGAAAAATTCGATTATGTCCTGTTTAATGACATCGGCGACACGGTCGATGTCCTGCAAGCGCTGCGCAATCTAAAGCCACTCTGTCGAAGACATACCCGCCTATTGGTGATCACTTACAATCATCTTTGGGAACCACTCGTCACGTTTGCGGAATGGATCGGAATGAAGGTCCCACGTACGGAGCAGAACTGGCTTTCGACACTTGATATCGCAAATCTGTTGAAGCTCGCTGGGTTTGAAGCGCTCGAGACGCATCGCCTTGTCATTCTGCCGAAGTACGTTCCGCTTGTATCAGCTTTCCTTAATCGATTCTGCGCGCGGTTGCCGTTGTTGAAACGGCTTTGTATGACGCAGGTCGTCGTCGGCAGGTTACTTCCGCCACCGGTTCCCAAAGAAGAGCTCTCCGTCTCAGTGATCGTTCCGTGTAAAAATGAGAGGGGAAATGTAGAAGATGCCGTGCAACGCATGCCGCAACTGGGAGGTCAGACAGAAATTATTTTCTGTGACGATCAGTCAACCGATGGAACCGCTGAAGAAGTATTGCGGGTGCAGGCGCTCTATCCGGACAAGGATATCCGCCTGGAACGCGGACCGGGCGTAGCTAAATCGCGGAATGTCTGGACAGGTTTCGGTGCTGCCACAGGCGATATCTTGATGATCCTTGACGCCGACTTAACGACGATTCCCGAGGAGCTGCCTTACTTTGTCGATGTTATCGCCTCGGGCCAGGCGGAGTTTGTCAACGGATCGCGACTTGTTTATCCAGTACCCAAAGGAGCGATGACTACAGCCAACATGCTGGGCAACAAATTTTTCAGTATCGCATTTACTTACCTCCTCCGGCAACCGGTAAAGGATACGCTTTGTGGCACAAAGGCGCTCTGGAGAAGCGACTGGGATCGTATCAAGCCGATGCTGGGAAGCTGGGGAGTCGAAGACCGATGGGGCGACTATGAGCTCCTATTCGGCGCTGCAAAACTTAACCTTAAGATTCTGGACCTCCCCGTCCATTATCAGGAGCGCATATATGGTTCAACGAAAATGACCAGGGTGTTTCGAAACGGTCTCATCATGTTAAAGATGTGCTGGCACGGCTTCTTGAAACTAAAGCTTGGTTACTAACTCGGTGCTACCTGCAAGACTTTGCGCCCTGAGCCGATGCTTATTTGTTTGTAAGTCGCAATCATTTGAATCCTCGAGTGCAAAAGCGCATTGCTAACGAAGTCGAGCATGGCCGTTTTTTGGCTGAACATGGAGCAGGGGAGATTTGGAACTGGGAAGGCCCGGCCGGCAAATTGCGCTGGGCGCGTCGAGTGAAAATGCTCGGCAGCCACCTCTGTGTGGGAATGAACGTGCTCGAGCTCGGTTGTGGTACCGGGTATTTCACTCGGGAGTTGGCTCACTCCGGGGCGCACATTGTCGCCGTTGACGTGTCACCCGAACTCTTAGAGGTCGCGAGGGCCGATGTTTTGCCGCCAAACGTTTCTTACGAGATCCAAAATATCTGTGCGATGAGCTATGGTGACTTACATTTTGATTCCGTGGTGGGCAGTTCGGTCTTGCATCACTTGGAGATTACGGAGGCGCTGCGTGAAATCTATCGCGTGTTAAAAGTCGGCGGCGCGATCTATTTTACCGAGCCAAACATGCTGAATCCGCAGATAGCAATACAAAAGAATGTCCCTTGGGTAAAGCGCAAACTCGGTGATTCGCCTGACGAGACTGCATTCTTCCGCTGGCCACTGCGGCGGTTACTCAAACGAACGGGGTTTCGTGATGTGCAAATCCATCCGTTTGATTTTCTTCATCCGAAAACGCCTTTTCCCTTCGTGAATGAATTGAATGCTATCGGTCGTTTTCTCGAACACGTGCCCATACTCTCCGAGTTTGCCGGCTCGCTCTATATCCACGCAGTCAAATGAAGACGATCACGGTTGGTCAAAGCGACACGGCCCAGGACTGCGCGGTTACATTGCGCAATCGCGCGCGCCTCAGTGCGAATCAAAACCTTCTCTTTTGGTACCGTGAACTTTACCGTGATCAGTTCGAGGGTTTTTCTGATCCGGCAGCGCTCTCCGTATTGGAAATAGGAAGCGGCACTTCGCCTTTGAAACAATTTCTCTCAAACGTTGTCACCAGCGACGTGCTTGACCTCGACTATCTTGATCTTGTGTTTGACTGCCACGAAATCGACAAGTTCGATGGTGTCATCGACGACAGCCTGGATGTTATTACCTTGACCAATGTGCTGCATCACCTGAAGAGGCCTATTGAGTTTCTCAATCGGGCTGCAAACAAGTTGAAGCATGGCGGCAACGTCATTGCCACTGAACCGTTCTTTTCAATCGTATCGACCCCAATCTTTAAGTATTTGCATCACGAGCCGGTTGACTTCGGAATTTCTGAGCCGGAGGTGAAAAGCGTTCGGGGGCCACTGGCGTCTGCAAATATCGCATTGCCATGGTTAATTTTCTTCCGCCGGCACGATTGGGCCGACAAGCTGAGCGAGAACTACGATGTGGCGAATTGCTCGGTTCGGTTCTTTAGCTCGGTGTCTTACATGGCTACCGGGGGCATATCGCATAAAGTGCCAATCCCTACTTGGCTTTACCGCGCGTTTTTTCCTGTGGATCTGTTTCTGAGCCGCTGTTTCCCTCGGCTATTCGCGTCATTTTTTACGATAGTCCTATCCCGCCGCTGATGTCAGAAGTTTCAGTTTTTCGCACTCTTGGAAATAGGGTTTACCAACACGCATTTCCGATCTACCGGCCTGTCTATGCTGCTTACAAAGCTTATGCCGATCACGCGGAGCGACAGCTACTCCGGCAAATTTTGGTTCCTGGCAACGTCGCGGTGGATGCCGGTGCGAATATTGGGATCTACTCGCAATTCCTGGCCCGCTGTGTTGGGCCTTCCGGCGTTGTGTATTCTTTTGAACCGGCGCCGGAAAATTTCGAGCGCTTGCGTGCAGCGACGCGAGGGTTTCCAAACATTCACATCTTGCAAGCAGCGGTGGGAGAGCGCAGCGGCGAGTCGGAGCTCTATCTTTCGGATACGCTCAATGTAGACCATCGCACCTACGTGACCCACAACTTCACCCGTCGGGCGCTCCCAATCGAAATGGTTGCGCTCGACGACTACTTTTCCACGGGTCAGCGCGTCGACATGATTAAGATGGATATCCAGGGATACGAGCTTCACGCTTTGCGCGGGGCAGGCCGTGTTCTAGCCGATAATCCGGCTACGAAGTTGCTGCTGGAACTCTGGCCTTACGGTCTCAAGCAGGCCGGGACGAATTGGATCGATCTGATTGATGCCATAACGAGCAGGGGGATGACGGTCTTCGAAGTAACAAGGCGTGGGCTTGTCCCGCTTCGTTCTAGCGCAATTAGCAACGACCCCGATTTCTACGTGAATCTATTTGCATCGCCGCGCTGAGGATCGCCGCTAACGGTAGGGCCTGTCAGAGAACGAACCGAGGCTCAAGTGTTACCAGATGATGTTATCCTCACTCAATGTAGTGTCGTAAGAACAACTGCATAATGTGCTGCACGGTAGGCCCGGTCACATGCCTCAGGTCGTTCTCCCATATTGCGGCACGATCGGAGTTTTGTACGATCTCGTAACTGGGAAAGTAATCCACGTTGGCATGGGCCACCGCCCACTCGTGTGCAACTGCTCTTAAGAGCGACTTGGCCCAGGCATTTGCAACGACAATGTCCATGGTTGAAAAAGTGTTCATCAGGGGAACAGGTGAAACTGTCACGACGACGTGAAAATCTGGATGTCCATAGCGAGTCAGCAATTCGTAGGTCGCTTCCAGATTACTCCAATTGTCGGCGAAACTGCTCAACTGAAACTCATAACGATCAGGATCGCTTTTAAACAAGGAGGGGATGGGAGTGCGGTTCACGAACACATCCGCCTTCGTGTCGCGCCACACCTCGGCAAGACCAAGTGTAACAATAACTCCGCGGCAGTCTGTTATACGTTTCGTTACTGTCTGCATCAAAGCTCGGCGCTGAAGGGTTTCTTCCAAACCGACAAACTCCAGCGTCGGATTGGTGTGTGGGTCAAACCAGGTTGTTTTTGTTAACGGGACAATGGAGTCGGGCGGGAATTTTGCCTCCGGATCGAGCGCCCACCTCAGCTCGTTCAGGATCGAGTAGGTGTTGTACTTGTTCGTAAAACCGAGGCCTGAGGTCCCTGTGCTGGCCGGCTGAAGCTTCGAGAACTCCGGCGCCGCGCTTTCAACTGCAATGCCATTCTGTTGAAGGCAGTGTTCAAGGCCGCGCGCAAAACATGAGCCGATCGCAAAGAACTTATCGTCCCGGTGAAGCTTGAATTTTGGAACAACCTGCGGAGTGAACCAGGTCTCACGTAATCGTTGGAATGCGTATTTGCCAGACGAATCTTTAGGATCAGTGTTGTCTTTGTACCAAGTTGCAGCAGGATTCTCGCGATAATTTTTAACCGCTTCAGCGGCACTGGCAGCGTGGAGGGATTTCGCCGGGGATGGGCAGGTATCTGGTTGTCTCGAGTCGATCGAGTCGTCAACGCACGGCTCGGAAGCAATATCATTCATGATCCGCATAAAGCTGCGAAAAGTTCTGGCGACCCTGTCAGGTGCAGCTAAGCACGGAGCGATTTTTTCTCCAGCGAAATTCCCATCCAAGGATGGAAACGTCGGTGTTAGCCTGTTGGTCCAGTGCCGCTCGGCAACAGCAACACCAACCCGCCCGCTTCTAGCACGCGGCGCCACCCAGGATTTATGGATTTGAGTGTCGCTAATACTCGCTTGCTTTCAGATTCGGGAACCGCCACGGCATTTGCTCGCCCGCTCTCTACTACCTGGCGAAACTTCAGTTCCAACGCCTTAACTCGGTCGGGACTGCCAAGTTGTTCTCCGCTAATAAAAGACGCCGCCTGGTTGCGAAGGCTGCCTTCTGCGGGGTTGCCCGCGTTCGCGAAATAGTGCGTGACCAGTCGCGGCGCAACGACTTTCATCTCAGGGAACAAGAGCGGCAACTCGCAACTGGCTGTCCAGATCGGCGCGAGCAGCTTTGCGCGCGCGATGTATTTGCCGGCAGCGTTGGCGAATTCAATGTTTGCCGGAAGTAACTGACATTCCGTCGGCGATTTCCAACCAACCCCAAGCTTCGTATTCCCCGGCAAAATTGACACTCCCCGATAGGTGAACACAAAACTCAGTACGATCGCCGCGAGCGCTCCTCCGGTGATCGCTCGCTCCCTCGCATCCGACGGTCGGATGAGCCTGGGAACCGCTGCTGCGATTAAGGCGCTTAGGAATGGGAGCGGGAGAAGATAAACAAGGCGAAAATAAGTGTAGGCGAAGATGTTTTTCATCCACCACGGCGCGAGCAGTGGGTTTAGACAGAGCAACCAAACAGCACACAAATAAAAAAAGAGAAAGAGCCCGGCTCGCCCTCTGACGAGCAATAGCGGCACCGCGACCATCAGTATTACACACCGCAGATACTCAGCAGGTCCTCCAATAACAAAGTCGACAGCCGGGCGCCAAGGCATGTACATTGGCCCGAAACTCCTGGTGTCGATGGGCTTTGGGATGATGTTGACTGCCAGCAAAGCTAATATCGCGACCGGATATACCATGGGAATTGCCAGGTACAACCCACGGCGGAACAGGTGCCACCAGTCAAATCGGTTCGTCCGCTTTAACATCTCGACGATAACGAAAGCTATCCACGAGCAGCCGATCACGGCCGGGATCAGGTAAAGTCCAGTGTTGCTCAGACCCACGCCAGCAATGCCAAGAAACGTCAGCCACACTACATCGCTTTTGTTCCCTTTCAGGAGGAAACGGTACGAAAGGCCCAGACCTATCGGCAAAAACAAAATCCAAATGATGGGTTTTCCTTCCCACAAATAACCGGAGACGCTGCTAAACCCCAGCATGCCGGCGGTGTTGATAGCCTCCAGCGGCTGGCCAGCTATAAGCGGAAGTCCCGCACCAAGCAATACGCCATACGGAGACGGATCGGCGAAAAACAGAAAAGCCAGGCCGAGGAGCGCCCCAATTGCGGCGGGCCAGCGATCTAATCCGAAAATTCGAGCGCACCAGTAGAAGACAAATGGAAGCGAAAACGCAACACACACGTGAGCAACGACCTGGTAGCAATAGAGAGGATTGATGCCCAAGTAGTGACCCAGGAAAGCTGTAAGCATTTCATAACTGGTTGTCAGATGCACTGGTGAGAAGGCTGCCGCGTCCATGTCAACACTTGTCTGACGCAGAAAGATAGGATGATGAAGGTCGAGTAGTTGACTGAGAGCTCTGTGGAAATACACCACGTCATCTTGGTTTGGTCGTCGCACAAACAGAGCTGTGATCGCGTAGCCTGAACCCAAAGCCACCAGCAAAAGATGGGAGGGATGAAATCGATAATCCCTCCCAGGAATTGCGCCGGTTCTTGTCCACAAACGTCCCAAGCCAATACCCCCCGCTATCGCAAATGTCAGAAAGCACCAGGTGATAGCATATGCCGGCCATCTGCCGACAAGAATAAGATCGTAAGCGAGCGTCCAAAATGCGATGAGCGCTATCGGCAACAGGAGAATATCGCCCGCATGGGAGTCATCACATCGTCCGGAGATCCGGCTGGATTTCGTCCAGGAATCCTTTGCAATTGGGCGGGTCTGTACGCCTTCGGAAAGATTAGCGCGGATTCTCACTCGTCTAGTGCTGGAGCAGATAAATTGCGAGCAGCGCGAGCAAAAAATAAGGAACGAGCACCGCTGCGCCAGCATAATCCTTTGCGATTCGTTGCCCAAAAAACAACGCAATGATCGCAACTGCGGAGATGACTGCGCCACAGAATGCGACTGTCGAATCTCGCAAAAGAAGCAGAAGCACACAGCCAAGCGCGCTCAGTACGCCGGCCGCGAGCTCGAGGATTGTGATGGCAGTCAGCAACGCGGGAACAGCTCCCGCCAGTGGGCTCTTGGCAAAATGTCCTTTCAGCCATTCCAGGTTTCCGCGCCGATCGGCGATCTTGTCGATACCCGATTGGAGGAAAAGAATCGCCAGAAACGCAGCGGCCAGGACCTGCATGAGATGGAGCGTGTTGCCCAATGTGTGTAAAGCTGCCATGACGAGCCCCATTTTAAGCTCAACAATTCGGAATTGTCGATGCCTTGAATCCTCTTTGCCGACGAAAAACGTAGGACCTTAGTCGCCTTTAGCGACGGCATCGGCAAAGGCGACCTCGCCGGCTTTGAGATCCAGTTCGGCTTCGGCCAGCGTCCCAAACACGCGCGCACGCTTGTCGTCGAATTCAGCTTCCCAGCGGGCGACCACCACCGTTACGAGACAATTGCCAATGACGTTCACGCATGTGCGGCCCATGTCCATCAATTCGTCCACGCCAAATATAACGGCCACACCGACCGGTCCGATCCCTGATGGTATAAACGAATTCAGCGCCCCCAGCAGAATCACAAGCGACGCCCGCGGCACGCCTGCCACTCCCTTGGAAGTAAGCATCAACGTTAACATCATGGTGATTTGCTGGCTTAACGACATGTGCCACCCGATTGTCGTCTCGGCGGCTTGCGCAACGAACACTGATGCCATTGCGAGATACAACGTCGATCCCGTCAGGTTGAACGAATAGCCCGTGGGCATCACGAACCCCACAATATGGCGCGGCACTCCGAAACGCTCCATCGACTCCATCGCTTTCGGCAACGCCGACTCGCTGCTCGTGGTTGCAAATGCGAGCGCGGCAGGCTCGCGCACCGCCCGCACGAATTGCCGCACCGGAATCCGCGCGATCCAAATCACAAGCCCGAAGATCAAGAAAATGAAAATCAGCAGTGCGAGATAAAGTGAGCCAATCAATTTGCCCAGGTTCAACAGCACACCCAGACCTTGAGTGCCCACAGTGTGAGCCATCGCCGCGCCGACGCCAATCGGCGCAAACAGCATCACGTAATTTGTGAATTGGAACATGACCTGCGACAGGCTATCCATCGCACGGACAATTGGTTTGCCTTTCTCGCCAACGGCTGAAACGGCCAGCGCGAAGAGCAGGCTGAACGCTACGATCTGCAGTACATCACCGCGCACCATGGCCTCGATCACGCTGGAGGGAACCACGTGCACGATCGTTTCGACCAAAGTCTTCGGATGACTTTGGCTGATTGTCTTAAGGACGTCGGTGTTGGTGGCGGCGAGGGCGACTCCAGCGCCCGGTTTTGTGAGATTGACTACTGCCAATCCAATCACGAGCGCTGCGGTCGTTAGGATTTCAAAATAAATCAGGGCTTTGATCCCCATCCGCCCCACTTTCCGTAGCGCACCGGCCCCAGCGATCCCCACCACGATTGTCGAGAACACCAGCGGCGCTATGATCGATTTGATCAGGTTAATGAAAATGTCTCGCAAAAAATAGACCGCGTTTCCCCAATCAGGACGCAGCCATCCGATAAAACCGCCGACAACCAGCGCGATCATGATTTGCGCCGTCAAAGATGGGCGATACCACCGTCGGCGTGCCGGTTGAGCAGAGCTCGTGCTCATCGCGGTTGCTATTAGCACACACCCGGAAATTCGAAACAGCGGGTTGCAGCCTTCTGTATCGCTCGGGCCTTTGTAGGGCGTCTGTGTCAGACGCCTGGCGTTTCATAGAAACGCCCTACAATTCAATCGATCAAGCGTCGCTCCAGCCCGCTGTAAGCATCTACGCGCCGGTCCCGCAGGAACGGCCAGTGCGTCCGCTGTTCGTTAACGCGTGCCCATTGCACATCGGTTATCACAATCTCCTCGTGATCAACCGAACCTTTCACTATGATTTCGCCGTCTGGTCCGCACACAAAACTTTGGCCCCAAAATTCAATTCCGTCTCCACCGGCGGGCGCTTCGTGGCCGACGCGGTTGGCTACCGCAACGTAACAACCATTGGCGATCGCATGGCCACGCTGAATTGTCTCCCACGCGGAATGTTGCGCCTTCCCAAATTCTTTTTTCTCACTCGGGTGCCACCCGATTGCGGTGGGATAAAAAATAATCTCCGCTCCGTGCAGGGCAGTCAGCCGCGCCGCTTCAGGGTACCATTGGTCCCAGCAAACGCAGACACCGATCTTGCCACGCTTGGTTTGCCACGCCTGAAATCCGAGATCGCCTGGTGCGAAATAGAATTTCTCGTGATATAGCGGATCATCGGGAATATGCATTTTCCGATATTTGCCCAGCAATTTGCCGTCCGCGCCAATGATTGCCGCGGTGTTATGGTACAATCCGGCGCTGCGTCTCTCGAAAAGTGACGCAATAATCATTGTGCCGGTTTCTCGCGCGACTTCTCCCAGTGCGGCTGTCGATTCTCCCGGTACTTCTTCGGCCAGTTCGAAATTTTTGTGATCTTCTGTCTGGCAAAAATATTGCGACCGAAACAGCTCCGGTAGACAAGCGATTTGCGCCCCTTTTTCCGCCGCGTCGCGGATGAAATCGACGGCCCGCGCGAAATTCTCGTCCGGCGCCGGACCGCAGCGGATCTGGATGAGTGCGACTCTGGTTGTTTCAGCCATTGTGGAATTTAACCACCGAGCACACAGAGATCACGGAGGAGTACCGTTTGACCTCTGTGTGCTCCGTGATCTCCGTGGTGAAAATCACTTCGCCGAATCCGCGGGCACGATTTTGATGCTTTCAATCACGACGCGTTCGGTCGGTTTGCTCGGTTCGCCCATGCTGTTTTTTATCACCGGAGTGTCACCGATTTTCTCCAGCACATCGTTGCCTTTAACGAGTTTGCCGAATGTCGTGTATTGATGGTCGAGGCGGCGTACCGGGGCAAGGCAGATGAAGAATTGCGAACCGGCGGAGTCTG
>Ga0126379_10001365_pt1 | contig 14770 bp, 16 predicted proteins | sample PanSoiMetPlot_24_FD_92640 | JGI IMG/M metagenome (GOLD analysis project Ga0126379, IMG submission 92640) | Tropical forest soil microbial communities from Panama - MetaG Plot_24 | ecosystem: Environmental > Terrestrial > Soil > Tropical forest > Bulk soil | place: Panama | collected 2016-02-17 | reverse complement strand
TGCCCCCTTCACCAACATTCCGCTGCACATGCAGCCCAGAGTAAGTGCCTTCAGTTTAAGATGGCGCATTGGGCGCTCCCTGCTACTAAATCCGGTCGAGCTAGCAAGGTCGCAACGGATGGATTGTAGAGGTTTCAGCGTCGCCATTCAACCAAATAAGTCCAGCAAATTGGAATCCATTTCTCCGAAATGACGATGCGAGTGAACGAAGGGGTGTCCTTCGCCAAAACTCGACAGCTGAATTTCATGCACGCAACATGTTACACGGCCTCTCGGGATGTTGTTGATTTCAAACGCGCTCGCAATTTTGGCGAGGCACAGCTCAATCGCGATGTCACAATTAAGCCCGATTCGCAGTTTCACTCCTTCATTTCGACGTACAGATCGCCGAGCGCGAGCAAACAAGCGGCTTCCATATTCTTCTCGTTTGTCTTGCGGCAGAACGCCAGGGTTTGCTCGTATTGCTTCTTCGCCTGCTCCGTGTTCTTTTGGCGCCGGCAGATGTCAGCTGCGAATTTCATGCAGTTTGCGACGCCGGAGTCCGATTGATTCGCTTCGAACAGTGCCCGAGCCTTCTCATATTCCTGGAGCGCCTGATCGTATTCGTTTCGGTCGCGATGAGCGTGCGCGATCCGGACAATAGTGTTGGCCGCCCCAATCTTGTCCCCGAGAGACTCATAGAGTTTGCGAGCTTCTTCGAACGCTTTCAGCGCTTCCTCATAACGGGCCATGTTCCAGCCTCCCTCCCCCATGATACGCAGGCATTCGCCTTCCCCCTCGCGCCTTCCAGCTGCCCGGAACAGTTGTATCGCTTCGGATAGTCGCTCCGGAGGTTTTCTCTGTGCCACCGCCAAGTGCGCCAGCGCAAGCACCGCCTCGGCCGTTCCGACCTTGTTTCCGAGGTCCCGCATCATCTGCTCTGACTGTTTGAGATAAGACTCGGCCTGATCGAATTTCCCGGTCTGGATCGAAAGCCGCCCGAAGCGACACAAACATCCAGCGATAATCGTGGGATTGCGGACATTCTTGCCAATCTCCAGGCACTCTTGAAGGTGAGCGGCCGCGGCACTGAAATCGCCGCGTTCCGCCTGGGCTTGAGCGAGCTTTTGCAATGCCGCCGCTATCGCCATCGAAACACGGGAACGGCGCGCGGCCAGAAGCGTTTCCTCCAATAGCGCGAATCCACTCTTTCCTTCGCGTCTTTCAGCCTCCGCCAGGGTTACTTTCAATACGGCGATTCCGGCGTCGTCCCTTCGGCGGGTCAGGATTTCCTCGGCCTTATTCAAATGGGATTTGGCGTCCGTCGTATCACCGCGTCGAAGAGCCATGGTAGCTAACATCTGGAGGATACGAGCTTCGCCCTGCTCGTCACCACGCTCCCGCGAGGTCCGCAGCAGATGTTCGTACGTCTCTGCCAGACGTTCCGCATCGGCTGGAGACTGATTCATTATCCCCAGCGGTAGGACCGCGGATTCGATCATGTTCGGGTCGCCCAGCCTTTCGCCTGTTACTCTGAGCCGCTCCAAGTACGCTTTCGCCGATTCATAATCATTCTGAGCCACGGCGAGTGCAGCGGCAAGCTGCAAAGCTTCTATTCCCCACCAATTCGGGAACCCGATTTCAAAGTTCTCGGTTGGTTCGTCGGCGCGCGAAAATCCAAGCCCATCCTTGAGTTGCTCCCACCATGAACGCTGATGCGGCTCATCCACCGCGGTTGCGAATGTCACCACGGCCCCTTCGAGATCCAGGAGCTTCGCCAGATGCTGCCGCCCCTCGGTGACATGCCCGAGGTCGAGCCAATATACGCGCATAGCAATAGCCAAATGCAGGCCCAGCGATGCATCTCGCTTTTGGACGGCCGACTCCAGCACAGCGCGAAGATTTGGGATCTCCCGGTCCAACCACTTCTCGAACGAATGCTCTTCAGCGGAAATGAACGGCATGAGGTGACGCTCCGTCGCTTCCACGAAGTATTCGTCGAACTTCGTTTGCAGATCCGCAGCCTCACCAGCAGAATCGAGCAACTCCCGCGCGAACTCGCGGATCACCCCAAGCATCCGGTAGCGTGGTTCGGACGAATCGCGATCCCACTTCAGCAGGCTCTTATCCGCGAGCGATTCCAGTGTTAGTTCGATGCTTTCCTGAGCATCGCCGCTGAAACGGCAGACGGCCTCGGCAGTGCAGCGATCGAAGCTCCCTGCAAAGACTGAGAGCCGGCGGAACAGCTTCTGCTCGGCCGTATCGAGCAGTTGGTGACTCCAATCGATCGAGTCTCGCAGTTTTTGCGACCTCTTGGGGAGGTCGCTCGGACCTTTCGCTAGAAACGTCAGCCGGCTTTCGAGATGACTCACCATCGACTCAAGGGAGTAATAGTCGAGCCTCGCCGCGGCTAGCTCGATCGCAAGAGGGAGTCCGTCAACCTTCTGGCAGATCGTCGCCACGGCTCTCGAGTTCTGAGGTGTCACGGCAAATCCGCGAACAGCGCCTTGCGCGCGGGAGGAAAACAACTCGACAGCGGAATACTTCAGCAGGGAAGCGGCGTCAGGAAGGTGGTCCGGATCGGGAAACGTAAGCGGGTCGATATTGACTTCGTATTCGCCCTGCGCATGCAGACGCTCGCGGCTCGTAACCAGGATGCTGAGCTGGTTTCCTGCGGAGGCCAATACTGCGATGCTCCGGGCGGCGTCGATCACGTGCTCGAAATTGTCGAGGACAAGAAGCACTTGGCGCTCTCGTAGATACTCCTCCAGAGTCTGCGGTAGAGTCTTGCTCCTCGGCTTCGTTTCGGACGTCCCGGCAGGATCTCCTCCCTCACCGGCTGTTTCCTTGATGCCCAGTTTTCTGCCGATTTCCGGCAACACCAGCTCAGGCTTGTCAATCTCATCCAGGGGGACGAAGTAGACGCCATCCGCAAATTCGCCGCGCAAAGCCTCCGCCGCTTCAACCGCAAGGCGAGTTTTGCCGCAGCCCGCGGGACCGGTGACCGTGACGAGGCGGCTGCCCTCCAGGAGCAATGTCTTGAGGGTGCCGAGTTCGTCTTCGCGGCCCACGAAGCTCGTCAGGTACTGCCGCGTGACCGTGGAAGGCGCAGTGCGCTTCTTCGGCGTCAGGAAGCCGGCGAGGCACGCAAGAAACTCCTCTATTTTTCCGAATTGACCAGTCGGAAAGAAAAGCGGCCGCACGCGCCACTCCGTGAGCTGGCGGCAGCGGTCGGGAGTATTCTCGCTCGCGGAGAGCAGTGCGAAGTGTTGGATTCCAGGAAGGTCTTTCGCCACCTGGGCGATGATCGCCGTGGTGCGATCGGTAACCAAGCTGCATCCGAGAAACAGCAAAGGATTTCCGCCGATAGCCTGCTGAAGCACGCGCGGGATCGGTAGGTCCCATTGAATCTGGCCGGACTTGGCAGGGCCGTACGCGCGCCTGTATTCGTCGAGCGTCAGGACCCTTGAATACGGGTCCCTAAAGTCGCCGTGGAGTTTTAGCAGCGCCCTTCGACGAAGCTGAATCGCCTCGTTTGCATCGCGGATTCGATTGCCCGGATAGAATCTCGTGAAGTCCTTTCCCGCATCGGTGAATGCCGCTTCGAGAATCCCGTCGAAATTCGTTGTAATGACCGGCCCGCGGGCAATATTCGGCACGTAGCGAACGGCGCCTTTCCGGAGCGGCCGGGTTACGCGCTCAGTATCAAACGTGTCTCGAATTGTCTCGTTGAACTTCTCTTTGAGGTGATTCTCGAGGGTCTGCGCAGCCTCCTCATACTGATCTTTGGAAAGGAGGCGATCCACCTCTGCCAGGATGGGACTTCCCTTCGCCAGGCCTTGTAGGAACGCTTTCCAACCGGGGTAGTCGAAGGCAGCGGAGAGTCCGGCGCCCACGAATGGGACGAGCTTGTCGGAGCACGCCTCCAGATCGCGAAGATTGTGTTCGTTGCTTCCGGAATTCCCCAGAATCGAGAGCGCGGATTCGAGGAATGCCATCCCGTTCTTCCGATATCGTCTGCCGATATCCACCCTATTGTAGCGGTCGGCGTAGGTGAGCCGGCCCGGCGCTCGAGCAACCAGCGGTCGCCCATGTATAGGTGCGCAGCAATCGCTGGTTCCTGTCACGGAGAATGTCTTCCACGTCGACGCACTCCATCCGTCGGTCGCAATTGTGCTGGGCGGCCGGACGGCTGTCAACTCCTTCCATCAGCGCCCTTGCACAACGTGCTCGCTTTGGAGGCCTTCGCCAACTGTGCTTCGACGTTCTAGCGGGCTGGGTCCCCGCTGAGCTTACCGACGCCGTAGGACGTGAATGCCGTGTGTCTCGAGAATCCCGATGCGCGCTCGCGTCCATGCCATTCGCTAGGTCCGGGTCCGACTCGGGCGTCATGCCAATTTCCCTGCACGCTTGTAGGTGCGAGCGATACTTAGGGCGTGGCTGAACTCTATCCGCAAGGATCCGGATCTTGGCAAAGACCTGCGCATGATGGTGCCAATCTTCTACGACCTCGGACGCCAAGAGACCAAAGTGTGGATGATTCTCGGAATCGCAACAAAACCCCTGAGCGTGTCATACGCTACCCCGCCAATCGTGAAAGAAATCAAGGGGCCTGACGGCAGAGACGTCAAGTCCAGCGACATCGAAGTGAGATTCACCATGGACTACCACCAAGCCGCTTACTTCGCAACCACCGAGGTCTACGTCAAGCGCTCGCTCGACCGGGCCGAGTTTCGCGAACATTGTGCGCGGCACAAGACCTATCGGGCAATCGTCAGCAATCTCCAATAGCCTTGCTCGAAACAACAATTCGTCGGCCGCAGCTTGACAGCCAAGACAAAGTCTTCCCAGGTGCGGAATTCGCTCCGTAGGAAAGGAGCCTGTATGACCATTACTCCTTCTCTCTTCGAAGCCTACCTTAAGTGCCCAACCAAGTGCTTTCTCCGTTGGCTCGGCGAAACATCAACCGGCAATGAATGCGCGGATTTTGATCGAGCCGTCTCAACCAGATCCCCATAACGATTTGTGTCAGCGGTCGGAACAGTGCCCGGTTCAGTTTGTGTGGTCATACCTAATAACGCCTCAAGTTTCTGGACTTCCTCGGTGGGAGGTGCATAGTTCGTTCCTCAAGGATTAAGGATAATTCGAAGCTTCACCAAGCATGGAGATCGAGCTTTCTGCGCTTGACGATGCCCTTAGCCCCCGTATAGCCTTTGAGGCAATTGAAGTGTAGTTTATCTTTGCAGTTACTTGGGCCCTTCCTTCACAAGTCAGGTTCGCAAAAAGAGGAGAGTATTGGCTATGAGAAAATTCAGTGATTGTCTGTTTGGATTATCACTTATTGCGGCTTGTGCATGCGTGTCCGCTGCGCAGGAGAAGTCACCAGGAAACACATCGATACCGAAGGTGTTACAGATCACGCGAGAATTCGTCAAACCCGGGAAAGCTGGAATGGTTCACGACAAAGCGGAGAGTGTTTTCGTCGAAGCTATGACGCGTGCTAAGTGGCCAACGCACTACATAGGAATGAACTCGCTTTCAGGCAAGTCGCGCACCTTGTTCCTGACGCAATATGAGTCCTTCGAGGCGTGGGAAAAGGATGTGGCCGCTCAACAAAAGAACACCGCCCTCACCTCAGCTTTGGACCGCGCCGGCGTGGCGGACGGTGAGCTGCTGGAGTCCCTCGATCAGGGGGTGTTTGTTTTCCATGAGGAGATGAGTCTACGTCCGCGAGCAGACTTGTCGCAGATGCGCTACCTGGAAGCCATCGTTTACCACGTTCGCCCGGGCCACGATAAGGAATGGACCGAAGTGGTGAAGATGGCCAAGGTGGGTTATGAGAAGTCCGTGCCCGGTTCGCATTGGGGCATGTTCGAGGAGGTGTACGGAGGCGATGGCGGCACCTACCTCCTTCTGGTCTCGCACAAGTCGCTAACGGAAATTGACCAGGGCTTCGCGGAAAACAAGCAGTTTGAGGCTGCCATGGGGGAAGATGGCATGAAGAAATTGAATGAACTCTTCGCGGCTTGCGTCGAATCTACCCAGCAGCAATTGTTTGCGTTCAATCCGCATATGAGCTACGTACAGGATGAATGGATCAAGGCCGACCCGGAATTCTGGAAGCCCAAGGCCACTTCCGCGTCAACTGCCAAAGCACCGGCTGAGAAGAAAACAAACCCGTAGGGACACCGAGGACACTCACGTTACTGCCGATCGTAGGGCTGGGCGCGAAGGTGTGACTGCTCTCGGCCCTTCGGCGGCAAGCAGGCCTCGGTTTCAAAAGCAGTTTTCTAACTGCTAGCTTCCTCAGAATGTCTGGTTATCCCGTTATGGAGCCGCACCGCAACCAAGCCGTGATCGCAATTGTCGCCACAATATTGGCTGCGCTGAAGCGATCAACGGTTCCACAGAACAGTCCAGCTTATGTCGCTGCAATCGCCGACGCCGTTTCCGGCGCGAAGAGAATTGCTGAGCGTGTGGAAAGTCCTTTCAATAACCTACTCCACACGGTCATTGGCATCGAAGCTGGGTACAAACGTCAATTGGTCTGCGTAATCATACCCGGTCGGAATGGTACCGAACCTCCGTTACATATTTGCGCAGCATTACAGATCGGCTTCATAATCATGTTGGCATGCGCACTTCGGTAAAAAGTTCTTCCAAACACGGACTTGTAGACGACACAACTGATTATTAAAGGCTCAAACTGCATTTCACCAGTGGGCGGCAGATTAGCAGCGGTGAATTTACGGACAGCTTCGTTGAGTTCTTTTGAACCGATGGTACAAACTTCGTTCCTCGGAGAACAGTGGATCGGGTCGTATGGACTGGACGATGACCCTCAGCGGGTTACTGGCACTGTCGTTGGTGTAACGAAGGACGGTAAGCTGACGGCGCTTTACGTCTTCATCGCCCCGCCTTCGCAAAAGTAAGTTCGCTCGCGCGTTTGGCGCCCGCGAAAATCATTCCGAGCGAAGCGCTTGCATGACGTCCACGCGGGCGGCGCGTGCCGCGGGGAGCATCGAAGCGACTACCGCCGCGCCTAACAGCACAAACGCAGAAATGATCACAGGCAATGCGCCCGGCATTTTTAAGTCACCGAAATAACTGCCCGCCACGCGCGCGACGACGAGCCCGAACGCCGCGCCCGCCACAACGCCCAGGGCAGCCATCACGACGCCTTCCGTCACAACACGTCTGAGGAGATTTTCCGGCTGTGCCCCAAGCGCTAAGCGGACGCCGAATTCGCGTGTCCGCGCGCTCACAGAAAACGCCAGCACGCCCGCGACGCCAACGACCGCAATTAGTAACGCGACTGCTGCGAACACACCAAAGACCAGGGAGTTCAAGCGGTCTGGTGCAAGCACTTTTGCACGGATGTCTTCCAGAGTGGCTGCGTGCTCAACGGGCTCATCGGCGGCCATCTGGCGGATAATTTTCGTTACCGGCGTTACCAACGCATAAGGATTTCCGGTGGTGTGGATGAAGAGGTGACCTCCGTACATTCCGGCGTCTGCAAAGGAGCTGTAAATGGTGGAGGTGGGCACAGGAACGATATGATCGTCGTCCACATCGGCTGCGACCCCAATAATGCGGTGTGGCGCCGTAAATCGCGCCTTTTCGCTCGCAGTGCCCTCAAGGAATTCGAGCACGGGATCGGTCCAATAGACATGCCGATTGATCGGATCCTGACCAGGAAACATGCGCTGTGCGAGAGTAGCGCTGACGATCGCGACCGGCTCTCCATTCTGGTCATCGAGCGCGTTGAAATCGCGGCCGGCAATAATGGGAACGCCAAGCGCGGTGAAAAATCCGGGAGAGATGTTACGCCACATCGCGCGAGGATCGTCTTTGCCATGGACGTGACCATCAGCAGAGAATTGCAAACCTGGACCGAAGTTGTCGGCATCACGCCAGGGAGCGATCATGCCGACGGCCGTCTCGCTGACGCCGGGCAGCGCATCGATCTGACGTATCGATTCCTTGTAAAAATCCAGGACTTGCTGCGGCGTTCTTCCGTCGGACGGCACCGGAACGTCAATAGCGAGGACGTGACGCGTATCGACACCGGTCTGGATCCTTTGCAACGCGATCAGCGTAGTGATCAACATGCATGCGCCCGCGAGCAGTACGAAAGACGCGGCGATCTGCGTGACCGTGAAGATGCGCTGGCGGCGGCTGGTGCTGCTGGTGATGCGGACGCTGCCGCTCGCGAGGTTCATGCCATTCGACGCATTGGCCGACGGCAGGCGCGGCACAAATGCCAAAATCACCGCGGCGACGACTGCCAACGCCACTCCTACCCAGAGCAGGCTGGAATCAACCGTCAAATCCAGCGCGCGAACAGAGAAGCGCGAGGCGTATCGAGCCAAAATTGTGACCAGTGGCTGCGCGATAATTACTCCGATCGCTGCGCCCGCGACGCAGAGCAGCAGGCTTTCGGCTAACAACATGCGCCGCAGCGCGCCGGTGCTTGCGCCCAGCGCGGCACGGACGGCCAACTCGCCCTCGCGGCGAACCGTCCGCGCGAGAATCAGGTTCGCGACGTTCGAGCAGGCGATGATGAAGACGAGGCCCGACGCAGCGAAAAGCACGAGGAGAACGGTACGCGCGCCGGAAGTAATCTGGTCGCGAAGCATCTTCGTGTCGATGCGGTAGCCTCCGTTATCGGGATACGCGTCGGGGTGGTCCTTCTCCATGGAGGCGTACACGGTGCGCAACTCAGAGCGAGCCTGTTCGAGAGTGGCGCCGGGAGCAAGCTTACCGAAGAGTTCGGTCATGCGATGGAGGCGGCCCGTAACCATCGTGGCGGAGAGATGATGCGGGCTCGTAACCATGTTGCCGATAATTTCTGTATCCGCGGGATACGGCACAGAGGGTTCAAGGACGCCGATCACCGTGGCGGAACGATCACCAATGCTGCTGAGGCGCACGGTCTTGCCGATCACATTAGGATCTTTCTTGTAAACGGTGGACCAGAAGCGGTACGTGAGCACAATGACGCCAGCGGCGTTGGGACCGTCGTCCTGAGGTCCAACGAGACGGCCGAAAACAGGACGCAGACCCATTACTTCAAAATAGTTGCCGCTGACGACGCCACCTTGAACTCCGCGAGGTTCACCGAGTCCGACCATCGTAAAGCCCATCTGCGAGAAATCGCCGAACTCGCCCACGGAGTGGACGCTGGATTCGATGTCCCTAATTTCGGGCACAGAGAACGTTGTGTTGTCGGCTCCCATGGTGGGGGCGCTCTGGCGAATGTACACCAGCCGGTTCTCGTCACGGTTGACGAGCGGCTTCAGGAGCACCCCCCGCACCAGCGTGAAGATGGCCGCGTTGGCCCCGATACCAAGCGCCAGCGTGAGGATCACAATAGTCGCCAGCCCTTTGCTACGCATCAGCGAGTGGAACGCAACTCTTAGATCGCGATAAAATGACATGTTTCTCCCCCCTCGGCGTTTATCAGCACCACGAGTGCCAATAGAAACACCCACATTGTAAATCACTTAATAATGATCATTCTTTCCCTCGTGGCCGCCCTCATCGCGACTTCGGGCCGGGCGATTGCCCTGCCTTCACTACATAGTCGAACGGCGGGACCGGAAATCGACAAGCCGTCCCAGAAATTCTACTTCATCCGCGCTTTAGAACTATGTTTTGCGCCTGGCCATCTTAATATCCGGTAGTGGGTCAGTTGCGTCTCCAGTCACACGGCTCGTGCCACCCAGTGAAAGCTACCTGTGCTACGCAAAGACTCCATCCGGCGATTTTCAACGTAATGCAGCATTGTTACATCCTGCGCGCCAGGTTAGTTAGTGGGCCCTCCGTCTCGGGCTTCTTGAATGTTGCTGATTTCAAAGGTATTCGCGCCAGATAGCATTTTCGGAAGGGACAGTCAGGTACTTACAAACCTTGGCGTGGTCGGCAGCGATTTTCTCGTACTGCTCTCGGATAAGGCGCCGGCGTTCCGGGTCGATCGGCCTTAGTTGATGTGTGACGAAATCGTAGTCAGTGCCCGTGACGGCCTGGATCCAGAGTTCGACGTCCTCGGCGGGAAAGTCGATATCAGCGTCGAGAAGCCAGACCCGCGCGGTATAGTCCCGACTCCAGATGAGGATGCGGCTCTCGTCGCGACTGAACTGCGCGCCGTTAAACCCAGATGGCCCGAACATGACCCGAAGGTTTGAGTCCGGGTTCACGACTCGCGATAACCCAAAAATTCAGAACGGAAAGCCTGAAAAACTAGATCCCAACAAGCTGTTAGTCGTGAAGCCGATCCGAGCCTACCCACAGTTGAGCCAGATCTCTGAGGTTATGTTTGTATGTGCGCGTTACCGAGTATTTCTTCCCACCTTTTACGCGCAGCCTGTACTCCCCCGTCGGTAAAGGTTGGATCTCCTCCACGGCCGAAATATTCACGACCACCGAGCGATGGATGCGAATAAAACCGTAGGGTTTGAGCTTCTCCACCATGGACGAGAGGGACTCGTGCACCAAATAGGGATTAGGCCGGTGTTGCAACGAAACGTAATTACCTTCAGCTTGCACTGCCGAGATGTCGGCCAAATCCAAGAGTAGGATGCTACCGTTTGCCTTAAACGCGATTCGTGCCGCCTGCCGTGCAATGACCTTCTGATCCTGAAATTCGCTGGCGCTCATGATGGAACCCCTTGCTCTCTCGTTTCGACTTCTTGCTACCCGAAACGAGAATGACGAGTGCACTGCTTCTAAATGAAACGGTCCTACATAACCGGAGCAGCGGATCCGTCTGACCATCTGCCCACGGGAACGATAAACACGTCGATTGGTTGAACGCCTTTGAATTGTGGATTCAGCATTACCGGTGAATTCGTCAGATCGGCACCCCAAGCTTTGCCGTCGAGCGGAGGCGCATAAAACATCAGGTGGGCTACGTTATGATCACCGTTATCAGTGAGATAAGCTCCCTTCGACATCATGTAACTCATCGCGCCGGGTTCGAGCGGTGGCAGTTCACCTTTTTCGAACGCTGCCTTGTTACCCTCGATGATCTCAGCCTTCGTTTGCCCAGCCAATGCCATCTCCGTTCTCTTGTAAGTAGCCGGCAAAACGGATCGCGCGGCTGGCGGATTGAAGCACACTGGGCCCCGAATCTTGGGGTTCCAAAACTCGGGAGCATTGGAAGGGGACATCCACCCCCGCTCCACAACACACACAAAGCCGTTCTTCCCCTCGACGGCAGTTTCGTAGCCATGGCGCCCGAGGACCAGAATTTTTGCATCGCTCGAAACGGCATCCGGTGCCGCGCTCCGCGCCAGGGTTATTTCGGCATTTCGGTCCGCCATGAGGTACTGATCGAGTGGCGCCATGCTCGAATATGGTGTTTTAGCGTCCTGTGCCTGCCCTTGCTTCATTGCGATGAGCCCCACGATCAGAGCGAAACTTAGAGAAGCTACCTTTGCCAATGTTCTTCGGTTCATTGTTTTGCTCCTTGCCTCTTCAACATCTGCCGTCCGCCTCTCCGAGATTGACGTGGCGCCCGGAGAGACTCCAGCCACCCCACAATATTTCTGATTCCGACTTCCCACACCTTGGCATCTTGAGCATTCTTTGCTAACGAGGCGTGGCCCTCGACCATCGCGACCAGAAAGCTGGCGGTCTCGTCTGGATTCAGGTCGCGGCGAACTGTTCCCTGGGATTGCCCCTTCCGCAAAAGCGCAGCAATACCTTCCTGCCAGGCAAGGAATACCCTCTCCAGCCGCTTGCGAAATTGCTCGTCCAGCGGAGACATCTCCTGCGCCAAATTGAGGAGCGGACAACTTTCTCGAACGTCTGCGGGACGAGTTGGTAACCGCCGGACAATGCCGATCAAAATGTCGATCGGTTGCCCGTCGCTAAGCAGAGGAAGCAACCACCTGTCGCGGACAAGTTTAGCGATGACCTCGTCGACGATCGCATATCCCAAGGCTTCCTTGCTCTCGAAGTGGTGATAGAGCGCTCCCTTGGTGACGTGGGTGGCGGCGAGAATTGTATTGATGCCGGCACTCTGGAAACCTGATCTGCGGACCTCCCGAAAAGCCGCTTGCAGCAACCGTTCCCGCGTACGCTCTGGATCACGGACCTTTCGCTTCGTCTCGTGAACAACTGGCATACCAACCAGTATGTATGTTAATCCTTCTAAAAGTCAATCGAAATGATCTGCCTGACTCTTGGCTGCTCGGTGTTCTCGAATTTCATAACCTCTCGATCGTTTGTGTATGAGAAGTTGGAGAAAAGGTCGCTCTGGTCGTTTGTGGGTCGTTCCAGGAGATTGTTAATCCGCCACTCGTCTTCGAACTCTGAAATGCTGGGCCTGTTGTGTCACGTAATCGTCGTGAACGTGGAACACCACATGCTTCCTCAGTTGTCACTCAGCAGGAATTTGTGGAGTTGTGAGCCAATTCTGCTCTCAATTGCACAAGAACCGTCAGAGCGGCCGAGTGGTACCTGACGCAACTCGCACTCATCTCGGCACGGAACTTTGCCCGAAACGAAAAGGAGAAGATATGAGCGCATTAAGGCGGTTGCGGATTTTCTGGATACTGTGGGTTGCGACGATTGTTCTGGCTTGTTCCAGCGGGGCGGTAGCACAAACCAGCTACAAGGTTACCGATTTGGGCAGGGAGGAGGGCGAAAATGCGGCTTGTGCCATGTCCGTCAATGACGAAGGCTGGACGGAGATCATGGCCTGGAACGGGGTACCGTCGCAAGACATTAATTTCATAGCCGCCACACTTGCAAGCGGACGCGTGCTGATAGGCGCCGACGGATTCAAGTTCGACCTCGGCACGCTTAGAGGAAAGAACAGTTGGATGAACTGGGGCGAGATCAACGACTTCGCACAGATAGTAGGTATGTCAGAAACGGCTGTTCCCGACCCGAACGGCGAAGACATTTGTGGCTTCGGCACACACCATACGTGTAGCCCGTTTCTGTGGCAAGACTTCCACATGAGCGCTCTCCCGACGCTCGGCGGAAATAACGGGCAGGCGAGCTCGAGCAACAACCGTGGACAAATCGTAGGAATGGCGGAAGACGGTACTGTGGACCCCTCATGCCCGGCTAACACGACTAATAATCGAACCCAGTTGCCGGTGTTGTGGGAACACGGCAGAGCCCACGCTCTTCCTACGCCGGTTGGCGACGCAGACGGGTTCGCATTGTGGATCAACGATCATGGCCAGGCCGTAGGCTACGCAGGAACCTACGGCGCGATGAGTCACGCCGTATCGCGGGAAAACGACACTGTCACCGAGCTTAAGGACCTCGGAACTGAAGCGGGCGCTATCGCCTACGGCAATAACAACCGGGGCCAAATTTTTGGGTCAGTCTTCGTCACTCCTGGTGGCCCAATCCGATATGCCGCGCTTTGGCAGAACGGCGAACTCACAAAACTTAAGACTCTGCCGGGAGATATTGCCGCCATCGCAACCGGCATCAACGACCAGGGCCAAGTGGTGGGAAGCACCTGGGACTCCCACTTCAACTGGTCCCATACCTTCATCTATCAGGACAATGTGATGACCGACCTCAACACGCTGTTTCCTGCCAGTTCCAACCTCTTGGCAACCATGGCGAACAAGATCAACAATCTCGGACAAATCTCGGGCATGGCAACGGTCATGAGCGGGCCGGATAAGGGCAAGGTCCACGCCTTTCTGGCAACCCCTGTGAACGAAAGCGTAGGCACGTCGGTTGCAGATGTCGCACCTACACGCCCGGGATCGAATTTGCCTGCGAATGTTGACAAACAGCTGTTGCACAGATTCGGACTCGACCGATCCCAGCGATAAGGGCTATTTTCGGAGCTTCCGCACCATGCATTCCAGCCGTATGCTGCGCGAAGGCGCAACCCCGGAGATCGTGCGGGCCATTCTGGGTCAGGCAAATATCGACGTGACCCAGAATGCTTACGGCATGAGCTGGTGGGAGACTTGAGAAGACTCTGTTGTCGCGGTTTGTAGGCGAGCCGCACTGGCCAATGCGATTCGCACGGTGAAGGGAGATGACCCGATGCTGCGTCTGCTTATCTTGGGTTGTGTCTTTGCGTATGTGACTTTGCCGGCGGCCTCCGCTCAAACGACCGACGCTGGCTATGCCGATGAGTTGTCGCCCTCGCTGGCGGGCGGTACCAAGGCGATGCACGCAGCGATTCGCAGAGATCTAGCGGAGGCGGCAGAGAACATGCCTGCGGATGAATACGCCTTTCGACCGACGCCGCAGGTCCGGACCTTCGGTCAGAATATCGGTCACCTGGTCAAGGCGAACTTCTTCTTCTGTGCGGAAGTTGCGGGCGAAAAGTCGCCAGGCACCGCTGACTACGAGCAAATCACTGATAAGGCCGGACTCGGCAAGGCGTTGAACGATTCGCTGGTCTATTGCGACCGGGTATACACAGCGACCACCGACGCCAACTTCATTCAACCGGTGCAGATTGCACATGTTGATGGCATGGGGTCGACCGATACCGCCCGAGGCGCCGTGCTGTGGTACAACATCGCCCATAATAACGAGCATTACGGCCACCTCGCCGTTTACATGCGGCTGAAGGGCCATGTTCCGCCCTCAACAGCTCGGGTCCTGCCGCGAAAAAATCAGTAATCCCTGGTAAGTCCTGCGCTGAGCAGCCGCTCCATGCTTAGCAAAGAGGACTTCCGTAGGGAGATTGTTCAACTGCAACAGCGACAAGTACGACGGGTAAGCTGACACAACTACAGCGCCACTTACTACCGGGCTAGCGGTTTAGTGCAAACGGCTTTATCGAAAGCGCGCC
>Ga0126379_10001364_pt1 | contig 14771 bp, 16 predicted proteins | sample PanSoiMetPlot_24_FD_92640 | JGI IMG/M metagenome (GOLD analysis project Ga0126379, IMG submission 92640) | Tropical forest soil microbial communities from Panama - MetaG Plot_24 | ecosystem: Environmental > Terrestrial > Soil > Tropical forest > Bulk soil | place: Panama | collected 2016-02-17 | reverse complement strand
GGCGCGCAGAAGATCTGGGCGGGCACGGTCAAGATCCATCCCAATGCGAAGACCGGCCCGCACCACCATGGGCACCTCGAGAGCGTGATTTACGTCCTCAAGGGACGGGCGCGCATGCGCTGGGGCGAGCGTCTCGAATATGTCGCCGAGGCCGCGCCCGGGGACTTCATCTTTGTTCCGCCTTATGTCCCGCATCAAGAAATCAACGCCTCGACTGACGAAACCCTCGAATGCGTGCTGGTGCGCAGCGACAACGAAGCAGTCGTCGTCAATCTCGACATCGAACCGGTCGAGCGCCCGAAAGACGTCCGCTGGATCGACCCGATTCACCGTGAGGGCTGAGGGAAATGAACAAAACGATCGAAGGAGCGAACGCCTGGGTGCGAAGCGATGTCCGGCCGGAAGAGTATCGGATCGACCTACCCGCTGCCTGCCTCGACGAGATCCGCCGCGTGGTCGATGAGATGAGAGCCTTTCCGCTGCCGACGATTCTGCTGATGCCGGACGATTTTAGGATGTCCGCGTGTCGCCAGGTGATGGAGCGCGTTCGAGACATCCTCGATCACGGCCGGCGTTTCGCGATTGTCGATCGGCTGCCCGTCGCTGAGATGGACAAGACGGAAGCGACCGCCATTTATTGGTTATTGTCGAGCATGATCGCTCGCCCGGTCGCGCAGAAACTCGACGGCACGATGATTTATGACGTGCTCGATACCGGGCAGCAGGCTCTTCCGGGATCGGGGGTTCGTCCCGACAAGACTAACATCGAGATCCGCTTTCACAACGACAACGCCTATAACGCCACGCCGCCCGATTATGTCGGCCTGCTCTGCCTGCGTCAGGCGCAGAGTGGCGGCCATAGCCGCGTCATCAGCTTTCACACCGTCTACAATGCGCTGCTGACGCGGTCGCCTGAACGATTCGAGCGGCTCTGCCGGCCGTTCTGGTTCGATCGGCAGCGCGAGTACCGCCCGGGTGAAGAGCCAACCTTCGCCGCGCCGGTCTTCGAGAACGATGGAGAATTGCGGGCGCGGTTCAGTGCGCACCAGATCAATGGCGGATATGCGCTGCGGGGCGAGCCGGTCGACAGCGACGGTGAGGCCGCGATCGCGGCATTACTCGACCTCTTCGAGGAAGACGACCTCTTCATCGATTTCGACCTCGAGCCGGGGCAAATGCAGTTCGTGCACAACCGGGCCCTGGGGCATAGCCGCACCGCCTTTGTCGATTACCGCGAGCCCGACCGCAGGCGCCACCTTGTCCGCTTGTGGATGCGTGATCACGGCCGCCGCGCGTATCCGGGCTAACGCATATGAGCGCAAGCCAGGCGGCTAACATCGACATTGCTGCGGCTCTCGCCGAGGCGGAGGAACTATATCGGGCTCGCAATCTAAAGAGCCTCGTCCAGCATCGCGCGGCCTGCGCCGCAATGCCCGGCGGCAATACCCGCTCGGCGATCCATGTCGACCCGTTTCCATTGACGATGGCGCGCGGCGAGGGAGCGCGCCTGTGGGACATCGATGGGCACGAGTACATTGATTTTCTCAGCGAATTTACCGCCGGGATTTATGGCCATTCGCATCCGAGGATCCGCAAGGCGATCGAGCAGGCGCTCGAGGGCGGGCTCAATTTTGGGGCGCACAATGCGATCGAGGCGCGGTTCGCCGCCGCCGTCTGCGCGCGGTTTCCGTCGATCGAGCTCGTGCGTTTTACCAATTCCGGCACCGAGGCCAATCTGATGGCCGTCAGCGCCGCCCGGGCAATCACCGGCCGGCCAAAGGTTCTCGTGTTCGCGGGCGGCTACCATGGCGGCGTTTTCTATTTCCGCGGCCATGGGAGTCCACTCAACGCGCCTTTCGAGTATCTGCTCGGGCGGTACAACGACCTGGCGGCTGTCGAGGCCCTGGTGCGGCCGCACCGAGCCGAGCTGGCGGCGGTGCTCGTCGAGCCGATGCAGGGAACTACCGGCTGCATTCCGGCCGAGCGTGAATTTCTTGCCGGACTGCGCGCGCTGGCGGATGAAACCGGGGCGCTGTTGATTTTCGACGAGGTTATGACCTCGCGTTTGGCGCCGGGCGGTCTGCAAGATGCGCACGGCATCTTTCCGGATTTGACGACACTCGGCAAATATGTCGGTGGCGGCATGAGCTTTGGCGCCTTCGGGGGCCGCGCCGACCTGATGGAGCGGTTCGACCCGCGCCGTCCCGACGCTTTCCAGCATGCCGGCACCTTCAACAACAACGCCCTGACAATGAATGCCGGTCTCGTCGGCCTGACCGAGATCTACACGCCCGAGCGGGCCCGTGCCCTCAATGCCTTTGGCGACCGTCTGCGCGAGCGGCTGAACGCAATTGCGCGCCGGCGCGAGTTCGCAATGCAGTTCACCGGGCTAGGCTCAATGCTGGCGGTCCACATGACCGACAGACCGATCCGCTCGCAGGAAGATGCCGAGCGGAGCAATGCCGCATTGCGCGACCTCTTCTATTTCGATCTCATCGCCTGCGGCATCTGGTTTGCGAAGCGCGGGATGTTCGCTCTGTCGATCGCCCTCGAGGAGGCGGACGGCGAGAAGCTGGTCGACGCCGTCGAAGAATTTGCCCAGACCCGCGCGCCGCTGTTCAGCTGATCAGGCGCAGGTTGGCGTCAATAGGATTGACGCTGAGCGATCAGGACCTCCGGCCGTGGAAAGCCGAGCTCATCGATAGTGCACGCCGAAGGTTGAGACGCAATGACGGTACAGCGCGGGATCGTTGATTATCGGCCCGCATTCTTTCTTGACGCGGTACCGGAAAGCGCTGAGCGGATACGCGGGATCGTGCCTGTTCTGCGCGCTTTGGGCGGCCGTGTCGTCACCCGAGGGTAGGTTGGCCTGATCGCGCTCCACGGGTTGATTCTGCTGGATCTCATCGGCGGCCGGCGCGGCCGGCCTGGCGAAACCCGATGGATCTGCTGGGGCTGTCGGCTCGTCGGCTGGCGGCACTGGCTCAGTAGGTGTACCCACCCCGCCATTGGTCTCGGCCGTGGGCGTTTCTGTAGCAGATCTGGTTGGCGCTTGGGCGGTGCTCTGAGGCTCCGGGGCCGAAATGGGCGCGTCACGCGCCGGAGACGGCTCAAAACTCGGTTTTGGCGGGGTTGTCCCTCCCAGAACCAACGCGGCATTGCTGCCGGTGAATGGCGCAGGACCAGATCGCGTGGAGTTGAGTTCGACGCTGTTACCATCAGAGCTGGATCTTGTGAACGGTTTCGGGCTGGTGCCGAGAAACGAGAAAGATGCGATACTGAACAGGACGACCGTCGCGGCCGCGACAAGTACGATCGAGATTATTTGCGGCAGCATGCCCTTTGTCGGCACAGCTTCGTCGGTTCGGGCTCTCATGTTGGCGGTTTATCCACCTTTTTGACCGAGGCCGGCAGCCTCACTCGGTTGCCTCGATTATACCCCGGCGGTTTGGTGTTCACACCAGCGGGGGTGCGAAACGTCCGTAAAATTTTAAAGTTCCATCGTTACCAGGATCTTGTCCTCCTTCACTGGCCGCGGAAGCGCTTATAGGAGCTGACCATCATGGAGCTCTGCAGGAAAAAGCCGAGCAGGACTCGGTTCGGAGAGCGATCACGATATTGCGATAATGATGTCTCATAATTGCTCAACTAGCATGGAATCCATCGTGCTTCAACTATTAGAAGAGGTTTTGCTGCAGATTTACTGCAGATACAGCGACAGTGAATCGCTGGTGCAATTAGTGATTGCAGGCCTTAGGAACGATCTCTCCGGGCTGGGCATACTCGCAAGATGCCCCGGCCCAATCGCGGGCATGGTGATAAAGGGCGCTCATCGGCCGCGGAAATGCTTGTAGAAGTCGACCACCTCCGGGCTCTGTTGAAAGCCGAGCAGGACGTTGAGATCAGAGCCCTTCTGACCGCCGAGCGGGATCGTCTCCTCGATGTGGTCGGTCACCCCGGCACGCTTTTGCGTGTCGTCAAAGGCAATGCGCACCGCGAACGGTTTCTTGCTGATGATCGATTGATCGGGTCCGGTCACCGCGACGAAATATTGCAAATCCACCGCATCGCCCTTAGCCGCCGGACCGCGCTCACCGATTACGATCGTGTCGAGCCCAAGGCGCACCCCCTCAGCGGTATAGTCGCATTTGAGATCGGCCTCGCTCAGGAGACCGTAGAATGCGACATTGTCGGGACGGTGCTCGGGGGCCGGTCCGAACACGGCGGTGTTGGAGAGCGGCCGCAATACGACTGCGGTCGGACAAGCCTCAGCGGCGGATCTCGAGGAGGACGACGAGAACCAGCCGCAACCCGAGAGAGCGAGAAGGCCCAGCAGCGCTGCGCCTTCGACTGCCCGCATAAGCCTCACAGGGTGCTGTGCGTACCGTCGCAGAAGGGCTTTCCGCCGGTTGCCTTGCAGCCGCAGAGCCAAACCTCTTCCGTTGCTTCGGCGGTGAACGGGACCGGGGTCAATCCGGTGCCTTTGTGCGACCCATCGCAGAAAGGCTGCGAGGCGCTGCGCCCACATGCACACCAGAAATACCTTTTCCCGGCCTCGATATTGACGCCATAGGGCTCTTTTTGCGCGGGTATTGGTGCGGTCATGCTTTCTTCCCTGCCTCTGCCCCTGATAGTGTCACAGTGCGGCGAGGGGTCGCCGCCGCGGGGACTGTATGCGACCCGCGTCAGGCAAACAAGCCGGGCGGACCCTCCGGCCGGTGCTGAAGATCCTGATGATCTAGGCGAATGACACGGCGGAAAGCCTCATGGCTGTCTATACCGATGTTGCGGATGACGAGCTCAGAGCCTTCATGGCTCTTTACGACATCGGCGAGGTGTTGTCCTGCAAAGGGATCGCTGAGGGGGTCGAAAACTCCAACTTCCTCATCACCACCGAGCGTGGCAATTTCATTCTGACGCTCTACGAAAAACGAGTGGCACCGCCGGATCTGCCGTTTTTCATTGCGCTGATGGAGCATCTCGCGAATCACGGCGTCGCCTGTCCGACGCCACTCAAAGGGCGAGACGGCATCGCCTTGCGCGGGCTGTGCGGCCGTCCGGCGGCCGTGGTGACCTTCCTCGCCGGAATGTGGCCGCGCCGCGTTCAGCCCTTTCATTGCGCGGCGGTCGGCAGCGCGCTCGCGGCACTGCATCGCGCCGGCGCCTCGTTCGCGATGACCCGGCCGAACGACCTTTCGGTCGCCGGCTGGCGACGCTTATACGACGCCTGCCGCTGTCGCGCCGCCGAGGTGCATCCAGCGCTTACCGAAGAACTCGGCGGCGAGCTCGCGCTGCTCGAGTCCGAATGGCCGCGTAGGCTGCCGGCCGGAGTGATCCATGCCGACCTCTTTCCCGATAACGTTTTCTTTCGCGATCGCGAGGTGTCGGGTCTGATCGACTTCTATTTCGCGTGCACCGACTTCCTCGCCTACGACTTGGCAATTTGCCTCAATGCTTGGTGTTTCGAAGCCGATGGCAGCCTCAACGTGACCAAGGCGCGGCTGTTGCTCGACGGCTATCAGAGAGCCCGGCCGCTCACCGCCGCCGAACTCGCCGCGCTGCCGCTGCTCGCCCGTGGCAGTGCGTTGAGGTTTCTCCTCACCCGGCTTTTCGATTGGCTCAATCAAGCAGAGGGCGCTCTGGTCCGACCAAAAGACCCGCTCGAATTCCTGCGTAAGCTGCGGTTTCATCGCGGGATTACAAATCTCGCCGCCTATGGGATCGATGCCTGAGCCGGCCGAAGTCCAGATCTTCACCGATGGAGCCTGTCGCGGCAATCCAGGCCCTGGCGGCTGGGCTGCGATCCTGCGTTATCGCGGCGTGAAGAAGGAACTCAGCGGTTACGAGGCAAACACGACCAATAACCGCATGGAGATGATGGCCGCAATATGTGGGCTCGAAGCGCTGAAGCGCCCCTGCCGGGTCAAGCTCTACAGCGACAGCCAATATCTACGCGACGGCATCACCAAATGGATTCACGGCTGGAGACAGCGTGCCTGGCGCACCGCGGGCAAGCAGCCGGTAAAAAATGTCGACCTTTGGCATAGGCTAGATGCTGCTGCAGCCCGACACGTCGTTGAGTGGGAATGGGTGCGCGGCCATGCCGGCCACCCCGAAAACGAGCGCGCGGATGCGCTGGCGCGCGCTCGCATCAGCGAAGCGAGTTTCGGGTAACCGCCCGACGGGCGCTGGCCGAACGGGGACAAAGCCGGGGCTAAAGCGCCCTCAGCATGGCTTCGGCACTGGAGACATCGACTTGACCAGGCTGCTGTTCGATGTTGAGGGATTTGACCACTCCGTCGTCGACCAGCATCGAATAGCGTTTGGAGCGTATTCCTAGGCCAGCCTTCGTGAGATCGAGTTCGAGCCCCAAGGCACGGACGAAATCGCCGCTGCCGTCGGCCAGCATCGTGACTTTACCCTCGGTCTTCTGATCCTTGCCCCAGGCCGTCATCACCGCAGCATCGTTAACCGCGACACAGGCGACCTCGTCGACCCCTTTGGCTTTGATATCGCTCGCCTTATCCACATAACCCGGCAGATGGCGCTGCGAGCAGGCGGGCGTGAAGGCACCGGGAACCGCGAACAGGGCGACCTTCTTGCCGCGAAAGAACTCCTCGGTATTGATCTCCTTCGGCCCTTCAGGCGTCACCTGCCTCAGCGTCACCGATGGCAGCTCGTCGCCAACCTTTATAGTCATGGTCATCCCTCCGGTGATGTGTAGGTCAAACGCCCTTCCGCATGGTTTCAGCTCCCGATGCGCAGGGCGTGGCGGCGGAGCGATAACATAGGGATACCGCCTTAGCAAACGCGATAGGTAAGCCGCTATGATGACGCTTTTTTGGGCGAGCGTGCAACGAAACCCATGTATAGACGTATAGGGAGCAAGACCCGCGCAGGATGGTCGTCCTGTCGCAGCGGAGGGTGCCTTGAAATCGCTTGCAGGCCAGTTCCTGGTGGCGATGCCGCAGATGTTGGACCCGCGCTTCGCCCGCTCAGTCATTTACCTTTGCGCTCACAGCGAAGATGGTGGCGCAATGGGACTTGTGATCAACAAGCTCCTCGGCTCTCTGAGGATGGAGGAGCTGTTCAAACAGCTCGATGTCCCGTCCGATGCCCATGTCAGCTCCGGCCCAGTTCATTTCGGCGGTCCGGTGGAAGCCGGCCGGGGCTTTGTCCTGCATACGTCGGATTACAGCGAGGAGGCGACGCTGGTCGTGGACGGCAATATAGCCATTACCGCTACGATTGAGATCCTGCGGGCGATCGGGAAGGGGACGGGCCCGCGACGCAGCCTCTTCGCGTTGGGCTATGCTGGCTGGGCCCCCGGCCAGCTCGACGCCGAGATTCAGGCGAACGGCTGGCTTTCCGTTGCGGCCGATAACGACATCATCTTCGATTCGGACCAGGACGGCAAATGGCGCCGCGCGCTTGCCAAGCTCGGGGTGGATTTGACAATGCTTTCAACAGACGCAGGGCGCGCGTAGATTCTGATAATGGAGGATTAGGATTGCCTCGCCTTTTTGTCGCTGCGCAGGATCGCAAAAAGCAGGTGGTCCTGCCATTTACCTTCGATGCAGAGGTATTCCCGGGCGTAGCCCTCCTGCTGGAAACCCGCTCTCGCCAGTAGCGAGCGACTGGGGGTATTGGTTGTTAGACAGGCCGCTTCGACTCTGTGCAGGCCAAGCCGGTCGAACGCGAAGTCGAGAACCAGGGGCAGCGTTTCCGTCATGTAGCGTTGTCTGGCAAACGCTTCGCCGACCCAGTAACCCAGGCTCGCCGTCTCTGAGACCCCGCGCCTAATATTGGACAGACCGATCCCTCCGAGGAGCGTCTCGTCATGGGCAAAGATAAAGAAATTGTATGCCTGATCGGTGCGCCAGTCTTCTGCATAGCGGCCCACGCGAGCACGGAAACTCGCTCGGCTCAGCGCGTCGGGTGGCCAGCTGGGTTCCCAGGGCGTAAGAAAATCCCGCGAGCTGGCGCGCAGGCTGGCCCATGCTTCGTAGTCGCTGCGCTCGGGAGGACGCAGAAAGACGCGGTCACCCGTAAGCCGAAACGGGTCTGTACGGGCGAGAAACAATCGTGGGAAAGGTCGTCTTTGCGGCGCCATCTGTTACCGCGGCATCAGGCAACCAGACGCGCCCACAATCGATCGAAATCTTCGAGTCGGCTCAGGGGCCCAAGTGCGGCCAGCGTCGGCGGCGCGGTACGCCATCGTTCGACGACCCGACGAATCGCGGCATCGTCGACCGCATCGATGCGCCTGACGATATCGGCGGGATCGAACGGCGTACCGTGAATCAAGAGATGCTGGGCCAATTGTTCGCAACGTACCGAGGTGCTCTCGAGCGACATCAGAAGACCGGCCTTCATTTGCGTCTTGGCGCGGTTAAGCTCGATCTCGGTCAACCCGTCTTCGAGCCTCATCGCCTCCTCGCACAGCGCCGGTGTTAGATCGGCGACCTCCTCCTCGCCGGTACCGGCATATATCCCAAACAAACCACCGTCCCGGTAGCCATGAACGAAGGAGTGGATGCCATAGACCAAGCCCCGCTTCTCGCGGATTTCCTGGAATAATCGCGAGGACATGCCGCCGCCGAACGCGGTTGATAACACCGACGCGGCATAGAAATCGGGATCACTCAGTATGACCCCGGGAAAGCCAAGCACCAGATGCAGCTGTTCGAGATCCCTCTCCTCGCGCCACTCGCCCCCGGCATAGCAGGCTGGCTCCGTCTTGACCGATCGTTCTGCTGGAAAACCCGAGAGCATCTTCTCTGCGAGATCAACCAACTGCTCATGCTCTACATTGCCCGCCGCCGCGAGCACCATTCGGCCTGCGCTGTAATGTTCACGAAGATAGGAAATGACGGCTTCCCGGCCGAGCTCCCGTATGATCTCCGGCTTCCCCAACACCGGTCGGCCCATCGCTTGGTCGGGATAGGCGCACTCTTGGAAATGGTCAAAAATGATGTCGTCGGGAGTATCGTTGGCTTGGCCAATCTCTTGCAGGATTACTGTGCGCTCTCGATCCAGTTCCTCCCCGTCGAAAATTGAATACTGCAGAATGTCGGCAAGAACATCGAGAGCGAGCGGCACATCCTCTTTGAGAACCTTTGCATAGTATGCCGTATTTTCGCGCGAAGTGTAGGCATTGACGTGGCCGCCGACCGCCTCGATCTCCTCGGCAATTGCGCGGGCGCTCCGGCGCTCGGTGCCCTTGAACGCCATGTGTTCGAGGAAATGCGCAACACCGTTGATCTCGGGCGGCTCGTGCCGTGTACCGATATCGATCCAGATACCAAGTGAGACCGATTCGACCGTCTCAAACGGGTCGGTGGCGATCCGCAGTCCGTTCGCCAGCGTGGAAACCCGCGTCGTCATGCGATGGCTCCAACCCGGCGCGCATGAGTGCGAATAAATCGCTTAACCGCGCCTATTTCGTTAGGCAGCACAGTAATCCGCTCCCGGCGCTCGAGGAGGTCTTCGAGTGCGCGTGGCAATACCGGGCGGATTCCGGTCGCGCATTCAACCGCTTCGGGGAATTTGGCCGGATGGGCACAGGCGAGGGCGATCATCGGTGATTCCGATTCGCCCGCCGCGATCTCATGTTGCGCCGAGGCGACGGCGACGGCGGTATGGGGATCGATCAGGATCCCGGTTCGTCTATAGGTTTCGGTAATCGTTTGCATCGTCTGAGTGTCGTCGATTGTATGGGCGGAAAACAAGCCGCGCGCCGCGCGCCACGCCTGATCGTCCTCGGGTAACACTCCGGCACGCCGGAAACTCCGTATGCCTTCAGCTACGGCGGTCCCGTTACGACCCTTCAATTCGAACAGCAGGCGTTCGAAGTTGCTCGGGACTTGAATGTCCATGCTCGGGCTGAGGCTCGGTTCGACAGGGGCAAGGGCCATCGATCCGGTCGCAAGATAGCGGTAGAGGATATCATTGTGATTGGTACCAATCACCAGCCGGTCGACCGGCAACCCCATGCCGCGCGCAACGTGTCCGGCATACACATTGCCGAAATTACCCGTGGGGACACTGAACGAGATCCGCCGCGTCGGCGCGCCAAGCGCCGCTCCGGCTACAATGTAATAGACTGTCTGGGCGGCAATCCGAGCCCAATTGATTGAATTCACCGCGGAGAGGTTGAGCTGGCGCCGGAAGCTCATATCGGCAAAGAGGGCCTTAACCAGATCCTGGCAATCATCGAAGGTGCCTTCGACCGCGATCGCATGCGCATTAGGCGATGCGACTGTCGTCATCTGCCGGCGCTGCACCTCCGAGACGCGATTGCGCGGGTAGAGGATGAAGATGTCAATGGCCTCGCGGTCGCGACACGCCTCGATCGCAGCGGAACCCGTGTCTCCCGAAGTCGCGCCTACGATCGTCACATGCTCACGTCGCCGAGCCAGCACCTCATCGAACAGCAGCCCAACAGGCTGCAATGCGAGATCCTTGAAGGCGAGGGTGGGCCCGTGAAAAAGCTCGAGCAGCCAGAGCCTCTCGTCAAGCTGCACCAAGGGTGCGACCGCAGCATGGCGAAATCTGCTGTAGGCTGTTGCCGTGAGCTGCCTCAGGTCGCCGGCGGGAGGGTAATCTCCGGCGAAGAAAGAGATTACGCGGGCCGCCACCTCCGGGTAAGGAAGGCCCACACAGCTTCGCAAGAAAGCCATGCCGAGCTCGGGAAGCCTATCCGGGACATAAAGTCCGCCATCCTCGGCGAGGCCGGCAAGCATCGCCTCTGCGAAGGAAAGTGCGACGGGCTGGGCGTGAGGGTCGCGGCTGCTGACGTAACGCACGGGGTCGGATCCATCAATGCGTGTCGAGCCTATCCTTGCTGATGCACCATCGCAACCTGCACGGTCTTACAATACCGGCTCTGACCCACTGCGTCCTCGGTGCAGGCTCGAACTATTTCGGGATATAAAAGGTACCATCTTGAGAACGCCATCCGATCTGGTAGTAACGATCGATCGCATAAAGAGTATCATCTGTAAAACGATTGAACTTCTGCGGGTAGTGCAGGATATGGCACGACACGGTTGCCGGGTCATCGCAGATGTCAGCGCGAAGTTGAATAACGGCAAACTCATGAGTAGCGATGCGATGTATTAGCTGACCTTCGTCGAGCCTGCCCGCGAGGATGTATTGACGTGAGTTGAACGGGTCCAGGATAAACGGCTGGCCCGCGGTATGGCACAAAAGCAGACTTTCGCAGATCGCTGGTCCCCCCTTCCCAGCAATATATTTGGCCTCGCTCAAGAATATCGCTTCGGCCCGCTGATTGAGTTCCAGTAAGGCGCCGCTGTTATAAATTTGTCCAACGGCGCTCGGACTCCTTGCGAAAATTGGCTGTGCCAGGAGCAACATTAAGATGCCCGACACAAAACCGACGAAACCTAAGCGAGAAACGCTTCCTCCGAGGATTTGCTTGCGCAATACGCAGAAGGTGACGCCTGCCGCGACCCCGAGAAACACCGCCGCATCTTGAAACATGTTATAGGAGGTCCCCTCAAACCCCGAAAAAATCGCCGCGCTCCCGATGGAAACGATCCCCCATCCGGCGAGGATGAACCGCCTGCCCGAAAAGATCGCGAGCGACAGCGGAGCCATCGCGAGCAGCGGAAATTTAAATAAACGCAAATACTTCAACAGGTGGTAGCGGGCACCGTGCCACGTGAAGATCCGAGGCGACAGCAGATGGTCGATAAACGTGCCGCCGGCTACGATTTGCGTGAGACCGAGGAAGCCCGCCGAGAAACCGGCGCAACACAGAAGCCAGAATGGCAGCCGTCGCGGCGTACGGACCGCCAGATCGAATGTGATCGCCAGCGGGATCGCCACCAGATTGTGCTTGATGAAACCGGCGAGCACGACGAGCAATGCCGTTAACAACAGCCTGGGACGTCGCGGCGCTCCCGACAGGTAACTGACGAGGCCGCCGAGCGTGACCGCCTCACCCAGGGTCTGGGGATCATCGACCATGATCCATGCGGGCGCGACGAGGTAGCAAAAACCTAGCGCACACGCTGCTCCAAAGATCGCGTCGATCCGATCGCCTCCAAAGCTCCTTACTGCTATAGCAGCCAAGACGCCAATAGCAGCGAAGGACACAAGCGCCACGAGACGCCCGCTCAATAGAAGATCATGAACCAGGAAACTGACACCTGTGATCAGCAAAAATGACCCTATCGGGTAATTGTTCACCCTCCAATAGTTGTTGTCATACATAATGACGTGATGTAAAAAGCGCTGTGCGTTGTAGACGTTCCATCCTTCGTTATAATTTCGGTCGAACAGAAAACTAATGGAGAGAAGGTTTGGAATAGTCAAAACAATTGCGCAAATCAGGGCCAGGCCGGAAACTACTGCGCAGGCGTAGATCCTGATGGCTGCGCTGCCGGCATCCGTCTGTCCAAGGCCTCGCTCGTTCACTGTCGCCTGCACCGCTCCCGACACCGCCGCATCGCTTCGACCGCTCGCAAATTAACCAAATTGTTGGCGGGCCCTTTCGGTCGGAGTTAAGCTTGAGTGATACCGGCTGGGCTCGGGCCGGCGCAAGGGGAGGGAACAGCTATGTGGCGTTATGTGCGGCGGACCGGTGTATCTTTCATTGCTCTCGGGCTACTCATTTCCGGGACTCAGCGAGTTGGAGCGGCCGACCCGGAAATCGATCGCTTGCTCCAGAGCCCGGTCGGGAAGGATTGGGTTGCCAACGGCGGCAACTTGACCAACCAGCGCTATTCGACGCTGAAGCAGATCGATACCACCAACGTCAAGCAGCTCAAGGGAGCCTGGGTCACTCATCTCAAAGGCTCCGGGCTTGGCGGCAAGTACTCGTTCGAGGCTACCCCGCTCGTCAAAGACGGCGTCATGTACATCGTCACCGGCAATGACGACGTGTTCGCGCTCAACGCCAAGACCGGCGAGATTCTCTGGGAGCACTGGTCCGGGATCGACCAGAAACTCACGAGTGTCTGTTGCGGCTGGGACAATCGTGGGCTGGCAATCGGCGAGGGAACGGTTTTTCTCGGCCAGCTCGATGCCAATGTCGTGGCGCTCGACATCAAAACCGGCAAGGAGGTATGGAAGACCGCGATCGAGGATTGGCACAACGGTTACGGGATCACCAGCGCGCCGCTCTACTATGACGGCATCGTCTACAGCGGCATCACCGGGGGCGAATTTGGTATACGCGGGCGACTGACCGCACTCGACGACAAGACCGGCAAGATCCTATGGCGCTGGCACACCCTGCCTGGCCCCGGCGAGGTCGCCAGCGACACGTGGCCGCCGGGAACCGATCAGTACAGCCGCGGCGGCGCGGCGATCTGGAATACACCGGCCCTCGATCCACAACTCGGGCTCGTCTATTTCGCGGTCGGCAATTGCGGTCCGGATTATGACGGATCGGTGCGCGAAGGAGATAATTTGTTCTGTGCGTCGGTCGTCGCGCTCAACGTCAAGACGGGCGAACACGTCTGGCATTTCCAGGAGGTCCATCACGACATCTGGGATTACGACGCCGCGAGCCCAGTCGTTCTTTTCGACACGACGATTAACGGGCAGCCGCGCAAGGGCATCGCACAGGCTGGCCGCACTGGATGGGTCTATATTCTCGACCGCACCAACGGCAAACCGTTGATCGGGATCGAGGAGCGCCCCGTTCCTCAGGAGCCGCGGCAAAAGACGGCCAAGACATAGCCTTACCCGATTGGTGACGCAACCGTGCCGCAATGTGCCAAGCCGCTTGACGGCTTCGAAAAAGCCGGCTGCATCTTCGAGGCGTTCTGGGAAGAACCAGTCTTGATCCAACCCTCGGGGGTCGGCGGCACCAATTGGGCGTCGATGTCGTATAATCCGGAAACGGGGAGCATCTACGTCCCTGGCACGGTCCGAACCAGCGCCTTTGCGCGATACGACACCAAATACGTGAAAGGCCAACGTTACGACGGCGGCACCCAGGCCGCTCCGATCGGCTCTCCGATGAGCGGCACTCTTACCGCGATCGGCGGAAACACCAACAAGATCGTCTGGCAGCACAAGGCTCCCTACCGGATCGGCCAAGGGTCGGGGTCGACCAGCACGGCCGGCGGCCTGGTCTTCCATGGCGAGCCTGACGGCAATTTCCTCGCGCTCGATGCCAAGACTGGCGAGGTACTTTGGCAGTTCCAGACCGGGTTTGGGGCTGACGCGCCTCCGGCGGTCTTTGAGGTGGATGGGGAGGAATATGTTACGATCGGCACCGGGGGAAACCAATCGATGCTCAGCGCCAACGGCGATGCGGTGTGAGCGTTCTCGCTGAAGGGGCAGTTGCGTCCGCAGTCGCCGCCTCCTCCGCCGCAGTCTGTTGCCGGGCCGGCGGGCCCGGTTGCGGAGGGTGTCGACACGATCAAGATCGGCGCCAACAATATGGAGTATGTCTATTTTCCGGGCCGCACCCGAATCAAAGCCGGGACTGCAGTGACCTTCACTAATGCCGGCGACACCCCGCACACCGCGACTTCCTTCGAGAGTGGCAAAGTCGGGAGCTGGGACACCGGGGTTCTAAGCTCCGGTGAGTCGAAGACAATCACCTTCGACAAGCCGGGAACCTACTTCTACATTTGCACGCCGCATCCGTGGATGTACGGGCAAGTCGTCGTCGAATAGCTAGTGGTCAAAATCAGACAGATGATACCCAGTCTGGGTGCGGATTTTCGTTGCAGCGGACACCGGTGTTAACCTCGCCGCGGGAGGCGGGGTTGGAACGATTCTACGAG
>Ga0126379_10001362_pt1 | contig 14778 bp, 10 predicted proteins | sample PanSoiMetPlot_24_FD_92640 | JGI IMG/M metagenome (GOLD analysis project Ga0126379, IMG submission 92640) | Tropical forest soil microbial communities from Panama - MetaG Plot_24 | ecosystem: Environmental > Terrestrial > Soil > Tropical forest > Bulk soil | place: Panama | collected 2016-02-17 | reverse complement strand
TCTCGGGCCGTACGGAGATGCGCTGGTCGAGGAGCTGTATCCGTACATCGAGCGCGAGTTTCACGCGATCGGGCAGCCTTGGGCGCGTGCGCTGTACGGAGGCTCGACAGGCGGATGGCGCGCGCTCGCGCAGCAGATCTTCCATCCGGACTTCTTCAACGGCGTGTGGGCAGAGACGCCGGACCCGATCGACTTCCGCGCGTATTTGCTGGTCAACATCTACGAGGACGGGAACGCGTTTTACCACACGGGTCCGTGGAAGCGGGTGCCGATTCCGATGATGCACGACTGGGAGGGCAAGGTTGACGCGACGATGGAGGACGCGATCCGGTTCGAACTGGTGCTGGGGGCGAAGAACCGCTCCGGCGAGCAGTTCGACATCTGGAACGCGGTTTTCAGTCCGGCGGGGGCGGACGGATATCCGTTGCAGATTTTCGATCCGCGCGGCGGCGCGATTGACAAACAGGTGGCGGCCTACTGGAAGGAGCACTACGATCTCGTGCATATCTTGCAAGCGAACTGGGCAACGCTAGGGCCGAAGCTGGTGGGGAAGATCCACCTCGAGTCGGGGTCGGATGACGCGTTCTACCTGTATCGCGCGGTGCGGCTGGCGCAGCAATTTCTGGAGAGCACGAAGACCGAGGGCAAGCAGCCGTACTATGCGGGCTCGGTGGAGTTCAGTCCGGGGATGGCGCACGGCGGCGCAGTGGCGATTCCGCCGCCGCCGATGCCGGCGCAGAGCTTCCATGAGCGCGTGATGCTGGCGTTCGCGGAGTGGATCCGAAAATCGGCGCCCGCGGGTGCGGACCTCAACAGCTGGCAGTAGCGGCGTGGACGGACGGCTGCGATTCCGATTCCCAGCCGACGTGAAGCGTTGTGCAATACGGTTCAGCCGCGGGCCCTTCCTCATTGCCCAGGGGCGCCGTCATTGCACAAGAGAAGGAGACGTCGGTGCGAGTTCTGCCCTTGTTGGTCGCTGCTGCCGCCATAGCTTCGGGTCAGACGGGACTGGAGATCCTGAAGAGAGTCGCCTAGCCTGATCAATCCCTGAAGAGTTATCACTTCCAAACGCAGGCGGTCACCGAGATGGTGAGCGAGAGCAACGGCTGACAGGCTCCCCGACTGGATCTGGGGAGGGTTCTCACGGGTGGAAAACCCTCCCGTTGCCCGTTCCACATCCTGTAGCGTTCCGGGACGGCGATCCTATCCGTCCCGTGTGCAGCGGGCGACTAACCGCGCTATTGTGAACAGGGGGGCCCACGTCCATCATCAACATTGGTCGGAGCTCGAGTCCCGTAACGCTACTTAGCCGTCGATGGGGCCTGTTCGTCTGCCTCACCACGGCGAGTTGCGTGGTCGCACACACCGGCGGCGATCGATATCCGTTTGTGAGAAGCAGCAAGGTTGGGTTTATCGACTCCCGAGGAAGTGAGGTGATTGCACCCCAGTTCTTTTCCCGTCGCAGAACATGGCGGTTGGGGAGGAGTCCCGGAACGACTCAGTACGTCCGCATGGGCTGTTTCGAAAATGGTTTCGCTGTCGATTTTATGCGGTTCGAATCAGGTGAATGCAGCGAGTCGCAGCGCGCCGAGTATGACCCCTGGTCTGCGACGTGCCACGTGGTGCCGGCACGAATCTGCTGGCGGAGGCCTGCTTGAGCGGCCAGCACGCCTCAGTGCTGTTCCTGGCCCACAGGCAGCGCGATGCCGCTGCGGTCGTCCGGCGAGACCCCGAGAAATGCCTACTCAAGTTCTTTGCATTTCCCGATTTTCGCATCCGGGTCCATGCTCGGCTCCGCCGGGGCGCGAGGCGGCCCAGATAATGTTCCGTCTCGCTGGCCTAGAGTTGGACCTGGTGCGGCACCGCGCCATGCGCGATGGCAGGCGCCTGCGATCGAAGGTAAATGACCCCTACCCGAGAAAGCTGATTCCGGTGCGCAGGACGGGGTATGTGCTCGAAGAGAGGTGAGGTTATGAGCAGGATACTAGTCTCGCGCCGCGGCTTCGTCGCCGCGGCCGCCGGTTGCGCGGCGGCGCTTCATGGCCAAAGCAAGAAACACATATCCGTTGGACTGTTGATTTATGCGGTCCTTGCCGATTGGAAAAAGGACTTCGACGGCACACTCACGGCCATCGCGCAGATGGGCTATGAGGGAGTCGAGTTGACTCAATACGAAAGCTGGACGCCGGCCCGTGGCAAAGAGGTTCGGCGTCTGCTGGATTCCATCAAGCTGAATGTCTTCTCGACTCATACCGAACCCGAGTTCTTCATCCCCGGCGACAAAATGAAGGCGATGATCGAGCTCAACGAGATCCTCGGCACGCATACGGTCTGCTGCGTGCGTGGGCTGGCGACATCTTCGACGGGCATCGGCTACCATGCAAAAGCCGCGGCCGAGCTGGATGCGTGGAAGGAACTGACAGACGTGCTAGAGAGCGCGTCCGAGACCCTGAAGGGGCGCAAGATGGACTGCAGCTTCCACAATCACGCCGTCGAGTTCCAGCCGAAAGACGGCGTCAAGCCGATCGATATCCTGGCCAGGTCGAAGGACCTGCTGTTTCACATCGACGTCAATGTCTGCCGCCGCGCAGGTTCGGATCCCGTGGCCTTCATGAAGGATTATCCGGGGAAAACCGAGAGCCTGCTGCTTACCGACGGTCCGGCGGATGCAAACCGCCACGCGCCGGCTCTCGGTAAGGGTGACACGCCGTGGAGGGAGGTCTTCGCGGCCGCAGAGAGTGTCGGCGGCGTGAAATACTACCTGTTGACACACGGTACGACCGAATTGACGCCGCTGGAAACGGTCAAGCGGGATTTGGAACAATACAAGCGCATCCACGGCTCTTAGTTGGGTAGGCCTCCTGTCCAAGTGCCGGAGACCGAAGGCTTCTGGATTTGCGGCAGCGGGTTTTGCGCACCGGCCGAGTCCCGGTGCAGGAGGTTTTAATGCGACTACACGTTTTGCTTCTGGCGGCCGCGGTCGCCGTGGCCCAGACCAAGCCCGAATTCAAGCCGGCGCCGGAAGTGCCGGCCATGCCTAAGGCGTTGATGAAGTTCCCGCGAACCAACATCACGCGGGCGAAATTTCCAGCGGTCGACTTCCATCTCCACGGAAGATCTCTCCAGACGGCCGCCGAGTACCAGCAGATGATCGCCCGGATGGACCAGACCGGCATCGCGGTGATCTGTAATATGGACGGCGGATACGGCAAGGCCTTCGATCAGAACATCAAGGTTGGCGATGCCTACAAGGACCGCGTTCTACAGTTCGCCCGGCTGAACTACGAGGGGATCAACGATCCGGGCTGGTCCGAAAAAGCCACGGCGGAATTGGAGCGCTGCTTCCGCTCCGGCGCTCAGGGCCTGAAGATCGCCAAGGAACTCGGCCTGACCTACCGGAATCGCGACGGCAGCTACATCCAGGCGGACGACCCGAGATTCGATCCGGTTTGGGAGATGTGCGCCAAATACAACAAGCCTGTGATGATTCACCTCAGCGATTCGCTCGGCCGGTTTCTTCCCATAGGTCCCGAGAACGAGCGCTACGAAGCTGGGCTCTGGCATAGCAACACCGAAGGCAACTACTACATGACCGGCCATCCGTCGCACGAGGCGATCGAGAAGGCGCGCGAGAACATGCACACGAAGCACCCGAGGACGCGCTTCGTCAACGCGCACATGGCGATGCTGTACTACGACATGGACAAGGTTGCCGCGCTGCTGGACAAGTTCCCAAACGCGGATGTCGAGCTTTCCGCTACAGTTCAGGATCTGGGCCGCGCGCCTCGCATGATACGCGAGTTCTTCCTGAAGTACCAGGACCGCATTTTGTTTGGATCCGACGGCAATCCCAGCCGCGGTATCGACGAGTTTTGGGTGCCGCACTGGAGATTCCTGGAGACGTTCGACGAGCATTTCGACCACCCCGCGCAGTTGCGGTCAGCGACGGGCGCGCCGTTGCACGGGCGGTGGAGAATCTACGGTATCGGTCTGCCGGACGACGTGTTGCGCAAGGTCTATTACGCCAACGCGCTGAAGTACCTTCCGGCGGCGCGCGCCACGGTGGAACGCCAGCTTGCTGCGCAGCGCTAGAACACGCTGGTGGATCGCAGCGCTGCTCTTCGCCTCCACCACGATCAACTACATCGATCGCCAGACGCTGAGCGTGCTCGCGCCCTATCTGAAGCACGATTTCAAGTGGTCGAATTCAGACTTCGCCCTGATCGTGATCGCGTTCCGCGCCGCTTACTCGATCTTTCAGGTGGTCTCCGGTCGGCTCCTGGATCGATTGGGCACCAAGCGCGGACTCTCGCTGGCCGTGCTCTGGTATTCCGCGGTCGCGATGGCAACGTCGACCGCCGCGGGTCTCAAGAGCTTTGCCGTCTTCCGATTTCTGCTCGGCGCGGGAGAGGCGGCGAACTGGCCGGGCGCGATTAAAGCGGTCTCCGAGTGGTTTCCCGAGTCGGAGCGCGGATTGGCGGTTGCCATCTTCGACAGCGGATCCGCGGTCGGTGGCGCCATCGCGCCTGCGATGGTGGTCTGGCTGTACCAACGGTTTGGAAGCTGGAGGCCGGCGTTCGTCATCACTGGCATGCTGGGAATCGGGTGGCTGGTGGTGTGGCGGCTTGTGTATCGCCCGCCCGATGTGTCGCCGGCCGCCGGCCCGGACCAATCAGCGTCCGAGTCTGACTCTTGGCTCGTCCTGCTGCGCCGCAGGGAGACGTGGGGCATCGTTCTCGGGAAGGCTCTCACCGATCCGGTGTGGTTCTTCATCACGGACTGGTTTGCAATTTACCTCGTCTCCAAAGGCTTCCAACTGGAGAATACGTTGCTCGGTTTCTGGGTACCATTTCTGGCGGCGGACCTCGGGAATTTCGCGGGCGGTGGGCTGTCGAGCTATCTCATTCGCCGCGGCTGGCCCGTCCTGCGCGCGCGGAAGGTGGTCGTGCTGCTGGGTGGAATCGGCATGACGCTGCTGGTGCCGGCCATCGCCGTCTCGAGTTTCCCCGTTCTGATCGCGCTGTTTGCGATCTCGACCTTCTCCTACGCCGCCTGGTCCACGATGGGTCTGACGTTTCCGGCGGACTTGTATCCGAGCCAGACGGTGGCCACGGTGAGCGGGATGAGCGGCGCGGCAGCCGGCATCGGGACCATCATCTCCACGCTGTTGATCGGGAAGGTCACCGACCGGTACTCCTTCCAGCCTGTGCTGATCGGCGCCAGCATCCTGCCGGTAATCGCAACGGTTCTAGTCTTCGTACTGATCCGGCCGGAGCGGCGCATCACGCCTTCGTGATTCCGGCCTGGATGATTCCGGCCGCGAAGCCGACCATGTCTTCGCGCTCGCGCGCGCGGTCTCGCAACGCCGCGAAATCGCCGGCCGCCTGGCACAGCTGGAGGGTCGCATCGGGAAGACACTCCATGGAAACGGGAATTGCCTCCGAGTACCGCTTCAAACGCGACAGCAGGTGGATCAGGACTTCAGCGGCAATCGCGTCCTCGGGCCCGCTGATCTTCGCGCGGAAATGAGCGATGCCCGCCTCCACTTCTTCACCGAGCAGCGCTTTGAGATACACCGCGGAGTCGCGGTACGTGTCTTGAAACGGCGGATCGCCGCGGAAGTGGTACATCGGATCGAGGCGCCGGCCATATTCGGCCATCTCGAGCGCCATGCGCAGCGAGGCCTCGTCCTCCAACTCGGGCGCGTACCGCAGGATCGAGGTCAGATGAGTGGCGTCCGTGTAAGTGCTCATGCCTTCAAACAACCAATCGCGGCCCACCATCAGCTCGGCCAGGCTCTCGGTAGCCGGCTCGGCGCCTTCCACAGAAGCGATGGCACGCTGGATGGCGGAGGCGATCTCGCGGTACAGCGTCCGCACTAACAGCCGGAGGCACTCCTGACGGCTGCGCGGATCGCGATTGGCGCCGAACCAGGTGATGGCGCTGCAGACTCCCCGGTGTTCCAGGATCAGCTCAAAGCCCTTACGCGGGTGGACACCCTCCTGGAAGGCGATCTCAATCACGCGATCGAGATCTTCGCCGCCCGCCACGTTTTGGATCGCTGCGGCGACGGGCGCATGCTCGCCAATGGCCTTGAAATACGGCCATGCGCTGGCGATGTCGCCCTGCGACAGGCACATCTCTCCCGCCGCGCGCGCCGCGTCCCTGAACGCAGCCTCGTAGATGGGCCGCTGCTCGGGGGTTAGCTCGGGGACGGCCTCGGTCTCGATGAGCGGCAATCCGAGGCAGTGGCGCACGCGCAGGATGCCGGTATCGAACAGAACGCGGTAGTTCCCTTCCTCGCGGGCTCTCCGCATCAGCAGCTCGAACACCGCTTCAGCCCCGCCGGAGCGAAGCATTTCCTCGATTTGTGAAAACTCGTCAGTCACCCTAGAGAAGGCCCCCTGGCCTGTGCGCGTCGCGCCCGCAAAAGGCGGTGACAGCCGCCCGATGGGCTTTACGTATTTTCAACAGCTTACGTAGAGCTTTCGACCCTGCCAGTGCGCTAGTGCGCCTTTCGGCGCCGGGTAGGCGGCAAGCCTACCCTACCAAGAATCTACCGCGAGCCTGGCACAATCTTGCCGAATTTCGGCATCAGCACCTTGTTTGTGTACTCGTCATGCTCCTTCAAATCGTCCATGGCTTCCTGAAGGCGCATCTGCTTCACCACGGCGATGATCTGGGCCTGCCCCTGCTTGCCCCACTCCTCTCGCTCGGCGGCGGTTGCGGGCAAAACCGGTTCTCTTCCACCGCCGTGCGCCATGACGTCGGGAACCCACGAGCCGAGCGACAGGCTGCCAGCGTATCCGAGCTTGTTCAGGCCGGCGAGGCCCGCATTCTCCGGAACAGGTTCGGCGGGTTTCGATTCGGCCTCGCCGTAGTCGCCTTTGAGCGGAAGGTCGATGATGCGTCCGGTGATGTAGTGAGCGCCATAGAGCGCCTTGCTGCGCGCGTCGGGAGGCAGCTTGAGCTTCGGCAGGTAGGTATCCATGTCGATGTACAGAATGGGCACGTGCTCCGTGTCGTAAAACTCACGCACGAGCGTCCCCGCAGTGAGCGGCGCCGGTCCCTGGCCGGACGAAATGTACACCTGCCGGCGGAAACCCGATCGCAGCAGCGACTGCGCCACGGCGCGAAGAAATTCCAGTCCCTGGGTCGGCGAAATGTTGACCGTGGCCGGCGCGATCATCGTGGTGCCGGGATACGACCAGATCAGGCCCGGCATGTAGAGCGCGTCCAGCTCCTCGGCCATGGTGATCGCATAGGCGAGGGGCGCCACGTAATCGCGATCGCTGGGCATGATCCCGTTGGTTTCCACCGCTCCTAGCGGAATGAAAATAATATCGCTCCGCTTCAGGTACTCGGCCACCTGCACCTGGCTGAGCCTGGTCATGTCGCGCGTATGCAGCTTGCGGACCTGACCCCACAGGGGCGCCGCTTGCAGCGCGCAGATCAGCGCGAACGTAGAGATTTTGAGCATATTTCGTCCCCCTTAGAGCTTCAGAAATTCCGAAGGTGCGAGCGCGCGGTGCGTGAAGCGTGCCATGCGCACCGCCCCCTTGAAGTAGTACAGCTTGTTGATGCGCACGCCCACCGCGGTGCGGCCCGGACCCTGTGGCGCCAGTTGGATCTGTGCGGCGCCATCCAGGACGCCATCGACGTAGCTGCGGAACTCGGCCCCATCGTAAACCGCGGCCACGTGATGCCAACTGCCGAGCTCGTGCAGGTGCTGGCGATTCAGTAGCGCCTTCTGAGCCTCTCCCGAACGGTTGAAGGCGTCCAGACACCAACGCCCGTCGAGCACGCGGATCTCGAACAGCATGCGGTTGTCGGTATCGGCGCCGCTCGCGGGGTTTTCTTCCAGGTGAAACCAGCGCTGCTCGACATTGCCCCCGTCGGGACGGAAGATCGCCTCCCAGGTGAATGTCGCCGCGCCGGCGAGCGGGTGGACGTTGAGAAAGAGAGCATCGTCCACGCCGTCAAACTCGATCGCCTTTCCGTGAGGCGTATCGATCACCCGCGGATGCCCGCCGACGGTGGCCGGATGGCCGCCGATTGCGTCCAGGCGATCGAACATCCAGACCTCCTGGCTTGGACCGTCCGCCAGCACAGCCGATCGCGGGCAGAGCAATACCAGCGCGACTACCAGTCTCATGCGGTATGGCGTCAAGACCATCATTTCCCAAGGGGCCAAGGCAAGTTTCAAGCAGTTTGTTACTGTGTGTTACCTGTTACTTCCAAAACGTTGCTGGAATCGGCCGGAGGGCTACCGGCGTGGCCTTCAGGATCGTGTCGCGGTAAATCTCCGCCTGAATCACCATTTCCCAGGCATCCGGCGATCCGCTCTTCTTCCACTGGTCGTCGAGAAGCTTCAATCCTTCGAGGGAAGTGAGTACCGAGGTGAGACTGGTGAGATTCCGGCCGAGCAGCAGGAGCATCCGCGTCCCTTCAGGGCGGGCCGGCAAAAGCGTGATGATGGCGGGAGCCAGCCGGCGGTCGGCCGAATAGGGCACCTCTTGGAATTCCGCAGCCTCGCCCGGCAACGGTTGCCGGTTGCGAATGATATCGGGACTCACCTGGGCGATGAAAAAATTCGTTTTCTCCAGCATCTGGTTCAGATAGCTGGCGGTTCGCGGCATACCCAAAAAGATGGTGTTCTGCGCGGCGAACGATTCGGCCGGGAAACGACGGGATTCCGTCAGCCGTACCTGCTGGCCTCCCTTCTCCAGGTACTGCAGAAGCCGGATACCGGCTGTCATCTCCATTGCCCCAACGTAGGATTGGGCCAGCTCTGGCGGACCCCATTTGTCCGCCATTTCCTTGACGGTGGTGGATGTCGGCCAATTGGTGAATTCGGAGATCCGCAGATCGCGGATGTAAACCTGGTGAGAAGGCCAGAAGAAGTAGAGCGGACTCGGAACCACAATCATCGTCGGCTTGCCCGCCATTAGGAAGGATTGCCACAGCCTCGGCAGCGACGCAGGCGGCGCGGGCAGAGACGCCTTGAGGCTGCGGTTCTCGACGACGAGCGCGGCGCACGCGACTGCCAGAGTGGCTATCAGGGCGGCGGCCGACCAGAGGTACCGCTTGGGAAGAACCCTCAGGGTCGACGCCACCGACTTCCGCACCTGCCGGTGGGTCCACTCCAGCTCGTGCCTGCCGAGCGGCACCGAAACCCGCAGCGGAAATTCACTGCCCGCTGATTCGTAGAACTCCTTAAGCTTCGCCCGCAGCCGCGCCACCTGAACACGGACCGTGGAATCCACTTTGGGCTCGAAATCGGGACCCCGTCCCAATGCCTCCGTTGCGATGGCGTACTCGCTGATGAGCTCGCCCTGATGCTCCCACAGGTAGAGCAGCAGAGCGCGCATGGAGCGCGCGGTTCGAAACGTCTCGCTATCCGCTACCTGGCGGATCAGGCCGTCATGCTTGTGTGCAGAGGCTGGCACCTGGGGTTTGGTAGACATCGCACCCGCTCGCTCTTCAAAGAGCTTGTAAGCCATTCTGCAACAGTTCGAACGGCATCGCAAGGCGCATCTGCCTCTCGGGTCGGCCGCGCTCAAACTGTTCGGCCTCACCGGCAGTAACAGGCCGTAACAAGCGGGTTGATACTTGTGCAGGAGAACGGAGGTGGCGCATTGTAAACTGCAAGTCTCGGTGTGCCCCGGTGGGGCGGACGCGGAAATCTGCCCCCACGGTAGAGGGGTGGTGCGCAAACGAATCCTGCGCTGGACTCGCAATTTCAACCATCAGGCTGCTGCCCGGTCAGGCACTCAACGGATGGGTTGTGGGCAATGTCAGCCAACGACGCGGCAAGGTCCCGCGGATTGCGGCGGATCTTCGCGCAGCAGTCAGAACAATTTCCGTGTAAACTCGCACTCGGAGGTCACAAATGAAGACACTCACGTTTGCCGCGATCCTGGCGGTCACGACGCTTCTGGCACATTTCGCATCGCTGGCGATGGCGGAGCAAGCCAGGCGGCCGCGCATCGTTGGCATGGCGTATGCGAGCGTTCGCGTGCACGACCTCACCGCGTCGCGCCATTTCTATGGCGATCTGCTGGGCTTCGAGGAAGCCTTCCAGCACGATGATTTTCATTATTTCAAGGTGAACGATCGCCAGTTTATTGTTCTCGTGCCAGAATCCAAGCCGGAAGATCAGCGGTTTCTCGGTCACGCTTGGGAGACGGATGACGCGGAGGGGCTGCGCCGGTATCTGAAAGCGCAGGGTGTCAAGACGCCCGACCAGCCGGCGAGCAAGGGGGCAAACTACGATCTGGCGTTCCGCATGGCGGATCCGGACGACAATGCGTTCGTGGTCATGCAATACACTCCGGAGAGCCTGGCGATTCAGAGCTTGGGAAAGCACTTGGCGGAAACGCGGATTTCGCGGCGGCTGCTGCACGTCGGTATACCGGTAAGCAAGCCGGATACGGTGAATTTCTATCTGGACACTCTCGGCTTCCGCGAATTCTGGCGCGCCAATGCGCCCAGCGGCGACACCTCGCTGGCAACGCTGGCGAATCTCAAAGTGCCGGCGGGCGACGACTACATCGAGTGGCACCTCTCGCGGAAGCCACTGGCCGCGTGGGGCCAGCGCAAAGGGCCTTATCATCTCGCCCTGGAAGTTCCGGATATGGCCAAGGCGATTGCCGTCATCAAAGCCAGACCTGCGTTCAAGGACTATCAGCGTGAAGTCGAGAGCCATGTCGGGCAGAATCACAAGATGCAAGGTAATTTCTACGATCCGGATGGGACGCGGGTGGAGTTAATGGAAGACCATACCGCAGACGGATTTCCGTCGCCGATGTCTTCCGCGCCGTTCTTCGAAGGAATAAAATAGAACCACTTGAGGAGGGCGACCATGAAGAGGGGATTCGCATGTTGCGCGCTCGTAGCGGGTCTGTCGGTCAGTGGAATGGCCGCTGATTTCAGCGGCTATGTGATCGACGGGATGTGTTCCACCAAGCCAGCCATGAAGGGCAATGAAGCCTGCGCGCGGAAATGTCTCAAGGGCGGCTCGCCGGCCGTGCTGTTGACCGCCGAGTCCAAAGTTTACAAGCTTGACGACCAGGCCAAGGCCGCCGAGCATGCGGGCCACAAGGTGATCGTCACGGGCAACTTAGACGGCGACACCATCAAGATCGAAACCATCAAGGTCGATTCGGGCTGCATCCCAGGACCAACGGGATGCAAGTAGAACCGCCTCAGCGAGGCGGTTTTCTGCGAGAATGTCCCTTGTTTTTGAGTCCCTCACAGTATCGCCACGCTGAAACGGTTGTACGCGAGGCAACTTGCAAAGGAGGTGCTCTCCATGTCGATTCTTCGGTCGAAACTCAAAGGCAACGTGACGGCACTCACGATAGTGGCCGTCGTGTTCTTAACAGCGCATGTCGCGAGTGCGCAGGTGCTCTATGGCTCTCTGGTCGGCAATGTTGCCGATATCAACAGCGCGGTGGTGCCGCACGCGGCGGTTACCGCGACCAATCAGGATACCGGCGTCGCGAAGAGCGCGCTCAGCAATGCTCTTGGCGAATATCAATTCATCGACCTTCAGCCCGGTATCTACAGCGTGAAGGTCGCGGTGCCGGGCTTCAAGACGTACGAACGGCGCGATATCCCGATCACGGCCAACAATGTCGCGCGCGCGGACGTGAGGCTGGAAATCGGAAGCATCGAACAGTCGGTCACCGTGACGGGCGAAGCGCCCGCGCTGCAGACCGACCGGGCTGAAACGCGGTCTGAGGTCACCGCGGTCGAGCTCGAGAACCTTCCGGTGCCGATCGGACGAAACTACCAACAGCTTTACCGTACACTTCCCGGCGTATCGCCGCCATTCAACTCGCATTCGATCCCGACGAACCCGTCACGCTCCCTCGAATTCCACGTCAATGGCACCAGCGACGATCAGAACAACACGCGTATCGATGGCGTTAGCTCCACGACCGTGCAGTTGCCACACGTGGTCGCGTATATTCCAGCCCTGGAGTCGATCCAGGAAGTCAATGTCGTCACTAGCAGCTATGACGCGGAGCAGGGATTGGCTGGCGGCGCGGCGATCAACGTGCAAATCAAGAGCGGCACCAACCAGGTTCACGGCTCGGCCTTCGAGTACCACAGCAACCAGCATCTGAAGGCATGGCCGGAATCGGTCCCCTCCGGGCTGTCCCAGCGGCCAAAGCTGGTTTATAACCAGTTCGGCGGCACGGTTGGCGGGCCGATCCGCAAAGACAAGTTGTTTTACTTCGTGAGCTACGAAGGCAGCTACGATCATCGCAACGTGCAGCGGAAGGTCACCGTGCCGACGGCCGCCATGAAGAACGGCGATTTCTCCCAGTTCCTGTCGAGCGGGATCGTTATCTACAATCCGTACGCCGACGCCGCGGGAACCACCCTGGCCGATCCGTCGCAGCGCGTGCCGATGACCGCGCCGGGCGATCCGCGCTGCGACACATCCGCCAACCCAAGCTGCATGAATATTGTTCCGCGAAGCCTGATGAACACGCCCAGCGGCCTGATTGCGCAGAAGATCAACAAGCTCTGGCCGGATCCGAACCTGTCCGGTCTCAGCAACAACTACTTCGCCTCCGGCGGCTTCACCTTTGACCGCCACACCATCGACAGCAAGGTCACCTGGAACGTGAATGCCAAGCTCAATGTCTTTGGGCGGTTCAGTTTTCTGCACTACACGGACTTCACGCCCACCGTGTTCGGCGACGCCTTGCTCGGGACGCCGATCGGCGGCAGCAGCAATCCTGGCCACGGACATGGCGAAACGTACAGCACGACATTTGGCGGGGCTTACACATTCACCAATAGCCTGGTGATGGATGCCTATTTCGGCTTCACCCGGCAGGGGACCATCTCGGAGCAAGTGGGACTTGGCAAGAATATCGGCCTCGACGTGCTGGGCATTCCGGGAACCAACGGAACCCGCCAATTCGAGAGCGGCTGGCCGGAGTTTCAGTTTAACCGGGGTAGCAGCGACTTTGCGGTCGGCGGAATCACCACCAACTACATGCCGTACTATCGCCACGATCCGCAGTACCAATACGTGGTGAACTTTAACTGGAACCACGGGCGGCACAACGTGCGCTTCGGTTCCGACATCTACCGCCAGGGACTGAATCAGACGCAAGCCGAGTGGATCGGTGGCGGGACCTACTACGGAGCGCAAGGCGGCTTGGATTTCGGACGCAATATCACTTCGCTCTGCAAGGATCCTCCCCTCTGTGGCAGCAGCACCTCCACGAACCGAGCCAACAGTTACGCCGCTTTCCTGCTCGGCCTGGCCGACGTGGCCAGCAAGTCGTTGATGTTTCCAGGTGAATACACGATACGCTCCATGCTGTACAGCGCGTATATCCGCGACCGGTGGAATGTGACGCCCAGGCTGAGTTTGAGTTATGGCGTCCGATGGGAGTACTTTCCCTATCCCAGCCGTGCGGATCGCGGACTGGAGCGCTACGATCCGACCATTAACAAGGTGCTGATCTGCGGCGTCGGGTCGGTGCCGGGCAATTGCGGCGCGGAGATCAGCAAGAAGCGCTTCTCTCCGCGGCTGGGAGTGGCGTGGCGGGCAACGGATACGTTCGTGGTGCGCGCCGGTTACGGCATCACCAACGATCCTTACGAAGCCATGGAATTGCAGCGGAACAACTATCCCATCATGGAACCGTTCAGCACATCGACGCCTAACCGCTTTACCGTGGCATCCACGCTAGCTCAGGGCATTCCATCGCTGCCTTCTGCGCCGAGCTTGGGGAACGGGGTCATCGATCTGCCGCTGAGCGTTGGATTCGAGGGACAGCCGAAGAATCTGCACCGCGGCTATATCCAGTCCTGGAATGCTACAGTCCAAAAGGAGCTCGGCTTGGGCTTCACGGCACAGGCGGCCTACATCGCGACGCGCTCGACCCGGCAGCTTGCGTTCGTGGACATCAATGCGAGCCAGGTTCCGTTCACGAACAGGGCCACCGAGCCGCTCTTCCAGCAGTGGGGCCGGACCGCCTCAACCACCTTCCTGGAACCTTTGGGCACTGGTCATTACGATTCGCTCCAGGCTTCGGTTCAACGGCGTTTCAGCAAGGGTCTGATGTTCAACGTGAACTACACGTTCGGCAAGGCCATCAATTTGGTAGATGCCAGCTCCGGCACACCGAACATCCAGTCGTTGACATACCTGAGCCTGAATCGCGCGCTCACCGGCTACGATCGTACGCACAATCTTGCGATCACCACTATCTGGGATCTGCCGTTTGGCCGAGGCCAGCGGTGGGCGTCAGGGAATGGCGTGCTCACCGGCGTAGTCTCGGGGTGGCAGATGAACAACGTGATCAGCCGCTACAGCGGCTCGCCGTTCAACGTATCCGGAGACTGCGGCGCCGCGTGGCCGGGGAATTCGCCAACGGAAGTCGACATCGTCGGCAGTCCGAAGAAAATTGGCAACAAATCGGGTTACTGGTACGATCCGGCTGCCTTCGCGGAAGTATTCGATCCAAACAACCCAGGCAGCTGCCGCCAATCGCTCGGCACGTCCGGCTTCAACAACTTGCGCGGTCCCGGGATCTTCAACTGGGACTTCGGACTATTCAGAGACTTCCGGCTCAAAGAGCGGGTGCATCTCCAGTTCCGCGCCGAGGTCTTCAACTTCACGAACACGCCGCATTTCTCGAACCCGGACAGCAACCTTGGCGATGCCAACGCGATCGATCAGAGAACGGGGCGCGTCATCGACCCGGGTCCGTTCATGACCCTGAATAATGGCGTCAGCGACCT
>Ga0126379_10001361_pt1 | contig 14779 bp, 12 predicted proteins | sample PanSoiMetPlot_24_FD_92640 | JGI IMG/M metagenome (GOLD analysis project Ga0126379, IMG submission 92640) | Tropical forest soil microbial communities from Panama - MetaG Plot_24 | ecosystem: Environmental > Terrestrial > Soil > Tropical forest > Bulk soil | place: Panama | collected 2016-02-17 | reverse complement strand
GCCGGCCAATCCAGACGTAATTGCCACGCTCAAAGCTGCCGTAGACAAGATCAACGCTCTTCCCGAGCAGCCGGAATTTCTTTTGCATACCGGCGACATCAGCCATCTGTCGAAGCCTTCAGAATTCGACAATGTTGACCAGATTCTCAAAGCAACGAACAAAGAGATCTTCTTCGTACCGGGAGAGCATGACGTCCTTAATGATGACGGGGCCATGTTCCGCGAGCGCTATGGCAAGAATTCCAAGGGACAGGGCTGGTACAGCTTTGACAAAAACGGGGTTCACTTCATTGGATTGGTGAACGTAATGAATCTCAAGGCGGGCGGCCTGGGCACCCTCGGGAACGAGCAACTCGAATGGCTCGAAGACGATGTTAAACACTTGAAACCCAGCACGCCGATCGTCGTTTTTGCTCACATCCCGCTCTGGTCGATTTATCCGCAATGGGGATGGGGCACAGATGACAGCGCACAAGCACTGTCGTATCTAAAAAAGTTTGGTTCAGTCACGGTCCTTAATGGACACATTCATCAGACCATGCAAAAGGTTGAGGGTAATGTGACGTTCCACACTGCGTTTTCCACCGCCTTCCCCCAGCCCGCTCCCGGTGCTCCAGAAGGTCCCGGACCGATGAAGGTCCCAGCTGAGCAACTACGCAGCGTTCTTGGTATTACCGATGTCAATTACGTGCAAGGACGTCACGCACTCGGCCTGGTCGACTCGAATCTCGCGTGAGTAAAAGCAATTGTAACTTTCACCAACATCAAGGATACGGAGATCATGTTATGAAACGAGGACTGTTCGTTAACACATTGGCAGTTGTACTTCCATTAGCGCTTTTCGCAGTGTCACTGCTGCATCCGACGCGCGCAAAAAGTGAGGGCAAATCATTCGGAACAGAAGTGCGGATCGATAACTTCAACTTCGGACCTGAAACGCTAACCGTTCCTACCAACAGCACCGTAACCTGGGTAAACAAAGATGATGTACCACACGTTATTGCTAGCAATGACGGTCTGTTCAAGTCTAAGGCACTCGACACGGACGACAAATATTCTTTCACCTTCATCAAGGCTGGAACCTACCCGTATTACTGCAGTGTTCACCCTAAGATGGTGGGGAAGATTGTGGTGCAGTGAGCGACGTCTCTCTGCGGCCGTAAAAGAGAATGGATTATTAGGATCATGGTGAACCCTTTCGATTTTCGAACCGTTCTTCTGGCGAAGCACGCGCAGCATGTCGTAGTGATTCATTTTCCGATCGCGCTGTTCATAACCGGAGTCGGATTGGATCTGCTATCGGGAGGTAAACGGGGTTCGCAATTGGCTAATGCTGCATATCTTAATATCTCGATTGCCGCGGCGACGGTAATCCCCGCAGCACTGACGGGTGTCCTGGCTTGGCAGTTCGCTCTTGCTGGCAAGAGGCTCAAGGGTCTCTTGTTATTTCATGTGATTGCAGCCTCGGTTGCCGCACTCCTGGTTATTGCTTCGTGGTGTGTACACTGGTGGTCACGCAAATCGGTACCGCCGGTGCTATCTCCCTACCGCATTCCTGTCGAATTGTTTGGCGCAGCAGTCATTGCTCTCACTGCGCACCTCGGGGGTTTTCTTAGCGGTGTGAACTCCTGACGACTCGCATTTGAAACGACAATTGTTTTATTTGTCACCACAGGGATATATGCGCCGGCTCCTCGGGTAGCCGACCAATTCGCAAATCGGAATCGGTAAAGGTTGGAGTATTGAGCATGAAGCAGGAAAACGTTGATTCCGAGTCTTTCCCGCGGAGCAAGTTTCCTTTGAATGGGCGCCGGACTTATAGAAAGAGATGCTTGTGGAAGGGAGCCCATGCTACTCGAGGGTTTTCGTGGCTGATGGGATGGGATCTGTAGTGGCGCAAACTGGCCTTTCAATACCGATCCTCACGCACCTGGATGGTAATGCCGACTACCGCATTTTTTGGACATGCGCCTGTTTGTTGCTCCCATGGTTGCGCTTTACGGGATCAGTATCGACCTAGCTTGGCTCGTAAATCGTTCACAAGACCGGGGCGGCCGTCGTCCAGCTACAAGAATCACATTGACACAAGCAGCATCAACTTCAATGACTTTAGTTAACGTCATGAATAAAACGGTGGGCATCCTGGTTACGCTCGGGAACGGGCAGGTCGAGTGGCTCGAGAGGATGTTAAACGCTTGAGTCCAGCACTCCGATCGTGGTTTTGCTGATATTCCTATCGAATTGTTTGGTCTTGCAGTCATGACGCTTACACCGCATCTCGGGGTTGTCTTGGCAGTGTTAACTCCAGACTGCTCGTCTTTGAAGCAGCCTGCTTTATTTGTCAAATGTTTGTCACGCCGGGAATATCTAGGTCACGGACGAAGTTCATACCGTAGCCGACCAAGTCGGCAAATCACAATCGGTAAAGATTGGAGCATTGAGCATGCAAGAAGAGAATCTCTCCACGTTCGTTGAATCCACAACGGGATCGGATGAACCCAATTCGTGTCCGCTTGCCGGCCACGATGTGCAGCGTCATTGGCAGGGGATAGTCAAAAGGCGCGCATTTTTAAAGGGCATTACCCTCGCGAGCGCAACCCTAACAACGGGCGCGCTTATGGGAAAAGAACTCAGTGCACAGACGACGCGCACTTCACGCCCGCTGTCTAAAAACGACGCGGCGCTCCTGCGATTCGCTGCAGCAGTAGAGCTGATCGAGGCTGACCTGTGGCAACAATACAACGAACTTGGCGGAGTTCAGGGCGGTAATCCCGCTTACATAGCTGCACTGAGTAATCTCGATGGCGACATGCCACAGTACATCGCTGACAACACGGATGATGAACTGAGCCACGCTACGTTTTTGAACGCATATCTGATCTCGAGAGGCGCAGAACCCGTTGATCTCGATGCATTCCGAACGTTACCGAGTAGCCAGGCGACGGGTGCCAAGAACATCGGGAGGCTGACCAATCTCCTGAAGCTCAACGTTGATCTCAGTTGGTACACGCGTTATCGCAGCAGGAAGAATCCAGACTTGGGAGCGCATTTTAGAGGACCGTTCACCATCGCGAATGAGCCCGCGATTCCAATCAATGACAGTGACACGCCTCCTGACACTACCATTCCAAGCGCTTCACCCCAAACACCTGGCTCGAGTTTTACGGGCGCAGCGGCTCGCATGCAGGCAATTGCAAACACCGCCGGTTTTCACTTCGCATTTATCGAGCAAGGCGGGGCGAGTCTGTATCCCACGCTAGCTTTCAAAGCGAGGGATCCTGAGGTCATCAGGATACTGGTGAGCATCGGTGGAGTGGAGATCGATCATTTCGGGCTCTGGCACGACAAAGGCGGCAATGCCATCGCCCAACCCCTAGCCCTGATCACCGACCCGGTAACTGGCCTGACTTTCCCTGATCTGAACGCGATTGACTCCGAACTTGATCAGACAAACCTAATCTTGCCCGAGCCTTGCGATTTCATCAGCAAGAAACTTCCCCCATGCTCGGTTATCAGACCGACGACAACGCGAAACGGCGGAGCGGTAGCAACCATTGAGGCGTTTAGGGCCGATCTGTTGTTCCTCGGACAATCACCAGGTTTCTTCAACTTGGTGAATCAGCTCGCCGTCGAGGCTGACTCTGTTCCGGGAGGATTTTGATCCATAGATCGTGCAGTCTTTCCCCATGCCGCAAGCAGGTGCTGCTTTTTCAACAGGATCGCAGCACCTGCATTTTTATCAGCGACGTGTCACCACCATTCAAAGTTGGTAATACTGAACTCGCTTGAGCGATTGGGCCGAGTGAAACGCTTCTCGCAGTCAGTCTGATCTTACAAAAATCGGGCGATCTTGCCCTCCTGTGTTCGTGCACACTAAGTCGGCGTTGTTGTTAGCTTAAGTTTTTCATACGAAGGCTGGAATATTTTGCTTCCACTTTCAGTTTAGGAATGTGTACGCCGGAGCATCATCAGGTTCTTCGGCCTTAGCAACTAGAAGATCTCTTTAGGAGGAATCAATATGTTGAAGAATTTGGCCATCCTAGCCTTGGTATGTGCCTTCTCGCTCAGCACGCGGGTATACGCCAGTGACAGGTTGCAAGCTTCGTCTCAGCAGGTAAACGCCGTTATTGAATGGAACAGAACGCTCTTGACAGTCGTTCGCACGCCTGGAGCTCAGCCGCCGACAGTTCACTCAACGCGCAACTTTGCGATTCTGCATGCCGCCATTTATGACGCGATTACCAATATTGAACCCCATTTCAACCCATATGTTGTACATCTTCCAGAACTCCATAGGAACGCTTCTACGGTTGCCGCTGCCGACGCCGCAGCTCATGACGTTCTCGTCTCCTTATATCCGACGTTTCGCGCATCCTTTGACGCGGAATTGCAGCAAGACCTCGCGCGTCTTCCTGCTGACGACAGTACAAGCGAGGGAGTAGCCGTGGGGCAGACCGTAGCTGCAGAGCTGCTTGCCATACGCATCAACGACAAGGCAAACGCAACTCCGCCGCCATATGTGCCAAAAACGCAGCCAGGCGATTACCAGTTGACGCCGCCTAACTTTGCGGCTGCTGATTTTACCCAGTGGCCTCAGGTTACCCCATTTGCCTTGACCAAAGCTGATCAATTCCGTCCAGATGCTCCTCCAGCACTCACCAGCGGCAATTACACGACAGTGTTCAATGAAGTCAAAGCCCTGGGGTTCATCACCAGCCCGATGCGTACCGCGGAACAAACTCAAATAGGAATGTTCTGGAACGGAAATATACAGGACTTCTGGAATGAAATCGCACAAAAGGCAGCTCTGAATCATCATCTGGGTTTTGAAAATAGTGCGCGCCTCTTTGCTCTGCTGAACATCAGCCTTGCCGACACTACCATCGCCTTCTTTGAGGCCAAATACACGTACAACTTTTGGCGTCCTGTCACCGCGATTCAGCTGGCAGGAAGCGATGGAAATCCGAATACCCACCCGGACCCTTCCTGGCTTCCTCTGCCCGCGAAAACCGCGCCAGATCCTTCATACCCCGGAGCCCACAGTGCGATCAGCAAGGCGGGTGCGACGGTACTGACCTTTTATTTTGGCAATGCATTCACATTTGACCTCACCTCGGAATCTTTGGCAGGAGTGACGCGCCACTTCACCAGTTTCTCCGCTGCAGCGGAAGAAGCTGGACTGAGCCGTATTTACGCGGGACAGCATTTTCGTATTGACCATATCGCTGGCAAGCTTCTTGGTAAGCGAGTGGCCGAATTCGTGGAGAGCAGCATTTTACTGCCCAGGAAGTAAAACAGCGGAGGTTCGCAGTAATTTTGGCATTTGTCGTTAATGATTGAACTTAAGGAGCATGTTTATGTTTGAAGGCTCGTTTCTACCTATGCATTTGCTAGTTATCTTTAGCATTCCCCTGCTGGTCATCGGTCCCAAGAAGTTGCCGGACTTGGGCAAGGGTCTCGGAGAAGGCATTCTCGGCTTCAAGTCAGCGATGGAAGCAGAAGAACAAAAGCCCGCAACAGCAATCTCGGTCAACGATCAGCCGACCGAGAACAAGGAGTAAGTTGTGGGATTTGGAACCGAGTTTTTGTTAATTTGTATGCTCGGTGTACTGTTGCTAGGCCCAAAACGGATGCGACTTTTGTCGGGCATTCAGTGCGGAAGAAAGCCGGAAAGCACCTACGAAAACAGGCGTATCTCAACTGGTGCGCTGCTATGCGCGCGATACCCAGATCCCTGCCACGAGCCACCGGTCACGCCGGTCGGCGCTTTGCGCTACTCTCCCGCGCTCACCTCAATTCGAAGTTTCTATCGTCTTTGTGACGGGCTGCAGACCCTAGCCTTGGTGGATCAGAATGGATTTCTGGCAGAAATTGTGGATGTTGAGGAGTGGGCCAGCTCTTTTTCGGAAACAAAGCTTTCGGTACCCACGCCGGGAAAGTATGAGACCCATGCACGGGCGACTCTATGTGGTGGACATGTCGCAATGATTCTTACCCCCAATGGAGAGATGAAGATATTTGCCGATGGCGTTCAGGTTTTTAACTTTTTGGACGGAAGATGGAGACTTACAGACGCTCAGCGCAAATATGATCTTTGGACAGCGGCCATCGGAAACGTAGAACTAGCAGAACGTTTGTTTGCTGCGGCCCTAAACCTTGCAGAAGATCGTCGAGGTGGGTTGTTGGTTGTACTAGAGGACCCAGCTATGGCCCCGGAACTCATTTCGAGAAGCGATCTGCTAACCTCGCTTCCTAATCACGGCGAATACGCCGTCGCAGGTGCAAAGGATCAGTTCCACTACTTGCGTCCCTGGCGCGGTTCTAGAAACCGTCGCCCGGATTGACGGCGGAATCGTCTTGGATACACAATCGAACCTACTCGCCTTTGGGGCCATCCTGCGTCACTCGGACTTAACTGATGTGTATCCGGAGATCATCGAAGGCAGTCGTACTACGGCAGCCATCTCTGCCTCTCGCTTTGGAAATGTGTTGAAAATCAGCGAGGATGGACTTATCTCATTTCTTTCAGAATGGCAGGTGCATTTGGGATATATAACATACTGCTGGCTGGTATGGTTTCGCTGCCAGCCTTGGCGGTCTTGGGAAACGGCCTAAGAGCAGCGAAGAATCGCCGAACACGACGACCTTAGCAACTCGAATGCCGGAAACACTGGTTGCTGTTTTTCCATTCCATAGCTGCATGTTCGGGGAAAGCACACGAATGAGTGTTCGTAGATTTCTCCTGTCTCTGGTCGTGGCAGTTCAATTTGCCGGCGCGCCGTTGTTTGGACAGCAAACACGCTTCAAGGTACTTGCGTTCTATTCCGAGAACACAGAGCCGGATCACGTTCAATTCGCCCAGGGTGCGGTGAAGTTCCTGAGTGGGCGGGCGGCAAGCGAACACTTTACCTTCGACGCAACCACGAAGTGGGAAGATTTGAATGATGAGCGTCTGAAGAGATATCAGCTCGTCATCTGGCTCAACCAGTCGCCCAAGAAGACAGAGCAGCGAAGTGCATTTGAACGCTATATACAGGGCGGCGGTGCGTGGCTGGGTTTTCATGCTGCTGGCTACAACGACAAAGATACGAATTGGCCATGGTTGGTCGATTTCCTGGGCGGCGCCGTGTTTTATATCAACAGCTGGCCGCCCCTGCCGGCACGGGTTGTCATCGATGATCAGGCGCACCCTGTCATGGAGGGAATTCCCGGTGATTTCGAATCACCCGCGAACGAGTGGTACGTCTGGAAACCCAGTCCCCGGCTAAACAAGGATGTGCGGGTGCTCGCCACCTTCGATCCCTCGAACTATCCGATCGGTTTCAAAGACGTTCTGACTAAGGGCGATCTGCCAGTCGTCTGGACCAACACAAAATACAAAATGCTGTACGTCAATATGGGACACGGCGACAAGATCTTCACTAGTTCCACACAGAATCAAATTATCGACAACGCCGTCAATTGGCTGGGGACAGGCGCTGCGCAAACCAGGACACCGGAAGCAAATGGAATCCGGATCAGTCCGCACGGAATCGGCCTCAATCCGCAGACCGGCAAATTCTACTCCGTGAATGCCACGCAGAATATTGTGACAGTGCTCGATCAAGACGGGCACCTCCTGACGCGTGTGCAAGTGGGACAGGAACCAGAATCGATTGCTGTCAACCCGGACACAGATCGCATTTATGTCGCGAATTCCGGCAGTGGCACGGTAACTGTGATCGACGGTGCAACTGACAAGGCAGTCACGAACATAGCGGTTGGAGACCTTCCTTATATGATCGCAGTCAATCGGGCGACAAACAAAGCGTATGTGTCCCGAACGTTCAGCAATGTCACAGCCATCATTGACGGAAAGACAAATACCGCACACCCACTGAAAGCCGGAGTGGGTGATGCAGTTGACGCGGTTTCCGTTGACAAGAACATTTACCTAATCAGTTATGAGACTCCGGAGGTGACGGTCCTGGATGGGACAAATGACCACGTCTCTAGGATAAAGACCTCGAATCATCTCTGGGCGATTGCAGCCAACGCGGTCACAAAAAAGATCTACGCCGTCAGCGTGGGAAGTGCGAATGTGACGGTCATCGACGGCAGATCTCACGCAACCAAACTTGTGAGTACCGGCGAGATTCCTTGTGCCGTTGCGGTGGACACGCGCTCCGGGACAGTTTTTGTCGCAAACTACGCGAGCAATAACGTTACGGTGATTGATGGAGTCAGTGACTCGGTCGTGGCCACCCTGAACGTCAGCCCGCATCCCCAAGCGATTGCGGTTGATTCGAGCAATCACAAGGTCTACGTCGCGAGCACACAGACAGGCACTATAACGGTCCTGGACGGAACAAAAAACTCAGTGCAAGCGACAGTAGAAACGGGCAAAGCCCTATTCACCATCGAGGTGAATAATAAAACTCACAAAGTGGTCGCTGTCAGCTTGGAGGGGGATGTCACCGTGATCGACGGAAGTCGAATGTCATGGCGACTGGAGAGTGTCAATCCTGTGCTCTCAGGCAGATGAGCAGTGAGAGATGAGATTCTTGCCAACGGTTTTGAATTGAGTCGTAATACGGAAAAACGACTCTCGCTAAGTGTCACGCGCATCTGGCCACCGCCGTGGTCGCAGAAGGTCCTCGGCTTTCCGCTGCCGCTCAAAATACTAAGGCTGTGTGACGTGTTTGCGAATCTGTGCCAGCCGAGTGCCGAGCACCTCTATGTCGCGGAAGCGTGATCTGCTCAATCGCTCTTCCGAAAAGCACATTTATTGTCCAAGTCATGACCACTCGCAACCTCCTAGCTAAGCTCGCCCAGGAAGCTTCAAAAGGTAGAGGGTTCGCCAGAACCACCAGGCAACAATCCCAGAAAACACATCATGGCCACGCCAGTGCGGTGGCCAATGCGGCCAAGAGTCCTAGAGTGGTAAACCGGAACGGCTCTACTGAACGGCCACGAAGTGCACGCTCGATCTTCTTCGTGGCAGCGACTGCCAATCGAGCTGTGCCCAAGGTGGGCCCGCACGTCTTTCAGTCGCCGCTGGCTGCGCGTGGCCTGACTTCTGCGCAGCACCTGGCAAGACAGCGGCGCACCGAGCCCTGGTTTTCCCTGCTCGCGCGCAATTCCTGGTTCAGCTCTTGTTGGATGGGTAGGAGCAGACGGTTGCGGAAGTTCCGAGATGAAATCGGCCATGCCTTTTTTGGATGGGAATATCAGTGCATTCGGAGAATTGTCCCTTCGATTGTTCCTCGCCAGCGCAGAAGGGCGGCTCTTTTAAGCAGCTCGATCGATACCATCCGTTCTCCGAGTTTCCTCAGTCTTCGAGTGATCTTCAAGTAGGTTACCTTCCCATGCACCGTCGCGAATCACGATGTGATCATCGCAGAAGGGGCACCAGCGCGTGCCGAAAACTTCTGCGTCCGGACAGCCGAGAACACAGCAATATAGTGGATGGCGGAATTGCGAGCGCTGTCCCCGGCGGGGCCGAGCAGCCAACTGAGGGCATCTTTCTGCAATACGGGTACGGGGCGGAACGGAATCTTCGTCTTGGGACGCAGTACCGTGCGAGTCGGGTTCTCCTGAATTACACCATGATCGACAGCATGTCTCCCTTCACCGTTTCGTCTTAGAACATGTCGGACATAGGAGTCGCACTCGAACCCGCTCCCGGACACGTTGAAAATGCCAAAGCATTGCAAACAGTGCGTAACAAATTCTGATGATGATATAGGACCTTTGATTTGTGGCCACGGCGCACCTTCGGTCCGATCACCACGGTGGCAACTCGTCCACCACAGCCGGAGCTCACTGTTGCACTGCACCGGTCATCGCCAGATTGGCCTTCATCCCAAACAATAAAGAGGATGCCATCGCCGGTAGATTGAAATTCAGGGAGAGCGATAATTTTGGGAACTTGTTTTGCAAGCCATGCATCTGCTTGCGAGAGCGTACCCAGGTCAGCATCATTTTGCATATTCGGCGTAATGTACGCGTAATTTGGCGTCGCATGGTTCGAAATGTCTTTCGCGAGCTGGTTGAAAGGGACGCTGTTCAGGTGTTGAGAGGGAGAGCACACATCTGTGAAATCTATTAAGGGGTTGTGCCTGCGAACGTAGTTCGCCCAGCTCAGGCCAGTAAATCCTGCGTGAGGGAGATCCTCCTCATAAGCACGCCAGGTGAATCCCTTGAGAAGCAAGTGGCGGACGACGTTGTCGACATTGAAACAAGAGGTCGTGTAATTATCCGAGGTAACACTCTTCCCTGCGACTAGCCACATCAGTGCCGGTAGCGAGCTGTGCTGATTGGAGTAGTACTGGCTCGCAAGTGCGAACTTGCTGGCAAGCGAGTTGTAGTAAGGCATATTCGGGTTGCCGACTATGCTTTCGTAGCTATGATTTTCCTCTGTGACAATCCAAATGTGCTTTGAGGTCGGAACACCCGTGGACCCGATGATCGTGATAGTTATTGGAGTCTTCGTCGCGCCGCCACAGTTATCCCACTCCTGCACAACTGTATGGTACGTGCCCGGGCTCAAAGTAAGGTACGTGTTCAGGCTTGCACCATTGACCTTGTAGGCCAAGACGTATGGCGCGGTATAGATTCCCATGGCCGCCACCCCTGCTGAGCAGCCTGTGGTCGCAGTTGCCACGTAATGAACGGGCGAGGCCACGATGCTGTTGTTAGCCGGTGTGAAAACAGATACTGCCGCTGAGAGGTTAGGCGCGAAGATGAAAACCAGCAGCAAGCGTTTCATTCCAGCCACAACTGTCATATCCACCTCACAACAGCCAGAGCAGAACGGCAATGGCAGGATTATGGAACCCGATGTTGCATTCGTCACAGTGGACTGCATTTGATGCAAAAGTGCAGCGGTCTGGTTTAGTTCAGTGAGGCCCGCGCGATTAGAAACTTCCTTCTCCGAACCCTTGACCCGAGCGACTGCTTGCACGAAAGTGGCCTCCGGTGTGACGCCGGAAGAGGCCTTCGGTGCACTAACTTGAATCGAGACTGTGCAATTTTGTCGCCAATCGATACGATAGGACGGGGCACCAAAAATCATGTAATTTCAATTTTCCAGGTGCCTGTGGCGGTCTGCCTCAGCGGCCTTGACTATCCGATTGGATAGATCATGAGCCGTTTGGGAAGAATGAATGGCAGCGCCGTGCTCATCCTTAGGAGCTACATTGAAAATTAAATCGTTGCCTCTGATGTTCACAGCAAGCTGTGCAGCTGCGTACGAATATCTCTGTAACCAAAGCAAATAAATGCGCAGACGACATTGCGCAAGCGCTCCTAGGTGTGGATAAGTACTAATTTGTTTCGGGGCAAGAACCAATACCGGGTTGGTTTCGGCATGGCAATCCGGTTAGCAACCGCGGATCCCAGCTCGTGTGGATGGAGTCTGAGATGAGCGGAAGGATTCCGGACACCCTCCCGGGCATCCAGACAATTGTCTTGCGCGTATCTATTTGAATCTTTTCGGTAGCGAATGGAGTAAGCTGGAGGTGCAATCGCGTTAGGTTAGCTACCCTTTTAAGGCATGGGTCGCAGGTTCGAATCCTGCCGCGCACCGTGATTCTAAGGGTCCGGCCCGGACACATGGGTGACAGAACGTACCTAAGACATGGGTAACACTTTTGGGCCGAACGGATTTTCGGCCGGTTCGAGTACTCGAGTCTGCCAGATCGACGTACTCCAAATCATAATCTATGAAGCTACCTCAATTGGCGGTTGCCAGATGAATGGGATAGGTCACGTGGGTCGGGTTTTCCCTTTGGCCTGGTGACCGGCGTCAACATCTCCGGGACGGCACTTGGCTTTAACGGCAACCGTGGATCAAGTGTGCGAAGATAAGCTAAGCCACCCAAGGGTTCAGGAATTCTTCAATACGAGCTGCTTCGTCGACCCCGCAGAAGTTTTGGCAATGCCAACCGAACACCGCTTTACGGGCCCCCGGGACTTTGTCAACTTTGATGCATCATTCTTTAAAACATTCAAAGTCAATGAATCTTCACAACTTGAATTCCGTACCGAAGTATTTAACGTCTTCAATCACCCTCAGTTTGCTTTTCGTGCCACATTCACTGATTCGGCGAACTTTGGGCAGATTGCGCAAACGGTTAACAATCCTCGCTTGATGCAGGTTGCATTGAAGTTCAAGTTCTGAGCATCCACTGATCATGCATTCGTTACGTTGCTACTCTGTGCGCAGCGCGCGAATCGGCTCCAACATCGCGGCTTTCCGGGCGGGCACCAGCGTGGCGACCAGGGTTGCCGCCGCTAATACCACGGAGGTGATCAGCAGAATATCGGGCGCGTAAGGTTTCACTCCGAACAACTGGGTGGTCATCGCATATCCCGCGAGTATCGTCGCCGGGAGGCCGATCACAAGTCCTGCCGCAATCTGCAGAAATGCGCCTCTGAGCACGAGCTTTAAGACGTTCAACCGGTGAGCACCTAAAGCCATCCGGATTCCGATTTCGCTCGTACGCCGTTCGACAGAGTATGCCGTGACCCCGTAGAGGCCCACCGACGCTAGCGCAAGAGCGAGAACTCCGAACAGCGAGGTCAATTTCGCAAGCATACCGTTCTGGGAAAAATTCTCATCCACCTGCTGGGCAAAACTCTTGAAGTCAATCAATGCCAGATCCGGACTCAGCCGAGACAGAGCCTGACGCACTTGCTGCTCCAGCCCAGGAACCGTTCCACGCGTGACAATGACCGCCGAGTTCAGGAAGTGTGAGCGGTCCTCAAATGCCTGAAACCGCGGGTCCTCGTTAGCCATATGCTGCCGCCACTGCGCTGCGGGCAGGAAGAAAGTCGGCCGGATCTTGGTCGTAGGCTCCCAATATTCCGTGTCCTCGGTCACTCCAACAATTTCGAAACTCGCAGCGTACTTTGGATCGAGGTCCCCAAAATGTTTGCCGACAGCCTCTCCATCTTTGAAGAAATGTTTGGCGAAGGTCTGATTGACGACGGCGACCCGATTTGCGGTGGCAGCGTCTTGCTCGGTGATTCTCCGCCCCTTCAAAATCCTCGTGCCGATGCTTTCAAAGTATCCGTCACTGACCCGCACCCACGATGCATTGTTCTGGTCCGAATCCGGCGGAGGCAGAGGCTGTCCTTCGACGTAAACGGTCTCTCCCCAGTTATTGCCCTCCATTGGGGTGTAAAGGGCAAAGCTGACCTGATTCACGCCGGGAATCGCTGTCAGGTCATCGCGGAGTTGTCGATAGAACGCCGGTAACTGGTCGACTTTGAATCCCGCCATCTCGGGATCGCAATGCAGAATGTAGCGGTTGGTTGTTTGGAATCCAAAGTTCTGATGCTGCATGTTGCGCAAGCTTTGCGTGAGCAAACCCGCCGCGCAGAGCAGAACCAGCGACAACGCTGCCTGGGCCACGACGAGCGACGTCTTCGTCCAGCCTCCAGAATGCTGGGTCGAACGATACGCACCGCGCAGGGCGTCGGCAGGATCCGTATGCGCCATCAACCACGCAGGCGCGACTCCAAAGAGAATACCGGTTAGCAGTGAGACTCCGAAAGTAAACGCCAGCACCGGCAGGGACGGCGTGGCGCTGATCGCCACATGCTGATCGTGAAATGCCAGGCTCAGAATGAGCCTCGTACACCAGAAGGCGAGCCCCACGCCAACGATTCCACCGACCAACGCCAAAAACGTACTCTCTGTCAGCACCTGCATGATCTGCCGGGACCGAGTTGCCCCCAATGCAGTTCGTACAGCGGTATGCTGCCGGCGGCTTGCCGCCCGCACCAGCATCAGGTTTGCGACATTCGCGCAGGCGATGAGCAGGACGAAAGCTGTCACCCACATCAACAGGTGCAATCCCGACTGATATTGATCACGCATCATCTGCACGCCCGCCCCGCCAGGTGACAAATGCAGCGTCTGTTTGGGCACAAGCGCCCGCTCTGGTGCTTCCAGCTTGCTTACGGAACTCAGCAGCCATTGCTTAAGCTCGACCTGCAATTGCGCCTCCATTTTCTTTGGATCGGCACCGGGAACAATGCGCCCAATTAGATCGAGCCAATCCTGTTGCGGAAATTGCAGAAGGTTGCTGGACCCATCAATCAGTGGTTCGGTGTTGAGCGGAAACCAGAACGCCGGAGTGCTTTCCATCCGGTCGCCGTAAAATCCCGGGGGCGCCACGCCGATGACGGTAAACGGATGCCCATTGAAAACGAAGCTCGATCCGACCACCGACTGATCTTTGCCGTACTTTTCCTGCCACGTTCGATAGCTCATCACGACTACCGGCTCTGCTCCCGAGCGATCGTCGGCTTGCGTAAACACTCGCCCGGCGTAGGCACCAATGCCAAACATGGTGAAGTAATTTCCTGACACATATTGCGTCACGAAGGACTGAGCGGGTTGATTACTTCCCGCCCGCCGAGTTCCGATCAGACCGCGCCCCGCCTGGAAAGCTGCGAGCTCGCTGAATCCATGTGTGTTGTCTCGAAAAGTTTTGTACTTGTCGTAAGAAAACAACGACCAGTCATCCTGTAGGCCGCCATTGACACAGCAGTTTTCGATATCTCCGACGCGATAGAGTTCGCTCGGCTTCGCGACCGGTAAAGATCGCAGCAGAACAGCGTGCACCAGCGTAAAAATCGCGGTCGTCGCGCCTATGCCCAAGGCCAGCGTCAACACGGCCGTGACTGTGAAACCCGGTGCATGAGCGAACTGCCTCATGGCGTAACGGACGTCGTCCAGGATTTGCATTTGACCTCCCGAGACTGATACGAAGTACAGTTTTCAAAT
>Ga0126379_10001359_pt1 | contig 14792 bp, 10 predicted proteins | sample PanSoiMetPlot_24_FD_92640 | JGI IMG/M metagenome (GOLD analysis project Ga0126379, IMG submission 92640) | Tropical forest soil microbial communities from Panama - MetaG Plot_24 | ecosystem: Environmental > Terrestrial > Soil > Tropical forest > Bulk soil | place: Panama | collected 2016-02-17 | reverse complement strand
CGCATAGCCTTGCCCGTGCATGATCGCTTTCACATCCGCAAAATCGCGATTAATAATTCCCGGCACTGTAATAATGTCCGAAATCCCTTGCACCGCCTGCCTCAAAATATCGTCCGCAATCCGGAACGCATCGAAAAAGCTCGTGCCCCGCTCCACCGTCTCCATCAGCCGCTCGTTGGGGATCACGATCACCGTATCCACCACGCCGATCAATTCCTGCAACGCCTGTTCCGCTTGCAGCATGCGCCGCTTGCCTTCAAACGCGAACGGTTTGGTCACCACCGCAACCGACAGCGCGCCGATCTCGCTCGCCAGCGACGCCACCACCGGCGCCGCTCCGCTTCCCGTGCCGCCGCCCAGCCCGGACGTGATGAAAATCATGTCCGCGCCTTCCAGCGCCTCAATAATCTTGTCCGTATCTTCCAGCGCCGCTTTGCGCCCAATCTCAGGATTAGCCCCGGCGCCTAATCCCTTGGTCAACTTCGCGCCTAGTTGCAGTTTCACCGGAGCTTGCGAGAGCTTCAGCGCTTGCAGGTCGGTGTTCGCCGTTACGAACTCCACACCTTCAACCTTCGCGCGTATCATGCGGTTCACGGCGTTGCAGCCGCCTCCGCCCACACCCATCACTTTAATCTTTGCCGGCTGTAGCTCCTCGCTAAAACTCATCCGGATACCTGCATCTTTCGCTGTCATGCCTTGCCCCCTGTCCGGCTGGTGAAACTCCTTTATAAATCCCGTGTTACGGCTGTGCCACAAGCAAATTACGGGCCTGTGGAAAAACAGTTCATTTCCCCTCTTAGGGGTACTAAACTCCTCTCAGCCTCGCCCCTTCTTCGCCCGCCTATTCAACCATTGAGCCCCTCCTTGCATTCAAGCCCCCGCAAACATCGACTTCAGCTTTGACACGAAGGTCCCAGACTTGGGTAGCGCCGCCTTCCGTGCCTTCACCCCGTACAGCACCAGCCCGATCACCGTGGCATATTCCGGCTGTGCCACCTGTTCGGGCAAATCCAGGATACCTCGCGGCTCCGCAATTCGCACCGGCAGGTGGTACAACTGCTCCATCAATTCCACCAGCCCATTCAACCGGGCTCCGCCTCCCGACAGCACAAATCCTGCGGGAATTTGCGAATCCAGCCCCGCGCGCCTCAAGTCGTCGGCAATCAGCGACAGCAGTTCCATCGCCCTTGGCTCGGTAATCTCCGTCAGATTCCGTGGAAAGATCGTTCGGGGCGGCCGGTCTCCCACGCTGGCGATTTCGATGGACCCTTCATGTCGCAGCAGGTGCGCCGCGGCACAACCGTGTTGCCGCTTGATTCGCTCCGCCTCGGGAATCGGCGTCCGCAGCCCCACTGCCAAGTCATTCGTGAAGTGGTCCCCGCCCACCGCCACCGCCCCGGTATGCCGCACCACTCCGCAGCCATACACGATCAACTCAGTCGTGCCGCCGCCAATATCCAACAAGCACACGCCCAAATCTCGTTCGTCCTGCGCGAGGCACGTTTCCCCTGAGGCCAGCGGCTCCAGCACCGTATCGTTAATCAAAATTCCGGCTTTGTTCGCGGCGGTCACCAAGTTCTGCGTCGCGGAAATCGACGAGGTCACAATGTGAACGTTCGCCTCTAGCCGCCGCCCCACCATCCCAATTGGGTCGCGAATCCCCTCCTGGGCATCCACTCTGAATTCGTGCGGCAACACATGCAGCACTTCCCGGTCATCGGGCAGCGACACATTCCGCGCCGCATCGATCGTTCGCCTCACATCGTCGCGTTCAATGTCCCGCGGCCTCGGCCCCAGCGGCGCTCCCCCGCGGCTGTTCACTCCGCGCACGTGACTTCCCGCCACGCCGATAATCGCCGATTCCACGGGCACGTTGGCCACGCCTTCTGCTTCTTCCACCGCGCGCCGAATCGAACTCACCGTAGAATCCAGATTAACGATCAACCCTTTGCGCAGCCCTTTGGATTCCGCAGCTCCCAGTGCCAGGAACCGTAGCTGATCGTTATCCATCTCCGCGAGCAGCACGCAGGTCTTTGTGCTCCCGATGTCCAGCCCGACGATGTATTTATCTTTCTTCGCCAAAACGCTCTCCCGACTGTTCCTTATTTTCGCCTCGCGACCGGCTCGTTGGTGTCGGGGTTCACCACCACCTGCCTCGAGTACTGAAGATCGATCGACTGCACGCGCCCTGCATTCGCCTGCCATTGCGCAAAATTTTCCACCAGCATCCGGTACTTGCTCGTGAAATCACTCTGCCCAAAATGTACCGTCACCGCTTGCCCCGGGTCGCCGGCTTCCAATCCGGTCAGCACTGCGCGCAGATCGCGAGGACTGCCCAGGTCCATCTCGCTTACTCGATCGGTTGCTCCGGGTTTAACCAAATCCACTGCCTTCATAAATTCCTGGTACGTCTGCATGCGCTTCTCGCGTTCTTCCCGCGAGATGTTCTCTGAAAGCCCGGTCACGATCGGGAAGTGATAATCCTCGCCATCCGGACGATCCAGCAATACGCCTTGCGCGTCGATCAACGTCAGGTCCGTTCCGTTGCGGAAGAACGCGATGGGCGTTCGTTCCATAATGTCGACTCGCAAGTGGTTCGGCAGGATGCGTTGCACGCTGGCCTCTTCCACCCACGGAATTTCCTGCAACTGCGTGCGCCTGGTATCTAACGGAATCCGCAACACGCTCCGGTTCCGGTCGCGCACGAAAAGCTTCAGCACTTCTTCGCGCGGCACCACATGATTCCCCGTGACGCTGATCTGGTCTGGCTTAATCAGCAACATCTGCGGCGAGTACAGCGCAAAGCGCGCCGCAAACACCATGCCAGTCGCCAGCGTCCCGCCCACCAGCGTCCACGCGAACACCCGCCGGTAGAACGGCCATGTCTTCCCACCGAGTTTCTTGCGGCGAATCTCCACCGGCTTTTGCCTTCTCAAATAGCGCGGCTCTTCGTCCGTCACCAGTTCCGGCCGGTAACTTTCCTGCTCCGCGGCTGCTGCGGCGGAGGCATTCTGCTGGATAGGTTTCAAACGTTCCAAACCACCACCTCGTTTTCCAGATTTGCCCCATAAGCCGCGCCCACCCGCTCGCGTACCTTGGCGATCAATGACAACATGTCCGTCGCGGATGCTTGGCCTGCGTTGATAAAAAAATTCGCATGGCGATCGCTCACCCGCGCATCGCCCACCGCGTAGCCTTTCAACCCCAGTTCGTCGATCATTCGCCCAGCCGACGCTCCCGGAGGGTTCTTGAAGATGCAACCCGCGCTCTTCTGCCCCAAGGGCTGGCTAGATCGCCTCTTTTCGTTACAGATACGAATGCCTTTGATGATTTCTTCGTACGGCTTGGTAGGAAGTTCGAGCTTCACTGACAGCATCATATCATTGGGTCCAAATGAAGTGTGCCGGTATTCGAAGGAAATCTGCTCGCCTCTTAGAGTTTCGATCTTCCGCTGGCCCGCCCGGTACAGCTTCACTTCTCTCACGTACGACCCAATCTGCGTACCGTAAGCCCCCGCGTTCATCCGCAACGCGCCTCCCACCGTTCCCGGCACTCCGATCAGTCCTTCCATACCGCCCAGGTTCCTCTTCGCGCAGAACGTCACCATTCGTCCCAGGTCCGCCGCCGCGTCCACACTGGCCGTATTTCCCTCGACCACCACCTCTGGCTCCGGCTTGGCCAGCTGCATCACCGCAAATGGCAATTCTTCATCGGCCACCAGTAGATTCGATCCTCCACCCAAAAACTTGTGCGGAATTCCGCTGGCATCCAGCAAATTCACCAGTTCTGGGATCGATTCGTGCCGCCCAATGCGCAACAGGTCCGTGGTTCCGCCGATGCCCAGGTATGTCAACTGCGCCAGTGACACCCCATGCTGCAGCTCCACTCCCAGCCCCGGGAGCGCTCCGAGCACGGTTGGATCCTTAATGCGCATCTCTCAGCCCATCACTCACGCGGTATTCCGTGCCCAGCAGCACCATGAACTCGTTGCTCGCCCGGCTCACATTTCCCGCGCCTATCGTCATAATCGCGTCGCCCGGCCTGGCTTCCCTCAGCAGGAACTCCACCGCGGCTTGCATCGACCCGATGTGTTGCACATTCTTGTGTCCGGCTTCACGGATGCTTGTCACCAGCGCTTCGCTGGCTACTCCCGCAATCGGGCTTTCGCTTGCCGCGTAAATGTCCGTCAACACCAGCACGTCCGCCTGGTTAAACGCTCGAGAGAACTCGTCCCACAATTGCTGCGTGCGCGTGTACCGGTGCGGCTGAAACAGCACCAGCAAGCGGTTGTACTTGCATCCCCGAGCGGCTTCGAGCGTTGCGCGAATCTCCGTCGGATGGTGTCCGTAATCGTCCACTACGACGATGTCGTTCACTACTCCCTTGATATCGAAACGCCGCCCCACCCCCGCAAACTTCCCCAATCCTTCGCGGATCAAATCCGTCGCGACATTCAAATACAACGCCACGGCCCCTGCTGCTGCGGCATTTCGCACATTGTGGATTCCCGGCGGGTGCGGCAAGTCAAACATGCCCAGGTCGTCTCCCTTATAGGTCAGCCGGAAGCGGCTCCCCAGTCCCAGCAACTCGACGTCGCTGATCACCAGGTCCGCTTGGCTCGACGTCCCGTACGTGATGATCGGCCTCTTAACGTTGGGCATGAGCGCCTGCACGTTCGGCTCATCCAGGCACAGGATCGCGGCCCCATAAAACGGAACGCGATTCACGAATTGCAGAAACGCATCCTGAATGTCTTCCAGCGACGAGTACTGGTCCAGGTGCTCGCGGTCAATCGTCGTTACCACTGCCACCACTGGCGCGAACATCAGGAAGCTGCGGTCGCTTTCGTCGGCTTCCGCCACAAAATATTCTCCGCGACCCACGCGTGCCGTGGTTCCAGCTTGATTCACTCTTCCGCCCACTACGAACGTGGGATCCAGGTGCGCGGTCGCCAGAATCGAGGCCACCATCGACGTGGTCGTCGTTTTCCCGTGTGCCCCGCCCACTGCGATCCCGTATTTCAGCCGCATCAGTTCCGCCAGCATTTCCGCCCGCGGAATCACCGGGATTTTTCGCTTGTGCGCTTCCGCCACTTCCGGATTGTCGGCCTTTACCGCTGACGAAATCACCACCACGTGCGCGCCTTCCACGTTTTCGGCGCGATGCCCTTCACGTACCGTGGCGCCCAGGTCTTGCAATCGTTCCGTAATCGTCGATGGCCTGGTGTCCGACCCGGAAACCGAATAGCCCAGCGTGAGCAGCACTTCGGCGATCCCGCTCATGCCGATTCCGCCGATTCCCACCATGTGTATGCGCTGAAAATTGCGAAACGATACCATCATGTTCTTCCCAGTTTCTTCGGGCTCGCTTGCCCCGCTACTGCAGGGGCCCGCCGCGCGGCCTCTTCGATCAAATCCACGATGTCGCGCGCCGCATGCGGATACGCCAGGCGGCGCGCCTTCATCGCCATCTTTTCAATCTCCCGGGGCTGGTCTAGGAGGGAAAAAATCTCGCTCGCCAATCGCTCTGTTGTCAGGTCCGGCTCGGTAATCACCCTGCCCGCTCCGGCATTGGTCATTTCCTGCGCGTTGCGTAATTGGTGGCTGTCTGTCGCTCGCCCAAACGGCACAAATATTGCCGCACGCCCCGCCGCTGCCACTTCTGCCGCTGTGATGGCTCCCGCGCGGCAAACGATCAAGTCCGCCCAGGCAAACCGTTCCGCCATATTCCCGAGGAACGGCACTACTTCCACGGGAAATTCACTCCGCTCGTATGCCGCCTTCACTTCATTATAGTCACGCTCCCCGGTTTGATGCACGATTCGCAACTCGTCTTTGCGCTTCGCCAGCAGTCCCGCCGACGCAATGAACGCGCGGTTTACCGGCAACGCTCCCTGGCTTCCTCCTGTCACCAGCAAACGATACGGCTTCTGCGGCGCGCGCGGCCCGATCTGAAAAAATTCCTGCCGTACCGGACAACCCGTCACCACCGCCTTTTCGCCCCAGGTTCGTGCGGACACCGCATATCCCGCTGCAATCTTTCTTGCAAAGCGCGCCAACACTTTGTTCGTGAATCCCGGTTCCGCGTTCGGCTCGAAGATCACGTTCGGTATCCCCCGCAGCCACGTCGCCAGCAACATCGGTCCCGCCGCATATCCTCCCACGCCAAACGCCACCGCAGGCTGGTGCTTCTTGATCACTCCGAACGCATCCACAAGTCCGCTGCCGAGCATCGCCAGATTCTTTAGCAGCGTTGTGCCGCCTTTGCCCTTCAAGCCGGCGACGCGCAGCGTCTCCAGCTGCAACCCTGCTTGCGGCACCAGCCTCATTTCAATTCCGCGTTGTGTTCCCACCAGCACGACTTCTCTCCCCGCTCCTCGCGACTTCCATTCCTGCGCAATCGCGAGCGCCGGGAAAACGTGCCCGCCCGTCCCGCCGCCCGCAATCAGCAATTTCACGACATCAATCCCGCAGCTCGGAGTTTGGCGCTGCCTGTTGCGATATATTCAGCAGCACACCGGTTGCAAGCAACATCACCAGCAAACTCGATCCCCCGTAACTCACGAAGGGCAGCGGAATTCCTTTCGTCGGCATCATCCCCAGCACCACGGCAAAATTAATCAGCGCCTGGAACAGCACCATCGCCGTCACTCCCAGCGCCACCACCCTTCCAAATCCGTCGGGCGCATTGAACGCCGCGCGCAATCCCCTCCACGCGTAGATCGCAAACAGGGCAATCACGATAGTCGCGCCGAAAAATCCCAGCTCTTCGCAAATCACTGCGAAAATAAAATCCGTGTGCGCTTCCGGCAAATAAAACAGTTTCTGTTTGCTCTCCATCAATCCCACACCGGTGAACCCGCCCGAGCCCACCGCGATCAGGGATTGCAGCAACTGAAATCCCGCTCCCTGCGGGTCGGAATCCGGGTGCAGAAACGCCATCAATCGTGCCTGACGGTACGACGCATTCATGATCAGCAGCAATAACGCCGGCAATCCGGCCGCCGCCCCCACCGCCAGCCATTTCCAGCTCAGCCCCGCGACAAACAAAATCGCAGCCATGATCAGCACCACATCTACCGACGTACCCAAATCCGGTTGCGCCACAATCAGCGCCACGCACACAAGTATGGGCGCCACCGCCGGAAGAATCGTCTGCAGGAAATCCTGCTTGCGGAATTCCAGGCTAGTCTCCCGGCGCCGCCGCAAGTCCAGAAACCATGCCAGATACAGGATAATGGCCAGCTTGGCGATCTCCGAAGGTTGCAAATTCAGCGCACCCAGCTTGATCCACCGGTGCGTCGCGTGCGACTTATCCAAAAAGAATGTCCCCACCAGCATCACCAGCACCACGCAAAGCACCGTGTACACCACTGCCGGCTCGCGTAGCCGGTGATAGTCCAGCTTCATCAGTGCAAACATTCCTAGCAGCCCCATCACCAGCCACGCCGCCTGCCTCACCACAAAAATGTATGAGTGACCGTACATCTGCTGCGCGGTGATCGCTGAAGCGCTGAAAATCATCACCGCGCCGGTCAGGCACAGCACCAGGGTCACTCCAAACAGCCAGCGGTCCGTTTCCAGGCGTTTCGCCACCGTTCACCCCTATCCTTCAACCGTTCGATTTCCGCTGAATCTGCCGCACCAGTTCTTTGAACACTCGCCCGCGATGTTCGTAGCTCTGGAACTGGTCGAAACTCGCGCAAGCTGGCGCCAGCACCACCGTATCTCCCGCTTGCGCCGCATGCCAAGCAATGTCCACAGCTCGTTCAATCGTCTCCGCTCGCTCAATCGCCACGCTTCCCGCAATTTGCTTTTCGATCTTGTCGCTGGCCGCGCCGATCAGTAGCGCCAAAATCGCCTTCTCCCGCAGCCGCTTCTGCAAAATTGTGTAATCGCTTCCCTTGTCTCTCCCGCCAAGAATAATCAGGATTCGCCCAGGAAACGCGTCCAATGCCTTCAGCGTTGCGTCCACGTTCGTCGCTTTCGAATCGTTGTAGTACTTCACTCCAGCGATCTCCGCCACGAATTCCAACCGGTGCTCTACTCCGGCAAAGGTTTTCACCGCTTTTGCAATCGACGCCGCATCGACGCCCGCCAGTCGCGCGGCCATCACCGCGGCAAGCACATTCTCCAGGTTGTGCGCGCCCGCCAGAGGAATCTCCTGCGCCTTCATCACGAATTCCTCTCCGCCCTTGTACGTCACCACGATGTCTTCACCCTTGAGGTGCGCGCCCTGATTCATCGCTTGCTTGCGGCTGAACCAGAATAGCTGCGGTTTTTTCGGCGCATATCCAACGGTCGTGGCGTCGTCGGCATTCAACACCGCGGCGTCCAACTCTGTCTGGTTCTCGAAAATCCGCGCCTTTGCACCCGCGTACGCTTCCATCGTCTTGTGCCGGTCCAGATGATCCGGCGTCAGATTCAGCAGCACGCCGATGTCCGGCCGGAATCGTTCAATCAATTCCAACTGGAAACTGCTCAATTCCACCACCGCCACGGTCCGCGCGTTGGTCTGTTCCACCACTGAAATCAGAGCCGTCCCCACGTTCCCTGCTAGAATCGCTTGCACGCCCGAATTCGCCAGGACGTGGTGTACCAGCGTCGTTGTGGTCGTCTTTCCGTTCGATCCTGTGATGCCGATCAGCTTCCCCTCCAGGAAACGATGCGCCAATTCAATTTCGCTCCAGATGGTGATCTTCTTCGAACGCGCCGCCACCAGAAACGGGTGGTCCGCCGGCACTCCTGGACTCGGAACGATCACGTCCTGCGCCAGAAACGTTTTCTCCGTGTGCCCGCCCAACTCCAGCGTTACGCCGGCTTCACGCAACTTTGCCGGCACATCTCCCAGCGCGCTCTCCGGCCGAGCTTCCGTTGCCGTCACTTTCGCGTTTCGCCCTGCGCAAAACAACGCCGTGGCCACGCCCGTCCGCGCCAGTCCCACCACCAGCACGCGCATTCCTCGTAGTTCAATCGATCCGGGCATTCTCCGTGTTACCTCAGCTAAGCACTGGTAGCGGCCGCCTTCTGAGGCGGGCGCCTTTCTCAAGTACTAGCGCAACTTCAACGTCGTCAGCGCAAACAGCGCGAACACCAAAGCCGCAATCCAGAACCGCACAATCACCTTGCTTTCGCTCCAGCCCAGCAACTCAAAGTGGTGGTGAATCGGCGCCATGCGAAAGACCCGTTTCCCGCGCAGCTTGAACGACCCAACCTGTAAAATCACCGACAACGCTTCCACCACGAATATCCCGCCCACGAACACCAGTAGCACTTCCTGCTTGATGATCACCGCGATGGTCCCCAGCGTCCCACCCAGCGCCAGCGAGCCAACGTCTCCCATAAACACTTCCGCCGGATGCGCGTTGTACCACAGGAATCCCAGCGACGCCCCCACCAATGCACCGCAAAACACCGTCAGTTCTCCCACGCGCGGGATATACTGAATCTCCAGATAATTTGCCCAACGAAAATTGCTGCTCACATACGTCAGCACCGTCAAAGCACCCGCCGCAATCACAGTGCACCCGATCGCCAGGCCATCCAGTCCGTCCGTGAGGTTCACCGCGTTTGAGCTGCCGGTAATCACCACCGCCACAAAAATCAGAAACGGTATGAACGCCAGCGGCCACAAGTGCGGTGAACTCATCAGCCCATGAATCACCAAGTCCGGGCGGAATCGCTTGACAAACGGCACGATCAGTTGCGTCGAGTACGCGCTGTGCGTCGCCAGCACCAGCAGCGTCACCGCCACCGCGCTGCTCACCAATATCTGCAGCGTAAGTTTCTTTTTTCCCGTCAATCCCAGATTCTGCCGCTTCGCCACCTTGGCATAATCATCCACAAATCCAATCGCCGCGAACGCCAGCAACGCAAACAGCCCCAGCAGCACGAACATGTTCGAAAGGTCCGCCCACAACAGTGTCGGCACTGCGGTCGAAAGCACAATCAACACTCCGCCCATCGTCGGCGTCCCTGCTTTCTTCTTGTGCTCTTGTGGTCCTTCTTCACGGATGAATTGCCCGATCTGCAGTTCTCGCAACTTTCGGATCAGCCACGGCCCGAACACCAGCGCCAGAAACATCGCCGTCAAGCTTGCATACACCGTGCGCACCGTGATGTAGCGAAACACGTTCAGCGGACTGAAATATTTCTGCAGCACGTGATAGAGCAGGTAGTAAAGCATTTCAGTGGCGCGACCCCGTGCTTGGCCGCGCGTCTTCCGGCGCGAATTGTGCCAACAGCGCTTCCACGATGCGTTCCATCTTCACGCTTCGCGATCCCTTCACCAGCAGCAAATCGCCCGGTTGCACGAATGCCACCAGGAAATTCGCCGCATCCGTTGGTGTTTGAAAGAACTTCGTATTCTCGCGCGGCAGTCCCGTCGCTATTGCTCCTTGCACAATCTGTGCGGCGTCTCCCTGCACCCCAATCACGTAATCCACTTTCCCCGTCTTCGCCGTGAATACTCCGCCGTCCCGGTGCAGTGTCGCCGAACTCGGCCCCAATTCCCGCATTTCCCCCGCGGCCAGAATCCGTCGCTTAAATCCCGGAGTCGCCGCCAACAATCCAATCATGGCGTGCAGCGCCGCTGGACTCGAATTATAGGCATCGTTGATCAGCGCGAACCCATTCGTGAACCGGATCAATTCCCCACGCATCGTGGGCGTCCGCAGATTCGGAAACACTTTCTGCGCGTCCGCAATTCCAATATTCCAAACGCTCGCCGCCGCAATCGCCCCCAGCGCGTTCGCAACCACGTGCCGCCCCGGCAGCGACATCTCAATCCTCATCCTCTTTCCTCGATGCACCAGCGTGAACGCCGACCCCAACGCTCCGCGATCTTCAATCTCCTCTGCGCTGTACTCCGCCGGCCTTTCCACTCCGTAAAAAATCACGCGCCCCGGCGCCGCCGCTGCCATTCCCGCCACTCGCGGATCGTCCGCGTTCAACACCGCCACCGAACCCGCTCCGTTCAGCCCTTCCACCAACTCCCGCTTCGCCATGGCGATTTCTTCCACCGAAGCAAAGTTCATCAAATGCGCAGGCGCCACCCTCGTCTCAATCGCCACGTCGGGGCGCGCGATCGCCGCCAGCCGCCGCAGCTCGCCCGGATACGACATGCCCATCTCCAGCACCGCCACGTCGTGCGATTCTTCCAGCCGAAACAGCGTCAGCGGCAATCCATATTCATTGTTGAAATTGCCTTCGGACTTCAGGACCCGTAGCTTCGTGCCCAGCAGTGCCGCCAGGATTTCCTTCGTGGTGGTCTTTCCGACAGACCCGGTGATCCCGCAGATCTTCCGCCCCCACTCTTTGCGCACCGCTCGCGCCAGATTGTGGAGCGCTTGCAATGTGTCTGGCACCGTGATGCACCGGTCTTGGATCCACCCGGGATATTTCGACACCAGCGGCTCCGCCACCACCGCCGCCACGGCACCGCACTCCATAACTGCGGCCACGTAGTCGTGTCCATCGTGATTCGGACCGTGTATGGCGATGAACAGTTCTCCGTCATGTAACGTGCGAGAATCAATCGAGACACCGGCCATCCTGGCCATGGGGTTGAGTCCATGCCCGGCTTTCCCAGCCACTGCCTCAGCCACCTGTTCAATCGTCCACCGCATAGTTGCCTCAGTACGTTGGCTCTCCCAAGGGTTCGGGCGAAGCGCTTACCTCGTCCGTAAAGCACTGCTTGGCGCGTGTTCACCGGTAGAGGCTCCCTCCTTCATCTGCTGGTCACATCCTGGCCCGCAGCCCTCGCTCGCTACTGAGACCAAAGCGCGCTACGTGCCAAACCCTTTGCCGCCCGTTACAAGTTGCTCGTTCAGGCTACTCTCTCAGGGGGTCGGAGTTTCTAGCTCCGACATAGCTATCCTCGCAAGTCGTGGGCTTCAGCCCCTGAGAAATCTTCGCCTTTTTTGTCAGCGCCCTCCCAATGCGCCAATGGGCTCCGTATACCCTAGATCGCTCAGCGCCTTGCGTGCCTGCTCGCGATCGTCAAAATGAATCGTGTGGTCCGCGAAAATCTGGTAATCCTCGTGCCCCTTTCCTGCCAGTAACACAATATCGCCCGCGCGCCCTTCCTCGATGGCTCGCCGGATCGCCTTGGCCCTGTCCGGTTCAATCAAATACTTTCCGCCGGACTTCTGCATTCCCACCACGATGTCGCTGATGATTTTTAGCGGGTCCTCCTGCCGCGGATTGTCGCTCGTCAGAACCGATAAATCACTGAGACGTCCGGAAGTTTCCCCCATGATCGGCCGCTTTGTGCGGTCTCGCGATCCGCCGCATCCAAACAGCGTGATTATTCTTCCCTTCGTATTCAGTTCGCGCGCCGTGCGGATCAAATTCTCCAGCGCATCATCGGTATGCGCGTAATCCACCACCACCAGGAACGGTTGGCCTTGATCGACCCTCTGGAATCGCCCCGCCACCGCTTCCAGGTTGCGGATTCCCGCTTCGATAATTTCGTTCGAACAGCCCAGTCCGATTCCTGCTCCGATGGCCGCCAAAATATTGTAGACGTTGATTCGTCCCACCAGAGCCGACTGCACCTGCATCGCGCCATTCGGCGTTTGCGCGGTGAAGTTCAACCCGTTAAACGTCAACTGGAATTTCTTGGCTTTCAGGTCCACGCCGTTTTGCAAACCGTACGTCAGCGTCTTCTTCGCCAATCCAACCAGCTTCTTGCCCCATTCGTCATCCGTGTTGATCACCGACACATCCGGCGCCCCTAGGCCCGTGCCCTCAAACAGCCGGCGCTTCGCTTCAAAATAATTGTCAAATGTTTTGTGAAAATCGATGTGGTCGCGCGTCAGATTCGTGAATAGCGCCACGGCAAAGTGGCAGCCCCACAAGCGGTCCATCACCAGCGCGTGCGAACTTGCCTCCAACACCACGTGGGTGCCGTCGGCATCGCGCACCTCGGCGAAAAATTCCTGCAAGTCCACAGATTCCGGCGTGGTATTGGGCGCGGGGTATTCACCGCGCGGCGTGTGATACGCAATCGTGCCGAACAATCCGGTCTTCGCTCCCGAAGCTTTCAGAATCGAATCGATCAGCGAGGCTGTGGTGGTTTTTCCATTTGTCCCGGTGACTCCCACCAATTTCAATGCGTCCGCCGGCCTGGCAAAATAATTTGCCGCAGCAATTGCCAGTGCCTTGCGCGGCTCGCTCACTTGAATCCACGCCGCCGTTCCCGGCCAATCCGCCGGCGCAGCATCGGCGCTCAACACCACCCTTGCCCCGCGCGCCACCGCGTCCGTCGCGTACAAGTTGCCGTCCGTCGCTACTCCATGCACGGCCACAAACAGTGCTCCCGCTCGCACTTTCCGCGAGTCGCACGTCACTTGCTCAATCAGCAGATCCCGTGCGGGCACCCCGGCGCGCAGTTCCACCCCCTCCAAAACCACCTGGAGTGGTTTGCCGGCTGGGTGTTTCTGCTCAGCCACAGTCTGTTTCCGTTCCTCCTCTCTGAGCCGAGTCCCTGTTTTCTCCATCTCCTCTGCCAGTTTCAGTGCTCTGCTCATTCGCTTCTTAAGTCCTTTTCGTAGCGCGGTTTGCCCGTGCGGGCCGGTGTCGCCGCAAACGCTACGGTCACCTTGGTTCTCCGGCGCACTTTGGTTCCCGCCTCTGGTGTCTGTTCTGATGCAACACCACTGCCAACCAGCACCGGGTCCAGCCCCAGCCGCACGCACACCTCCGTGATTTCTCGCATCGTCTTTCCTGCAAAATCGGGCACCGCGATATCTCCTCCTTCGTCTAACGCCAATGTCACTTCTGGCGGCTTCTGCTCGACTACGTTGCTCGCCGCCGGCTTCGCGCTCTCTTCCGTTTGTTGCGACTGTGCCGAAAAATCCACCGGCGTCAAATCGTCCAGCGAAGCGTCGTCGGTTTCTCTCCGCGTCTTATACGCCGTCTGCAACCGTCGCGGACTCAGCGGCACATCGCGCGGTACATCCAGGTACGGCAGCACCTGCTCCGCAATACTCTTGAACACCGGCGCGGAAACCGTCGCTCCATCGTGCGGATATCCTGCAGGCGAATCGATCGAAACCAGTATCGTCACCGCCGGATTGTTGATCGGCGCAAATCCCGTGAACGACGCGATCACATTCGACCGCGAATACCGCCCCGTCGCCGGATCGATCTTTTGCGCCGTCCCCGTTTTTCCAGCTGCCGTCCATCCATCCAGCCGCGCCTTTTTCCCTGTCCCTTGCAGTATGACCCCTTCCATCATCCGCCGCATCGCTGCTGACGTCTCCGGGCGAATCACGCGTCGCGGTTCCGCGCTCGCCGAAGGTCCGTCCAACACCAGAACCTCGTCGCCTCGCCGCATCTCTTGCACCGCGTGCGGCTTGTACAGCAGCCCGCCATTCGCAATCACCGACACCGCAGAGATCATTTGCAGCGGCGTCACGCCCACTTCCTGCCCCATCGAGATCGATCCAATCGAGTACGATCCCCAATGCTCGTAACGCCGCAGTTTCCCGCGGCTCTCTCCCGGCAAGTCGATGCCCGTCAACGACCCGAATCCGAATCCCTTGATGTACTCATAAAACTTCGGCGAGCCCAGCCGCAGCGCAATCTTGATAGCGCCCACGTCGCTTGAATTCGCCAGAATTTCCGATACCGTCAACATCCCATATTTCTTGTGGTCGTGAATCGTGTGCCCCGCCACTACCACTGCGCCGTTTCCGCAGTCGAATACATCGCCGGAACGGATCAAGTTCTGGTCCATCGCCGCCGCCAGCGTCACCAGCTTGAATGTCGATCCTGGCTCATAAATCG
>Ga0126379_10001358_pt1 | contig 14806 bp, 10 predicted proteins | sample PanSoiMetPlot_24_FD_92640 | JGI IMG/M metagenome (GOLD analysis project Ga0126379, IMG submission 92640) | Tropical forest soil microbial communities from Panama - MetaG Plot_24 | ecosystem: Environmental > Terrestrial > Soil > Tropical forest > Bulk soil | place: Panama | collected 2016-02-17 | reverse complement strand
TGCGCCTGGAACAAGCGAAAAAGACAGCGCACCAGCAATTAGAGAGCTTTGGCGGGCCGCGAGGCCAGCTCGGCTTGGAGTTCGAGTCGGCTTCACAGCGGGTGGAAGCGCTGGCCACACAGATCGACGAAAACCGCCGCCTGCTAAGCGAGAAGCGCGCAGAGGAAGCGAGTGCGAAACAGCATCTCGACACGCTACGCGCGGAATACGCCGGTTTGATCGGCAAAAAAAGCACGCTGGAAGCAGTCATCACCGAGCACGGATACTCGACAGAATCGGTGCGGCGGCTCTTCAAGTCGGGCGCAATGAGCGGTGGGCGGGCGCCGGCGGGCGTGCTGGCTGATTTCCTGGAAGTGGACGACCGCTACGAGCACGTGGTGGATGACTTCCTGCGCGACGAACTGAATTATGTGGTAGTCAAGTCGTGGGACGCCGCCGACGAAGGCTTGCGCCTGTTGCGCAGCGACGTCGACGGGCGGGCGACGTTCCTGGTTCATCCGGAGGATGCGCAGGCGAAGTTTTCATTCGCCGCGGAAGAGGTCGGCTATCACGGCGGGCAGCGCGAAGGCGTCGTGCCGCTGAAGCACTGCATCCGCGTGCTAGACGGCTTCGGCAAATCGCTCGAAGTGATCTTGGCGAAGCTGGGCAACGGTTACATCGTGCCCGATGCCGAGGTCGGGCGCGACCTGGCTCTGCACAACCCGGATGCGTTCTTCCTGTCGCAGTCGGGCGAGTGTTTCCACAATGTGACCGTGACCGGCGGCAAGCAGCGGAGTGAGGGTCCGCTGGCGTTGAAGCGTGAGCTGCGCGAGGTGTTGCGTCAGCTCGCGGACGTGGAACAGATGATGGCTGCCGAGCAGACCCAGGTCGCGACCTTGGGACGCGAGATCGGCGAGCTCACTTCCCTGCTCCAGAGGCTGGAAGACGACAAGCGCGACGCGGAGCGGCAGGCGATGACATCAGGCCATACGCTGCAGCAGCTCGACGGCGAAATGGCACGCGTCCGCGAGCGGCTGGGCACCTATGAGCGCGAAATGTCGCGACTGGTTGCGGAATGTGGCGGGTGCGAAGTGGCGATTGCCGTGCACCGCACCGAGTTGCAGGCGCACGAGGAGCGGAAGGCGAAGCTCGAAGCCGAGATGGAGGCCGCGCAAACCAGCCTGCAGGAGTTGCGGCAGAGTCGCGACGCGGCAGCACAGTTGGCCAGTGACGCTCGAGCCGCGCTGGCAACGCTGGAAGAACGGCGGCGCGGCGCTCTGGCTACGGTGGAACGGCTGGAGGCGGCCGGCGCCGAGGTCGCATCTCGAGTCGAGCGGCTGAAGGGCCAAATTGAGGCTGCTGTTGCCGAGGCGGAAGAGCGTCAGAAGGAAAATGAGCGGCTGGCGGCGCAAGAAGTCCAGTGGACAGCCGAGCGTGATGCTGCGCAGCAGCGTGATCTCGAGTTGCAGGAAGAGCTGCAAGCAGTTCGCGCACGGCTCGCAGAGCTCGACGAAACGCTAAAGACGGCGCGTCACGAGCTCGATGCAGCGCGCGACCGGCGGGGAGAGGTGACCGCGTTGCACGCCCGTCTGCAATCCGATGCGCAGCACATGGCCGAGACGTGCATCCAGGAGCTGAGCCAACCACGCGAAGAACTGGTAGCCGACGAGACTTTACCGCGTCTTGCGGCCGAAGAACTTGGCAACGAAGAGGCGCTGTACAAAGACATGCGGACGCGCCTGGAGAACATGGGTCCAGTGAACATGATGGCGCTGGAGGAGTACCAGGAGACGGCACAACGACACGAGTTCCTGGAGACGCAACGGCAGGATTTGCTGCAATCGATCGAGAACACCCTCAACACAATTAAAGAGATCGATACCATCTCGCGCCAGAAATTCGACGAGGCGTTCGCACGCATCAACGAGAACTTCTCGCAGACGTTCACCAAGCTCTTCGGGGGCGGGCAGGCGTTCATGCGGCTCACCGATCAGGAGAATGCGGCGGAGAGCGGCATCGATGTGGTGGCTTCGCCTCCAGGCAAGAAGCTGCAAAACGTTCTGCTGCTGTCAGGCGGCGAGAAAGCATTGACCGCGCTGTCGCTGCTGATGGGCATCTTCCAGTATCAGCCGAGTCCGTTCTGTATTCTCGACGAGGTGGATGCGCCGCTCGATGAAGCCAACATCGGGCGCTTCACCGCCCTGGTGCAGGAAATGAGCGGACAGACGCAGTTCATCATCATCACCCATAGCAAAAAGACAATGGGCATCGCTCCGTCGCTCTATGGCGTGACCATGCAGGAGCCGGGGGTTTCGAAACTGGTGTCAGTGCGCTTTCAGGAAGAGCAGGCGCGGATGACAGCCTGACGGCGGTTGTTCAGTGGTCGCGGGTCAGTTGTCAGCTATCAGCGGCCAGAAAAGAACCTAGGTTAGCGCTCAGAAGCAGGGGCGCAAACCCTTCAACAGCCTCAGCGCATGCTCTGAGGGGAGCCGACAACCCCTTCTCCTACCCTTTCGCCAAATAGTGGCCGAAAGGGGGCACCCAGCAGGGCGGTATCCTCACCTCACGGCCTTGCCTCATAAACGATGTTGAACGGCGTCTCGGTGGCACGGCGGAAGCGCGTGAATCCGGCGGCGCTGACCACATCCCGAATACGCGACTCACCGGCCTGGGCACCCAGACACAGCCCTACCTCCTGCGATCGGGAACACGGCGTACACAGCAGCGTCGAGAAAGAGTAATAGACACGGCCTACAGGATTGAGATTGTCCTTAAGCTGGTCGTCGGCGAAAGGCTCCACGATCATCCACGTGCCGTCGTTGCCCAAGGACTCACGAACATGCATAGCAGCGCCGACCGGGTCACCCATATCGTGAAGGCAATCGAAGACAGTGACAAAGTCATGCCCTTCGCCGGGGTATTCTTTCGCCGTTGCGACATCAAAGTGCACACGATCTGAGACGCCCTGCTTTTCCGCCGCTTCGCGGGCTGCCTCAATCGACTTATCGTGGTAATCGAAACCAAAGAACTCTGACTTGGGAAAGGCTTTGGCCATCAGAAGGGTCGATGCGCCCTTGCCGCAACCTACGTCGGCCATGCGCCCACCGGCCTCGAGCTTCTCCTTCACGTCATGAAGTGCCGGAATCCATGTGCTCACCAGGTTGGCAGCATATCCCGGACGGAAAAACTTCTCGCACCCGTGAAACACCCCTTCCGCGTGCTCATGCCAACCCATCCCTGCCCCAGTGCGAGACGAGTCCGCGATGCGTGGAACAGCCGCTAATGACCCCAGTGCGAGCTCGAAAGCTCCGGACAGGTACGCGGGGCTGTCTTCCTGAGCGAGCGTGAAGGCTTGCTCTCCGGTCAAGCTGAATTTCCGACGTCATAGGGCCGTTGATCAGCGCCTTATATAGTCCAAGCTTCTCTCCAATGACGACCATGCCGGCATGTACCGCTGCGCCAAGGTCGCCCACGAAACGCCCAATAAAGGCATTCAGCTTGTCCATGTCAATTGCGGGAGCCTGGTTTGTTGTGCTCATGAGGGCCTCCTAAGAGTGAGATGGCGGAACGCGAGGGAGAAGGATTTCGACCAGGGGCAGATTTTGTGCCAGAAGGTGGATCAAGTCAAGCTGGCATGGGTCAGAAGGGTCAGGATTGTGGGTTACAGAAAAAGAGCGGCGCCCGCAGCGCCGCCCTGCCAGGACAAACTTGGCTATTTTCCTGCCTCGGGTGCTGCAGCGCCGAAGGTGATGGCGGTCTGCTTGCCGCCGAAATCGATTTCGCTAATGCTGTGGCTGTCGCTATTCATCACGACCTGATTCGAGGTGGATTTCTTGTCCAGCGTCTTCACCTGAGCGGTGGTGCTTGCAACTTCCTTGCCGCCGCGCACGAATGTCACTTGAGCGTTCGATCCCTCCACGTCGTATTTCACCACGTATTCACCGGGAGGCAGGTTCGTGCCGTTCACAGTCGCTCCCGCATGGAGCGTGATGTTCTCGGATTTGGGCTTGGCAAATGCGCTGAGCGAAAGGGTCAGAGCAAGCGCCAGTAGGGCAAAACGGACAGTAATTCTGATCATGAATAATCTCTCCCATCGAAGTCGGTTCCGGCAGGCTGCGTCGCGCACAATGCTGTCGCTGCTAGCCTGCTGTCCTTGCATACGGATATTGACGTAGTGAGTTCGCTGGCGGAAGCATTGAGCAATTGCGGCAACGAAGTGCGACTTAACTGCTCAGGCGGGCTACTGGGACCGGAGAATCATGCGCTCGTCACCGCCAACTAGGATAGTTCCAAAACTCCTATGGGACGAGCGCACCGGAATCGGAGACGAACTGCGATGGCGCGTGGTTAGTCCCGCAGTGGCATCTTGGTGAAAGGCCGTTCGAGCCGAAGTACTACCCTTAGGACCAGCCCATTCGCTTGCGCAGACCAGTGATATGCGCAGTGTGGTGCGCCGAGTGCCAGGCATACAGCGCCAACATGCGATTCAGGTCGAGCACGCCGATTTCCGGATGACGCAGCGTACGTGCGAAGTCGGAGGAATCCATAGCGCGCAGAAGTGTGACCCAGCGCGTGTGGATCGCCCCTAGCATCTGCAGGGATACTTCGACCGGGGTCTGTGCCGTATCTGCCAGCTTGGCCCACATGTCTTCCTTGTAGGGCTTGATTGCGGGTTCGTACTCTGTCAGCGCCAGCTTAAATCGCACGTAGGCATTGGCATGGCTGTCGGGTACATGGTGCGCGAGCTGGCGAACGGTCCATCCACCGGGACGATACGGTGTGTCCAGCTGGGCGGGCGAAAGCCCCTTCAACGCAGTCGCAAAATTGTCTGGCAGTTCTGAGAGAACGTTGATGTAGTGGGTGCGACGCTTGGCCATCTGCTCTTGGTTCTCAGGTGGAATCCACTCGAATTTGCCCAGCGGATAGCGAAGATCTTCGGTCATAGGGCGTCTCTCCAATTGCCACAGAATTGCAGAACAGTTTAAAGCAACTTAGCGGGACCAGTTGTCACGCACGCAGAGTCTGCTGCGTTGCCATGTCCGGCTAATCGACCGAGCGCACTTCGTCCGACGGCAGCAGCTCAATGGTGCAGGGTCCGGGCATAAGCTGCGGGGCCGCGACTGCTGCCGGCTGCTTATCTGACTTTTTGCCCGACGACTTGCTCTTCGCCGTGGGCGGCGGCAGGTTCCCGCAGTTCACAGTTCCCCGACGCAGAGCACGAACCGACGACGGATCGGGAAACACGATACCAAGATTGTCACCTTTGACCTGATTGGCGAGCGACTTGATGTCTGCCGTGCCGCTCACGAACTTCACCTGCTCGTTCTTCGCAGGAGATACCAGTACGAAGAAGTCGCCGCTTCCCTTGCCGATTGCGCTAAGCTTGTGGGTGCGCTGCGCTTTGAGCTCGGAGCGCGCGCCTTCGATACGCGCGTCGAGATCGCCCGTAACTCCAAGGGCAGCCAGGCGCGAGCGCGCTTCTACGCTGGGCGACTCCGCAGCCAGCGCGAAGATGTAGTAGCGAATAGCCTCGTCCTTATTACCGCGCTTTTCCGCAATCTCGCCGAGATGCAGAGCGACCTCGCCAGACGGACGGGAGTTCCATGCAGCGCGGATGTAGCGCTCAGCGACGTCGAGGTTGCCCCGCTTGTACTCCACCCAGCCTTTGGTGTCCCAAACGGCATACAGCAGATTGGCGATAAATAGGTCTTGTAGGCGCAGGTTATCCAGGTTCACGTCGCTAAGTTGCGTTTCCAGCGAGTTGATGGCCGCGTCGGAGTACTGGCTGGCGCGCTCGAGTTGTACATCCTGCTCGGAGAGGGCGTAGGCGATGTTGTTCCACACCACCGCCGTGGGCGATTGAGCAATGGCGCGATCGAAAGCAGTCATGCCTTTGTCGGTTTGGCCGGTAGCGAGGTAAGCCTGGCCGAGCGAGATCTGGATGAGCGCATTCTTCTCCTGCAAGGAGGCGGCTTTCTCCAGCTCGGGAACGGCATCGTTCCAGCGCTTCAGCTTGCCGTAGAGCGCGCCGAGGCTGGAGTGGGCATATGCATCGAGCGGGCTGATTTCAATGGCTTTCTGATAGTGCGCAGTGGCGTCATCGTAACGCTGCATGCCTTCGTAGGCCTGCCCTAGGCTGACGTAGGCATACTCGTCGTAGGAGTTGACCTCGATTTGTTTCTTGAATGCATCGGCGGCTTTTTGATACTGGTTCTCTGCCAGATAGGCGCGGCCAAGGTTACTCCACAATCCTTTATGTTTCGGATCGGCCTGCGCCACACGCTCGAACAACTCAATGGCGAGCGTGAAGTTGCTGTTCTTCGCTGCCTGCACCGCGGAGTCGTACAGATCGTCCGGCGACTGGTCGGTTCCGAGAGCAACAGTGCCCGGCGATTTGTTATCAAGGACGATGGTTTGCGCCTGATCCGCCTCGACCGTGCGGCGGAAGGAAGCATAGTCGTCGCGCCGTTCATAAGGGATTTCTAGAAGGGCAATCTGCATCTTGCGGATTGCGATTAGCTGGCCGGCCTCGAACTTGTAGCTGGAGTGGTACTCGGCGTAATCGCGCTTGACGTCCACGCCAAGCGGAAGTCGTACGCCGTACTTGGCGGGAAGAGTGAGGCGAACGTCGAAGGTGCCTTCCATCGGCCCGCCGAGCTTAATCGGTTTCGCCTTCTCGCTTTCGTCGTCAGGCGCAGGTGGAAGCTGGAATCCAAGAATCGGAAGCGGCAGCTTGGGCTCGGGAGCGGACCAGTCAAAGTAATTGCTGACAGTAACGTCGAAGTCGATTTCGAAAGGATTGTCGGTGTTGGCCGGATCGCCAATCTTCAAGTTGCTGATCTCGCCGCCCTTGATGCTAGTGTTGCCCAGCATTATTTCGAACATGTTCTTCCATTTGCTGTTGGACACCTGCCGTAGCGTGAAACGGAGACCAAGCTCAGCATCGCCTCGGGCGATATCGTGGAAGTGCGCGGTGAGCTTGCCCGTTTCGTTGATGCTACCCACGATCTGGTTGCGATCGTAGTTTTCGAACGGCAGATTCGCGGGGGTACGGACGAGAGCGGAAACGCCGTCCGGTGCAACCGCAAGCGCCTGTTTACCGCGCAAAGGAAACGCTAGCATGCGGAAGGGCGCGACGCCGTTGGTGCTGTCCAGCCAAATCTCCTGGCCGTCGACGTTGACTCGGGTAATGACATGATCGAACTGTGACGGCGAAGGGATATCGGGATCCAGTTTGTGCTGCGAGCCGATTAAGACAGAGGTCGAGTCGAAGCCTAGTGCTGCCAGTAAGGCCGCGAGTAGCGTGTTTTTGTCCTTGCAGTCGCCGTAACCGTTGGCAAAAACTTCGGAGGCAGCGTGCGGCTGGTAACGGCCTAGCCCGAACGATAGACTCACGTAGCGATAGTCGCGCGAAACGTAATCATACAGTGCCTTCACCTTGTCCATGTTGCTGGTCTTGCCCTGCACGAGTTGGGCAGTTTTTGCCTTGATCGCGTCGGTCGGTTCGCGTCGGTCTTTCTCGAGATTGGCGTACCAGTCGCCGAGCTGCTGCCAACTCTCGAATGTTGTAAGCTCCACCGAGGGCGGTCCGTCTTCGTCGCGCTGGCGTCCCGCGCCCCGCTTCTTTCGCTCGACTTCCTCTTCGTCCTCGAGATGCGAGTGCGTCCAGCGGTAAATGCGGCGCTCGCCTTCGTCTGTGATCTTGGGGTCGGCACCGGGCTCGTTCTTGAGCTTGATTTGGCGTGACTTTGGAATGTCGATTTCCAGTTGCTCGTCGAGCACGATGCCGCGGTCGCGAAAGTCGTAGCTCGTCCAGAACTGGTTAGGCGTGAGCGGGTTGACGATGTTGCGAATGTAGCGGTACTCGAGCACATCGCCGGGTCGCAGCGCCGGAACGCTAATGTGCTTCTCGTGGTAATCCGTGTACATCAGTGCGTTGGGATAGGTGATGTCCTGAATGCCGGATTCCTGCGCGGTCACTACCGTGCCGTCCGGCTTGATGACGCGCACGTAAGCAATCTCCAGTTTGTCGCTGAGAGCACTGTAGCCGACCTTGAGCTGGCCGAGCGCCTGCACCCCGGCGTCGCTGTTGACCTTGATGCGCGCGTCTAACTGTTCGCGCCCGGTGCCGTCGTTCTCAAAGCGGAACGACTCGTAGTAGTGCTGGGTGACGAAGGCCTGATCGGAATAATCCACCGGAGACTTCTTGGTTTGGGCAACCGCACCGGTCAGAAGGCAGAACAAGATAAGACAAGCAAGCAGTAAGGGCCGGAGTCTGTGCATAGCGGGTAAAGACTTATGGTACGCGGGAGTTCACCTCTGGGAAAGCACGGAACAAACAAGCGCTCTTTGACAGCGGGCGGCGCCATTGCGGTGCGCGTCATCGCTTAGGATGACGAGCTTAGCGCGGCGAATTCATCCGGAGGCCAAGGGCCGCTCAGACGCAGCCGCACACCTTCCGATGGCCCTGCACTTCTCAGCGCAGCAATGAACTGGGCGCGCGCGTCGCGTCGCAGTAGGGCGTACCAGATGTAATTGCGGCGCTCGCGCCGCCTGCGCCAGTCGAGCACGATACCAGACGTGACCGACCTGAGCTTCGAGTTTATGGCCTCGACGCGCGCCTCGCTTTCCTCACGCCGCTTGAGATACTCCTTGCCGCTAATCGGAGTGGCGAGGTCTCTGCTCTCGTTGTCAGACCAAGGGGCCGTAATTTCGTACTGCACGTTTCCAGCGAGGCGGGTGAGAGCTTCTTGCCAATGGCTGAGCTCTTCTGCAAGCAATTTCTCCAGCGCTTCAAGATTCACCACGACTGCCGGATAAGGAAAGGACAACGCAGTTGCATTGGTGATGATTTCGCGTAGCACCTGTCGATACTTTTGCTCTGCTGCTCGACGGCTGTGCCCTTCGAGGAGAGCCTCCGGCGTGGCAACCTCGCTCCAATAGACGCGAAACTCCTGAAATTCATGGGAAACAACCGGCTGGTCGGCAACGCCGAGGAGATTGAAGACCGTTTCTGCCGACCCGAGAGTTAGGCAATAGAGGAGGCTAGCCAAAGGTCAGCCTAACACGCCCGCCATACGCTTTTCGCGCTTCGCCATTCGCCTTCCGCGCTTTGCTAAAAACCCGCTCAAGTCTCACTTGAACGGGGTTTTTAAAAGGCTGATAGCTGGCAGCTGTTCACTGACAACTGAGAACTGTCTTTACCGCCTGGGCCCTCTGCGATCGCCGCGCCCGCCGTGGCCATGTCGACGACCGCGATCACGGTCGCCTTCGCGCCGTGGACGATTGTCGGCCCGGTTGTAATTCGGCTCGTCGGCGGCTTCGTGTCCGCCTTCGAAGGTAACGCCCGCCTCGACCGGTTCCAGCTGAGCATCGCCGCCCATTTTGGCGCGCTGCTCTTTGAGAATCGCCTTGCGCGACAGTTTGATGCGATTGCCTTCAACGGCCAGCACCTTCACCAGGATCTGGTCGCCTTCCTTCAGCTCGTCGCGTACATCGTTGACGCGATGCTCCGCGATTTCGCTGATGTGCAACAGGCCATCGGTGCCTGGCAGAATCTCGACGAACGCTCCGAAATCCGCGAGGCGCGTTACCTTGCCGAGGTAGGTCTTCCCTACTTCGGCGGTGGCGGTGATGTCGTTGATCATCTTCAGAGCCTTACCTGCCGCTTCCTGATCGCTCGAAGACACATTCACGCGGCCACTGTCGTCCACATCGATTTTGACGCCGGTGGCCTCGATGATGCCGCGAATGACCTTGCCGCCCGGTCCGATGAGGTCGCGAATCTTGTCCACCGGAATCTGCACGGTATAGAAACGCGGGGCGAATTCGCTGATGGTCGTGCGCGGCTCCGGCATGATCTCATTCATCTTGTCGAGGATAAACAGCCGCCCGCGGCGTGCCTGCTCCAGCGCTTCACGCATGATCTGCGGCGTGATGCCCATGACCTTGATGTCCATCTGCAGAGCAGTAATGCCATCGCGCGTGCCGGCAACCTTGAAGTCCATGTCGCCGTAATGGTCTTCGGCCCCGGCGATGTCGGTCAGAATGGCGTACTGCTCGCCTTCCTTCACCAGACCCATCGCCACTCCGGCCACCGAGGCCTTCAAGGGAACGCCCGCATCCATCATGCTTAGCGAGCCGCCGCAGACCGTCGCCATCGAAGATGAGCCGTTTGATTCCAGAATGTCGGAGACCACACGCATCGCGTACGGCCAGTCGGCCTCGCTCGGAAGAACTGCCGACAGCGCACGCTCGGCAAGCGCGCCGTGGCCGATCTCGCGCCGCCCGGCTCCGCGTAGAAATGCCACTTCTCCAACGGAAAACGGCGGAAAGTTATAGTGAAGCATGAAGCGCTTCTTGGCTTCGCCTTCGAACGCTTCCAGCCGCTGCATGTCATCGGCAGTGCCGAGTGTGGTAGTAACCAATGCTTGAGTTTCGCCGCGGGTGAAGATCGAAGACCCGTGCGTCCGAGGCAGCACGCTGACTTCAATCCAGATATCGCGAATCTGATCGAAAGCACGTCCGTCGGGACGGCGCCGATCGTTGATCACCTGCTCGCGGAAGAGGCGCTCGCGCAGGATGTCGAAGTAGTGACCGGCCTTCTTGCGGCCCTCCTCGTCTTCTTCCGGGATCGCGCTCTTCACTTCATCCTTGAGCGTCTTGATCTTGGCGTAGCTTTCGGCCTTCGGATACTTCTGGGTGTCGACCGCGTCAGCCAACTGCGCGCCAATCTTCTTGCGCAACTGGGCGATGTAAGCCTCGTCAATCACCACCGGCTCTACCGTGCGCTTCGGCTTGCCTGCCTTCTGCGCCAGCTCGTTAATTGCAGCGCAGATCTTCTTAATCTCTTCGTGGCCGAATTCAATGGCTCGCACAACCGTGTCTTCCGACACTTCTTTCGAGCCTGACTCGATCATCACGATGCCGTCCAATGTGCCCACGACCATCAGGTTCAGCGTGCCTTCCCGCTGCTCTTCGTAGGTCGGGTTAATGACAAACTCGCCGTTCACCTGGCCAACGCGCACCGCGCCAACCGGTCCGTGGAACGGAATATCGGAGACGCTCAAGGCGACCGAGGCGCCGTTGATGCCGGCAACATCAGGATCATTGGTGGTGTCGGCCGACAACACCATGGCGATGACCTGGGTCTCGCAGCGGAAGCCCTCGGGAAACAGCGGGCGAATCGGACGATCAATCTGCCGGCTGGTGAGAATCTCGCGCTCGCTGGGACGCCCTTCGCGCTTAATGAATCCCCCGGGAATCCTGCCGGCGGCATAGGTGTACTCGCGGTAATCGACCGTGAGCGGGAAAAAATCGACACCCTCTCGGGGCTCCGCGTTGGCGCAGGCGGTGGCCAAAACGACGTTGTCTCCAATTCGGACTATGCTGGAACCGTGGGCCTGTTTCGCCAATTTGCCGGTCTCAAAGTGAATCGATTTTCCGCCGTGGAGTTGAACGGTAACTTCGTGTTTCATCTATCTTCCTTCCGTGGAGAACGCAACCGATGGGATCCGGTCGGGCCGCGATGCTTCGGGTTCTTAGGCATGCGACAATCCGATGTTCCTGAAAGCCGGGGCCGCAGCGGGATCGGAGAAATGGAATTCATGTCAGCCGTCAAAGGCTAATACCGAGAGGATGCTCGCGAGTCGAACTGAAAAACCGTCGTCCCCTGCCAGCGCACCAGGACGCGGGCAGCGTAACCGTGACGCATAAAACGCTGGCAGAGCTGTGTTTCAGGGCAGCAACCGCCTACTTGCGGATGCCGAGTTTCTGAATGACCTCTTTGTAGCGCTCGGTATCGTGCTTTCTGAGGTAGTCAAGCAAGCCGCGACGCTTGCTGACCATCATGAGAAGGCCGCGCCGGGAGGCATGGTCCTTCTTATGCGTCTTGAAATGCTCCGTCAGCTCACCAATACGCTCACTCAGGATGGCGATCTGGACCTCGGGGGAACCGGTGTCGGTGTCATGAGTGCGGTACTGGTTGATCAGGGCGGTTTTTTTCTCTCGTGCTAACACTGCTTCGGGTGCGCTCCTACTCTGTTTAGTCGTATGTTGATACATCTTCGAGAATAACATGCATTTGCCTGGATCAGCAAAAGCGGAATCCGGTGCCAGAGCTTCTAGGCGCTTGGATTTGTCGTGTCATTCAGCTTTTGCAATTGCGAAGGGCGAGCCGCGCAGCGGCGGGGGCGTAGTTAGCCCCGGACGTAAAAGCCCGGGGGCAAACTGGAGAGCCCAGACCGGAGCCCCGTGGCGGCAGCTTTTGATAAAGAACCGATACGGCGGACTACGATTTAGCTGGTCGCTTTTCTATCCGTTCCTCAAGATCGCTGCTTCGTTTCAAGTCAACGCCGGCTATCGTGCCGTCTGACGCTTTGCAGATTGGCAGCAGAACACTTCTTGGCCGCGCACGCCGGGAGGGAGAGTTTGCCGTTTTCAGCGGCCTGCTTAGAACCCTGATGCTTGCGCGCCCGTTCCATATCTTTTGCCATTTATCTCACTGAAACGCCACTTACACTAAAGGCCAGTCGTTTCGTCACATTCGCTGACACTCGCCGAGCCGCCCAATCACCTGCGCCATACGCGTTTGCGGCTGCTCAATTATTGCTTGGGCGTACGCGTCGCCTTGGCCATACGGACCTTTAGGTACCGCTGCTCAGCGTTGATCTTTGTTACAGGTTGTGACAAGTTGTGAAAACTCCTGTGCGAAGGCTTCCACAATCCCCACTCGTCCGTCCATTCTGATACTGTACGGGAGGTGCTTTCGGGTGGCGACCGCGGTGGTGGAAACGACAGTCCGCAGGACCTTCAAGGCGTTTGAATACCGCGATTTCCGCCTCATGTGGGTGGGCGCCTGTACTTCCAGCATCGGCACCTGGATGCAAATCGTTGCCCAGGGTTGGCTCATTTACAGGCTCAGCCATTCGGCGTTCCTCCTAGCCCTCGACCAGTTTCTCGGCGGCATTCCTATTTTTCTCCTTTCCCTGCTGGGCGGCGTCGTCGCCGACCGCGTTGAGCGCCGGCGCATACTTCTCGCATCGCAGTACATACAGTTGGCCAGCGCGGGTACGCTCACCTTGCTTGTCGTCGGCGGGTTGAACCATGTCTGGCCGATTCTTTGCCTCTCGCTCTTATCGGGATTCGCCCAGGCATTCGGAGGCCCCGCCTACTCGGCGCTAATCCCGACCCTCGTCGACCGCGAGGACATGCCGAATGCGATCGCGTTGAACTCCATTCAGTTCAATCTCGCCGTGGCGGTTGGTCCGGCGCTAGGCGGCATAACGCTAGCACGCCTGGGCGAAGCCTGGTGCTTCGGGCTCAACACCATTTCCTTTCTCGCGCCGATCGCGGCGCTAACCGCGATTACCTCGCGTTTCCTGCCGCCAAAAACCAACGACTCGATGCTCAGCAGTTTCAAGCAGGGCATTCAGTTCGTGAGGCGGCAGGGCTCGATGGAAGCGCTCATTGTGCTGGCATTTTGCATGACGGCGCTGAGCATGCCCTTGCGCACCTTCTTCCCTGTGTTTGTGAAGGACATCTTTCGCCGCGGCCCGGAAATCTTCGGATGGCTTTCCAGCTTCATGGGCATCGGCTCGATTTGCGGCTCTCTGGTCGTCGCCAGCCTGGGCAACTTCCGCCACAAAGGACGCATAGCGGTCCTCATGATGATCTGCCTGGGCGGAGCCATTACCGCCTTCGCCGTCTCACGCTCGCTCTTGCTCAGTTACGCCGTGGTGCTGCTGGTCGGCTTCGCCATGATGACCGTGTTCGCGACCGTGACCTCGCTGGTGCAACTCATCACCACCGACGACATGCGTGGACGCGTGATGAGTGTCTATAACGCAGCCTTCCGAGGCGGGATGCCCCTAGGCAATCTGGCCTCAGGCTGGCTAGTACCGCCTTTCACCGCTTCGCAAGTGGTGGCTGTTAACGGACTGTTGTTGGTCTTACTTGCTTCTTCTTTCTTTGTCACCCGATCGCGAGTGACCGCGCTATAGAAACCCCAATTCGCTCCTCGCCGGGTGCCGGGTGCCCCGTTCAGGCGAGGCTTGAGCGGGTCTTTTCTCTGTATCTAATGAGATGTTCTGGCTTTCTTGTCGAGTTTCTTCGCGATGATCTCCGACAGAATTGATTTCGCCCTCTCCAATTCCTTCTTGCGCGAAGCCGGCAGATTGCGCCCCGCGCGGTTGATGTAGAAGTTCAACATCCTCATGCCTGATGCGGGTCCCTTCGGCGACGTCTTCTTCGAGGCTAGGTTCTTCGCAATCGTCGCCGCGTCTTTGGTGAACAATCCCTCGGGGGGAAACGTCGCTTCCGTGTGCACACTGGCGGACCAGCGGCGGACAGGCTTGCCTCTCAAAGAGGCGGTTGTACGGGTCTTTCGTGAACTCTGCTTCTTCCGCCTTAAGCTGGTTTTCGTGTTTCTCGTCTTGGTCGGCATCGGTCCTTTTCACTATGATGCGCCTTGACCTCAGCGGGTACCGGTCCTTTGCGCTTTTGCGGCAAGGGTGGGATAAAAACGTGTGAGCAAACCTCCAATCGAGCTTTTCGAAAACAGGGAAAACTCTGGTTACTTTCCTGCCTTCCGCGCCGCAACTTCTGCCTTTTCTGGATTCACGACCTTGCGTAGGTCGGTAAAGGAGCCTAGCGTGTCGCTCGTTCCAATATACGAACCATAGATCTGGCCCGAGGCGCGGGTCATACCGATCTCGCAGGTGCGGCTGCTGGAGTAGCTGCCCTCAGGGTGTCTGGCTTTAACCTGCTGCGCACACGCTCGCGCAAAGCCGTATCGGCTTCAAGCTTTACTTTAAGGTTGAGGATGCCC
>Ga0126379_10001353_pt1 | contig 14813 bp, 19 predicted proteins | sample PanSoiMetPlot_24_FD_92640 | JGI IMG/M metagenome (GOLD analysis project Ga0126379, IMG submission 92640) | Tropical forest soil microbial communities from Panama - MetaG Plot_24 | ecosystem: Environmental > Terrestrial > Soil > Tropical forest > Bulk soil | place: Panama | collected 2016-02-17 | reverse complement strand
GCGTTGCCTAACATTATGCCGTCTGGCGCCGCCCCGTCCCCGTCGTTGGTGTGCATTGGTAGTAGTGGGATTGGCCGTATGGGCCTTGGGGTTCGCGTTGCCTAACATTATGCCGTCTGGCGCCGCCCCGTCCCCGTCGTTGGTGTGCATTGGCCGTATGGGCCTTGGGGTATGCGTTGCCTAACATTATGCCGTCTGGCGCCAGGTGGTACGGATAGGGTGTTGACGGGGCGGGTACGTCATCATCTTTTCCCGATAAAGTTGCTAATTGTTTTTTTTTTTACAACAGACTAGATTGCCCTTTATTCTTGGTGGATGTTGTTTGTCTTTCATCTCTTGGGATGAAGGTAAGTCGCCCTCCTTTTTCTGATAATCTTGCTCACTCATTTTTTCTTGACACAGACCTTTTTTCGTCCTTGCTTGTCCCTCCAAGTTCTGTATGCAGTCCTGCCACGGTGTCCGTCCCCTTCTCCTCTTCCATCGATCGTCACTGACAATTTGCCCACAGGTCGATTCGCAAATCGCTGTCCTCCCTGGTCATATTCATAGTTTCACAACTTTATTTATTCTCTTCTCCCTTGGGCTTGCTGGTGACTCGAGCTGGCCACTCAGTCCCGGCGTTCCGGCCCTTTTTTTACTGTACATTTTTTACTTTACATTTTTTACTTGTAATTGGTGACCGAAAAAGAAATGTAACAATTGCAATGAGATGTTTGTGACGTAAAAAGAACTGCTACTCGTCAAATTTGTGATGTCACGTGATCTGATCTGATAAGAGAGCACCGTCTGCCTCTGTTCCGCCCACCTTCTCTTGCTCCCCCTGATGCCTCGCACCAAGCAAACCGCCAAAAAAACCACAGGAGGCAATGCTCCTCGAATCCATATCAACAATCCTTTGCCTCCAATCCTAGTCAACCGCCCTTCCACTGTCATTCCTGCAGCGCCCACAGTCAGCCCACAAGCTGACGATCATGACAACGTCAGTCCTCCCCTATCCATACCCTCACCAATCTTCTTGCTAACCTTTTACAAGTTCTGCTACATGTGTGTGAACGGGGGATATTTAACACTTTGCGACTTTTGTCCCCGCGCATTGTGTGAAGTTTGCGTCAAGACTGTCCCTGTCCCTCCAAATCCAAAGGTTAAATTTGTTTGTATCGCTTGCCATGGTCAGATTTTCAAAGGTAGCCAACCATACTATGTGAGTTGACAATGCTCCTTGTTTACATCATCTCACTCCATTCCAGGGATTTTACACTCTTGCCGGGCCCCACGTTGATTCCCAAGGACAGCCCAACCCCGCCGTTTTCCGCAACATTTCTTCCAAACCCCTTCAGATCAAGGGTCAATTCCAGTTGTCCGCCTCCTCTCGGGTGTGCAGGGAGGGGTTGCTGATCCTCCACTTCGTTCTCGACGGCCTGGATGCTGCCGGATCGCCAGCCAAAATTCTCGCGGAATATATGGCCAACTTCATCGATACCACTTCCCTCTGCTACCAAGAGATCTCCTTCAACATCTCCAGCCCCGGTAAGATTGCCTCTCATGCCCGCAAGATGTGCGCGTTGGCTCAAGCCCAGTGAGTTCCCTCTCTGTTTTCAGACCCTCTTTAATCCCCCACCTTTGTAGCGGTAACAAGTACCCCCGGGTAATTATATTCATCACTAACCATTCCAATGAGAACACGGGCAATCTCTACGTCGATCTTAATTTCAGCGCCACTGTGGACGAGGTGAGTGGAATTATAATACTCTTATCTGTTATCTCGTAACAGCGATTTGGGCAGTTCATGGACGCTCTTCTCCCCAGCGCCGAGACCACGTTCCTGCAACAATCCGAAGTGACCTTGTGGATGATGTCCTGTGGGGGACTAGTGAAGAACGCCGACAGCTACGGGCACCTGTGCTCCGTGGTGAAATGGTGAGTATTTTCTCCATATCACAAGTCCTTAATGACCAGCCAGGAACAGCCACGGCTTCGACAATCTCATCGGCTTCACCAACATGGCGCTTCATCCCTGCCTCACAACAAGTTTCATTCTCGGCTACGCCCAGGCGGTTCTCGTGGAGAAGTTCACAGTGGATGTCAGTTTCAGGAGGTTGCTCCCCACTTTAGCGACCCTTTGCCGGCACACCGATCTCGTCCACATCACCTATGATGGAACGGATGTAGAAGGCTGTCGTTACGTCTGGGTCCATCGTAACATCCGCCCATGGGGCCACAATCTACCGGTCCAATGTGATGGATGCGGCCATGTCCGATCTTTCATTTCGACGGATGGCCCCAACGGAGCAATGCTCTTCGCCTGCAACATTCCTGGTTGCCGCAAAAAACTCAACTTCAAAGCTGAGAATAGTGATTGGTTTGGGGGAGAGGTTCACGGTGGCCGGTGGATGAAAGTCGAATATTAATTAAACAAATATCATACTTGTTCAAGCTCTAGTTCATTCAGAGGGGAGATCATAACTACCTCTTCTTCGTTTCATTTATCAAGAGAGGCATTCCAAATGGCATTGTGCTCAATGTTCATGGTGAAATATTTTTGCAGCCCGAACATTTTGAAGGCATTGCCTCATGGTTAGATGATCCCGTGACCTTGACCTGACCCTCCGCATGTTAAGCCAGTCAAACCAAATGGACGAAAACCTGAGAAACGAACTGCGGGCCAGACTTGAAGGTGTCTTCAAGAAGCATATCAAGCACCCTTCACAGGCTTTAGCAAAGACCCAGTAAGCACAGGGTGATTGTTTGGTGTCAGGCGAATATTAACTTTCATGCCAAGGTTATCGATTTGGGGTGAACTGACAGAGCTCAAGGCCTCCTTTGATGCCAGTCAGGATGCATCAACCATCACTCAACCAGCATCTGAGGGTGAGATTCAAAGAATAGTCCTGACCGTCGCTTTCGCTGTGTTGAATTCTGGTGGGTTGGGTTCATGTTCCTTCATCAGACCGTCACTTTACTTTTGTAGTCGCCGTTAACTGGGACGTGGACCGTTTCGCCAGCAAAGTCAGTGCTGGTATTTTCGCTGATGGACGTGTCCACGATGAACTACAACGCCTTAGGCGCTATTTTCAACTACCTCAGCTGGGTTACTCCGATGAGCCAGCCACCATCACCGACATGCATGGCCGTATCTTGGTGTGGTATTTGCCTGATGTTTTGGCCATTCAGAGAGTTGTAAGATATCTGAAAACTGGTCTACATTCCTTCTCCTCATTTGTGCCAAACTCATCAGGCCGAATATAACAATGCAATTCATGACGTCCACCATTGCCTTTCTATCAAACAAGCATCCGTTGGAAAACAGTGGAGATCGCGAGGGTTCCGTGAGCCAGACGGAGATAGCCTGTTTGGCCCTGGGCTTTTGACGTTGTCCCCGGGCTGGTTCATGATGGGAAGGAATGTGGGTTGAGGGAACGCGTCTCGACTCTCATCTATGCTTGTCTTACATGTATAACTTGTAGCAACTCGACGAGCAACTACACCCGTCCACTAGCCTTCAGCACCCTGACACGGCTCAATTCATGCGAAGAGTTGGGACCGCTGAATGGCTCTGTAACGCAGTAACAGCCCTCATTGCTCCCGAATTATATGAGGCAGGGAAGCAGGCCATCGAGCAGGTCCAACTTGGTCAGGATATGCACCGTACTCATGGGAACATCGCTCTTTGGCCATCAGTTTTCACAGGGATGCAGATTATAGCGAACCGAACGACCCTTCCCCACCGGGACAGGGGAGGTGCCCCCACACACTATGACCTCTTGCTGAGTGTAGGAACGCATGGTAAAGCCGAACTTCATCTTCCAGAGTTTGGAGCAAGGTTATCCTACGCACCTGGGACGATCATTGTGCTTGGGGGGAAGGTTTTCCTCCATGAGGTGGATGGCTGGGAAGACGGTGAAAGGGTGTGTGTGGCACATATGATGAAGGACGATGTTCATGATCGCTTGAAAGTAATGCGGCCTCCCTGGCCCAAAATGGCGGACTATCTGGCCCTTATAGGGGGAAGATTGGCAAAGTAATTCTTGTCACAGTATTCTTACATGCAGTATACGTATAACGAGAGTTAATTATTTTTCCCACGACGAGGATGCTTCCTTACGCTGGCCTTCTTGGGCTGAGTTTGTGATGTGGATCCCTCTCCTTGGTTCCCAGCAGCTCCCTTCCCAAGTTCAACTCCTTCAGCTCCAGAGTTAGAGGGTGCCTTGTTCCTGACGCGTTTGGTAGTCCTTTCCTTGGGGCTAGCCTCCTCGATGGGTTCAAGGCGGTTGGAAAGTGCAGCAGGGAGTAGGGCATCGGCTTCTTGTTTGCTCACTGACCTTGTCCGTTTACGTGGTTTTGGGACAGGAGAGTCCATCTTGACATCAGTGACCACCTTTGAAGAGGGACCTGTCGCCTTGGCTTGATTGTCACCTGCTTCAGTAACCCTATGGCCCTCCCCTTGCTTCTCCTCTGGTTGCCCAGCTTCCATGTCGAAATCCAGGACAGAGTTCTGAGGTTCTTGTTTGATTGAAGGGGACTCTGGACCACTGCTCCCTGAATCGCTGATGGTGGTCATGGAGGAGTAGAGCGGAGCATCAGTGAAATCCCGAAGTGGTCTGTTCTTTCTCATCGCATCTGTGTTCCGACCTCGGCAAGAGAAACAACGATTCTGATCCGTGCGCCGAGCAACCGAGAGGCTAGGTCCTGTCCAATACATGAACTCGAAACGGCTTTTCAGCAGTGCAAGTAGTCGGGGTAGCAGCGCTGGGTAATTCGCCTCAAAGAAAGACGTTGTCTTCTCCCTGATGCTCTCCACGGTGAACACAGACGAATGCCTGAACTGACCCACCATGTCTTCCTTGTATACGAGCATCGCAGCTGCAAACTCCACCAAAGATCTTCGGAAGACCAACAGGGGATGTATTGGTTTTCCATCCACGCTTATGGTGTAATGCCTGGAGATCACGCATTGAAGCTGACGATACATGGAGCGACTAGTCCCCATTTCAACGCGCTCCCTCTGGGTAAGAAGCGGGTTGGACATGTAACACCGTCGATCGATCACGGTGGAAAGCTCCAAAATGTTTCCAATCGCCATGATATCTTTCAGCCCATGGGTGGTTAGAACGTCGGGTACATGGGGGTGCTTGGAGCGGTCAAAAAACGGGTCCTCCCTGTAACGTCTGAGCCACATGGCCATTTGACGGCGGAGAAATGTTGTCAGTTTATGCAGGCCATTTGTCTGATGCAATCCGTTGATAAAGCTGTGGACGATGCCGAAAGATGTAGACTGGGATGCCGAAGTGGAATACATATTTCGGCCATGGACAATTGCATCCTCGATGGTGACCATGTAATGCGGAGTATTCGGGGCCATGTACCTACAGTGCCCCAGCGAGTTAGCTCGAAAGTTAGAACATGAAATTAAAACGTACAGAATATCGCCTGGACCGAGAAGGACACCCTCCAAGTTCCAGCGAGAATTGCCAACCTCAGGGGAGAAATTGACAAATGCCCGAATGGAGCCAAATTCACCGTCGGCAAGGGTTCCGTCCTTGTTCTTAGGTGAACTGGCGAGGACCCAATACTTCAAACCCGTAATCACTCTGAACGACGTTGCGAAGCCATGGTCGACGATAGGGACGGTTGAAAGGGAATCTCTTGTTGAAGCAGTGGCCCACACCACACTGTCGCTGGGAAATCCAAAGGTCGAATCGATGCCGGTTCCCCCCCTGGCTTCTTGCCATGCCTCTTCATTTGACGCCAGCTCACTGGAACATATGTTAGAATTGGCAGAGTACGAGGGAAAATATTCGCTTTACCTGTACAACGGAGGCTTCGGAACGTTTGAGCCTCCCATGGGAATATCTTGAACGTTTACTCCCGGTACTGGGGTTCCATCTGGCCCTGGGAGAATGTCCAGCAGCGATCCAATGTGGATGCCGCTTAAATCCGCATTGAAAGGGTCAGCTGGCAATGGGTTCCTTGATCAGTGCAACTCGGTCATGTCTTTTTTTGGCTGGGGCACACCTTCAATCTTACGCAAGACCTCCAGAGATCCCAGGCGCGAGAGAGCTTCGCGATCGAATGTCGAATCACTTGGGTGCTCCCCAGTGACCAGAATGTGACGGTGACGAAAAATGTCTTGAATTTGGACTGGAGTCAAACGACCGAGCATGTCGGGCGTGGTGACAAACAAGTGAGACCGCTGGTTTGAGCATTTGGTTTCTCGTGCTTCAGGAAGCTGATGAGGGGGAACGCCATCGCAATAGTTTCTTTCCACCATGTCCATCATCGTCCTGATGAACTGGTGCTCTACGTTGGCCTTTTGAAGAGAAATGTGAGATTCATGGACATGTCAAAACCCAAGCTTACCGTGCTCGCCCAGCCCTTGTATTCGTACACCCTAGGTTCAGCCTCGGGCAATGCCCGCCACAGCCTCATCTTCACGCCAGTCGCAGAACGGTTCCGATCGAGAACTGTTTTGATATGAGGGATAGAGGGCTTTGGGTAGAGAGGAAGCGTGGCTATCGGTAGGTCGAATTCCCTTCGTGTTTCCTGAGGAGCATCTTTTGAAGATCGAACAGGCAGGCGGCGCTTTTTCTTTTCATCGTCATCAGTTCGGCTGTCCTCAACGTCCGACTCGAGAACTTCTATTCCCGGAATGAGGTCTGAAGTCTTTGGTTTCTTTTTTGGTCTCCCTCCTGGCCCCTTACGCCCTTTTTTCGTCGATTTTCCAATTAGTGCACCTTCAGCGTTTGGTTCTGGCTGAGGGTGAGATTCGGCCGCCTCAGAGCCCTCGGCCGCCTCATTTCCAGAGGCATCTTCGTGCTTGGCACCAGAATCCAGGACTGGCCCTGATGAACCCGGTGAGTGCCATCCCAAACATGATGCTGTTCACAACTTACCCTCCACAAACCATCGAGGCCTCAAAGATTCATCAACACCGCTGACAACGGCTTGGGCGGCCTGTATGAAAGAGTCCACTTGAAGCTCGGCATGGACTCCAACGGCGACTTCAACCAATGCCTTCCAGAGAAGGCTCTCAACGAGCAATAGCTCGTTGGGCTTGTCGTTGCCGAGAGCGATTGCATGCTATGCAGACTAAACAACTATGCAGAATAGCGGGAAAAAAGAAATCTCACCGCGAGCAAGTGATCCCGACGTATTCCATCTCCGCTTATCTTCCCCGGCAAAAGGGCGAGAAGTGGTGAGAAAGCCAGGGCCATATGTAATCCGTTTTTCATCTGAGCCACGGTGAAAGACAGTTCTGGAAGCTCAGAGAGGAAGCTGTACTCTTCTTCTGGAAGACCGAACGTCTGAGCACGTCTAATCAAAGGATGATCAGCGGAAAAAAAACAATCAGCATATATACCAAGGGGACCGACTGTTGAAGGCAATCCATAAGCGTCTCTTTATCTGACGGGAGGTCTTCAAAACCCTGATAATACCAGTGTTAGATACAGAGAAAATAGATGGATTGAACTCACATACCATCCCAAACCACCACAGGCAGGAAGCCAAAACCATGAGATTCGTCAAGATCTTGTGGTATTTCGCGTTGTCACGGACTTGACAGGCGGCAGTTAAACAACGTATACCGGTGATGAACTGTTGCTGCTCTTCGCTAAACGATGCAGAGACATGACCGTCAGGTGTGGAAGCCACTGTGGCCAAATTTTTCTTGTGGAGCGTCGCAAAGTCGCCAATGAGCTTTGGCCAGTCGGCAAGGGAAGCGTAAACCTCAGGAAGGGTTAACATGTGCAAACAGGGGAGAAGAACAAAACCAAAAACGTACTCGATCCATCCTACGTGCAGTGTGATGGGGTCTCGGAGCTCGAGGCACAACCAAAGGTTTGGCATCGGTGGGCGTCCACAGGGACTGAACGATGACGTCAAGCAAGCGGTGTCTGGCGACTACGTTTCCCATGAGCAATAATTTTTCATGGGACCGCTGTGCTGGAGAAGCCAAAAGAGTCAGTGCTTGGGCCTTGTCCTCGTCGTTCCATTCAGGCCCAGAACGGCCCATGAGCTGTTGAGTCAGATCTCGGGTTGGCTTGTCATGAACCTCAATGTTGACACTAAGATCCGCTTGAGCTGCTAGTTTCTGTGGCATTCATGAGAAGGGACAAGCAAAGTAGTTTGCCATAAGTCACCTCTACAAAGGCTGCCACAGCGGGTGAAGACGGGGGCAACTCCTGGTGCCGTTTGCTGAGGAAAAGACGTCTATCCTCAGTGAAAACAATGGTTGTCGACCACGGATATGACTTGATTAGCGGGGTGGAGAGCACAGCGAGGGTAGTATTCTTGTTGGCCATTAGCGCTGGAGATGGGACGAAAATGGGAGAGGGTGATTATGTAATGAACCATTCCAGGCGCCCCTTCCTCCCAGCAGCAACTGTCCGTCCAGGGCTTGATTACACATTTGCCCTCACACACACAACTTATTTCAAATATACTGTAACAAGGAAGGAAACGACCTCTCCAACCATGAGCAGGTATCTATCCAACATCCATGAATTTGAGCATCCCACGGTCATGCTGATCAACACATCACGTCGCGACGCGATCACATGACCATTTTTTGAAGCCTGGCCACAAGGGTGGATGTTGCAAGGACATGGGGTTTGATTGAAGGCTGCTGCATCATGCATCACAGCCAACCATGCCTGCAACACGGCGGAAATATTTGCAAATGTATACATTTCAATTTTCAAACTCAGCGAGGTTGCCAAGAGCTTGATACCCCAAAATGGTCCAACAAATCCCATAAAAGGCATGGATAGTAATTGCCCTTCCAAGAGATTGATTGAAGGGATGGGAGAAAGTGAACAATGAATCATAGGATGTGGCAGAGGGCATTGGTAAAGAAGACGGCACGCATAGGAGTGTGTGTGTTATCATTTGTACCTTATTTTGTGGACAGGATGAAAACACAAGCATCCACAAGCGCATGAGGACATGCATTTCCGTGATGTTTGAGAAAAAGTTGAAGGATGATATATAAGTACAACGTGTTGTCGGCCAAAAAGCCGTCATCCACTATGGCCGTGTCATGTTTAGTCACATCAGGTTTAAAGTGTTGGTTACACAAGTCTAATTTGATGAGTGTGAGCAAACTGCTGGACAAAGTGCTGGAGTCCTGGTTCAAAATGATTGGAAGGTGGAGGTTGGAAGTCACGTGCTCGACCGGCGTGCCGGTCGCGCACGTGACTTCGCTTCACCTCTCCTATACACGATGTGGCAGAGGGCATTGGTAAAGTAGACGACACTCATAGGAGTGTGTTTCTTATCATTTGTAACTTGTTTTTTTGACAGGATGAAAATGCATTTGGCTGATGTTTGAGAAAGAGTTGAAGGATAATTGGGGACCATATATAAGTACAACGTGTTGTCTGCTAAAAATCCATCCTCCACTATGGCGGTGTCATGTTTAGTCCCATCAGGTTTAAAATGTTGTTCACACCAGTCTAATTGTGATAAGTGTGAGCAAACTAGCTAGTTAGAAGTCACGTGAGTGACCGGCGGGCCGGTCGCGCACGTGACTTCGCTTCCCCTCTCATCTCATATCGTTCTCTTACCATCATTCTAAACGGGGTGGCATGGATGGATTCCTTAAGCGGGGTCAAAACTGATCAAATGCCAGTAACATTTAATACATGATTGGTCTTTGGGTGAGTTACTATGGTCACCGCTCATTCTGCGGATTTACTTTTTCGTATCTCGCTTTCAATCACTTTGGTGACATGGTCCCGCATTTCATTCACCCCAGCGATATGCACCTGCTTCCATGGCCAGGCGGACTGATTATATGAGCCTGCAAAGTCTCCAAGATTGACAGAAGACACTTACTTCCATGTTCGCGATGAAAACCATTGGATCTTCGAAGAAGCTTTCAATAAACCTCAATGAAAAATATCCACAGTCGTCCCCGTTGGGCTGCTGGGATACCTGTGTTGACATTGGGATGAATGCTTCTGTCGCGTGACCAAAATGCACACCTTGGGTGTCTTTTTTAGGATTCTGTCTTGTTTGAAGACATAATTCCCTGATGCGATGGCTTTTTTCTCCAGGAAATTTGTGATCGTATTTTCTAACGACTTCGGGTGGAAGTTGTGGAGGGAGTTCAGAATATAAACGCAGCTGCACAAAAATTAGCCTTGGAATCAAAGGAATTTAATTGCCTACGTCTTCATTGGGGCGTCGTCATCACCGTCCTCTGACTCAACAGACATGTAGTCAGCAGTATCGCTCTCACTGTTCTTGTCATCGTCATTTCCACTATCACCCTCTGGCTTTTTTTCAACGGCAAGTCCTGGATTGTCTACTATGACAGTTACCCAGTGATTGCTGTTGACGTGTTAGTCATGAAGTGGATAAAGTCATCGGAGGCAAAAGTTACCGTGTGCATATAGGGAAGACAAGGTAATCTAACGAAAAAATGTTGACCATCCTCCACCGAATAACATCATCTGGATGCCTACAACGGCTTGTGAGCACTGTGGGGTGCAGGGAATGAATGCTCACTTGTTCCACAAGCTATAGAATGAAGTGTCGAAAACATGCAATGAAACATTGGGATGCGCCTGGGCCATCTGTTCCTTCGCATACCTGAGGGTTCAGTAGCATAAGCCATGTGCCAGGAAAAAAGAGAGTGGGATGCACATAATGTACCACATGATGATACTGTCGTTGGCCCATTGTTTTGGTCGGAGACACTCAATGTCTTTGGTTCTGAGTTCACCACGGGAATCTGAGAGAACACTGGTTTGAAGTCAGATGATGGGTATGCATCATCAGACCATGAAAGCGTCACTCACATGTCGCCCCTCTGGGGAGGATCTTCGTTATCGTCGTTAGTCATGTCGATGACATCGGGCACCCTCATTTCCAATGGTAAACATGTACGCAGGGGATGCAAAGATAAGAAGAATGATCTCACATGTTTTTCCACATTTTGTCTGCATCCTCAGTACTGATGGGCTCACAGTCATTGGGGATGTAAGACTTCATCCACACGATGAGGTGATCGTAGTCTTCTTGGTATTTTTTGTGCGACACGTCAAGCTTGAGGGCAAGTTGGTTTAAATCGTCGTAATAGGCATCGAATGTCGTCCCCTCCGCCCATGGCAGGGGCTGGGTATACAGTAGCCTGAGGAAGATTCGACCACCATTTGCCGGTCGACCGATGGTTTCATACTGGGTTGATTTTATTTGCTCTGAAGATCGCTCACGAATGGAAAGACTGACCTTGACGCAATACACTTCGTTGTCCATCCTGAGTAGTATTTCATGCCTGTTTTCCATCTGAATAATCAACAGCGCGCCATCGTCACGCCAACGGACATCGTCCATAGTCCGTGTAGATGTCTCAGAGGTGTGGAACTCATTGGAGGACAAGATGAGACTTGTCCAGCATAAGAATTTGCCCATTGCAAGGTGATGGGAAGCTCAGATCTGAGGCAGGGATAGCTCTGGATGGTAATCCGATGGGTGTGGGAGATCAACACGGTCACATGACCTGTGACTCCCATCTGTCACACATCAGTCACACATCAGTCACATCAGTCACACATGAGTCATCTGTCACGTTTGGTTGGTTTTCTTGAACCAGAACTATGTTCATCTCTTGGACGCAGGAGCATTTGCAGATTCTTGAAAAGTACAAGGGTGCCTATGACAATGCTGGCTTCAAGGATTCTCAGAACGGTGTTGTGAATCAGATCGTCAAGGATCTTCGAAAAAACACTGGTAAAAGAGGACTTCCCAAAAGCTTGAGAATGGCAAGTAGTCCATGAGCTTTTAACAACAGTCTTTGGGTGAATTCTAGTTTTCAGGCCATCAAGACATGGTATAGATTCCAAAAGAGACTAGAAATGGATGAAGATGACGAGAGTAACAGTGGAAATGAGGATGATGATGAGGAGCAGGAGGAGGAGCAGGAGGAAGTGGCATTGCCAGGGGCAGTGTGGCAAAAGAAGTGGAACCAAAGGAGGGTGGTTGAGCAGCTGGAAAAGGAGGAGATCAACAGGATCATTGGGGCACCAGCAAAATCTCCCGAATATTTGCGCAGGTACACCAATACTGTCACGGACATCATGCAGAGGCTTGATCCTGAAAAAAGAAAAAAATACACATCACTGGCAGAGACTTGGAACAACGCTGGTCCTCCTCACGACGTTCAACAAAGGTATGTGCAGATGAATTGCCAAAATTCCATTGGCTCAATTTTTATTTTCAAAGACAAGCGATGAAACATATAGGGACCACAGGACTTGCAATCGTCAAGTTTCTGAAACGACAGTTTGGAGCAGAGGTAGTGATGCTGGTGGCAACACCATACATGGGGAACGACGTAGGGATGAGATTGTAAGAATCACATTTTTCTTCTTTCTCGACACTTGGTCACTCACTGATTTATGCTCTAGATTTGAATCGGAACTCATGCCTGCTCAGGCATTCACCCGAAGGTTTCCAAACATCCATGGGAGTTATGTCAAGTCCTTCATGAATTGGGTGCAACGAAGAAGCCGTGGGTATCTAACCCCATCTCCTTGAACTGGAATTCTTAACTGGTTCTTTCAGTCATCCAGGAGAATGAACGTCTTGGAGCTCATTTGGGAGGTCCAGGGAGAGGGAAAAGGAAGGAATTATGGCCTCTTGAGAGAGATGGCCACGGAGATCCAAAGCTACCTTCTCTTGACGGTGACAAGCGATCTGCCAGTCAGATGAAGGCCATCATCAGGGCCTTCTTTACTTATTCCTACCGTACGTTTTGGTATCCAGCGAATTGGGCCATCTCACTGTTGTTTTTGCAGGTGCTTACACTTTGAACGATGGGGACACAGTTCCCTGGAGTCGCATCTCCGATGCACCGGTGTTATGGCTCAAAGGATGGAATGAGGACATAGTCCTCAAGGATCCCAGCCGCATGACCGGTCCTGAGGTGCTCGCGCTTTACAAGTACTTGTTGCAGAAGGGGATGAATGATGGGGAAAAAATGGAATGGACGACACCAGAGGTGGGGGATGGTCACCAGGTCATTGAACCCATAAAAGGTGATGACGAGAGGTCAGAGGTGGTGGAGGATGTGGATGGTGACGATGAGGCCAATGCTGGTGATGGGCAAGATGGGGAAGGATGGGAGGGAATGGAACCCGTGAAAGGTGAAGAATTGTCATCAATGATTATTGGGGAGGTGGGTGGTGACGAGGAGGCCGATGCTGGAGATGGGGAAGATGGGGAAGGATTAGATGGATTGGAACATTGGGATGAGGAAATCAATCAGGGGTCAGAGAAGGGGAAAAAAAGAAACATCAAGGAGACTGGAATGTCATTCGAGAAACCCCCATCAAAAAGGGCCAAGGTGACAAAAAAATTTTATGAAACCAGGTAAGATGTTTTATGCATCACCACCCCAATGCTTGTCTTTGACTGAATATGGTGCTTGAAAAGATCCACAAAACGTCCGACAAGATCACAGACACAAAAGCTGTCCAAGAATTGATAGAGTTTCTATAGTGATACTTAGCTCTCATTTGACCACAACTTCCTTGTAATGACATTCCCCACTTCCACCCTGATGAACCAAATACATGATAGACAATGTGAAAAAAAAAAACCTGATAATTATTCATAAGGATGAGAAAATGCCCTGGTCAGTGCATGGAGAGGTCTGTGGATCAGATCCCAGCAGCAACTGGGAATCGATGACAGGTGAGGGCACATGCACCATTTATCCTGTTGGTTATGCTGAAAATCCAGACCGGGACAAATTGTACAAATGCTGTGGTTAGATAGCCATGTTTCCAGCCTGGGGCATGACAGACATCTCTGATATATTTTTTTTCCACATCAACCCAAGAGCCCACCTGATGGTGTGGCACAGAGAGTCCGCAGGTGTTCTATTCTCCAAATTATGCCATCATTCATGTTCTGTAGGACATTTCTTGGGTGCTGCAACAATCTTGTTCCATGACTCACCTGTGACATTTGTTTTGAAATGATTGCCAAAATGGATCGGATGTCTGAACAGTCCAGAAAGGATGTAAATCCAAACCTATGGGCACCTGTATGTACAGCGAGACATTCATGAAGTGTTGGGTGTTGTTTTGATGTGAACATTGCAGACACATCAAAAGCCTTCTTTTGTGCCCTGGTGGGTTTATGTGCTTGGAGAGCAGTGCCATCAGCAGACAATAGCTGGCTGGGCATCGAAGTGAAAGCCAAACCTGGGTGAAATTACACGACGTGGTTTGACTTTTTGAGCAGATCAAACCCTGGACATTGGTGAAGGAGCATTTCAATGGACAGGAAAAGCATGTAGACTCATTTTGGATGTCATTTGTGGCTGATGGGAATGTCACGTGAATGCCAGGCGGGCCGGTCACTCACGTGAACTCAAATTATCAGGTTTAAAATGTTGTTTACACGAGTCTAATCGTGACTAGTGTGCTGGAAAAAGAGCAGGTGCCAATGTAGAGCCAGTCTCTTCGAGCGAAAAATGAGGTCCGGGCCTTCCGGAGTGGTTCGGGCACCTCGGCGGTGAAAGTTTCCCATCGCCCTTATACCTGGAGGGACCTGAATTGATGCTCTCTACTGCGCGTGAACCTCTCGGTTCCCATTACAGCTGACTGAGCTGTTTTCCCTGGTAGGTCACGTGCGCGACCGGCGCGCCGGTCGCGCACGTGACCTGACTGTAATGTCCCGTTTATTGAACCAAAATAGCAAATTATCATTTGAGAGCGTTCAATGGTTCATGTGTTTCCAAATCCAATTGCTGATGAGGTTGTATCCTCTACAATTTGGATGATGGGTCAAAGGATTGTAAG
>Ga0126379_10001352_pt1 | contig 14820 bp, 13 predicted proteins | sample PanSoiMetPlot_24_FD_92640 | JGI IMG/M metagenome (GOLD analysis project Ga0126379, IMG submission 92640) | Tropical forest soil microbial communities from Panama - MetaG Plot_24 | ecosystem: Environmental > Terrestrial > Soil > Tropical forest > Bulk soil | place: Panama | collected 2016-02-17 | reverse complement strand
GAGATGCAGCGCATCGTCGGCATGAGTCCCAACCAGCCCCTTCATTTCACCGTCGAGCGCAGCGGCAAATTCGTGGATATCACCGCGACGCCCGAACTCAAGACCATCACCGACCGCTTCGGTAACGAGATGCGCATGGGTCTGTTGGGCATCCAGAGGAGCGCGTCTGCCAACGATTGGACCCTCAAGCGCCACGATCTCCCGACTGCCTTCGTCATGGCGGTCAAGGAGTGCTACTTCGTCGTGTCCCGCTCGCTTGGCTATCTCTACGACGTAGTAACCGGGCGCGAATCTGCAGATCAGCTCGGAGGGCCGATTCGCATTGCTCAGGTTTCAGGTCAGGTTGCGAGCGCTGGCTTTGTCGCGTTGCTCAATCTTGCGGCCATCGTCTCGGTGAGTATTGGGCTGCTCAATTTGTTCCCTATACCGATGCTCGATGGCGGTCATCTTCTGTTCTACAGCATCGAGGCCATCAGAGGGCGTCCGCTCAGCGAGAGCACGCAGGAAATCGGGTTCCGCATTGGTCTCGCTTTCGTTTTGATGTTGATGATTTTCGCGACCTGGAATGACTTGATTCACTTGAAGTTTTTGTGAGATTGGCACCACGGAGCGCTGCGCTGGGCGGGGGTCTTTGGACCCCCGCCTGCGCGAGGGGGCAGGAACCAAAAATCGGCCACAAAACAATGGCCAGTTTCGAGCCAGAAGCCTGAGCGGCGGCGGGGAACGGCTTTGAGGGGAAGACACCAGTAATGGTGCGGTGGACGTTGGCTAGAGGGCTGCTTGCGGCCCTCGTTGTGTTGTGTAGCGTCCCGCTCTCGCTGGGCCTTGGTGCATGCCTTGGCGAAACTTCCGCACACGCCCAAGACGTTATCAAAAACATCGATGTCCAAGGAAATAAGCGGGTGGAGCCCGAGACGGTCCGCTCCTACCTCACCTTCTCGACCGGCGAGGGGTATGATCCCGCCAAAGTCGACGAATCGCTGAAGGCCCTGTTTGCCACCGGCCTGTTTCAGGACGTGCGCATCAGGCGAGAAGGACCGACCATCGTCGTTGTCGTGGCGGAAAACCCCATCGTGGCCAAGGTCGCCTTCGAGGGCAATAGCGAGATCGAGGACGATACCCTCACCGCGGAAGTTCAGCTCAAGCCGCGTGCCGTGTACACGCGGGCGCGCGTGCAGGCCGACGTGCAGCGAATCCTCGACATCTACCGGCGGCAAGGCATGTACGCCGCCCAAGTCGAGCCCAAGATCATCAATCTCGACAACAATCGTATCGACGTGGTGTTCGAGATCAGCGAGGGGACGGCCACCAAGGTCCGCGGCATCAACTTCATCGGTAACTATGCCTTCAGCGACTCGCAGCTTCGCTACGTCATATCGACTACACGCACCAATCTGCTAAGCTTTCTAAAAGGCACTAATGTCTACGACCCCGACCGGCTTAGTCTCGACCGCGAATTGTTGCGCCAGTTTTACTTGAAGAATGGCTATGCAGACGTCCGTGTCGTCTCGGCAACCGCAGATCTCGATAGCGCCGGACGGGGCTTCTTCATCACCTACACCATCGAGGAGGGAGCGCGCTATCGCTTCGGCACCATCGATATTGAAAGCGCTCTGCCTTCGGTCAATGTCGACGCCCTCAGGCATGTGATTCTGACAAGGACCGGCCGCGTCTACAACGCCGAGAAGGTCGAAAAGACCCTTGAGGCGCTGACCATTGAGGTCTCTCAGCAGGGCTACGCCTTCGGCCAAGTAAAGCCGCGCTTCGAACGCGACGAGGCGACCCACACCATGGGCATCGTCTACACACTCGAAGAGGGTCCGCGGATTTACATCGAGCGCATCAACATCGTCGGAAACTTCCGTACCGAGGACAATGTGATCAGGCGCGAGTTCCGGCTTGCCGAAGGCGATGCCTTCAACCGCCTGCTGGTCGAGGCAGCGCGCAAGCGCTTGCGCGCGCTCGGCTTTTTCAAAAACGTCGATATCGACACCGAACCCGGCAGTGCCCCCGACCGGGTTATCATTGTGGTCAAGGTGCAGGAGCAGCCGACCGGCGAGTTGTCCTTCGGCGCTGGCTACTCAACGAGTGAGGGCGTGATCGGCGATGTCAGCATCACTGAGCGCAACCTGATGGGCAAAGGCCAATATGTGAGGCTCGGCTTCTCGGGAAGCCTCGAACGCGCCCAGGTCGATTTCAGCTTCACCGAGCCCCATTTTCTCGATCGCAACCTCGCGGCAGGTTTCGACATCTTCTATAAGACAGTCGATCTGACGAGCGTGGCCTCCTTCGAAGAGACTGACGCCGGCGGCGATCTCAGGCTCGGCTTTCCAATCGCCGACAACACTCAGCTCGGGCTCCGTTACAAGTTCGAACGAGAGACGATTTTCAATGTCCAAAACAACGCCTCGCTGGCCGTCAAGCAGGCCGAAGGGACGGTCAACGTATCGAGCGTCGGCTACACTCTCGCTTATGATACCCGCAACCTGCCACAATCGCCGACGAGCGGCGTTTTTGCCTCATTTTCGCAAGACCTGGCGGGAGTGGGGGGTGACGTGGACTACATTCGATCCGTTGCCGATGCGCGCGGCTATTATCCCCTCACCAACAAGCTCACGCTTGTCGGCCGCGTGCAGGGAGGGGCAATCGAGGGGTGGGGCGGCCAGGATGTTCGCTTGACCGACCTGTTCTTCAAGGGCGGCGAAACGGTGCGGGGCTTCGCGCGCGCTGGCTATGGTCCGCGCGACGCGTGCGAAGATCCGGTGACGGGCGATAGAGTCCCAAACTGCAAAAAGGATGCCCTCGGGGGGGAACTGTTTTGGGCGGCGACGGCTGAGATGCGTTTCCCCTTCCCGTTAATACCAGATAATCTCGGTATACAGGGTGCCGTGTTCGTCGATGCCGGTTCTCTGTGGGAACCGAGCGGTCTCGCGACGGCCGCGGTAACCCTGCCGGCGTTTCCGGGCGGATGCACCGCTAGCAATCTTGGGAAGACCTGCGGCGAGGGAAGCTTCATCCAGGATAGCGCGGAGGTTCGTATGTCGACCGGCTTCAGCATCATTTGGAATTCGCCGCTTGGCCCCCTCCGTGCCGACATCGCCCAGGCGTTGCTCAAGGCGGCTTTCGACAAGACCGAGGTCTTCCGCTTCGGCGCTTCGACGAACTTCTAAAGGAAGTAATTTCCGTTTATGGCTTGGCGTCATGCACCATATCGCGGCGCCTGCCGAAATTCTGATGGAACATCCTGGTTTTTTCGAGCGAGCCGGGCCTTTTGCTTTGGGCATTGTCGCCGAGGCGATCAATGCCAAGGCTGCGAATAGCGTCGATCTTGATCTTGCCATAAAGGACGTGAGGCCGCTCGACGGCGCTGGCCAGGGCGATCTGTCCTTCCTTGACAATCCGAAATATCTTCAGGCGTTTGCCGCGACCGGTGCGAGCGCCTGCCTCGTCGCGCCGAAATTTGCGAGCCTCGGACCGGCCGGCACGGCTTGCCTTATCACGCCTGAGCCCTATCGAGCCTTCGCCAGGGCACTCGCGCTCTTCTATCCCGACGCGCTCAAGCCCAAGGCCGCGCTGGAAGGAGGCGGCTTTGACCGTTCATCGGTCCATCCAAGCGCGATGCTTGAGCCAGGAGTCATCGTCGAGCCTGGCGCGGTCATTGGACCCGAGGCGCGAATTGGAGCTGGCTCGACGATTGCGGCAGGCACCGTCATTGGCTATCGGGTGCATGTCGGCCGTGGCTGCTATATCGGCCCTAGTGCCTCGGTGACCCACGCTCTCATTGGCAACTGTGTCACCATCCATGCTGGCGTTGCCATCGGCCAGGATGGTTTTGGCTTCGCCATGGGAAGGACAGGGCACGCGAAGGTGCCTCAAATCGGCCGGGTCATCATCCAGGACAACGTCGAAATCGGGGCCAATACCACCATCGACCGGGGCGCCTTGCGAGATACGGTGATTGGGGAGGGCACGAAAATTGATAATCTCGTGCAAATCGGGCACAACGTGGTGATCGGAAGGCATTGCATCATCGTGGCGCAAACCGGTATCTCCGGGAGCGCGGAACTAGGCGATTTCGTGGCCCTGGGAGGCCAAGTAGGCGTCGTGGGCCATGTCAGGATAGGCGCTGGCGCGCAGATCGCCGCAAGCAGTAATGTGCGGGCCGACGTGCCGCCGGGCGTGCGCTGGGGAGGCACCCCAGCCAAGCCCGTGCGGCTATGGTTCCGCGAGCTCACGCTGTTGCGCAGGCTTGCCGAAAGCAAGGATTTGAAGCTTGATCACGAAGAAGATGGATCAACTGGGTCGGGCAAGTAGACCATTTCTGACCGCGAGCCTGAGGAGCCCGGGTTAATGAACGAAGCCGGAGTGAAAGCGAAGCCCGGCAGGGCTGAGACGACCGACATCCTCAAGCTTCTGCCGCATCGCTACCCGTTCCTCCTCGTCGATCGCATCATCGACATGGATGGTGACCGCTCGGCCACCGGCATTAAGAACGTGACGGCGAACGAGCCCTATTTTCAGGGGCATTTCCCCGGCAATCCGGTGATGCCGGGCGTGCTGCTTATTGAAGGCATGGCGCAAACAGCGGGTGCGCTTTGCATGCGTCATCTCGAGGAGTTCAAGGAACCGCCGCTCGTCTATTTCATGGCAATCGACAAAGCCCGCTTCCGTCGTCCGGTCGTTCCTGGCGATACCGTCCATTATCACGTGCAGAAAATGCGTAATCGCGGGCGCGTCTGGCGTTTTCGCTGCCAGGCGCATGTCGACGGGACGCTCGTCGCCGAGGCTGAGGTCAGCGCTGTAATCGTCGAGACGTAGCCAGGGCAAGTATGGCGAACATTCATGGGACCGCCCTGGTCGACCCGAAGGCCAAGCTTGGGGCGAACGTCGAGATCGGCCCCTTTTGCATCGTCGGACCGGATGTGGAGCTCGGCGACGGCGTGGTGGTGCACTCCCATGCCGTGATAGCGGGCCGGACGACGCTGGGAGAAGAGTGTCAAGTGTTCCCGTTCGCCTCCGTCGGCACCGTCCCGCAGCACCAGAAATATCACGGAGAGCCTAGCACCCTTACGGTTGGCCCAAGGACCATCATTCGCGAGCATGCGACCCTCAATCCGGGGACCGAGGGAGGAGTCATGGCGACACGCGTCGGGGCCAATTGTTTCTTGATGATCGGATCACACGTGGCACATGACTGCCAGATTGGCGACAACGTGGTCCTGGTGAATAACGTGGCACTGGGCGGTCACGTCACGATTGGCGACGGCGCCATCATTGGCGGTCAGTCGGCTGTGCACCAATTCGTGCGTATCGGCGCCTATGCTTTCATCGGCGGCATGTCCGGCATTGCCGCCGACGTCATTCCCTTCGGCATGGCGCTTGGATTCGGCCGTCGAGCGAATTTGTCCGGTCTCAACATCATCGGACTGAGGCGCAAGGGCTTTCCGCGCGAGCAGATCCACGAGTTGCGTCAAGCCTATCGCATGTTGTTCGCAAGCGAAGGAACGTTGCTGGAAAGGTTAGAGGATGTTGACAGCATGTTCTCGGCAAATCCGCTCGTGAAGCAAGTCATTGATTTCATCAATGCCGATTCGGAGCGCCAATTCTGCGTACCAGACAATGTCGTACCGCCCGACCGGTGACAGCGCGACGCCCCTCGGATCCGAAGCGAGCAAGATTGCAGGCCCGCTTGGGATCATCGCTGGACGGGGCCTGCTTTCTTGTGTGCTCGCAGACGCGGCGGCCGCGCGAGGACTTCCCCTGCACATCGTCGCTATCCGTGGCGAGGCACCGGAGGAGATCGAGCGTTTTCCGCACACCTGGATCAGATGGGGCGAGGTCGGAAAGCTGTTCGCGGCCCTCGATGATAATGGCTGCAACGATCTCGTCATTATCGGCGGGGTGAACCGACCGGATTTCGCCAACATCAGCTTCGATCTCGCTGCGCTCAAGGCTCTGCCGTTCATCCTTAGCCTCGGCAAAGGTGGCGACGACCATGTGCTCTCGAGAATCGTCCGCTACTTGGAAGATAAGGGTTATCGAGTACATGGGGCAGGCGAGGTGGCGCCCGATCTTCTGGCCGGAGCGGGGCGGCTCGGTAACAAGACGCCATCGGCAGACGATCGTGCCGACATCGATGTGGGATTCAAGGTAGTGAGCGCGCTCGGCAGGCTCGACATTGGGCAGGCCGCTGTCGTCGTCAAAGGCCACGTACTTGCCGTTGAGGCCGCCGAAGGAACTGATGCGATGCTTATCCGTTGCGCCGAGCTTCGTCAGTCGGGCAGGACAGGACGCCACACCCACGCTGGCGTCCTCGTCAAGGCGCCCAAGCCCGGGCAGGAGGAGCGCGTGGATCTACCCACCATTGGTCCTGACACGGTACGCAACGCAGCGGCAGCCGGCCTTGCCGGCATCGCGGTCGCGGCAGGTCGCGTGCTGATGGCCGACCGCACGGCCACGATCAAGGCCGCCGATCAGCTTGGCCTCTTTCTCGTTGGCGAGACGTTGCCGACCGCGTCCGACAATCCCTAGGCGCGCTGCTCAGCCGGCACGTAGGGACGTTCCACGGCACCGGTGTAGAGCTGGCGCGGCCTGCCGATACGCTGCGACGGATCCTCAATCATCTCCTTCCATTGCGCGATCCAGCCCACCGTGCGCGCAATAGCGAACAGGACAGTGAACATGTCGGTCGGGAAGCCGAGCGCCTTCAGCGTGATGCCCGAATAGAAGTCGATGTTTGGATAGAGCTTCTTCTGGATGAAATAGTCATCCGACAAGGCAATGCGCTCGAGTTCGAGTGCGACCTTGAGGATCGGATCGTCGCCGTGGCCCACGGCATCGAGCACCTCATGGCAGGTCTTCTGCATAATCTTCGCCCGCGGGTCATAGTTCTTATAGACGCGGTGGCCGAAGCCCATGAGCCGGAAGGGATCGCTCTTGTCCTTTGCGCGCTTGATATATTCCGGGATACGATCGACCGTCCCGATCTCCTGCAACATCTGAAGCGCAGCCTCGTTGGCGCCGCCATGGGCTGGCCCCCACAGGCAGGCAATGCCAGCAGAGATGCAAGCAAAGGGATTGGCTCCAGATGAGCCGGCAAGGCGGACGGTAGAGGTCGATGCGTTCTGCTCATGGTCCGCGTGCAGGATGAAGATGCGGTCCATGGCGCGCGCCAGGATCGGATCGACCTTGTATTCCTCGCATGGCACGGCGAAGCACATGTGCAAAAAGTTCGCCGCGTAACTGAGCTCGTTGCGCGGATAGATGAAGGGCTGACCGATCGAATATTTGTAGGCCATTGCGGCGATGGTCGGCATTTTCGCGATCATGCGGATCGATGCCATCTCGCGCTGGGCGGGATCCTTGATGTCGATCGAGTCGTGATAGAAGGCCGAGAGCGCGCCTACCACGCCGACCATGACGGCCATGGGATGTGCGTCGCGCCGGAACCCGGTGTAGAACCGGGTCATCTGCTCGTGCACCATCGTGTGTTTCACGATGCGGTCGTCGAATGCGCGATATTGCTCCAGGGTGGGAAGCTCTCCGTAGAGCAGCAAGTAGCAGGTCTCGATGAAGTTGCCATGCTCGGCGAGCTGGTCGATCGGGTAGCCGCGATAAAGCAGCACGCCCTTGTCGCCGTCGATGAAGGTGATCTTGGACTCGCAACTCGCCGTCGAGGTGAAGCCCGGATCGTAAGTGAAGCAGCCGGTGTCCTGATACAACGTGTTGATGTCGATCACGTCGGGCCCCATCGTGCCCTTGCGGATCGGCAAGTCGTATCTCACGCCGTCGATCAGGATAGATGCCTCGGCGGCGCCCGATGCGCGGAGGTTTTCTGCGACGCTCATCTAAAAGCTCCTCTGCGATCTTGGGAAGCTGGTCGCTAACGAACGCTGACGTTCTTAGAACCGTTGCGCCCTTAACGAACGCGTATTGCACTGCCACATATATTCGTCCCGTTTCTCTCGCAGTGCAACATGGCGATGCCCAAAAGTTAAGCAAGCAATTCACTGCACCTGATCGCGAATTCGAGCAAGGGACTCCTCGCGGCCTAGCACATCGAGCACATCGAAGAGGCCCGGCGATGTCGATTTGCCGGTGAGGGCTGCGCGGAGCGGCTGTGCAACTTTACCGAGCTTCCGTCCCGTCTCTTCTGCGAAGGTGCGGACCAGAGCATCGAGCGCCTCGGGCTTCCAGGACGACGCGCCCTCAAGCCGAGGCAACAGGGCCGTGAGAGTCCCTCGTCCCGTAGTGTCCAGCAGCTTCTTGGCTTGCTCGTCGAGCTCGAGCGGCCGCCCGGCGAAGAGATAGGCGGCACTGTCGAGAAGCTCGACCAGCGTCTTGGCACGCTTCTTCAATCCCGGCATGGCGCGCTCCAGTTTGCGCCAGCCTTCATCACCAATGCGCTCCGCAAGTGCTGCCCCATTTGGAAGCTCAGGCAGAAGCGCCTTCAGACGCGTCACAATTTCGGCATCAGGCGTCTCCCGCAAATAGTGGCCGTTCAGATTCTCGAGCTTGGCAAAATCGAAGCGCGCGGCCGAGCGACCGATTGCGTCGAGATCGAACCATTTGACCATCTCCTCGGTCGTCATGATCTCGGCGTCGCCATGGCTCCAGCCGAACCGGACGAGATAGTTCCGCAGCGCCGCCGGCAGATAGCCCATGGCGCGATAGGCCTCCACGCCAAGCGCGCCGTGACGCTTGGATAGCTTGGCGCCGTCAGGCCCGTGGATGAGCGGCACATGAGCGAAAACCGGGGTGTCCCAGCCGAGCGCCTTATAGATCTGCGTCTGACGCGCGGCATTGGTCAGGTGATCGTCGCCGCGGATGACATTGGTAATCGCCATATCGTGGTCGTCGACAACGACAGAGAGATTGTAGGTGGGGGAGCCATCGCTCCTCAGGATAACGAGATCGTCAAGGTCCTTGTTGGCAAATACAACGCGGCCTTGCACGCGATCTTCGATGACTGTCTCGCCCTCGCGCGGCGCCTTGAAGCGAATGGCTGGTTCGATGCCTGGCGGAGCCTCTGATGGATCGCGATGCCGCCAGGTGCCATCGTAGCCCGGAGCGCGGCCTTCGGCGCGCGCCTCTTCGCGCATCGCCTGAAGTTCCTCGGCGGTCGCGTAGCAGCGATAGGCCTTGCCCTCTGCGAGCAACTGCTCGGCGATTTCGCGGTGACGCTCGGCGCGCGCAAGCTGGTAAACAGGCTCGCCATCCCAATCGAGCTCGAGCCAGCGCAAGCCATCGAGGATGGCGAGGATCGCGCCCTCGGTCGAGCGGGCTTGGTCGGTGTCCTCGATGCGCAGCAGCATCTTCCCGCCTGTGTGCTTGGCGTACAGCCAATTGAACAGGGCGGTCCGCGCACCGCCGATATGGAGATAGCCCGTCGGCGAAGGCGCAAAGCGCGTGATGACCTTTTCGCTCATAGCTCCTGAAGGGCTAGGGGGCTGATGGGCGCGTGATGTAGCATGGGCGGTAGATGCGGGTAAGGGCGGGGCGAAGAGGCGGCCAGTGCCATTGAGCATCGACCATGACGGGGCGGGGCGAAGAGGAATGGGGCGGCTGGGATCCTGGGCCAGCCAAAGGCCGAGGCGGGCTGGCATCGCTTATCCTAGCCACACTCGCTCGCACGCTCGCGCAGGAATCGGACCGCTGGTTCCTATGGCTTCGCGTCGTGTTGTCGGCGGGATCTTCACCTATTTTGCCCTCCCCAATGAGCCCGATGGGCGCGTAGGAGTGGCGCTCTTGCTTGCCGCAGTTGGGCTGTGCCTTGGGTTCCGCAATGTCCCCACGGGACTTGCCTTTGCCGGCGCCTTCCTCGCCTTCGCGAGCGGCTTCGCCATAGCCAAGCTCCGCACGGAGATGGTCCGCGCACCGGTCCACGCGAGAGCTGCGCTATGCTGGAGTAGGCGGCTATGTCGAGGACCATGAGCTGCGCGACAACGCCGCACGTGTCTTACTTTGCGCGTTATCTCCTTAGGTGAGTTGAGACCTGAGCAGCGCCCCTATCGCGTGCGCGTCTCCGTGCCGGCGGAGAAAGCCGCAAATATCCGCATCGGAGAGGCGATAGCGCTTAGTGCGACGCTTGAGCCGCCGCCGGAGCCAGTCGAACCTGGCGGCTTCGATTTCGGCCGCCGCGCGTGGTCCGACCGGTTAGGCGCCACCGGCTACGCAACCAGCAAAATTACCCTCGGCCCCAGCGCCCTTAGACGTGAGAATATGGGCGTCAATTGATGTGCCAAGGAGGTCAGTAGCGGCGGATCAGGCCGACGAGCCGCCCCTGCACCCGCACGCGGTCGGGACCAAAGATGCGCGTCTCGTAGCTCGGATTGGCGGCTTCGAGCGCGATGGAGTCGCCGCGCCGCCGCAAGCGTTTCAGCGTCGCTTCGGCTTCGTCCACAAGGGCCACAACGATATCGCCGTTATTGGCGTCCTCGCATTTCTTCACAATGATGGTGTCGCCTTCGAGGATGCCGGCCTCGATCATGGAATCGCCCTTGACCTCGAGCGCATAATGCTCGCCCTTACTGAGAAGCTCGGGCGGTACTTCGATGGTACTGAGCCTTGTTTGGATTGCGTCGATTGGCACGCCGGCAGCGATCCGGCCCATGACCGGGACGCTCACGGTCTGGGGCAGGCTCTCGCCATCGCTAACCTGAGGCACGCGACCGAGGCTGCCCTCGATTACGCTGGGCGAGAAGCCGCGGGTGCGCTGGGCAAGGCCCTGGGGCACCGACTCGGGCAGGCGGACAATCTCCATGGCGCGCGCCCTGTGGGGCAGGCGGCGCACAAAACCACGCTCTTCAAGCGCGGTGATAAGGCGGTGAATGCCCGATTTGGACCTCAGGTCGAGCGCCTCTTTCATTTCGTCGAAGGAGGGTGGAACGCCGGTTTCCTTCAACCGCTCATGGATGAACATGAGAAGCTCTTTTTGCTTCGGTGTGAGCATCTGGTCCCCTTTTGAGCGATTTGGACTCGGATGGTTCGACGTCTAGTGGATCGGAATCGTCGCTGTACAAATCATGAACAGTTTATCTGTTCTGTTTGTGTTCTGCAAGCGGGGAATACCACAAAATGAAGTAGAGGCCACCAGAAGGTGTCGAAGTCGCGTGATTCGGGTTTCCAGCGCCTTAATCGTGGTTGAGCGGGATAATCCCGACCCGCGCGCCAGACGGTAGGGCGGGCGCATCCGGTGTTCGCACGATTAGGCAGTCGGCACGAGCAAGCTCGGCAACAAGGGAGGAGTCCTGCGAGGGCAGGGGACGCACGACCCGCCTCCCGTCCTCGCGCCATTCGGAGATCGCTCTGATGTAATACTGGCGCTCTCCATTGGCTTCGAGCGCCTCGCCGAGCACCGCCTCTGGCAACGGTCGAGCCGCCGTGGCGAGCCCAAGCATCGCCGCCAGCATCGGCACGAGAAACACATGAGCGGTGATCAGCGCCGAAACTGGATTTCCCGGCAAACTCAAGACACGCTGGCTCCCGAGCCTGCCGTAGAGAAGCGGCATGCCGGGCCGCATGGCGATCTTCCAAAAATCGATCTCAAGCCCTTCCGTCTTGAGCGCGCTGGCCACTAGGTCGCGCTCGCCCACAGAGGCGCCTCCCGCAGTCACCAAGATATCAGCAGCACTGCCGGCCCGCGCGAGCGTGACCAGGCTCTTGGGATCGTCCTTGGCGATGCCGAGGCTCATAGGCTCGCCGCCAGCGCGTGCTACCAGCGTAGCGAGTCCGATTGGCACCGAGGAGACGATCTGATCCTTGCCAAGCTCTGAACCCGGCGGAACCACCTCATCGCCGGTCGCAAGGATCGCAACCTTAGGCTTACGGCGCACCGGAAGCTCGGCATGGTTCATGGCGGCGGCGAGCATCAGCTCGCGCGGCCCAAGCCTTGTTCCGGCGGCAAGCAAAACTTCTCCCTGCTTAAAGTCCTGTCCACGCGGGCGGACATACCGGCCTGGCTCTGCGGCCTTGGCGATGACCACGCCGTTGGTCTTCTCGGCATACTCCTGGATGACGATGGTGTCGGCGCCTTCGGGCACAGGCGCCCCGGTGAAGATCCGCACCGTCTCGCCTTGCCCGACTTTGCCATCGAATCCCGCGCCCGCCGCCGAGATGCCGATCAGCCTGAGCGTTGCAGGCAGCACCGCAACGTCCTCCGCTCGTGCGGCGTAACCGTCCATGGCGGAAGCATCGAAAGGCGGCTGGGTCAGGAGGGCAGCGAGGTCTTCGGCGAGCACCCTGCCGTTGGCACTATCGAGGGCCACCGACTCAGCCCCAAGCGGCTCAAGCCCCTGGGTCACACGGGCCAGAGCTTCGGCAACAGAGAGAAGGGCCATCAGCGCTTGAAATGACCGGAGCGGCCGCCGGTCTTCTCGACGAGGCGGAGGCCAGAGAATGACATGGCCCGATCCACGGCTTTCACCATGTCGTAGATAGTGAGGCAGGCGATCGAGACTGCGGTCAGCGCCTCCATCTCGACCCCGGTCTTGGCGTCGACCTTGGCGCTTGCCTCGACTTTCAGCCCGGGCGGGTCGCGCGACGGCTCGAAGTCGATGGTGACCTCAGCCAAGGGGAGAGGATGGCAAAGCGGGATCAGCTCGGCCGTCCGCTTGGCAGCCATGATCCCGGCGATCCGGGCCGTAGCCAGCACGTCGCCTTTGGGCGTATTGCCCCCAAGGATGAGGTCAAGCGTCTTTGGCGACATTGAAACGAAGCCCTCGGCTCTTGCCGCGCGGGACGTGACCTCCTTGGGCGAGATATCGACCATGCGCGCCTCGCCCGCGTCGTTGAAGTGGCTTAGGCGGGTGGTCATTGCGCAGCCTCGGCGCGCTCCGTAGAGCCGGTGAGGAGCAAGCGGGTCGCTGCCGCCACGTCGTCCTGGCGCATCAGGCTTTCACCTACAAGAAACGCGCGAACGCCATGTGACGCCAGCCGCTCAAGGTCTGCATGGGTGAAGATGCCGCTCTCAGCAGCGACGATGCGGTCGGACGGCACGCGTGGAGCAAGACGCTCAGTGGTGGCGAGCGTTGTCGCGAAGGTCTTGAGGTCGCGGTTGTTGATCCCGATGAGCTTAGTCTCGAGGTTCAGCGCTCGCTCGAGCTCAGTTTCGTTATGCACCTCGGCAAGCACATCCATGCCGAGGTCATGTGCGCTGCTCGTCAGATCTTTCGCCGTCTGGTCATCAACGGCGGCCATGATGATCAAGATGCAGTCGGCGCCCCAGGCCCTCGACTCCAGCACCTGATAGATGTCCAGCATGAAATCCTTGCGCAAAACAGGCAGCCGTGTCGCGTTGCGCGCCGCGGTGAGGTATTCGAGCCGTCCCTGAAAGGAGGGCGTGTCGGTCAGAATCGAGAGGCAAGCCGCGCCTCCTGCCGCGTAAGCCCGCGCGAGAGGAGGCGGATCGAAGTCGGCTCGGATCAGGCCCTTCGACGGGCTCGCCTTTTTGATTTCTGCGATGAGCGCAAATTCGCCTTTGCCGATGCGCGACTGCAGGCCGTTGGCGAAAGGACGGACAGGGGAGGCGGCTCTCGCTCGGGTGCGCATGGCATCGGGGCTTGCCGCGTCCTTGGCGGCAGCGATCTCCTTGCGCTTATAAGCGAGGATGGTGTCGAGCACTTGTGCCACGGCGTTAGACTTTATCACGGCTGAGCTTAACCAGCGCCTCAAGCACCCCCATGGCCTTGCCGCTGTCAATGGATTGAGCGGCCAGCGCCACCCCTTCGCGCAGCGTGTCGGCCTTGCTCCCGACAAGCAATGCCGCCGCCGCATTCAACAGCACAATGTCCCTGAGCGGGCCTTGGTTTCCTTGTAGCACGGCGCGGATATGAGCGGCGTTCTCCACCGCATCGCCGCCGATCAGGTCATGAGGTTTCGCCTCGGGCAATCCGGCATTGCGCGGCGAGATCCGGAAGGTCGCGACCTTGCCGCCGTCGAGCACTGCAACATGGCTGATATCGGTGGTCGTCAGCTCGTCGAGGCCATCGGCACCGTGCACGATCCAGGCCCGCTTGACTCCCAACAGACCGAGCACGCGGGCGATCGGCTCGACCCACTCCTCGCCGAATACGCCGACGACTTGATATTTGGTGCCCGCCGGATTGGCGAGCGGGCCGAGCAGATTGAAGATCGTGCGGATGCCAAGCTCGCTTCTCACTTTTGCGACGTGGCGCATCGCGGCGTGATGGGCCGGTGCGAACATGAAGCCGAGACCACAAGCCTCGATGCAGCGGGCAATGGTCTCAGGTGCACACTCGATATTGACGCCGAGCGCGGTCAGCACATCGGCGGAGCCAGAACGCGATGAGATCGAGCGGTTGCCGTGCTTGGCGACGGGAACGCCTGCGCCGGCAACCACGAAAGCTGCACAGGTCGAGATGTTGTACGTGCCCTTGGCGTCGCCACCGGTGCCGCAGGTGTCAATTGATCCCTCAGGCGCACGTACCGGAGTGGCTCGGGCTCTGAGCGCGCGGGCGGCGCCGGCAATCTCCTCGACGGTCTCGCCCCTGACGCGCATTCCCATCAGTAGCGCACTAATCTGCGCGTCGGTCGCGAGACCCGACATGATCAGGTCGAAGGCTTCGGCCGCTTCTGCTTGGGTGAGGCATTGCCCTGAGGCGACTTTGGCTATGGCTTTGCTGAGATCGGCAGTGCCGGAGGTCTCCGCCAGCGCCGGCCTAGAGGACACCGGCTGTTTCTCTGTGCGCCGAGCCCCGCGCACGCCGCTCGACACGCGCAAGGTCGAGGAAATTGGCAAGCAGTTGATGGCCATGCTCGGAGGCGATGCTCTCCGGGTGGAACTGCACCCCATGCACCGGG
>Ga0126379_10001351_pt1 | contig 14821 bp, 11 predicted proteins | sample PanSoiMetPlot_24_FD_92640 | JGI IMG/M metagenome (GOLD analysis project Ga0126379, IMG submission 92640) | Tropical forest soil microbial communities from Panama - MetaG Plot_24 | ecosystem: Environmental > Terrestrial > Soil > Tropical forest > Bulk soil | place: Panama | collected 2016-02-17 | reverse complement strand
TCTCAAGTTCTCCGAGCGGGTGGCCGTGAACGACGCCGGGCTCGTGGCCTTTCACGCCGTGCTGAAGAACGCCTCGGCCCCCGCCGCGATCCTGGTCGCCGAGCCGAGCCGGGTCCGCAAGATCGCCGCGATCGGCGACCCGGCGCCCGGCGGCGGCTCGCTCTCGCACTTCGGCCCCTGGCCCGCGATGAACGCGCAGGGCACGGTGGCATTCGCTGCGTCCGTGGATGCCGGGCCCAGCCCGGTGGCCGTCTTCGTGACGAGCGCCGCGGGAACCGCTACGGCGGCCGCCATCGGCGATTCGCTCCCCGGGGGCAAGACACTCGCGACGCTCACGCTCTACCCCGTGGTCGCCGTCGGTCCGGGGGACGCGGTGACGTTCGCGGCGGCGCCCACGCCCACCGGAGAGGGCGCCGAGGGGATCTACCTGGCCGCGCCGTCCCGCTGATCGCCGCATCGGCCGCGCGTCAGTTCATGTCGTAGGGCGGGTACTCGATGAAGACGTTCGACGCGGTGATGAGACGGTGCGGCGCGGTGGTCACGGGCGGGACCGCCTCGCCGCGCAGCATGCGCAGCGCGAGCGGCAGCACGTTGTCACCCACCCGATCCAGGTAGAAGGCCACCGACCCGATCACGATGCTGCCGCGGTTGTTCGGATCGATCTCCTTCTTGTCGTTCATGCCGCCGTGGATCGCGCGGTCGACGCCGTGGCTCACGATCGCACCGTCCTGCAGGCGGCCGGCCCACTCGAGCGCCGATTTCGCCGCGAGCGCCGTCGCGTCGTCGGTGGCGGCGATCAGGAGCTTCGCGGAGGGGTGGGCCTGGAGCGCCTTGCCGAGGAGCGGCGCGACCTGGGCCGGGTTGCCCTGCGTGTCCAGCATCGCGACGCGGACCGTCGGCGCGAAGCTCTTGAGACCCTCCGTCACACCCTTCACGCGGTCGGGAATCCCGTCGGCCGTCGCGCCGGTCGGACCGATCACGAACGCGAGCACGTTCTGCGACCGCCAGTGCTGCGCGGCGAACTGGCTCAGCGCCTCGCCCGCTATACGGCCCGCGGCGAGATTGTCGATCGTGTAGAGCGGCGCGCCGGCCGCCGGGTGATTGATCGCGAGCGCGGGAATGCCGGCGGCCTTGAGCTTCTGGACGATCGCCGCGTTGGTCGCGGGGTCCCGGTGATACAGGATGTAGAGCTGTACCTTCCGGGCAATCGCGTCCTCGGCATTGGCGAGCGCGCGCGCGTCGCTCCGCTGGTTGTCGTAGAACACGAGGTCGATCGGGTATCGCCGCGCGGCGAGCACGAGGCTCTCGCGCACCTCGCGGCCCGTGAACCCGGTGCCCTCGATCGCGACGCCGGGCTCCTCGGTGAGATTGGCGAAGGCGACGGTGTACCGGCGCTCCTGCCCGGCCGCCTCGCCCGTGAGGACGGGCCACGCGCCGACTGCAACCACCGCCACCAACACCAGCAAAGGAGCAAACGGGGTTCGAAGTGTTCCAATCACCGGTCGGCGCCCATCCAGCAATTCCACGTTCGCGCGCCGGCTCCGCCGGCGCAATCCCGCATTTCCAAAGGGGGATGCTCGAAGGGGGTCGTCGAGACCCCCTTCGAATGACTCAGCGAATCCCGTCGATGGCGACGAAGTTGCCGGTCATCCCGACGGCCTTGGGCACCGTCATGTTGAAGAAGAACGTCGCGCGGCTGGTGGAGGCCGCCTCGGCGGCCATCAGGTCCGTCCGCACGTTCTCGATGATGTGGATGCCGTTGTCGGTGAGCAGCATCTGGTGGACCGGGAACGCCTCCTTCGAGTCCTCGCCCGGGATCACCTCCACCGCCCAGGTGTCCGACCCGACGGCGACCACCTTCTGGGCGATGAGCCAGGTCGCCGCGTCCTTCCCGATGCCGGGCTCGCCGCTGTTGTAGGTGGCGTTCTGTGCCGGGAACTGCTCGAAGAGATCGCCCCAGCCGGTGTGGATGATGACGATGTCACCCTCGCGCAGCGTGGCGTTGTACATCTTGAGCCCGGCCTGGAGGTCGGCGGCGGTGATCACCGTTCCCTTCTCGATGCACGGCTTCTTGCACGCCGGATTCGTCTTGAGCTTGTTCGCCGCCTGGTAGACCTTGACCATGTCGATGAGCACGCCGCGCGTCGCGAAGCTCTTGAGGTGCTCGAGGCCGAGCTTCGTCATGTAGTTCTGATTGATGAACTTCCCCATCGCGTTCTGGTTGTAGTAGCAGTCCTTGCGCCCGATGTGCCCCATCCCGTCGAGATGGGTGCCCACGTGGCTCTGGCTGAGCCAGGTGTCCTCCATGTAGGTCAGCTGGTTTTCGCCGAAGGCGGCGCCGGGCGCGAGCGAGGTCGCGGTGAGGATCGTCTTGGTGAACCGCGTGCCGAACAGCGGCACCCCGTCGACCAGCGGGTATGACATGTTCACGACCTTGCCGGACTGGATCTCGCCCGCCGCGGCCTTGGTGACCGCCGGAGTGACGCGGTTGGTGGCGCCGGTCTGATCGTTCGGTCCCCAGGGGGACACCGGCACCACCTTCGTGCAGTCGGTCGCCGCCTGGGCCCAGGCCAAGGACGCCACGGCCAGGAGTATCGTGAGAGTCGCCGCTCCCGTGAACAATCTCCGATCCATCGGCGTAGCTCCTTTCTGCAGTGAGAGGAACTCCACGCGCACCGGCCAACCAGCAAGATCTATGCGCCCGAGCGCACGATGGTGTCAAGGGGTTCTCCTTGACTCGGCGGCGGCTTCGCGCTATGCATGGCCACCCGGGCGCGGGATCGCCAGCGCTCGGGAATCCGCACGCCCGGCATCCGACCGAGGGGGGTCCCCGACATGGACGAGTTCGCCCTCCGAGAACTGATCCAGCAGGTCTGCCGCGGCCGACTGACCCGGCGGGCCTTCGTGCAGGCGATGTCCGCGCTCGGCGTGGCAGCGCCCATCGCGGCGCAGATGCTCGCAGCGGCGGGAGTGGCCAGGGCCCAGCCGCCGGAGACCGGCTTCACGCCGGTCCGCCGAGGCGGCGGTGGCGACCTCAAGATCCTGATGTGGGATTCGCCCACGATGCTCCATCCGCACTTCGGCCGCGGCCTGCGCGACGTCACGACCTCGCGGCTGTTCTACGAGCCGCTGGCGGCGCCCGCGCCCGACGGCACCTTCGTGCCCGTCCTCGCCGACACCATCCCCACGCTGAAGAACGGCGGCCTCTCGAAGGACGGCCAGTCGGTAGTCTGGCGACTCAAGAAGAATGTGGTGTGGCACGACGGCACGCCGTTCACCGCCGACGACGTCGTGTTCAACTGGACCTTCGCCATCGATCCCGCCAACGCGACCAGCACGCGCGCCGCCTTCGACGACGTGGCCCGCGTCGAGAAGATCGACAGCGTCACAGTGAAGGTGGTCTACAACAAGCCCCAGCCGTTCTGGGCCGCCGTGTTCACCAGCGGCGGGCTCCTGCCGCGCCACATCTTCGAGCCCTTGAAGGGCGCGACCTCGCGCGACGCGATCGGCATGATCAAGCCCGTCGGCACCGGCCCGTACAAGCTGGTCGAGTTCAAGCCCGGCGACGTGGTCCGCGCGGAGATCAACCCCACGTACCACATCCCGAACCGCCCGTACTTCGATCGCATCGAGATCAAGTGCGGCGGGGACTCGCCCGGCGCCACCCGCGCCGTCCTCCAGACCGGCGAGTACGACTTCGCGTACTACGTGCTGGTCGAGGAGGACGTGCTGAAGCGCATCGAGCAGGGCGGCAAGGGGCGCATCCTGACGGTTCCGTCGAGCGGCGTCAGCTTCATCCAGGCGAACCAGAGCGATCCGTGGACCGAGGTGGACGGCGAGCGGTCGAGCCCGCGCTCAACGCATCCGTTCCTCACCGATCCCGCAGTGAAGACCGCGCTCGGCCTCCTCGTCGACCGCGCGGCGATCCAGGAGAACCTGATGGGGCGCTCCGGCCAGATCACCGCGAACTTCCTGAACGGGCCGGACCGCTTCCGCTCGAAGAACCTGACGTGGGAGTTCAACGTCGACAAGGCCAACCAGATCCTCGACCAGGGCGGCTGGGGGCGCGGCGCCGACGGCATCCGGGCGAAGGACGGCAAGCGCCTCAAGATGCTGTACCAGGCGGCGGCCAATTCCACCGTGCAGAAGATCCAGGCCGTGGTCAAGCAGGCTGCGGCGCGGGCCGGCATCGAGATCGAGGTGAAGGCCATCCAGGCCTCGGTGTTCTTCGCCTCCGACGTCAACAATGTTGACACGAACGTTCGCTTCCTCGCCGACCTGCAGACCTACACGAGCTTCAGCGCCCTCGACCCGCAGGCCTTCATGGGCCAGTTCCTCTCCTGGGAGTTGCCAAGCAAGGAGAACAAGTGGAACGGGCGGAACATCGCCCGCTGGCGCAATCGCGAGTTCGACGCGCTGTGGCGGCAGGCCGACTCGGAGATGGACCCGGTGAAGCGCGCGGCGCAGTTCATCAAGATGAACGACATGGTGGTGCAGAGCGGCGTCGTGATCCCGTTCACCTGGCGCAACGTGCTCCACGCCGCGGGGAACTCCATCGCCGGCATCGAGCTGAACGGCTGGGACTCGATCTTCGGCCGCATCGCGTACTGGTACCGGCAAGGGTAGCGTCCTCGGAGGGGGGTTCCGCCTCCTCCGACGGTCGTCGCGCGCCTCACGGCGCGCTCCTTCCTGCCTCCCCCAAGATCGATTGCGCCGAGCGGATGCAAGCCGTTCGGTGCCTGCGTTGCTTCGCTCCGGGTTGGCTCAGGTCACAACCAGGCGCTGAGGCCGCGCCGGAATTGGTCCAGCTCGAGCAGGCGCACGCGAGTGCCCGCCACGGATGCGCGCGTCTCTTCGGTGTTGTAACCCCAGGCCGCCAGGAACAGGCCTACGTCCTCGAGGTCCGCGTGGGTCGTGACGTGCTGGAGCGTCTCGAGCCGGTCTTCGACGAACCACAGCGTCGGGCGGCGGCCGTGCGCCGCCACGTGGGCGGCGATCAGCGCGCGCAGGTTGTCGCACTTGTGCACGCCCGCCTCCTTCCCCTCGATATCGGCCAGGCGCACGCCCCACGCGTCGAGGATCAGCCGGGCGAACTCGCCCTCCTTCGTGGTGACCAGCACGGCGCGTCCCGGCTCGGCCACCAGGCGGCGCAATTCCTCGAGCCGGACGTACGGAGCGTTCGTCTCGAGCCAGCCGCGCTGATCCGCGGTGATCCATTCACGGCGGACCTGGTCGAGCGTCTCCTTCAGCATGGCCTCGAGCCGATCGCCGCCCGGCTGGCTCGAGCGCATGACTTCGTCACGGACCGCGGGCCAGTCTTTCGCGATGGCCGTCTCCGCGCGGCCGACGACGATGGCCCGCAGCAGGACCGGCATCTCCCAGCCCGTCATGATGACGGGACGGAGGCGGCGGAACGCGGGCAAGAGCTGATCGGACGGCGCGGGCTCACCCGGCCAGGCGCGCCGGTACGTGCGCCGGCTCGTCTCGAAGTACTCGCTCATGCCGTCGCACAGCACGCCGTCGAAATCGAGCGCCAGGATGTCGGCCACGGTCTAGTCCTCCTCGTCCCGTCAGGGCATGATCGAGAGGCAATGGCCAGGACCTATCGCCTCGGCGCGGCGCGCAGGATCGTGAACTGGATCGTCCACGGGCTCCTGGTCGCGGGTCTCGGCCCGGCCCGAACCTATCTCCTCATCACGCGCGGTCGCCGCACGGGGCGACTCTACAGGACGCCGGTGACCCTCGTCGAGGAGGCGCCGCAGCGCTGGCTGGTCGCTCCCTACGGCGAGGTGGGCTGGGTGAAGAATGCGCGCGCCGCCGGGCGCGTGGCGCTTCGGCGTGGGCGCCGCACCGAAGAGTTCCGCGTGGTCGAACTCGAGCCACCCGAGCGCGCGCCGATCCTGCAGCGCTACGTCCGCGAGGTGCCGATCACGCGGCCCTTCTTCGACGCCGCGCCGGAGGCTGCGCTCGACGCGTTCTCCGCCGAGGCGACCGGGCATCCCGTCTTCGAGCTGATCCGCGACGGCGGCGACACGCGCTGAACGCAGGGCCCGCGCCCGACGCCGCCGGCGGCGCGGATCGGGCAAGCCGCCGCCAGGGTGGCGAGCGCCGAGGCGGCAGCTCCTCCGGTCACGAAGGCTGCGGCGATCCGGCGAGCCGCATCAGCGGCGATACGATCGTGAGGCCGCCGTCGAGCACGATCGTCTGGCCGGTGAGGAAGGCCGCCTCGTCGGAGGCGATCCAGGCCGCGCAGGCCGCCACGTCCTCGACCGTGCCGATGCGGCGGACGGGGGTCGCCTCCGTGATCTCCGCGACTGCCGCGTCGTACGCGCGGCCCAGACCGCGCTCCAGGTAGAGCCGGGAGGAATCCGTCGAGACGAAGCCGGGATTGATGCCGTTCACGGTGACGCCGTCGGGCCCCAGCTCGAGCGCGAAGGCGCGCACCAGGCTTTCCAAGGCGGCCTTGGCGCCCCCGAGCACGCCGTGCCCGTGCATCGCCTGGAAGCTGTCGATCCCGGAGATCCCGATCACGCGGCCGGGCCGCCCGCGCATCAGCCGCGCCGCCGCGTTGACGGCGGCGATGAACGACTCGACCGAGATGGCGAGCGTGAGACGCACGTGGCGCTCGCTCTGCTCGGCCAGCGGCCGAAAGGCCGTGGCGGCGGCGTTCGCCACCAGGATGTCGACGCGCCCGAACGCCTCGGCGATCCGATCGAAGATCCGGGCCACCTGGGTCGGATCGCAGAGGTCCAGGGCGAGCGCCAGGCCACGCGCGCCTTCCTGCTCGATCGCGCGCACCGCGAGGTCGGCCAGGTCGGCGTTCTGGCGGTACGTGATCACGCAGTGCGCGCCGTCCCGGGCCAGGCGCAGCGCGACGGCGCGCCCGATCCCGCGCGAGCCGCCGGTGATCACGGCGACTCGCCCGGCGAGCGGCTTCACCGCGGAGACCCGGCCGGCGACATCACCCGAGGAACTCGCGGCAGAGCGCCTCCCACATCGCCGCGGAGAGCCTGAGCGTCTCGGTGTCGATCCGCTCGTTGTTCCCGTGGAACATCAGCGGGTACTCGGTGTACGGGATGCGCTGGGAGTGCAGGGCGAACCCGTAGGACGGCACGCCCTTCCAGCGGAAATAACGCGCGTCGGTGCCGCCACCGGTCATCCGCGGAATGAGCTTGCTGCCGGGCACGAGCGCCTGCGTCACCCGGGCCATGGCGTGCGCCAGCGGCGTGTCGAGCGACGTGCGCGAGCCCTCCTGCCCGCGCGGCGCCTCGATGTCCACCCGCGAGGCGAGGTCGCCGAGCGCCTCCTTCAGCATGGCGTCGACGTCGAGGGGGGTGACGCCGGGGAGCGCGCGGACGTCGACGTCGACGGCAATCCGATCGGGGATCACGTTGATCTTCGACCCGCCGTGCACCACGTTCGGTGAGAACGTCGTGTGCGTGCAGGCGTGGGCGAGCCGCGCCAGCCCGAGCGGCTCGAGGTGGGCGACCGCGTCGAGCACGCGATCGGGATCGGTCAGCGCCGCCTGCAGCTCCGGCGCCAGCTCCAGCTCTTCGACGTAGCGGCGCCACTCCTCCAGGATCGTGGCCTTCGGCTGGTACAGGGCGACGCGGCGGACGACCTCGGACGCGGTCACCAGCGCGTTGTCGGTCCTGAACGGCATGGAGCCGTGGCCCGGCGTGCCCTTCACGACGAGGCGACGCCAGTTGACGCCCTTCTCCGCGACGGTGACGGGGAGCTTGACCCCCGAGCGAGTGGGGATCGGCACGCCGCCGCTCTCGGTGATCACGTAGTCGGCGCGGACGGCGTCGAACTGCTCGCGCGTGAGGTAACTGGCGCCGTGCGTGCCGCCCGCTTCCTCGTCGGCGACCGCCAGGTAGGTGAGGCTGCCGCGCGGCCGGAAGCCGCTCTTCGCGAGCCGCCGCATCGCCACCGCCATCGTCGCCGTGATGTTCAGCATGTCCGTCGCGCCCCGTCCCCAGACCACGCCGTCGACGACCTCGGCCGCGAACGGGTCGCGCTCCCAGCCGGACGCATTGACCGGCACGACGTCGGTGTGGCCCATCAGGAGGAGCGTCGGCGCCTTCGGATCGCTTCCCTCGATGCGGGTGATCAGGCTCACCCGGCCGGCGCCCGCGGAATAGCGCTCGCATCGGAGCCCCGAACCGGCGAAGTACGCCTCGATCGCGTCCGCACTGCGCTCCTCCTGCCCCGAGGTCGGGGTGCCGTCGTTGACGCAGGCATTTCGGATGAGCGTGCGCAACAGCTCGGTCGCGTCGGTCTCGAGGGTCTTGTCGTCGCTCACGGGGATCTCCTTGCGGACTCTGCGGCCCCGCCGGCTGTTCCGCGGGCCGCGCGTACGGCACGCACTATCGCACGCGCCTCGCCGAGCGGCAAGCAGCGGGACGATGCGCGTCGCCCTGCGTCACGTCGCGACACGCCGCGCGCTGCGGTCCGCGGTCAGCCGCGCTCCGCGTGGATGGCCACCGCCATCGAGTGGCGCTCGCCCGGGCCCAGCGCGAGCGCGTTGTCGAGCGCATTGGCGGCCTCCACGCACAGCATCGAGCGCCATTCGCCCGCGCCCAGGTCGGCCATCGCCGCCGCCTTCTCGCTCCATGGGTTCCAGACGATCGTGGTGGCCGAGCCCTGCTTGTCGACGACGGTGCGCCGCGCGAGGCGAGGGTCGATGACGGAGACGGGCGACCTCGTGTCGACGAAGACCCGGTCCGTGCTCCCGCCGAGTCTGAACGGGCCCGCGGGGAGAACCTTGCGCCGCATCCCGTCGACCTTGTCGATATAGGTGACGCCCTCGAGGCCGCCGATCGACGCGTCCCGCACGTCGCCCACGCGCAGGTACGTGTGCAGCGCCAGTTCGACGGTCACCGGCGCCCGCGCGCGATTCTCCACCTCGAGGGTGATGGCGAGCCGCGGCCCGATCACCACGCGCTCGCGCAGCCGGAAGTCCTGCGGCCAGAGGCGCTGCGTCGCGTCGGTGGGCTCGAGGGCGAGCGTGATCGCCACGGAGCCGGCGTCCGGCTGTTCCACGGACTCGACCGTCCAGTCGCTGATGCGCGCGAAGCCGTGATCGGGCGCCTCCGGATGTCCCACCCGCGCACCGAACCACGGAAACACTACCGGCACGCCGCCGCGAATCGCGGCGCCCGCCGCAAACCGGCTGCGCGAGCTCAGGAACAGGAGGGGAGGCTCACCGGCGGGCTGATGATGGGCGACCTGCGCGCCGTGGAGGTAGACCTGCGCCTCCGCCGTGGGCGGCGTGAGAGCGGCGCGCAGCAGCCCGCCAGGGCCCGCCTCGAAGGCGGCGACACCGGGGATGGCGAACGCCTCGTTGAGCGAGTCGATCGACGGCGGCGTGGTCATCGCGCTGCGCCAGGCTGACCCTGCCCCTCACGGGATCGCGCGCGGGCGAGCGTCTTGCTCGGCCTGGGCCTGCCGGCCGCGGGCGGGACCGGCGCTCCGACGTCGAGCAGATCGCCCGTGGGCGGGATGACGCGGCCACGGCGCACCAGGTGCTCGACATGGCTCGTCCGTCGCACGGGGACCAGCAGCGCGACGGGTCGACCGCGCGTTGTGATTTGAAGCGATCGGCCAGCCTCGACCTGGCGCACGTACTCGCTCGCCCGCTGTCGCAGTTCTCGCAGGCCGATGGATTTCATGATGCTGTATCGTAGCACCGAGCCAGTGGAGCCGGGACCTCCCGCGGTCGCGCGGCGGTCGCTTGCGCGGCGGGCCCCGCGCTCGCCATGATCGATGTGCGACGCCCATCTACGAAAACCCGGGAGGCACGTCGGACATGCGCATCCACAGCATCGCCGCCATCGCCGTCGACATCCCCCTTACCCGGAACTTCGGGGGCAGCACCTATTCCGTCTTGAAGCGCTCGACCGTGATCACCCGGATGCGGGCGGACCAGGGGCTGGTCAGCGAGGTCTACAACGGAGACAACCGCGAGCACGGCCCCCTGATCGTGCGCCTGATCCAGGACGTCCTCGCGCCGCAGGTGATCGGCCTCGACCTCTTCGAGGCCGAGCGCGCGTGGGAGCGGCTCTTCGCCCTCACCCACGCGAGCCGCGACAAGAAGACCCTGCTCGAGGCGATCGCCTGCGTCGACTGCGCGCGCTGGGACCTGGCCGGCAAGGCGGTGGGCCGGAGCGTCTCCGCGCTGCTCGGCGGCTACCGCCGGCGACTTCCCATCATCACGATCGGCGGCTACTACGTCGACGGCAAGACGCTCGCCGACATCGGCCGGGAGATGGAAGCCTACCGCCGCGCCGGGATGGCCGGGTGCAAGTTCAAGGTCGGCGGGCTCACGCCGGAACAAGACGCGGAGCGCGTCCAGGCCGCGCGCCGCGCCGCCGGCCCCGACTTCGTCCTCGCCGTGGACGCCAACCGCGGCTGGTCGGTGGACGACGCCGTGCGCTTCGCCCGGCTCATCGAGCCGCTCGACATCCGCTGGTTGGAGGAGCCCTGTCACTGGCACGACGACGTCCGGATGATGGCGCGGGTGCGGCGGGCCACGCGCATCCCCGTGACGGCCGGACAGAGCGAGATCACCTGCCACGCCGTGCGGCGGCTGCTGGACGCCGGGGCCGTCGATCTCGTGAACTTCGACGCGTCGGAGGGCGGCGGCGTCACGGAGTGGCGGCGTGCCGCCGCGCTCTGCGGCGCGGCCGGCGTCCAGATGGCGCATCACGAGGAGCCGCAGATCGCGGGCCACCTGCTCTCCGCGGTGCCGCACGGCACCTATGTCGAGTGCTTCGCCGATCCGGAGCGCGACCCCGTGTGGCAGTCGATGTGGGTGAATCGCCCGGCGGTGACGAACGGCGAGATCGAGATCTCCGACGATCCGGGCTTCGGCCTGGTCCTGGACGAGTCGCTGATCCAGAAGTACCGCGTCGCGTAGTCAATCGACCGGCCAGCAACGGGCGCGCCGTGCTCGAGCGCCGGCTTCGAGGTGTGAACCAATCCATCACGGCGCTTCCGACCGAACGAGTTCGAGCGCCGGCTCCGCCGGCGCAACCCCCTAGTTGGCGGGAGGCAGGGAGGAGCGCGCCGTAAGGCGTGCGACGACCATCGCGGAAGGGGGGCGGAACCGCGGAGCCCCCCTCCGAGTCTCTTACGCCGAAAGGCGCTCGTACATGCCGTGGACGTCGGAGCCGTGGAAGCGCGCCACGTGGTTGGTCGGCGGCAGCGCCTCCGTATAGAAGAACTCCGGCAGCTCGTCGTCCTTCTCGGTGAAGCCGGCCCGGCGGTTGAACTCGTACTCGAGGCGCAGCGCCTCGCGGCCCAGGGCCTCGAAGAACTCCCCGGTGAGGCTCGTGCCGTGCGCCGCGTTGATCGCGTTGGTCAGGAACTCCGTGTTCGGGTTGGTCACGCTCATCCCGAAGATGCAGAGGCCGAGCGAGTCGTTCGCGGCCACCCGCGCCTGGTGCGCGAGGCTCTGCTCGACGATGGCCGGCGCGTCCATCTCGCGGGTCTTGAGCCGCGGCAGGTTGCCGGCCGTGTGATCCGCGCCCTGGGCGGTCGCCATCATCGTGATGCCGGTGGCCTCGACGACCCGCGGGTCGTACGCGCTGATCGCCTGCTTCTTGATGACGGGCACCCGGCGGACGTTGTAGTGCTCGCCGACCCGGGCCGTGCCCTGCGCCCAGATGCGGCCGCGCTCGGTGCCGAGCCGGACCTCGGCGAGGCAATCGGCCATGAAGCGCACGTCGCCCCACGCGCCGAGCCCGGCCTCCATGAGCACGGCGAGCATCGCGCCCGTCTCGATCGTGTCGACGCCGAGGTCGTTCGCGATGAAGTTCAGCTGGGCGAGATCGTCTGGATCGCTGATGCCGCAGTTGGTCCCGAGCAGGCCGAGCGTCTCGTACTCGACGGGGGAGACCACTTCCACGCCCGCCGCGTCGTGGTACACGTTGCTGCACTGGATGATGCAGCCGGGCATGCACGCGTGGGTGTGATCGCCGCCGCGCGAGACGTTGAGCTGGCTGATGAACTCGCCGCCCATCTTGAACTTCTCGCCGGCGGAGACGTTGGCTTGCTGGCCGGCGCTGAAGTTCTTCACGGGCAGGCCGCCCAGGGCGTTCTGGAGATCGGCCATGCCCATCGTGCCGATCTTCTGGTAGAAGTTCGTCACCATCGAGTCGGCTTGCAGCATCTTGGCGTAGTCCTTGATGGCGGCATTCACTTTCTTGGGCTCGGAGAACGGCGGGATCTTGTCGAGATCGACGACGATGGCCTTGACCTTCTTCGCTCCCATTACCGCGCCCACCCCGCCGCGGGCGGACAGCCGCGCGGGCCGCCCGTCCTTGTCACTGAAGGCGATGCCCGCGATGAGCCCCTGGTACTCGCCGACCGGGCCGCAGAGCGCGATGGTCACCTTCTTGCCGTAGCGCGCGTGCAGCATCTCCTGGACCTCGAAGTTCCCCTTGCCGAGGTACGGCTGGGCGTCGTCGAAGTCGATGCCGCCGTCTTTCTTGAAGTGGATGACCGCCCACGCGGGCGAGGCGCCGTGCAGCGTGAACCCGGCGATCTTCTGCTGGCCCAGGCCGTAGCTGAAGCTGCCCCCGCCGTTCGCTTCCTTGATTCCGCCCGTGAGCGGGCTCTTGCACCCCACGCTGGTGCGGTTCGCGTTGGAGAAGCTCGTGCCGGCGAACGGCCCGGCGGAGAAGATCAGCGGGTTCGCCGGCGACAGCGGATCGACGCGTGCCGCGTCCATCTCGAGGAGGGTCTTGGCGATGAAATAGCGCCCGGCCTTCACGATGGCCTCGCCGTGCAGTTCCCGCTTGTCGACGGTGCGATCCCCGAGCCGGATGTCGTAGTACGCGCGCATGCGATGTCTCCTGGCGGTATGGTCGATGGCCGGGGCGCCGGCTCCCGCGAGGCGCCCCGGAGGTGCTGGACCGACTGTACGGCGGCCCCGGAGCCACCGTCAATCATGCTCGGCCGAGCAGATAAGGCGAGCGCGGCCGCCGGCTACGAGATCGGGCGTGCTACGCTGGGCCGCGTACCGCACGAGCCAGGGCCGCGCCGCCGGCCCGCACGGAGAGACCCATGGCACTGTTCAAGAAGGCCGAGGAGAAGGTGTTCGACGTGACGAAGAGCGACGCGGAATGGCGGGCGCAGCTGAGTCCCGAGGCGTATCGGGTGCTGCGCGGGCACGGCACCGAGCGCGCCGGCACGAGCCCGCTCGACAAGCAGTACGGCGACGGCTCGTACCGCTGCGCCGGCTGCGACCTGCCGCTCTTCGCCTCGGACACGAAGTTCGACAGCGGCACGGGCTGGCCCAGCTTCTATCAGCCGATCGAGGGAGCCGTCGGCACGACGACCGATCGCAGCTTCCTCATGGTCCGCACGGAGGTCCACTGCCGCCGCTGCGGCGGCCACCTGGGCCACGTCTTCGACGACGGCCCGCGCCCCACCGGGCTGCGCTACTGCATGAACGGCGTGTCCCTCAAGTTCCTCCCGGACTAGGTAATCGAAGGGGCCTCGGTGGCCCCTTCGAACATCCCCCGGAACGGGTTGCGCCGGCGGAGAACGTGTTGTGAAGACGTCTCAGCGCTTCCTGACGATGCCGAGGCGTTTCATGCGCGTCTCGAGGCTCGTCGCGGGCATCCCGAGCAGCGCCGCCGCGCCCCTGGCGCCGCTCACCTTCCAGCCTGTCGCCTCGAGCACCTCCAGGATGTGGCTTCGCTCGACCTCCTCGATCGTCGCGACGCGCGTCGGCGCGCGACCTTCGGCCGACGGCGGCGGCCAGTCCGGAAACGCCAGCGCCGGGCCGTCGCTCAGGACCACCGCGCGCTCGATCAGGTGCTCGAGCTCGCGCACGTTGCCGGGCCAGCCGTAGGTGGTCAGCGCCGCCATCATCCGGCTCGGCACCGTCTCCGTCGGCTTCCCGAGCTTCGCCGCGAACTTCCGCACGAAGTGTCCGACGAGGTGGGGGATGTCGTCCTTTCGCTCGCGCAGCGGCGGCAGGGCGATCGGAAAGACGTTGAGGCGATAGTAGAGATCGGGTCGGAACCGGCCCTCGCGACACTCGCGTTCGAGGTCGCGGTTGGTGGCCGCGATCACCCGCACGTCCACCGCGAGCGTGCGCGTTCCTCCGACACGCTCGATCTCGCCGTCCTGGAGCACCCGCAACAGCTTCGGCTGGAGATCGAGGGGCAGTTCGCCGACCTCGTCGAGGAACAGCGTGCCGCCGTGGGCCAGCTCGAAGCGCCCCACCCGCCGTGCCACGGCGCCCGTGAAGGCGCCCTTCTCGTGACCGAACAGCTCGCTCTCGATCAGCGCGGCGGGAATCGCCGCGCAGTTGACCTTGACCATCGTCCGATCGCGGCGCTGGCTCCGCTGGTGGACCGCCCGCGCCGCGAGCTCCTTGCCGGTGCCGGTCTCGCCGGTCACGAGCACCGCCGTGTCCGTGGCGGCGACCTGGTCCACCGCGCGCAGCACCCGCCGCATGGCCTCGGACGTCCCGACCAGGTCGCCGGCGCCCACCGCCGCGCGGACCTCGTCCTGGAGATGGCGATTCAGTCCCTCGAGGACACGGTTCTCCGCCTCTGCGCGCCGCAGGTCATTGATGTCGCGCAGGATCACGGTGACGAGCGGCCCGCCCTCGGCGTCCACGCGAGATACGCTCGCCTCCACCGGAAAGCTCTCGCCGTCTGCGCGCAGCGCGGTGAGCCATTCCGGCAGCCACATGGTTTTCGGCGCCGCCTCCCCGCCCCGGCGCGGGCGGGTGTACTCCGCGATCGCCGCGCGAAACCCGCCGGACAGAAAGTGCGCGAACGGCGCGCCGAGGGCCTCG
>Ga0126379_10001348_pt1 | contig 14828 bp, 15 predicted proteins | sample PanSoiMetPlot_24_FD_92640 | JGI IMG/M metagenome (GOLD analysis project Ga0126379, IMG submission 92640) | Tropical forest soil microbial communities from Panama - MetaG Plot_24 | ecosystem: Environmental > Terrestrial > Soil > Tropical forest > Bulk soil | place: Panama | collected 2016-02-17 | reverse complement strand
TCTATCATTCGGCCCCCGGCGGCTTCGCGCTCTACGCGCACCTGGTGGGGAGCCCAGTCGTGATCATGCCGAAGTTCGACGCGGAGACGGCGCTCGCGACGATCGAGCGCCATCGCTGCAGCAGCACGTTCATGGCCCCCACCCTCTTGAAGCGCATCGTGGATCTGCCGGCCGCCGTGCGCGCGCGCTACGACGTCTCCTCCATGCGCAGCATCGTGATGGCGGCGGCGCCGTGCCCGATGCGGGTGAAGGAGGAGGTGATCGCCTACTTCGGGCCAGTGCTCTACGAGTTCTACGGCTCGACGGAGCTCGGCGTCAACACCATCCTCCGCCCCGAGGACGTGCTGCGAAAGCCCGGCTCGTGCGGCCGGGCGCCAGAGGGCATCGAGCTCGCCATCCTGGACGACGACGGCCGGCCCGTGCCGACCGGCGAGGCCGGCGAGCTCTACGTGCGCCGCAATCCGGGCGTCTTCGACGAGTACTACAAGAATCCCGAGGCGACGCGGCACACCGTCCGCGGCGACTGGCTCACCGTCGGCGACGTGGCCTACATGGACGCGGAGGGCTTCGTCTACATCTGCGATCGCAAGCGCGACATGATCATCTCCGGTGGCGTGAACATCTATCCGGCCGAGATCGAGGACGCGCTCCACCGTCACCCGGTGATCCAGGACGCGGCCGTGTTCGGCGTGCCCGACGACGAGTGGGGCGAGCGCGTGCACGCCGCGGTCGAGCTCTGGCCGGGCGAGACGCTCACCGTCGACGACGTGCGCGCGTTCTGCCGGCAGCACGTGGCCGACTACAAGGTGCCCCGCGAGGTCTCCTTCCACGAGCGGCTCCCGCGCGACAGCGCAGGCAAGCTCGTCAAGCGCGTGCTCCGGGAACCCCACTGGGCGGGCCGGACCATTCGCGTGTAGCGCCGGCGGGAGAGGCTCGACCGCGTTGCGGCTCCGGCTCACCGCGAAGATCACCGTGCTGATCGTGGTGGTCTTGATCATCGGGTTCGGCGCATCCACCATCCTCACGATCGAGCGCGAGAGCGATCTCCTCGTCGAGCAGAGCAAGGACTCGGCCCGCCGACTGGTCGCGACCGTCGTGGCCAGCATCGAGGCCGCCATGCTCCAGGAGCGCCCGGACATCACCCGCGGCCTCATCCAGGATCTCCGCAGCTCCTCTCCCGTCCACGGCCTCAACATCTACCGACGCAACGGTGTCGAGGCCTTCACCGATCTCGCCACGCTGCGCGAGGTGACGCGGGAGGCCGACCTGCCCCGGGAGGTGGTCGCGTCGATCGAGAAGATGCGGCGAGAGCCGGGCCAGGCGATGACCGGCCCGCTCTTCACGCGCGCCGTGCAATCGCTCGAGACGCAGGAGGCCCTCGAGGCGCGCGACGGTGTGACGCTGTTCATCCTGCACCAGCCCATCCGCAACAAGGAGCGCTGCCAGGGCTGCCACGGCACCGACCACCAGGTGCGCGCCGTGGTGCGGGTCGCGACGTCGATGGAGCCCGTCCTCGCGCAGGTGCGCGTGCAGCGCAATCGCCAGATGCTGATCGGGGCGCTCACCATCGTGGCGGCGGCCGCGGTCCTCGCGGCCGCCATGCGGTTCGTCGTGGTCCGCCCCATCCACGACCTGGCCACCGTGGCGCGGCGCATCGGGGAAGGGGACTTCGACGCCCGCGCTCGCACGGCCTCCGGGGACGAGGTGGCCGAGCTCGGCACCGCGCTCAACGACATGACGTCGCACCTGGCGCGCGCGCAGCAGGATCTCGCGGCGCGCAACACGGAGCTGGCGACCGCGCTCGAGAACCTGCAGGCCTCTCGCCAGCGCCTCGAGGTGCTCGAGCAGCTGAAAGGGGAGCTCTCCAAGTTCGTGCCCGACGCCGTGAAGGACCTGCTCGAGCGCGATCCGACGGCAACTGCCCTCGAGAAGCGCAACGAGGAGGTCTCCGTGCTCTTCCTCGACATCGCCGGTTACACGCGGCTCTCGGAGCAGATCGAGGCGAGGCGACTCAACCAGCTGGTGCAGACCTACTTCGGCAGCTTCCTCGAGATCATCCGTGCGCACCACGGCGACGTGAACGAGACCGCGGGCGACGGTCTGATGGTCATCTTCCAGCGCTCGAGCCGCGCGGAGCCGGGGCGCCTCGACGAGGGCCACGCGCTGAACGCCACGCGCGCGGCCTTTGCGATTCGCCAGAAGACCCTCGACCTGAACGACGAGTACGCCGGGATGTTCCCCGCGATCCAGCTCCACATGGGCATCAATACGGGCCAGGCGTTGCTGGGCGCGACCAAGCTCGGCGGCGCCGGCTCCCAGCGCTGGACGTTCACGGCGACGGGCCCGACGACGAACGTGGCGGCGCGCCTCGCGGGCTCCGCCGAGGGGGGCGAGATCGTGGTGGGGCCGGTCACGGCGGATCGCATCAAGGGGCGCTTCGTCCTGGAGGCGCTCGGCGAGAAGGCGTTCAAGAACGTCTCCCAGCCGCTGGCCGTCTACCGCGTGATCCCGCCCGGGGTCTACAGCAAGATCGTCTGATTCCGCCGGACGGCGGGGAAGAGCGCTGGCGGGCGCGTGGCCGCCGGACGTGCCGACTAGCCGCCGCCTCCGCCGTCCTTCCACTCGAACGACGTGACAGTGATGCGGTAGCTGGTGCCCGCCGTCTTCAGCGGGACGTCGAACGGAGCGCGGCTCAAGAGCGGGACGGCGCCGAACACCCATCCGTACGTGCGGTCGACGACCTGGCCGTTGGCGTCCATCGTCTCGACCAGAAGGCGAACGTTGATGGCCGCGCGCATGTAGTCGTTGTAGATGTAGCCCTGGATCTCCGGGTGGCCACCGCGCGTCTGGGCCACGTCCCACTCGAACCGGAGCCGCGAGTCGAGACCCGAGGGACTGCTGACGGCGAGCGCCTCCGGTGCTCCGCCAGCGAGCAGGAGCAGCGCCGCCAGGATTCTCCAGGTTCTCTTCACGGGCCGGCGCGGCGTGCCGCGAAACCCGGGGACGCCTGCGGCGCCAGGCGGGCGGAGATCCGTCGCGCGTGACGGGTGATTTCCCTCAGGTAGTCCGCCATCGCCAGGTACACGCTCGACGCTTCGGGCATGCACACGCCCTCGACCAGCCGCGCCTCGTGCGCACGCGCGAACCCGGAGGCCAGGTCGTGGAAGCGCATGCTCTCGATCTCCACGTGATGGGCCAGCACCCGGTTCCTCGTCAGCGCGAGGTCCCGCGCGCACTCGAGCAGCTCGATGGCCCGGTCGAAGAGCTGCTCGATCTCCCGCGCGCCACCCTCCGTGAACACGAGCCCCTCGGTCTCACGTGTGCGCAGGCACCGCAACAGGCCCTGGACCGCGTCGCTGATGCGCTCGAGGTGCGACGGGACGAACCGCAGGCCATCGAACTCGGGCGGGTCGGCGAGCAGCTGCTCGGTGAGATCGCGCTCCTGCTTGTGGATGGATCGCGCGAGCACCATGGCCATGTCCGTCTGGCCGGGGTCGAAATGACGGAAGCTGGCGCGGGTCAGCGAGAGCATCTCGACGGCATCTCGAAACATCGGCAGCAGCAGATCGACCGTGGATGGGGCCATCGAAGCCCTCCTGCTCTTCCGGGGCGGGCCGGCGGGCCGGCGCCGGGCGCCCCTGTCCGGACGAGTTCGGCGCCTGGTGGAAGGCGCCGGCGATGTCGGGGTCCTGGCGGTGCGGACAGGTGATTGACCGAATAGTACCGCCCGGTTCGGGCGAACACCAGTGGCGATGCGAATTGACCGGCGAGGGAGTGGCATGCTTGAATGACCGGCGTCCGTCCGCGCTGTATCCTGGGACACGAACGGATCCCGGCCCCGATCCCGGGGCGATATCATGTCGAGGATGGCCGATGCCGCTGTTCAAGACTGACAAGAAGCCCTCCCGCGGTCCCGCTGGCCGCTGGGACGTCGTCGTCACCGAGGACATGTGCAAGGCCTGTGGCTTCTGCCTGGCCGTGTGCCCGGTGGACGTGTTCGCGTGGCGCCGGGCGCCCAACAAGCTCGGGTGGTTTCCCATGTACACCGAGAAAGAGGAGAACTGCGTGGGGTGCATGCTCTGCTACCAGATCTGCCCCGACTTCTGCATCGACGTGGCGGTCAAGGAGGAGCCTGCCGCCGACAGAGGATCCGACTGATGGCCACGCTCGATCTCGCATCGGCCGAGACGCTCCACGCCCCGTGGGTCGAGTGGGAGCGGCGGGGGGTGAAGGGACGCCGCATCCTGGAGGCCGGTACGTACGCCCTCACCGAGGGCGCCATCGCGGCGGGCTGCCGCGTCTTCGCCGGCTACCCGATCACACCCGCCACCGACATCGCGGAATACATGTCGAAGCGCCTGCCGCAGGTCGGCGGCTACTACGTCCAGTGCGAGGACGAGCTGGCGGGCATGCACGCGTGCGCGGGCGCGAGCCTGGGCGGCCTCAAGGCCATGACCGCCACCTCGGGCCCCGGCTACACGCTCATGCACGACGCCTACGGCTGGTCCGTGACGAACGAGATCCCGCTGGTCGTCGTGGACGCCATGCGCGTGGGGCCGATCAGCGGCATCACCGGGGCGCCAGGGCAGGGGGAGTTCTACGTCGCGCGCTACTGCAGCCACGGGGGCAACTTCGAGACGATCGTGCTCTCGCCGTGCTCGGTGCAGGAGGCGTTCTGGCTGACCATCGACGCCTTCAACCTGGCCGAGCGCTTTCGCACGCCGGTGACCATCCTCACCGACCAGGTCGTCTCCGACATGTGGGAGGACCTCTTCGTCCCCGACGACTACGAGGCGCTCGACTTCGTGGTGCCGCGCCGGCACAACCTGATGATGCCGTTCTACCCGGTGGGCAGCGCCGACATCGACGTGGCGCCCAACGTCATCGGCCACGGCACGGGCGTGTGCGTCTCGGCCTATACCCACACGGAAGAGGGTTACGACATCGAGGAGATGGAGGCGCAGTGGGCTCAGACCTATCGCCTGGTGAACAAGATCCGCCATCACCGCGGCGAGTGCACGCGGTACGAGACGCTGGGGTTCGAGGACGCGGAGGTGGTCGCCGTGGCCTACGGCGCCAACGCGCGGACCGTGAGGACCGGCGTCGTCGAGGCGCGGCGGCGGGGCCTGCGCGCGGGCTTCGTGCGCCCGATCACGCTCTGGCCGTTCATCGACGAGCTGTATGCGGCCGACCGGCACTACGTCGTCTGCGAGCTGAACTACGACGGTCAGCTCGTGCGCGAGGTCACGCGCGCCGCGCCCGACAGGGGCAAGGTGCACTTCATGGGCAAGAGCGCGGAGCTCCACACGGTGGCCGAGGTGGTGACGGCGCTCGAGGGCGTCGCGCGCTCCGGCCGGATGCCCGAGCTGCCCTACATCTGGACGGAGGTGAGATAGGGCGATGAACAAGCTGGCCCAGAAGTACCTGCGCCCCAGCCAGATCCCGACCAAGGCCTGCCACGGCTGCGGGATCGGCATGATCGAGAACTGGCTGCTCCAGGCCATCGACGAGCTGGGGTTGAAGCAGGAGGACGTGATCTTCGGCACCGGCATCGGCTGCGTGGGACGGCAGACCTTCGCGACGTGGGGCGGCGACAACTTCGGGGCGACCCACGGCCGGGCGCTGGCGGTCGCGACCGGCCTCAAGCTGGCGCAACCCGACAAGAAATACCTGATCGTGGTGGGGGACGGCGACGCCGCGTCCATCGGCACCTCGCACCTCATCCACGCCGCGCGCCGCAACCTGGGCGTGACGGTCATCTGCGAGGACAATATGGGCTACGAGTCGACGGGCGGACAGTTCTCGCCCACGACGCCGGCCGGCTACGTCACGAACTCGAGCCCCTATGGCATGGCGGAGCCGTCGTTCGACCCGTGCGACGTGGTGAAGGCGGCGGGGGCGACGTTCGTCGCGGAGACCACGGCCACGCAGTGGCACCAGACCGTGAAGATCGTCAAGAAGGCGCTCGCCAACGACGGGTTCTCGTTCGTGCACGTCCGCTTCCCGTGCAACGAGAACTTCGGCGCCTACGCGCTCGGCACGCGGGACACGCTCAAGAACCTCGAGTGGATCTACGAGCACACGCAGGGGCGCAAGGCGGACGGCAGCGAGACGGACTTCACGTGGGAGACGGGCATCAAGCACGACGCGTCGAACAGCCGCCCCGAGTTCTCGAAGATCATGCGCGACATGAACGAGCGCGTGCGGGCGGACATGGCCGCGAAGGCCGCCGCGAAGTCGGCCAGGGCCTGATCGTGGCGACGGCCGGGAAGACCCGCACCGAAATCCTCATCTCGGGATTCGGCGGGCAGGGTGTGATCCGCATGGGCCAGATCCTGGGGCTCTGCGCCATCAAGCAGGGCCAGCGCGTCACGATGCTGAAGAGCCACGGGACCGAGACGCGCGGTGGTTACGTCCGGGCGCAGCTGGTGATCTCGCCGACCTATGTCGACAGCCCCGTGGTCGAGCGCGCCGATGTCTTCGTGGCCTTCTCGCAGCCCGCCTACAAGAAGTTCTTCGACCTCTGTCGCGGCGCCATCCTCTACGACCCCGAGCTGGTGGAGCAGATCCGGCCCGGCGCGCCGGAGCGACACGTGGCGGTGCCCGCGACCGCGCTCGCCAAGGAGCGGTTCAACAACGTGCTGTTCGCCAACATGATCATGCTGGGCGCGCTCACCCGGCGGTCGGGCCTCGATCACCAGGCGATGAAGGAGACGATGCTCGAGGTCATCCCGCGCTTCCGCGAGCAGAACACGGCCGCTCTCGATGTCGGCTACGAGCTTCCCTCCGTCGCCGCCGTCGCCTGACGTCTCCCCCGCGCGCCCCTGGCACGCCGCCTGGCCGGCGCACGTGCCGCGCGCCATCGACTATCCGAGCGCGCCGGCCTGGTGGCTGCTCGAGCAGAACGTCGCCCGGTGGAGCTCGCGGGTTGCCATCCGCGAGGTGGATCACGCGACGCTGACGGAGCGCCGCGTCCTAGCCTACGAGGATCTGTTCCGCGCCGTACGCGGGATCGCGGCCGGACTGGGCGCGCGCGGAATCGGCCGCGGCGATCGCGTCGGTCTCTGCTTGCCGAACGGCGCGGACCTGATCGCGGGCTACTACGCCACGTGGTACGCGGGCGGCGTGGCCGTGCCGGCGAATCCCGTCGCGAACGAGAGTGAGGTCGAGCAGCAGCTCACCGACGCGCAGGTGTCGCTGGTGGTGGCGCCCGGAGGCAGCGCGGCCGCCCGGGTGTGCGAGCGGCTGGGCCGGCCGACCGTGGACCTGGCCGCGTTCCGCGAGATGGAATCCCTGCCGCCGGGCAAGCCCGCGGACTGCGCGCCCGAGGACGACGTGGCGGTGCTGCTCTACACCGGCGGGACGACGGGTGTCCCGAAGGGGGCGATGCTCACCCACCGGAACATCGTCACGAATACCCTCCAGTTCGCCCGGTGGTACGCCTTCGCGCCTGGCGAGGAGACCTCCATCTGCGCCATCCCGATGTATCACAGCGGCGGCATGTCGGGCGTGATGAACGTGCCCCTCTCCGCCGCCGCGACGCTCCTCGTGTTCTCTCGCTTCAACGCCGGAGCGGTGGCGGCGTCCGCCGGCGCGCATCGCGTGACGCGGCTCTTCGGTGTGCCGACCATGTTCATCGCGCTGCTCAACGACGACGCGGGGCGCCGCGCCGACTACTCCCATCTGCGCGCCTGCCGCACCAATGCCGCGCCCCTGCCTCCCAGCGTGAAGGCCGCCTTCGACGAGCTGGTCGGACGCCCGGTACTGGTCGAGGGCTACGGCCTCACCGAGACCAGTCCCTTGACCCACGCGAACCCCATCGAGCGCGCGAAACCGGGCGCGATCGGTGTGCCGCTGCCGGACACCGACGCGCGGATCGTCGATGTCGACAGCGGGGCCGACGTCTCCCCCGGCGTGCCCGGCGAGCTGCTGATCCGCGGCCCCCAGGTGATGCGCGGCTACTGGCGGCGCGACGACGCCACGGCGGCAGCGATTCGCGACGGGTGGCTCTATACCGGCGACGTGGCCGTGATGGACGGCGAGGGCTACTTCGCCATCGTCGACCGCAAGAAGGACGTGATCAACACGGCCGGCTTCAAGGTCTGGCCGCGCGAGGTCGAGGAGGTCCTCTATCAGCATCCGGGGATCAAGCTGGCCGCCGTCGTCGGCACCCCCGACGACTACCGCGGCGAGGCGGTCAAGGCGTACGTCGTGTTGAAGGAGAGCCACGACGGGCGCGTCACCGAGCGCGAGGTCATCGATTTCTGCCGCGCGCGCCTCACCGCCTACAAGGCGCCGCGCTCCGTCGACTTTCGGACCGAGCTGCCGGTCTCGGGCGCCGGCAAGATGCTGAGGCGCGTCCTGCGCGACGCGAACGCCGCCGCGCGGTGACGGTTCGCGTGCCGCCAGATACGCTCGCGGCGATCCTGGTAGCTGCGGGGAAGTCCGTTCGATTCGGGCGCGACAAGCTCCTGGAGACGCTGGGGGACCGGCGCGTCATCAGCTGGCCGGTCGAGGCGTTTCTCTCGCGGGCCGACGTGGCGTGCGTGGTCGTGGTGACGCCCGCGGGAGACGACGAGCTGAGCCGAGCGCTCGAAGGCGCGCTGCCGCGCGACCCGCGCATCCGCTACACGCGCGGCGGCGAAACCCGCGCCCACAGCGTGCGGGCTGGCGCGGCCGCGGTTCCGGAGGACGTCGCGTGGCTCGCCATCCACGACGCGGCGCGGCCGCTCGTCTCCCAGGCGCTGATCGACCGCACCTTCGCGGCCGCGCTCGCGCACGGGGCCGCCGTCCCCGCCCTGCCGGTGCCGACCACGATCAAGGAGGCCGACGGCTCCCGGGTGCTACGCACGCTCCCGCGCCGCGCGCTGTGGGCGACCCAGACGCCCCAGATCATGCGACGGCAGGCGCTGTTGGAGGCCTTCGATCGCTGCGCCCTCCCGTTCGACCAGATCACCGACGACGTGCAGCTCCTCGAGCTGGCCGGCGCCGAGGTGCGGCTGGTCGAGGGGGAGTCGCGGAACCTCAAGCTGACCGAGCCGGTCGACCTCGATCTCGCCAGACTCTGGCTGAACGGGAGGTAAAGTAGAGGGACTCGGCGACACTACGGGAAGAGCCGGGGGCGGACCGCAGGCGGCAACCGTTCCACCACATCGACCGGACAGAAAGGACAGGACCATGAGCAAACGGGTGAAGGAGATCCTGGGCTGGTACGGGAGCGAGAATCCCGGGGTGCGGACGAACCTGGCTCGCATGCTGAACCACGGGCACCTGGCGGGCACCGGTCGCATGGTCATCCTGCCGGTGGACCAGGGCTTCGAGCACGGGCCCGCCCGCAGCTTCGCCGTCAACCCGCCCGCCTACGACCCGCTCTATCACTACCAGCTGGCGATCGACGCCGGCTGCAACGCCTACGCGGCGCCGCTCGGGTTCATCGAGGCCGGGGCCGCGGAGTTCGCCGGCGACATCCCGCTCATCCTCAAGATGAACAACCACGACGTGCTCCACGACGAGAAGGATCCGCTCTCGGCCGTGACCGCCTCCGTGAAGGACGCGCAGCGGCTCGGCTGCGCCGCGGTGGGCTTCACGATCTATCCCGGCTCGGCGAACGCGCAGACGATGTACCAGCAGTGCCGCGAGATGATCGCCGAGGCGCGGGCCGCCGGGCTCGCCTCCGTGGTGTGGTCGTACCCGCGCGGCACGAGCCTCAGCAAGGAGGGCGAGACCGCTCTCGACGTGGTCGCCTATGCCGCGCAGATCGCCGCGCAGCTGGGTGCGCACGTGATCAAGGTCAAGCCGCCGACCTCGCACATCGAGCAGCCCGAGGCGAAGAAGGCGTACCAGAAGGCGAACGTCCCGGCCGGCACGCTGGCGGAGCGCGTCCGCCACGTGGTGCAGTCCGCGTTCGACGGCAAGCGCATCGTGATCTTCTCGGGCGGCGCGACGCGCGAGGACGACGAGGCCCTGTTCGACGAGTACCGCGGCATCCGCGATGGCGGCGGCTTCGGGAGCATCATCGGCCGCAACTCGTTCCAGCGGCAGCGCGAGCACGCGCTCGCGTTCCTCGGGAACGTGATGAAGATCTACGCCGGCGAGATGAAGTAGGCGCCTCCGGCGCCGGCGCCGACCGCCCGGTCGGCGCCGGTGCGGGCTCCTCCGTTCCGAGCGACCGCCTCAGCGGGACAGCGCGGCCAGGAACGCGCGAATGCGCTTGGCGTTGGTCCCGAGGTCGCTCCGCCCGACGCGCGAGACCGACCGGACATCCACGCGGCTGCCGTCCAGCGCAGGCGCCACGCGTACCACAATGTCGTCCTTGAAGCCGAACCAGCGGGTCGTGTCGGTCGCCTCGAGGCGCCCCTCGGCGGGCACCGCGGCGGCGATCTCCCACCCGAGCGCGCGCGCGGCGGCCTCCGCGCGGGGGAACGCGCGATCGGGTGGCAGCGGCAACAGCACCGGCACCAGATCGGGGTAGCCCGTCTTCTGCTGCGCGGCCATCTCGGGCCCGCCGTAGGCCGCGCCATTCGGGGACTGCTCGCGCACCTGGCGCAGGGCCACGAATTGCGGAGGGTCTACGGTGTCGGTCGTGATGTCGTGGATGAACGGCACGGCCTCCGCCATGCGCCGCATGCCGAGGGGAACGGCCGCCGTGGCGGCGGCGATCGCGACCGCCGCCACGCCGAGCGCGAGCGCCGGCCAGGACCGGGTCGTCACGCTCAGCGCCACGCTGATCAGCGCCGCCGCCGCCACGACGGCCGCCACGAACACCGACCCACGCAGGATCGTGAACGCGGGCCCGAGTCCCCACCATCGCAGGCGATAGCCGATGCCGGCCGAGGCGAGCACCGCCGCGCCGATCACCGCCAGGACCAGCGCCGCCATCGCCACGCGCATCGCCGTGCGCCGCTGCCCCGCGCCTCTCGGGGAATCGGACATGATCGTGGGACCTCCCGCCCACAGCGCAGCATAGCGCGACGGAAGCCGCGCTCGCTCACGCGCGCGCGCGACGGAGCGCGTCGTGCACCGAGGCCGGAGTGAGCGGCAGGCGCGAGATCGCCGCGCCCTGCGGGCGCATGGCGTCGCACACCGCGTTGGCGACGGCGGCGCCGAGGCCGGGATTGCCGCATTCGCCAAGCCCGCGCAGGCCGAGCGGGTTCGTCGTGGCGGGGATCTCTTGATAGAAGCCGTCGACCGCGGGCACGTCCACGGCGTGGGGCAGCGCGTAGTCCATCAGCGTGCCGGAGACGATCTGCCCGGCGGCGTCGTACTCGATCGCCTCGTGGAGCGTGTTGCCGATGCCGAAGGCGACGCCGCCCACGAGCTGCGCGTCGACGAGGGCGGGATTCACGGCGCGGCCGACGTCCGCGCCGACCACGACCCGCACGAGGCGCACGAGGCCGGTCTCGGCGTCGACCTCCGCAACCACGCCGGCGGCGCAGCCCGCGTAGGTGATCTTGGACACGTTGAACGAGGCCCCCGCCGCGAGGCGGCGCTCCACGGCCAGCTCGGCGAGCGACACGCGTCCGCCGCGAGCCGACAGCACGCCGGCGGCGTACGCCACGTCGGCCTCCGGCACACCGAACCGCTCGGCCGCTCGCGACCGCGCCTCGCCGATGAGCCTGGCCGCCGCCATCGCGGCCGCGTTGCCGGCGGTCACCGTCCCGCGCGAGCCGTACGTGCCGACGCCGCTCTCGACGGCTGCGGTGTCGGCGTGGCGCACTTCGAACCGCTCGGCAGGCAGGCCGAGGGCGTCGCCCAGGATCTGGGCGAGCACGGTCTCGAGACCCGGGCCCATCGACGAGGCGCCGGTGTCGACGGTGAACCGCCCATCCGCCCGCGCCTCGACGTGCGCCGTCTCGAACGGGCCGAGGCCGGTCTTCTCGACGTACACGGCGAGCCCGATTCCCCGTCGCGGGCCCGGTCGCTCGTTGTGCGCGTCGCAGTCGGCTCGCGCGCGATCGTAGTCGAGGCGCCAGAGCAGCTCGGCGAACAGCGCGGGATAGTCGCCGGAGTCGTAGACGGTGCTGGCCCCGAACGATTTCGTGCCGGAATCGTACGGCATCTCGTCCGCGCGAATCAGGTTGCGGCGGCGGATCTCGGCCGGGCCGAGGCCGAGCCGCGCTGCGCCCTGGTCCATGAGCCGCTCGCGCACGAAGTTGCACTCGGGCCGCCCGGGCGAGCGCAGCGTCCCGACCGGCGTCTTGTTGGTCACGACCGACCACAGGTCCGCGTGGTAGTTCGGCACCCGGTAGGGACCGGGGAAGAGCGCCGCTCCAAATTCGGCGGGAACGAGGGCGGCGGTGCGGACGTACGCGCCGATGTCGGCGCGGATCAGCGCGCGCAGACCGACGATGCGCCCGCCCGCATCGAAGCCGAGCTCGGCGTCGTACTCCACTTGCCGGGCGTGGTTGGTGGCCATCAGACTCTCGCGCCGCTCCTCGATCCACCGCACGGGCCGGCCGAGCGTCATGGCCGCCAGCGGGACGAGGACGTCCTCGGGATACAGCTCGCCGCGCGCGCCGAATCCGCCGCCCACGTCGACCTCCGTGAGGCGCAGCGCGCCGACGGGAATCCCGAAGATCGGGGCCAGGAGGGTGCGGTTGATGTGGATGCACTTCGTCGAGCCGATCAGGTGCAGCTCGCCGCCCGCGGGGTCGGGCGGTACCGCGACGAGTCCTCGGGTCTCGAGCGCCGCCGCTGTCTGGCGCGGGTACGTGAAGCGGTCGCGCACGATGACGGCCGCGCCCGCCAGCGCGCGATCGGCATCGCCGACCCGCATCGGGATCACCGCCACGTTGTTCGACTCCGTGCCGGGGAACAGCCGCACCGCCCCCGGCGCGAGCGCCTCGTCCACCGAGGCACAGCTCGGCAGCGGGTCGTAGGTGACGTCCACGAGCTCGCAGGCGTCCTGCGCCAGGTAGCGATCGTCGGCGACCACGAGGGCCACCGGCTCGCCGACGTAGCGCACGACGCCGCGGGCGATCGCGGGCTGCAGATAGCGCTCGGTGCCGGGCGGCGCGCCCACGCGATTCGGGATGATCGCAGCCGCGGGGACGTCGGCGGCCGTGAGCACGGCGTGCACGCCCGGCAGGTCGAGCGCGCGCCTGGCGTCGACGGACGCGAGCCGCGCGTGCGCGTGAGGCGATCGCACCACCGCTGCGTAGAGCATGCCCGCGACCCGGACGTCGGCGACGAATCGCCCGGCGCCGGCGGCCAGCCGATCGCCTCCGATGCGGTAGTGCGCGTCGCCGATCATGATCTGGGACCCGCTATAGCATGCGGGTGGGAGGAAGGGAAGAGTTCCGCTTGACACCGCCTCGCGCGAGCGCCTAGCCTGCATGTCGATCGTGTCCACCTCCGACATCCGCGCGGTCCCGACCGTTCAGATCGACGACGCCACCCTTCGCGTCACCGAGTGGCGATTCGCGCCCGGCGCGGCGACAGGCTGGCATCGCCACGAGTACCCGTACGTCGTCGTGCCGATGACCACCGGGCGGCTCGCCGTCACGGGACGGGACGGCGTCGCGACGGCGGAATTGGTGATGGGCCGGTCCTACGCGCGCCCCGCCGGGGTCGAGCACGACGTGCAGAACGCCAACGACTACGAGTTCGTCTTCGTCGAGGTGGAGATCAAGGGCCGCGGGTGAATGGATTCCCCGAGCGGCGGTCAACCCCCTGAGGTTCGCCGCGTCCGTCTCTCGCGGATCTTCCTCGTCTTCGGCTGGACGGGACTCACCAGCATCGGCGGGGGGCGCTACGCGTTCTTCTACGACGCGCTGGTGACGCGGCGGCCGTGGCTGCGGAACGAGGAGTTCGTCCAGGACCTCATGCTGGCGCAGTTGCTCCCGGGCCCGACGTTCTCGAACATCTCGGTCGCGCTTGGGCTCCGCCTCGGCGGCTGGCGCGGCGCATTCTGGGGAGCCATCGCGCTCGTCCTCCCCGGGGCGCTGATCCTCCTCGTGCTGAGCGCCCTCTACTCCCGCGGCGCGTGGAGCCCGGCCATGACGCGGGTCATGTCGGCGATGTCCGCGGCCGTGGTGGGGCTGGTCTTCGTCACGAGCGCGCGCATCGTCGCGGCCTCGCTGAAGAGCGCCCGGGGCGTGCTGATCGCGGCCGCGATGTTCGTCCTGGTTGCGCTGTTCCACCTGAACACGGCGCTCGCCCTGGCCCTCGTCGTCCCCGTGAGCCTCTGGTTCCATCGCCCGGGCTCGTGATCCTCGACCTCCTCCGCCTCGGCTGGACGTTTCTCTGGCTCTCCATGATCTGCTTTGGCGGCGGGCTCGGCGCGGTGCCGGAGATGCAGCGGCAGGTCGTCGACCGATTCCACTGGGTCACCGCGACCGAGTTCCTGGATGGCTATGCGCTGTCGCAGCTCACGCCGGGCCCCACCATGCTCGTGGTGGTGTTCGTGGGCTATCGCGCCCACGGCCTGGTCGGCGCCCTGCTCGCCGGAACCGCCATGTTCGGGCCGACCGCCGTGCTCACCGCGCTGATCGCGAACCACTGGGCGTCGCTGCGCCACCGCCGATGGGCCGCCGCCATCGAGCGAGCGCTGCTGCCCGTCGGCATCGGCCTCATGGCGGCCGGCGTCTACACGCTCGCCCGATCCGGTCTGCGCGACGTGCCGGCGCTAGCGATCGCGGCAGTGGCGGGGCTCGTGCTCGCGAGCCGCCTCGTGCCCGCGATTCTGGTCGTGCTGGGCGCGGGCGTTCTCGCCTGGCTCGCCGCGCTCTGAGCGGGCGTTATGGTGACGGCGGCGTGTGCTCGAAGGGCAGCTTGGCGAAGCGGGCCTTGTCCACCTCGATCACGAGCGCCACGCGCGTCGACGGGTC
>Ga0126379_10001346_pt1 | contig 14842 bp, 22 predicted proteins | sample PanSoiMetPlot_24_FD_92640 | JGI IMG/M metagenome (GOLD analysis project Ga0126379, IMG submission 92640) | Tropical forest soil microbial communities from Panama - MetaG Plot_24 | ecosystem: Environmental > Terrestrial > Soil > Tropical forest > Bulk soil | place: Panama | collected 2016-02-17 | reverse complement strand
TTGATTAATGCGGCTGTTCTAAGTCTGGCTAAAATGCAAGGCTATTCTAAGGAACAGTCGAAGGAACAGAAGAAAGAACTAAAGGATAAGGCCCGCGAGTTTCTTCGTTCCAATCCTGCAATGTTGGCTAGCATTCAGGGCTAACTTAAAAAGAGGGTCTGGTTAGACTAATAATCTAGCTGGACCCTCTAACTTTTTGACTTAGTCAGTAAAATTTCTAAGGAGGTCCTAAGATCTAAAGATTCTCTTAGCTTAGAGTCTTTAGACCTTAAGATCTTAAACTACACTGGAATGAAGATGAACGCTACATGCAATACATGGAGGAGGATCGATTTGGTGGTAGTGAGTATTAAGGTGTGAATAGTTTTAGATCTGTTGAACTTAAATTATTTCAGATCTGGAACTACTGGAATGCATGTCAAGTCCTAGACATGGTATACTGGTTGAGTAGTAAATTTTAGTGTTAAAGGATAAACGATATGAACGTTAAAGACGAACTGAAGTCCAAGCGGGACCGAATTGTGGAGATCAAAAAAGAGTTGAAGCTCTTTAAAAAGGCGGTCGCATTTTGGAAGCTTCGCGAGTTGGATGTGACCTGCGTCTCAACTATTTCCCTGTATGAGCATTCCACCTACTTCTACCTGGATACCGAATCCAGTCCTGAGGTACACAGAGATTTTGTTCACGCGCTTGCACAAGCTTATGGTGTGAAGTTTGAAAAGTATCAGGCGTACGAGAGTTTGAATCTCTCCGGCGAAGTTGCAGACGGCACCATGATTTATATTCGTGGTTATGTTCCTCCGACGTGCAAGCTTGTGGAGAAAGAAGTTGAAGCGGCTGATTGGGAAGTTGAGGACGCCAAGAAAGAATTGGAGCGGCTCCAGGCGCTCGTGGCACAAGGAAAGAAGATCGTGAAAGAAGTAGTCTGCCACTAAAAAGACTAGGAGATCTGAAATGTACAAAGCATTCGATAAATTCGGCACTGAGGTAAAAGCTGGTGAGTCAATCATGAGCTTTCGTGGAGAGATCTGGACGCTCATTGCGGTCTACGAGAGAAAGTTGGAAGTTGAAGTCAAGGGAGGATTCAAGCGTTTGCTCTATCCTTCAGTCTTCAACCTGACGATTAAGTAAAAGACTGGCCACTCTTTTAATCGGGAGTGGCTTTTCTTTTGGTCAAGTACTTTGAGATGCAGAGTGCTTTAGGATGGGTAGGACTCCCCAAATCAAAGTACTCTGCGCCGTAAAGCGGCCCTGCAATTCTTTATGTTTATCTAACTTCCAACTATGCTCCATATTTTAATCTCTCCCTCGCTTAAAGCCCGTCTCTTATTAACTATAGGATTCTTCTACGGACTCCTAGATCAAATGACTGATCAGGAAAGACTGAAAGTTGGCGCGGGCGTTTTGGAACTCGTGAGAAAAACTTTAAATGAGCTTCACGAGATGCTGATGACTGGAGGGGAGAAAAATCAATAAAAAACACGAGCCGCGAGATGTAAGCGCTTGCAAATTTAAAACCAAGGAGGTTTAAAAATGGCAACCAAGAAACTAAGTAAAACAGAACTCAAGAATATCTTAAATCACAAGTGGGAGGAACGCCGCGCGCGAGCTAAGGTTAACTCCGCAAAGAATTCCCAACGTACAAAAAAATGGAAAGATCATGAAAAAGTGAATGATCTACACTTAGAGACTGTAAAAAGATTCAAACACTACTTAAAAGATGTAAGACACATGTAGAAAAACTTCTAGAAAGCGGACTGAAGCACACTTCTGTAACACTCAGAACTTTATCCTGCCTGTTTTCTGCCACTTAGCCCCTTAGTACTAGACATCCTGTCAATACTGAGTTACAATGTACATAATCCTAACGGGAAATAAGTTTTTTTGCTAATAACCTTGCTACTTGAAGCGCGCAAATTCAAGCCAGGGGCAGTTACCCTATGCTCCAAAGCGCCACTTGTAGCGAAGACTACGCCCGCCAACGAATAGAAAATTCCCCCCTAAGAAAAATCTACTCTAAATCTGCCTTAGAAGACCCACAAGTAAATAAAATCGAAGGAAAAACTAAAATGTTAGACACTCAGAGCTATAAGTGTGCTCAAACTGCCCTCGCAGGCTTAATAATTAGGTTACATTATTCTACAAAGGCGCCTTTAAGTGAAATTTCCGAGACTTTAACGAGTGAGGCTAAGAGTCTTTGTGCTGCTAATATTAGTTATGTGACTGAAATCTTCACTGCAAATCAAAAAGAACTCGATGAAGAGGAAGAAGTAGACCCTAGGGATGATAATGACAGGGAAGAAGATGTAGAAGAGGAAGAAGAACGTGCCAATTATTAAACCAGAAGTACAACAAATTCTCGCTAAGGCTGGTTTAATAAAAGAACCTGCTAGTGAAAGAGATAATAAGAGTGTCGAGGAGAATTTAAATCTCCACGGGCTAGATAATGATGCTCTTGCGGAAGCTTTAACTCGAATTGCGCTTACGAGTGACAACGATACTTTGAGACTTCGTGCCTTAGAGACGGCTTTAAAAGTCAAAGGTGCGTTAAAAGAACAACCTCAGACTATGCCACAGGTGACAATAGTTATTCAGGGTTCAGATACAGATCTCTCTAGAACTTTAGGGGTGAATCCCATAATCTTTCCGCGCCAGTCGTTAAAAGGCAAAGAAGTAAGTTAAGATCCGATGCTAAAGGGAGTTGCTAATGGACACTATGAATCTTTCCGCCAACGAACTCGCTGGGATCAAAGTTAGACCTCAGCATTTTTCAAACTTGTGGACTCTCCACTATCGCCATGGCATGAATGCCGGATTGACTAAAAATTTTCACCACGAAGGGGATTTTGAAAGCGCGCAGTTAAGGGCCAGAAAGCATTGTGAAGTTATGGGATACAGATATATATTTCTTAGACCAATGGTAATTGATATAGAATCTGAGGAAGAATACAAGAAGCTTGGGAGAGAATAATGCCAGCAGTTAGTGAGAAGCAAAGAAGACTAATGGCAATAGCCGAACATCACCCGGAGAAACTTCAAGCTAAAAATAAAGGAGTTCTAAAGATGTCCAAAGGTCAACTTCATGACTTTGCTTCCACTAGCGAAAAGAATTTGCCAAAGAGCGTGTCTAAGGCAAGTGAAAAATTGCTGAAAGCAAGGGGGAAGAAAAAATGAGTGAGATTACAGAACTCAATAAACACTCACAGGGTACAAGTCGAGATAAGTATAAAGTAGTGGCGCGCGCCAAAAAGATGAAGCATGATGATTTAGTGGACCACTTAACTTCTCACATGCTTTCTTGTTGTGATGATGATTGTGATATCTGTGATCTCGGACAAAGTGGCTCAATGATTGATAATGATGATGAGGGTGATGGGCCACAACATAATTATGGCTCTAGAAGTTCTAAGGGCAGGGAAGGATCTATGAACCAGGATAACGCGGGGAAGCTAGCTCAGAAAGCCTCTCAGAAAATTTTAAGCACAAGGCGGTAGCCATGCCTAGACTTCAATCACTTACACAGCAACATTTTTTAGAGCGCCAAAGTTCTCCAATTAGTAGTCGTATGTTAACCGGTATGAGTGGAGTTAGTGAGGGCGTCCCAAAAATGCACCCACTAAAAAGTTCTATGCCCTCTATGAAGGCTTCCAGTCTTCTGCACAAGCTTAGAATTAAAAAGTTATCAAGTTTAAGAATGCCAAGTCTAAGACCTCCACACCTTTGAGAGGAGAAGAGAAGATGGAAATTCCAGTCTATAATCGTTTTGCAGGAAATCCACCGGGAGGGTTAACTGCGGCCCAAGCTTTTGTTATCGAGATGGGGGACCTCCCTCCAAAATTTATTCCTACACAAGATCTTCAAGCTCAAATTGACGAATTGTCCACTCAAGTTACTACACAAGCTGATGAAATTGCCAGTTTGAATATCAGGGTAACTGCTCTAGAAAATCCAGTGTAAGGAGAATAAAAGATGGGTGCTCCTCAACCAGCGAAAGAACTTACAGTCAGTGAGCTTAATAATCTCGCTGAACAGTATGATTTAAACCTGCCTGAAGCTACAGAGTACTTTCCTCAATTCATGCAAAACGTGGAAGTGCTGCCGCCACCTGTGGGTGTGAATCCTGATTACTGTCTGGAAGTTAATTCAGCACTTCAACTTATGCATATGCTAGATGATCTGGGTCCTGTAGCTTATCTAGACTATCCACAAATTTTCTCACCGGGTTCACCTTTTTACTATTCTCGTAAAGTTCCATGGTTTGTTTTTAATAATGGTGCGGTTCGAAATGCTGGTCTTCTGGCGATCTATTGGAAATCTAACAATGGTGACCCTGGAGGTAAAACCGCAGAAAATAATGCTCGGATTGATATAGCTTTTGGCTAGATTAATCAAATCCAATGAAAGGGGACTTCGTGGGAGATAAACTATGATGATGGGCTAGGTCACTGGTTCAGACCTGTTTAGTCAAGCGAATATAAGGGCTGTTTTTCCGAGGGTTTCAGTCACACGAGTTTTGGAATTCAGGGCAGCCCTTATATTAAAGACTCAAGAAGATGGAACTTAAATTTAGATTCGATAATGAGTCACAAGAGCGATTTTACTATTCGACTAACAGGAATCAGTGTTTCTCTGGGGGATTTAACAACGGCAAGACTTGGGTTGGGTGCTTTAAGAGTTTCAACTTACTAAACTTATTTCCTAACTATAGAATGATAATTGCGCGTGAGAAATATACAGATCTTAAGCGCACAACAATGGAGACTTTCTTTAAACTTGTCCCTTGGGGATTAATTGACACTCACAATACTCAAGATGGGTGGACTCGCTTAAAGACTGGCTCATTAATAAATTGGATTCATCTTGATGGCGTGGATGAGAATACTCTTAGAGGAATTGAGCCGAATAGTATTCTTGTGGACCAGGCTGAGGAAACCCAAGAAAAAGTTTATGATGTGTTGGATGCACGCTTAGGAAGGTGGGATGGGGTAGTTGTAACTCCTGAAATGCAAGATTACCATGCTAGAATATTTGGACAGGAGTGGCCTAAGAATAAATATGATAAGTTTATTGTCCCTAGCTACTTAATGCTTCTGACTAATCCTGATACGGAATTCCACTACATATATAGAAAATATCATCCTGATAGTCCTGAGAGGCTGGAAGATCATTTCTATGTGGAAGGTGCTTGGCAACGCTCTTTGGGTAGTGAAGAAACTTATGATCAGGCTCTAAAAAGAGATCCAGAGTGGGTTAATAAATATGTCTATGGGAAGTGGGGAAGCTCTGAAAGTGCTATCCACTTTATTAGAAAAGAGTCGATTATAGAACCAAGTGAAGATCTTTTAGAGCTAGTCAAGAATAAAGGTAACCTATTTAGAATTCTAGACCACGGTGATAGTGCTCCAACATGCTGTTTATGGGTGGCAGCAGTGGATGGAGTTTATATATTTTATAGGGAATATTATGTAGCCAGTAAGATTATATCCTACCACCGGAAGTCAATCACGGAACTTAGTGGAAGCGAAAGCTACAGTGGTAACTATGCAGACCCTCAAATCTTCAAGAAGACTGCGCAAAAACAGGGTGGCTTTTGGTCTGTAGCTGATGAATATAGAGATAGTGATTTACAAGCACCCGAATTGTTTTGGACCCCTGCTGATAATAATGAATTTGCAACTAGGAACCGCATTAACGAGCTTTTATCTCCTCACTCGCGGTTTAGACATCCTATCACTAAAGAATCACCAGCTCCTGGGATTTATTTTATTCGAGCTACAGACAGATATCCAGAAGGATGTAAAGAGGGGATTAAGCAACTCGGCGCACAACGGAAAAAGCTAATAGGGACTGTAGATGGTAAGAGTATATATAGTGATGATAGAGATGATAAGATTATCGATCATGCTTATGACTGTGTAAGATATTTTGTTGCAATGCATGGGACCTCTCCGCGGAAGTCAGTTAAGAAACCTGCTAGAAACTCTTTTGCTTATTTCAATTCTCTGCTAAGAAAACAGCTCGGTCCACAACCGGCGTCCCTCAGTTAGATTCACCTGCTAATTAAGTTTTGCTACTTCTTGGTTTTTCACTAAGGAGCTAGTGTTGTCATATTCAATCTCCAATCCGTGGGTGTCTCGAATAGAAGGCGCCAATAAAATGTTTACCGAGTGGGAAGGTAAATTTAAGTGTAAGCTTCTCGAGGAGTACTATGAAGGATTCCAGTGGAAACAGCGTAGAGACTATCCAACTACAAATTATAACCCTTATACTCTTAATCTGGTATATTCAACGATCAAGATAAAACTCTCAGGCTTGCTATTTCAAAAGCCTAAATTTGTCATTAGTCCTACTCCTGGAAATTCTCAGTGGGATTTAGATTTTGCAGTACAAAGCGCACAACTTAAACAGGATGTTCTTAATACGATAGTAAGTAATCCGAATGTACATTTTACAGAACACATTAAGAGAGCAGCAATAGATTCTTTCTTCAGATTTGGAATGATTGAAGTAGGGTATGCTAATGACTGGAGAAATCCTCAAAAAGTAGATCCAGAGCTTAAAAGTTGGACGGAAGAGGATGTAGCTGAAAGTGAAGATAAAATTGTTCAAGAAAACCCTGTACCGGTCAACGAAAGATTCTATGTTAAAAGAATTTGGCCGCACAGATTTAGAGTTTGTGCCACAGAAGCTACGGACCTCAATGACTGTGACTGGGTCGGGTACTATGACTATTATTATAAAAGAGTATTGGAAAATACTAAAGGTTTAGATTGGCCCTCCGATTATAGTGGTGGCAGCTACATAAGTGCGGAATACGCGAGCGGATTTGTGGGTGGGGGAAGTGGCTATGCAAGTAATGATGATCAGCTAAGAACACTTTATAACAGTGGTGAAATTTGTAGGGTCTGGCATATTTGGGACCAAGTTAAGAGTAAAAGGCTGCTTCTGCTCGATGATTATGAAATGCACGAATTATGGTCGGGGGATGTTAATAGGTTACCTTTTTTGGATCTTCGTTGGGATCTTAGAATTCGTGGTTTTTATCCTATTCCTCCAGTATTTCAATGGCTAAGTCCGCAGGATGAAATAAATGAAGCTAGGGAACAAGTAAGATCTTATAGGAGAAGATTCACAAGAAAGTTTCAGTCTGTAAAAGGCGCGATTGATGAGGAGGAGAAGGAAAAATTTTCTAGTGGGCCTGATGGAATCATTGTAGAAGTTAAACAGCCAGACGCCATTAAGGCTATAGATAATCCTGAAATTGGGCCTACTTCTGAAAATGCTCTGGTTCTTGCAAAGGATGACTTTAATATAATCTCAGGTACAAGTGCCGAGGCGCGTGGACAAGATACAGATAGAGAAACTGCTACACAAGCTAAAATTGTTCAGGCTCGAGCAACTATTCGTGAGAGTGCAGAACAGATGGACTTCTCGACATTCCTGTGTCTTGTAGGGCGCGAGCTACTTTGTCAATGCCAGGAAAGACTTGTAGATGGGCTTTGGATTAAGTATACACAAAATCCAGAACCCGATGGGCAGCCAAACCCAATGCAGCTACAAGCTATAGGTCCAACTTATAGATATGTTACTAGTCAAGAAATAGATGATGGATATGATTATGAAGTAGATTTTGATGTACAGAATTCTACTCCAGCAGCAATGCAGCAAGCTCAAACTGCCTTTGTAAACTTTATGGCGCTCCTACAAAACTTCCCCATGATAGGAATGGACCCTACTTTAATTCGTGAGGCGGCTTATCGTGTTGGGTATAGAAATGAACAGGTGATTAAAAAAGCACAGCAGGTAGCTGTAGCTCAAGCGCAAATGCAAGCTATGCAACAAGGACAACAGGCTGGAGAAAAAGCTAGTGGAAATCAAGCAAAAGCTAAGAGTGCTCAAATGGCTACTCCTAGCGCGGCTGGTGTAAATGAACAATTGGCTAATCAGATTCAGTGAATGAATTAGAGAGGGATTTACTTATGGTGCAGGTCAAATTGGTTCTTCTTGTTTTAGCTTTTGTACTTTTACTTTTACAATCTATGGGTGTACCGAGTCAAAGAGTTCAACTTGGCTGGCTAGGACTTGCTTTGTGGGTTCTTGCTATTTTGCTAACTTAGGAGATTTCAAATGGCTGAAACAACGATCGAGAAAGACACAACTTTAACTGAAGCTATAACTAAAGCTGTAGAGACTCAAGATAAAAGTGATGTAGTTGTAGAGTCTAAAGAAGATTCTAAAGCTGAAGAATCGAAGACTGAAGAACCACAAACGGCGGCGGATGAGGAAGCAGAGCAGGGAAAAGTTCTTATCCAGGCTTTGAAAGATCCTCAACGCGCAGGAGCAGTGATAGATTTTCTTGCCAAACAGGCAGGTTACACAAAACAGACTGTTCAAACAAAGACTGATGTCAAGGAAGCTAAGGAGGATATCCTTGGAATACTTGAAAGAAATTTGGGTGAAGAATTTAAATTCCTCGCACCGAAATTGGCGCCCGCTATTAAGGAAAGTCTGGATTCTCTTCTTGCTGAAAATAACCCTACAAATGAACTTAAGGCTAGAGTTGAGAGACAGGAACTTAAAGAAATTCAGAATGAGACTTCCGAAACTCACACAGCAATAGCTCAGGAGTGGTTTGGATCTAACGACATGCCTGCAAATGTTATTCAGGCTATGAGTAAGGCTATGGATGATTTTCCTCCTACAGATCCAAATATGGCCCCTGGAGTTTATTATCGCAAGATCTTTAATTTTGTAGTTGGTGATTTAGGTTTAACTCGCAAAGGTAGGAGCGACAAAGTCAGCAGGAATCAAGTTGACTCTGTTGCACGAAATTTAACCGCGCAAAATCGGGGGGTCACACCAGAAACAACTAGTGGAGGTCCAAGAAAAATGTCTTTAAAAGATGCCGTCTCACTGGCTGTGGAGCAAGTAGATCAAAGCTCTAGAAAGTGAGAAGAAGGATAAACGATGGCCTTGACTTTTGGAAATACTACAGCTCCAAATAATATCACAACTTATTTGGACTCTGTCTTTTCTACTAGTCTTGCTAATTACAGAAAGACGCTGATTGATAACATCGGCGCGACGAATGCTGTGTTGTATGATTTAATTAAAGGTGAGTCTTATGAAGAAGCTGATGGTGGAACTTACATAGCTGAAGAGTTAATGTATGGTCTAGCTCCAGCGGATTCTTATGATGGATATGATGATTTGTCCACTGTTCCAACTGATGGAATTACGCAGGCTCAGTTTGAATGGCGGCAAATTGCTTCTCCTATTACTTATAATACTAAGGAAGTAATTCAGAACGAGCATAAGATTATTAATCTAGTTAAGGCTAGAATCCAGCAATCTGAATTGGGTCTTCAGGAAAATTGGGCACAGGCTTTTATGTGGGGTGCCGGTCCTGGAAACATGCAAACTCCAAAAACTAGCACAGTTAATGGAAGCTACCATGTTGAGCCACTGCCTAAACTTGTAAGTTACAATACTGCTGGAAATGATAGTGTTAGTGGAACTGCTGCTACAGGTACAGCTTTAACTGTTGGTGGAATTCCAGAAACTCCAAATGCCTGGTGGCAGAATCATTGGGGAACAAGTGCTGCTACAACTTATAGTTCTTTCATGTATGAACTTGAAGGAATGTATAATTTGACTACACTTGGAACTGGTGGTAGTCCCACTCATATGCTTATGGATCAGATTACCTATCAGAATTTTATTCATGCCTATTTTGCTGTGTACAAAGCTAACGCGGATGCACTTAACTTTGAGTATCCTTTTGTCGGAAAGAAATTCCTGAATGCTAAAGTTATCATGGATGATAAAGTTCCTGATGTCTTTAATAATAGGCCTGGAACTCAAATCGGTGGTGTTGTAAATCCAGGGACGATGAGCTTTGGCTCCTGCTATTACATCAATGCTAAGTTCTTTAAGATTCGCTATCACCCGTCCAGAAATTGGGACATGCTTAAGGACGAGAACGGAAATACTTTTGCCAAGCCTATAAATGGTGACAGCAGAGTGGGACATGTTGGTTGGATGGGTAATGTCACTGTAAATAATCGAAGGAAACATGGAGTGCTGGCTAAATTTGCCCGCTCCTACGCTAGTTAACTTAACAAACCCTCAGCCTAGGGACTGAAAATGTGAAAGAGGCGAATAGATGAGAACAAAGTTAATTGAGTCAAATAAGCCAGAGAAATATATTCATAGTGTTAAAAATGTGGATACAAGTGCAGCAGGTACTCAAATTCCTGTTGGAACTCCACTAATTTTAAACTTGAGTGCAACTCCACAGCCGCCGGTTTACACAAATGGTCTTCCGGCAGGATGGGAAGATGGACTTCAAGTTGTTCTGCCATCAAGTTCTACAGGCTACCAGGGAACTTTAGGTGGTTACGGAATAGCGGTCGCGCCGATTAATGCACAACAAATTGGTGAGAGTTTAGTTCATGGTGTAGGTTTTGGTTTAGTAGTTAGAGCAACTCGTAGTGCAACAACTGTAAGTTGGGCTTCTCAAGCTACTGTAGCTGCTGCGGGTGTGTCTTTAACTATTGATACAGCAAATAATGCTTTTGGCTCTAGTGCTGCTGCGACAGGTTTTGTACCCTATATCCTATTAGATAATCTTGCCACTATGGCTGGATCTGCAACTAATAGTTTGGATACAAGGACTGCTGTTGCAACACTTCAGAGAATTTTTGTACGTGTCATGTAGCTTTACCCCTGGTGCAATGTGATCGTAATGCTCCTTCACTGCGCACAAAGTTGGGGCAGGTAGATAAAAAGTAATATTTACCTGCCCCGTTTTTCTAAAAGGATTAAAGAATGAGAGTCGTCGTAGGAACAAATAGTTTAACTGAAAGTCAATATCCAGCTTACACTAATCATTGTCAATTTTGGTTTAGGTTGGGTAGGTCATATCCTAAAATAGAGTTTATCTTCTCTAATCCTGCTCGAATGTCAATCGACAGAATGAGAAATATGACAGCAAAAGTGGCTATTGAATCTGGAGCTGACTATATTTTATTTCTGGATGATGATGTCATCGTGCCGCCGAATAAGGGACTCCAACAATTATTTGATTGTGAAGCTGATGTAGCCGCTGGAAAGGTTTGTGTCAGAGGGTATCCTTTTGACTACATGAGTTTCACAAAGAATAAAAAAGGTGGCGTGACTATGGATACTAAGCTTCCTAAGACTGGGATAGTTGATAAGGAAGCTGTTGGATTCTCCTTTGCTCTTCTTAAAACTAGCTTTATGAGAAGAATGCAGGAGCCTTATTTTGTCACAGGGATTAATCACACTGAGGATGTTTATTACTGCCTGAAAGCTAAACAGATTGATCCTAAGTGTAAGATAAGGATTAACTGTGAGTGCGAGTGTGGGCATATTTTGTGGCCTGAAGTTATCTTTGAGGCTAATAGAGATAGCTATGCTAAATATTTCAAGGAGATAAATAAGATCGCCGCAGTTAAGAATGGCGTTAAGCATGTTGCCAAAGGTGGAGACAGGGGAGCAGATTATTTAAAGAAAGTTAAGAAGGTTACAGATGAAGCTAAATCTGGGATGCGGCTCCACAAAAATTAAAGGTTATATTAATATTGATGTAGAGAAATCTTGTAAGCCTGATTTAGTTTTTGATTTTACACGTAAGAATCTACCTTATAAGATTGAATCTGTTGATGAGATTCTATTCTTCCACTGTATAGAGCACATTAGGAAAAAGTACCATAGGAAGATTCTGTTAGACTGCGCGCGTGTTTTGAAGTTAGGTGGAAAAATTTATATCAGCTATCCTAACTTCTGGGAATGTGCTCAAAGGTGGCATGAGAACACAGGTGGTTTAAAAGATTTCTGGGAAGCCACATTATACGGGCGCCAATTGTACGAGTCAGACTTTCATGTTTGTGCAATGAATCCTGATGAACTTACGAATTTACTTTACGAGTGTGGATTTAGAGATATTGTATCAAAACCTGAGTCAGAGGAAATTTACAATACAATAACTACAGGAGTTAAATCTAAGCCTCCCTCACCAAGTTATGAAACTACAGTGGCAGAAGACTTCAAGAGGATGAAAGTATGCAAGTTAAACATGCCTTTGTTTCTACAAAGCCTGAACAAAGCGATCCCACAATTATAGGTCCTAATGAATGGAATGCACAACATGTTGTAATTGATAATACACCTCAATATTATTCTGCTGACTATAATTTCTCACAGCAACCTGGAGGCGCACTTGTTGTTGGTTCTAATGTTATAACTTTAAATCCTATTCCAAAGGGGGTTTTAGCTGGTAACTATTTATGTATAAGTGGTGGCACAGGAACTAATGAAGCTGTTCCTATTAATAGCTGGAACTCTACTACTGGACAGCTTATAATAACATGCGCTTTTACTCACACTGGTGCTTGGATTATTAGTAGTGGAAGTAGTGGGATTCAGGAAACTATTAATGTAGCTTCAGCTACTGGGAATGGTGGTATTATTAATTTACCCTCAGGAACTGTTCCACTCTGTGCTCCTATTATTGGTCAGAATGGTGTACATCTTATAGGCTGTGGAATCTTTGTCACAGTTTTACGCCGCACGGCAGATTATGGTGACACTTTTAGTTTTACACAGAAAGTAGGATTTAGCTTCTCGCATTTTACTGTTCAGCAAGATATAGGCTATACACCTGGAACACCTGGGACTATAACTAATCCTGTCACGAAGGGTTCTCATTTTCTTATCAAGGGTTGTAATACTGTTGAGTTCTTTAGTGTCAGGTGTGAAACCCTCCAGAAGGGGATACAAATTGTAGGTGGCTCTTGTGTTAGTATTCTCTATTGTCAATTCTATGGAATTTACGATGGCAGGTCTGGTAGTCCTAAAGTGACACTAGCAAATATCAATACGCAGTGTGATTCTGTAATGGGTATTCCAACTTATATTAGGATAGTAGGTTGTTTTATGGGTGGTAATAATAATGGAACAACTGTTACTCCTACAAATTATAATGGCGTAGGTGCAGCATTTGGTTATCAGATAGAAGGTTGTGAGGATCTTGAAATCAATGGTGGATCTACTGGTGGATGTAATATACATAATTGTTTGATAAGTCCAAACTCCACCTCAATAGTTTGTGGCATGATTCACATAATGGGCCATAAATTTGATTCGGCTGGAACTGCTGATCTCTGTATTGCACCTAATGACACATCTAAGAATACAGGTGTTATTCTAGTAGAGAATAATATTTTCAATGGTGAATTAGCAGGTCAGTACGGAATATTCGTACTTGATAATGGAGTAGGGAAACCTAATATAGTTCAAGATCTTGGAATATATGATAATACAATATTTGGATACTATCAGAATGGAATCCAGATTGCAGATGGTGTCGGTATAGATATTCAAAGTAATAAGATATATTGCTACAATCTAGCTAAGAGTACAGATCCTAATGCTGCCTCAGGTATAACTATTTTTGGCAGGGCCAGTCATGCTAGTATTAAGAATAATCTATTGGGTGGCTCACTAGCTTTTGGTGATTATGATAATGTTAATAATTGCTGCCTTCGAGGGATAATTGCACCTGTGGGCGAGCTTAGGAATATTAATAATAACAATACTTATACTGCTAATAGTATTGGCACAAAAGCTGATCTTACTTTTGTGAGAATGAGTAATGTGTCCACTTTTGCTAATCTTCCACCTACACCACAACTTGGCTGGTATGCCACAGTAAGTGACTCAAATACGAATGTGTGGGGTGCTGCTATAGCAGGTGGTGGAGCTAATAATGTGCTAGCTTTTTACAACGGAACTGCCTGGACTGTAGCTGGGAAATAAATTATGGCTAACAAACAGCCTATCCTATCAGGGAATGGCACTCTTTATTTTCCAGATGGGTTTGCTTATGAAACTAGCATTGCAGGAAACTTACAGTTGCACTCTGGTGGCACAAATCAGAATCTAGATGTTTATACTTCTGGTACTGGAGTTTTTAGAGTTAATGGAAATCCACTCGCTCCTTCAGCTTATACTGATACAACTAATGCTTCAAATATAACTAGTGGCGTGCTTCCAGTGGCACAGGTGCCAAATGCTGTTAAAGCTCCTAGCACTTTTACAAATTGGGGTGGTGGTCGTGCTATTAATACTAACTATCAAAATTCTAATCCAACAGTACGTTATGTGAGTGTAAGTTTAGCACTTGCAGCAGGTGTGCCACTTAGAGTTTATTGTGATGCTGGATCAAGTCCGAGCACACAAGTAGTTATACTTTTAGCTGCTGCCGGAGGATACATTATGTATGCTCTTTTTATAGTTTTACCTAATTATTTTTATAGAGTGGCTCCAGACTCTGGTAGTGTTACAATTAATAGTTGGGCTGAGTGGAACTAGTGGAACAAGTTCTAACAAATCGAGTAGTTGATAAACTTGCTACTAAACAGCAAGACATGAGGCAGAGGTCGATTGTAAATCTGGCCCCCTCTCAGAATTTAACAGACGCGGTTAATAGATCAGAGTTAGATCAAGTCAATAATACACTTCAGCAGTCTATAGATAACACTAATAATACTCTAACAACACTTCAAGGCCAAGGCGCTAAAGTTTACGACTTGACACTGACAACAGCTACTATAACTATTAATCCACCTACAAGTGGGACTGATTGGACTGTAATTCTTAGGCAGGATGCTACAGGTGGTCGCGCATTTACCTGGGGCGCAGGAATAACTTATGCAAGTAATATTATTGATGCATCCGCAAATACTGTTAGTACTTTTAGATTTATCAAGACAACCAAAGGTTGGGTTATGGTAGGACAGCCAACTACAGGAATGAC
>Ga0126379_10001344_pt1 | contig 14856 bp, 13 predicted proteins | sample PanSoiMetPlot_24_FD_92640 | JGI IMG/M metagenome (GOLD analysis project Ga0126379, IMG submission 92640) | Tropical forest soil microbial communities from Panama - MetaG Plot_24 | ecosystem: Environmental > Terrestrial > Soil > Tropical forest > Bulk soil | place: Panama | collected 2016-02-17 | reverse complement strand
AGTAATACCTGGGACTTGCAGGGAGCTAATGGCACCCAGATTATGCAGGAATCTATCGCAAGCGCCTTGGCCCCGGCTTGAGCGCCGCGGCTTTGTTCGGAATTCCGAACAAACTAAAGTAATTAAAGCGAACAAACCCGCCGATTCGAGCGTAAGTGCTCCGCCAACAATGAGCTAGGCGCGAACCGTCCCGCGCGCCGCGCCATGGCATCTTCGGTGTCGTCGTGAGAAACGGGAGCCGGCGTGCTCACCGTATGTGGAAGATCGAAACGGTCAGCTTGCCGTTGATGATCTCTGCCTTGCGCCATGAGCTGCGGTCGTTCAGTGAAACCCAGCGGCGCTCTTCCGTGCGATAGTGCCAGTCTTTATCGTTCTGGTAGAAGATCTGCAGGCCGGTGCCTTCCAGGATGTTCAGGATGCTGTTATCGTGCGAGCTGCGCTCGTCAAAGTCGGTCGACGCGCGCTGGCCCATCTCAGAATAGATTTCGTTCAGTTCCAGCAACAGGCGGTTGACGTCTTCATCCAACGGCTCGGCGTTCAGCCCGATGCGTTGCGCTTCCTGCAGCATGATGGGATAGCTGTGCGCGGGATAGCCGGAATTCAGATTGTCACTGATCTGCTGGGCCTTGGCGACATCCTTCAGGTGGTACGAGAGAATCTCGACACACAGTTTGGTGGAAAGAGCGCTGGACCGGTCGGCGGCGCCAATCACCAAAGGGTGAACGTGCGGAAAGAGCGCCTGGTACGGGTTGGCGGCTTCTTTGTCCGACTCTTTCTGCCACAAGCGAACCACCCGTTGCAATTCGTCCTGGCTGACGCTCACGCGATTGTTGTCGCGGTCGATGGGGGAAAGGTCGTGCGTCAGTGACGTGTCCACCGCGGAGAGATGCGCCAGAGGCCCCATCAGGATTTTGTCCGCGCCGAGCGCGAGCATGGTTGCGGCGGAAGCGCACTCCAGGGGCGCGATCGCCGTGAGCGTTCCCGCGGCCTGGCGAAGCAGATTGACCATGCGCAGCGACGCCTGGCCGTAGCCGCCGTCGGACTTGATGAACACGGACAGGCGCTCAACCTTGCCCATGCTGCGCAGGATTCCGTAGAGACCGATAACGTCATTGCTACAAATGGACCCGCTGGGCGAATTCCAGTAGGTGATAAGCCGTTCGCCCAGCTTATCTTCGATCTGGCGGATGACCTTCTGCGTTCGCTCGTATAGGATTGGTGGGTTCTTGGGTTGCGGTCGCTCGCTGCGCTCCACGGGCTGCGGCTCTTGTTTTTCTTTTCGTCTGAACACTAAAAAAAAGTTTACACCATCAAGAAGATCGGATGATCGCCGTGATCGGGTGATCGCGCGTGATCTGAGGAAACGATGTGGTAAACGCCAACAATCACCCGATCTCCCGATCACCAGATCACCCGATTGCTAACGCAACCTAAATTCTGGCCACGGGTACATCGTTGTAGCTAAGCATCACCCATCTCCACCTTATGGCCTTCTCGCTGATATTCTGCGAAGCCGCCGCCGTAATTGGCGACACGTTCAAAGCCCAGCCTGCGCAGCATACTTACGGCGATCGACGAGCGGGCGCCGCCTTGGCAGTGCACCACGATGGTGGAATCTTTGGAAAGCTGGCCGGCAGATTCCGGAATTCGTCCCAGAGGAATGTGGACCGCGCCGGGAATGTGCCCGGCGCGAAACTCGGTGGCGGCACGCACGTCGAGAACAACGTGGCCATTCTTGCGCCACTCCAGGAATTGGGAAACATCAACCTGGTCCATTGCGGCGAGTCCGCGGTGCTTCCCGCGCCAATGGTCGAGCGCCGTGGGAGAAAACCATCCCGTCACGCGATCCAGTCCGATCAGCGCCAACGCCGCTGTTGCCTCGCGCACCTGAGGCTCCAAGCCGATCAGACAAAGCTCCTCCTTTGCGTCAAGAAGGGCGCCGGCATAGCTGAGAAAGCTTTTGTTCAACGGAATCGAAATAGTTCCAGGGACAAACCCGGCGGCGAAGTCGGCCGCGGGACGGAGGTCCACAACTTGTTTCTTGCCTGAGCCGGCAGCCGTTTCGAGCGCGCCTGGTTCCAAATGAGTGGGTCCAGGCTGCGCGGCTGCGGCGCCCAGCCGGTTTACGCGCTTCATCTCGGCGAAATAGCGCGGCGGATCAGGCTGATCTTCGAGCACCTTTTCCACGAATTCCTTTTCGTCGCGCGCCAGGAAGGCCCAGTTGGCCAGCTGCTCGTAGCCCAGCGTGGTCACCGGCATTCCTCCCAGCTTTTTGCCGCACGCCGACCCGGAGCCGTGTCCCGGCCACAGCAGCAAGCGGTCGGGCTGCGAGCTGAAAGTCTTGAGCGAGGCGAACAGTTGCCGCGCTCCGGCTTCCATGGTCCCGGCCATACCCGCGGCGCGTTCCAGCAAATCTGGACGGCCGACATCGCCGGCGAAGATGAAGTCTCCCGTGAACGCTCCCACCGGATCCCCCGATGTCGCCTCATCAACCAGAAGAAACGTCAGATGCTCAGGTGTGTGTCCTGGTGTGTGCAGGACGTCGAGACGGACCTTACCGGCGCGGATTTGATCTCCGTGGCGAACCAGTTTCACACCTGGCTCGCCAGCGAAAATGTACTGCCAGTCCCGGCCGCCCTCGGCGGAAACATACAGCGTGGCTCCCGTATGCCGCGCCAACTCGCGGCTTCCCGAGACAAAGTCGGCATGAATGTGGGTCTCGGTCACCGTGGTAATGCGCAAACCTTCGGCGCGCGCGCTGTCTACATAGCGGTCGACGGCGCGGTTCGGGTCGATCACGATGGCCTCGCCGCTCGCCGGGCAGCCGAGCAGAAAGCTGGCTTGCGCAATCCTGTCTTCGTAAAAGCGCTTCAAAATCATTGTGAAAACCCTGGTCCTGGGGTGGAAATGGGGGGCGTGCTGTCTGTGTTGATTGTAGCAGGAGAGCAATCAGCACCCAGTAGTCAGCATTCGCCCCTGAAAGAGCATCGTCGATCCGGAGCCAGTCGGCACACGAGAGTAATTATGGGCTGAATGCTGAGTGCTGACTGCTGACTGCTTCTTCCTGCTACACTCAGCTGTTTGACTTTCTTCTGTGAGGGGCCAAATCTTTGCGACAGCTTCCTGTACTGGTTGTGCATGGCGGAGCGTGGGCCATGCCGGACGACGTGCTTGACGCGCACCGCCGCGGTGTCGAAAAAGCGCTGGCGGAGGGCTGGCGCGTTCTGGAGCGGGGCGGCAAGGCGCTCGACGCTGTCCAGGCTGCCATCATTTCCATGGAGAACGACGAGACCTTTGATGCTGGGCGGGGAAGCTTCCTCACCCGCGATGGCCGCGTCCAGCTTGACGCCCTCATGATGGACGGCGCCACGATGCGCGCCGGCGGTGTAGGCTGCGTTGAACGCATCCGTAATCCCATCGCCGCGGCCCGCCTGGTCCTGGACGAGAGCCCGCACGTGTACTTCGTGGGGGAAGGCGCGGAGCGCTTTGCCCAGGAACACGGCATGGAGCTGTGCCGCAATGAAGAGCTGGTCATCGAGCGCGAGATCAAGCGGCTCAGAGAAGCCCAGGAAAAAGAAGCGGCCGGGCATCCGGATTTAACTTTCGCCGGGCCACAGTCGAGTCATGACACCGTGGGCGCCGTGGCGCTCGACGCCAACGGCAACATTGCCGCCGGAACTTCCACTGGCGGTACGCTCAATAAAGATCCAGGACGAGTCGGCGATTCGTCGCTGATCGGCTGCGGGTGCTACGCCGACAACGAAAGCGCGGCGGCCTCCTGCACCGGCTGGGGCGAACCCATCATGAAGCTGGTCCTGGCCAAGTGGGCTGCCGACCGCGTTCGCGAAGGCATGGCGCCGGACGCGGCGGTAAAGGAAGCCATCGCGTATCTGGAGCGCCGCCTCAAGGGCCATGGTGGCATGATTTTGTTAGACTCGCGCGGACGATTCGGCATCGCCCACAACACGCCTCGCATGGCCTGGGCTTACAAGAGCACCCAAGGAGAAAGGAACGGGATCAAGTGTTAGGGTGGTCTCTCTGTGTCGGAAACACTAACGCTTTAATCTCTTCAACTCCACAGACGACATTACTCGTTTCGTTAGTCTGATCGCAGCTCTTTAGGTAAGATTCTTGTATTTCTTCAAGGCACCTACGATTCACTAGACCAATCTATTACTCATACCTAGTTGAGATACCTACAACGCGGTGTGCGCAATGTAGTTTGCGCCTGAGGAGACCTTCGTTACGTAACGGCAATGGCTTTCGTTACTTCTGGACGCAAGAAGATACTTGCTACACTCCTCGCTGTTGTCTCCCTCTTTCTAGCTACCATCTAGCTCTTGATAGGAAAGGAAACCACCATGCGCGTTGCGCAAACCCCAACGAAACTAATATTAGTTCTTGTATTGACGCTTCTTGGATTTGCGGCGCGGTCCGGCGCGCAAAACACGATCCATGTACCCGCTGATCAGGCGACCATTCAGGGCGCCATCAATGCCGCCCAGCCCGGCGACACGGTGCTGGTAGATCCAGGGACATACTTCGAAAACGTTAACTTTCAAGGTAAAGCCATCACCGTTGCCAGCACTGGCGGCCCGACCGTAACCATTATCGATGGCGGCGGACTCGATTCGGTTGTCAAGTTCACCACGGGCGAAGGCAATGGCTCGGTGCTCAAAGGCTTCACGATCACGCACGGTAAAAGTATGTTCGGGGCCGGGGGCGTTTCCATCAGCAATGCCTCGCCTATCGTCGATGGCAACGTGATTACGGCAAATCAGACGTGCTCCAACGGGGCGGGAATGCAGGTCGAATTCAGTTCTGCGATCGTGCGCAACAACACTATCACCAACAACTTCCGCGCGGGGTGTTCGGGCGGTACGGGTGGCGGCGGAATCGCGATAGGCGGCGCGGGAAGCGCACAGATCCTGAACAACCTTATCGCGAACAACCAGATGCCGAATACTGCCGATGGCGGCGGCATCTCTCTTTTCGCCGCGGGAACACCCACCATCTCCGGCAACACCATTCGCGGCAACACGGCGAGCGGAAACGGCGGCGGAATCGCCATGGCGAACCAGTCTGACGCCAATATCACCAACAATCTCATTGTCGGCAACAGTGCTGCCGGCCAAGGCGGTGGTGTGTATTTCCTGGTTCCCTCGGGGGCGCGGGGACCTTTTCTCGTCAACAATACCGTAGTCAACAACACGGCTTCTTCCGGGGCTGGGGTCTTCGCGGACGGCTTTGATGCCGCAGCGCAGCTGGTCAACAATATCTTCTTCAGCTCAACTTCGAGCCCGGTGGCCTGCGGCAACGGGCATGGCAACGCGAACGGAATTCTGCCTCAGTTTTCTTTTAATGATGCATTCAGCCCGGCCGCTTCCGGTTTCGCCGGTTTCTGTTCGAACCTGAACGGGGCTCCCGGCAACATCTCCACCGATCCGCAATTTGTTGACAGCGCGAATGGAGACTACCACCTTCAGGCGGGATCGCCAGCCATCGATTCCGGCAACAACTCCGCGCCCAATCTTCCTTCTCAGGACCTGGATGGCAATCCCCGCATCGCTTTCGGCAGTGCAACGACCTGCAGCAACACGGTCGATCTTGGCGTTTATGAGTTTGTTTTGACTACGACACCTGCGGCCCAGCTCACGCCCGCGACGTTCGATTTCGGCGCGATCCCCGTAGGCGGCACTAGCAGCCCGCTGACTTCGACACTGTCTGCCACACAAGGCTGCGTGGCGGTTCCCACGATTACGGTGTCCGGTGACTATCAGGAGACGAATAATTGCACGTCGATCCTGGGTACGGGCAGCAGCTGCACCATTCAGGTCACGTTTGCTCCCACCGCATCAGGCTCACGTCCGGGGTCGCTGCTGGTCACAACCGGCGGGACGGCTCTGTCGGCGACATTCTCAGGCCAGGGAGGGACAGCAATTGCGTCTCTTTCGCCCGGCAGCCTGGACTTTGGCAACCAACAGGTGACTACAACCAGTGCGCCGCAGACGATTACTCTCACTGACTCCGGAACCCTGGCCCTCCAGATCAGCGGCATCAACATTTCTGGCGACTTTGTCCAGACCAACAACTGCCCGGCGTCACTCAACCCGGGAGCCAGCTGTTCCATCAACGTCACCTTCACGCCGGCGGCCACCGGCGCCAGAAGCGGCGTGCTCGCTGTCTCCAGCAATGGGGGTGCGGCGTCAGCCAGTCTCTCAGGCACCGGCACGGCGCCGATTCCGGTGTTCTCGATCACTGCGCTCAATTTTGGCAACCAGCGTGTAGGCTCCGCTGCCACGCAAGCTCTCACTCTTACCAATAATGGCAATGGCGTCTTCAATAACAGCGGCATCGCCATTACGGGCGCTGGGGACTTTACGCAGACCAACAACTGCCCCGCTTCACTCGCGCCGGCACAAAGCTGCACCGTCAACGTCACATTCGCGCCGGCATCCCGCGGCGCCAAAGCAGCAACCTTGTCCGTCCTCACTTCTCAAGTCGCGTCACCCACAGTTTCAGTCAGCGGGGACGGCGTGGCCCCGGTGGCTGTACTCACGTCCTCTCTCACATTCCCGGCGGCGGTAGTAGGAACCAACACCACCCAAACAGCTACTTTGTCGAATGCAGGGGATGCCCTACTTAACATCGGCAGCGTCGTCACGTCCGGTGACTTCGGTCAATCGAACAATTGCCCGGCAAGCTTGGCTCCAGGCGCTGCATGTTCGATTGTGGTCACATTTACCCCGCAAGGCGCAGGCGCCCGAAACGGCACGCTGGTTGTGACAGACGACGACCCGGCAAACTCGCAGCAGGTCGGCTCCCTTGCCGGAACCGGGCTTGATTACATAATCCAGGCTTCGCCCGGCAGTGTAACGGTCGAGCCAGGCAGGGTAGCGCACTATAGCGTTTCTGTATCGGGGTTGGGCGGAACGTTCCCTAACGCTGTTGGGCTGAGCTGCGCTGGACTCCCGACAGGGGCAGCCTGCTCGTTCTCGCCGGCGTCCCTGGCTCCGGGCGCAGGGACCGCCACCTCGGCCCTTTCGCTAACCACCACAAGGTCAGGCAGGTACCGAACGCCTCCAGGTACATACAACGTAATTGTAAACGCAAGCAGCGGCGGCCTTGTGCGCTCTGCGTTTGTAACCCTCGTGGTTCACGACTGAGATCAAGAGTGAATCATTCTGTGCGGCGCCACCAGGCGCCGCACTCTTCTGAGGCCGTGGCAACGCCTAATTAGAGAACCCAAACGCAGCTACTTGTCGTAGTGCAGCAGGGAGAACACGTCCGTATCCGGGAACTTCTTGCGGCCATTGAGAAAGTCCAACTCCACAACGAAGCCCATCCCTACGATCTCTGCGCCGAGGGACCGCGCCAGTTGCGCGCAGGCGTTGGCCGTGCCGCCGGTGGCCAGCAGGTCGTCCACGATGATGACTTTCTGTCCAGGATCGATGGCGTCTTTGTGAATCTCCAGGGTATCCAACCCATATTCCAGCTCGTAGCTCCACTTGACGGTTTGGGCGGGTAGCTTGCCTGGCTTGCGGATGGGCACGAAACCGGCGTTCAGACGGTAGGCCAACGCCGGACCGAAGATGAAGCCGCGCGCCTCGATGGCCAGCACGGTGTCAATGTGCGCATTGAGGTAGTGCTCGGAGAGGGCGTCTATCAGAGTGGCGAAGCCGACTTTGTCCTTAAGCAGGGTGGTGATGTCGTAAAAAAGAATGCCCTTCTTGGGAAAATCCGGGACTTCGCGGATCAGTTTTTTGAGATGATCGCAATTCGTGCCGCGGGTGGGCTGTTGCATCGTCTACCAGGCTCCTTCAATGCGAAAAGTTGTGAGACCAGCTACCGGCTCGGCCGGCAGCTCTTGCACGTCGTCCACGCGGGCGGCTCGGGGACCGGCCTGGAGCTTGCTGCGCAGGGCCGCATGTTGTTCGGCGCTGCCCATGGCGAGGACTTCCACGGTGCCGTCAAAGTTGTTGCGTACCCAGCCGGCGAGCCCCAGCTCCCGCGCTTCATAGTCAACGAACCAGCGATAGCCGACGCCCTGCACTCGGCCGCGAACAATGTAGCGTCTTGAGATCATACGTGACTCACTGCCCGAGTTCAGGCCGCGGCAGTCTTCAGACCTCCATGGGCCTTTTCGAATGCCAGTTCACGCAGGTAAAGAAACAGCGGAAACGCCAGAGATACTCCGACGGTAAGCAGAGCCAGCACGGGCAACCATCGCAAGCGAATTCCGAGCTTTGCGCTCTCCGCCCGCATGAACACGAGCAGCACCAGCGAAGAAACCAGCACGTCCATGCCGAAGAATCCGCCAATGCGATTAGCAAACAGTTGCTGGACGAACAACCGCAAATGCAGACCGTTCGCAGCTACCCAGGGGAGAAACTGCCAGTAGGGAAGGCCGGCACCGAGAACGCACAAGCCCAGGTAAATGGTCTTCAACTTCATGGATTGCCCCCGCACATTCGCGTGGCGCCCGCCGTGCGTCCCACTTACGCCCGTGAAAGATAGGCGCCTTCCGCCGTGTCCACGCGGATCTTTTCGCCTTCGTTGATGAAGGGTGGTACCTGCACCACCAGCCCGGTTTCCATCTTGGCAGGCTTGGTGACGCTGGATGCCGTGGCCGACTTCAATCCCGGCTCAGTCTCCACCACAGTGAGTTCCACGGTCTGCGGTAGTTCGATCCCCACCGGCTTGCCGTCATAGAACTCGACTCTGATCTGCAAATTGGCGGTGAGGTAATCCACGGCATCGCCGAGCACGTCTTTCCCAAGATGTACCTGCTCGTAGTTCTCGGTATTCATGAAGCAATAGCTGTCGCCGTCCTGGTAGAGATACTCCATGGGAATCTCGTCCACGGTGATTTTTTCGATCGGATCGGCGGAACGAAAACGATGCTCGAACATGGCGCCGGTGCGGATGTTGCGCAGCTTGGCCTGGATGAACGCGCGCAGGTTGCCCGGCGTGCGATGCTCTACTGTAAAGACCAGATGAAGGTCGTTGTTGTGCTTGATGATCATCCCCGGACGCATCTGGGTTGCTGGAATTGCCATGAGTTAAACTCTTCTCCTTGAAAAACTGATCTGATGAGTCTTGCCTGCTGCTAGCGGGGAGCAGCGAAACAGACGACCGGGCCTCCCGGCGAACAAAGGCCGCAGAAACGAACTATAAATTTTACCGCAAGTCCGGGCATGTGGCACAGTTCGGAACATCTGTCCCGCTAAGCGGGACCCGCCCGCCGCGGCGGTCTGCGAATCCCTAGACGGTGATACCGCTCGTGGGCCAGTTTTTCATACTGACCCCACTACCGGCGATGGCGCCGGTGCCACACAAGCCGGAACTCCGGTCGCGCCTGAGCTCGATTTTTCCAACAGTCCTGGGATAAGGACAACTTCCCTTGCTGGGATTTTTTCTAAATATCAATTGGTGCGAGAGCAGGGGCTGGCGCCGAAATGGAATGTGTTTGCGGCGCCGGCAGCCTCTTGGCGCATTGCCAGGATGCAAGACACGGCAAGTCAGTCGGACCAAAACACTTCGAGGAGGAGAGGTTATGGCCAGGATGGAACGTCTCAAGGATTACGAAACGCCGTTGGCGCGGTATCAATTCGATAGTGGGCGAGCACGGGACATTGCTTTTCTGGTGGCTGGGGTCGGGATCGGTGCCGGGGTCGCTCTGTTATTGGCGCCCAGCAGCGGAGAAGAAGTGCGTCACGCCATTGGCCGCGGCTACCGCAAGACCATCAAGCGCATCGGCAGGCGCACCCAGGAGCTGCGCGACCGCGCTGAAGACCTGCTGGAACATGCCCAGGACTTGCGCGATCACGCGCATGATCTGCGAGAGCGTGGAGCCAATTTGCTCCGCTTCGGACGGGGCCGGGGTGCCGAAGTGATACGCCGGTATCGCGAAGCTTGAGAAACGCTCGTGCCAACTTCATAGTCTCTAACATCCTGACTGGATAGCTAGGGATCTGTCCCACCCATTTACGCTTCTAAAAGGGTTACGACAAGGTGTCTCCAGACGACAAAAACCGGCGACACTTTGTCGCACTCGCCAGTGCATTTCTTTGCACTTTCTAATCTGCCTCCTGAGTTAAGCCTCATGTTTTCAGTTAGTTATAACAAAAGTACCAGTTCGGCACGCGGCCTGCAGTAGTACGCCTATGTACGCCATGGATGGACGGCACGGGTCTATCAAAATGAGACAGTTTCCAAGATGGCAACGGTTTATCGGCGCTTTGGTCGTCGCGCTGCTGGCTGCGGCCCCTGCGTGGGCCGGGCACCGTAAGCTTTCTCCGGAACTGAACGACAAGCTGGCTAGCCTAAGCACCAGCCCTCCCGTGTCTACCGCAACAGGCCCACAGGTTGATGTGATCATCCAGTACCGCCCTGGGGCGAAATTGAGCGACGGTATCCAGAGAGTGATCACCGCGGGCGGCACGCACAGGAGCCGTCTGGATGTCATCAATGGCAGCCTGTTTCATGTGCCCGCCAGCTTGCTTCCTACGCTGGCCAACGACCCTGATATTGTGTACATCTCGCCCGACCGGCCGACCATTAAACTTTCGCCGGACGACTACATCCTCGACACGGCAAGCATCAATCCGATTCTTCAGTTGGGTTACAGTGGGGTCGGCATTGGAATCGCGATCATCGACAGCGGTGTGAACGCCACTCATCCTGACCTCGTCGGCTCGCACGGGTCGCGCGTGGTGTACAGCCAAAGCTTCATTCCCGGCCTCGACGCCAGCGATCAATTCGGTCACGGCACCGCGGTAGCTGGACTGGCGGCGGGCAACGGCAATATCTCGAACGGGTGGATGAGAGGCGCAGCGCCACGCGCCAACATCATCAACCTGCGCATCCTGGATGCCAATGGAGCCGGGACTGACAGCGCTGCGATCGCGGCGATCCAGCGCGCTATTCAGCTGAAGAACACGTACAACATCCGCATCATCAACCTGTCGGCCGGCCGCAACATTTTGGAAAGTTACAAGCTCGACCCTTTGTGCCAGGCTGTGGAGCAGGCTTGGAAAGCGGGGATCGTGGTGGTAGTGGCCGCAGGCAACAACGGCCGTGACAACACCATGGGCACCGACGGATACGGGACGATCACGGCGCCGGGCAATGATCCCTACGTGATCACTGTGGGCGCCATGAACACCCATGGCACACAGAGCCTGGGGGACGACACCATTGCCAGCTATAGCTCCAAGGGTCCGACGCTCGTGGACCACGTGATCAAACCTGACATCGTTGCACCTGGAAACAGGATTGTGACCTTGCTGGCCAACGGCAGCACGCTGGATAAGAACAATCCAGGCAACCGGGTATCACCGTCGGAGTATGGCAGCAATTCGTGCACTTCATACTACACGTTCATGAGCGGCACCAGCATGGCCACGCCCATCGTAAGCGGATCGGTGGCACTCATGCTGGAATACATTCCCAGTCTCACGCCCGATCAGGTAAAAGCACGGCTGATGAAGACGGCCGAGAAATCGCATCCCTCGTACAGTACCGAAGTGGCCAGCAACGGAAGCTCCTTCAACACGCAATACGACATCTTTACGGTTTGCGCCGGCTATCTCGATACCTACGACGCCATGGCCAGCAACGTCCTCCCTTCAGGGACCGCGTTGTCTCCCATTGCGGTGCGCAATCTTTCCGGCAACGTCTTTCTGCAGGCCGACACGTCTTCCGTCTGGGGAAGTTCGATCGTTTGGGACGAGTCGATCATTTGGGACCCCAACGCCTTCCTCGACGGCACTTCTATTATCTGGGGCAGCTCCGCGGTCTGGGGGAACAGCACCCTGGCGGGCAACAGCATCGTCTGGGAGCTGTCCGTGATTTGGGACAGCAACATCGCTGGGCCTTTCTCGGAATCCAGCGACTACGACAAGAACTAATCAGCTTCTGCTGTACCGGTTCTTTTGCTTCTCCTGGTGTCGCTCCACCGCCAGCTCAAGCAGCCGGTCGATAAGGTCGGCGTACTGGACGCCGGACGCAGCCCATAACTTCGGATACATGCTGATGGACGTAAAACCGGGCATGGTGTTGATCTCGTTTACATAGATCTTTGCGGTCTTTCCTCGAACATCAGGGTCCATCAGGAAATCAACGCGCGCCAGGCCCGAGCAGTCGACGGCCTGGAAAGCGCGCACCGCCATCTGCTGGACCTCTTTCATCTGCTTCCGGCTGATTCGGGCCGGGATGAGAAGCTGGGAGCCTTCGTCAAGATACTTGGCGCTGTAGTCATAGAATTCAGCGGAGGGAACGATCTCGCCGGCGATCGAGGCTTGCGGTTTCTCGTTGCCGAGCACGGAAACTTCCAGTTCGCGCGCTTTCTGTTTCTTCCCGCCCACGCCCTGCTCGATCACGATCTTGCGGTCATACCCCGCAGCCAACTCAATCGCCGGGCCCAGCTCTTTTCTGTCGTGGGCCTTGGAGATGCCTACCGACGATCCCAGATTCGCCGGCTTGACGAAAACCGGGTACCTCAACTTGTTTTCCACTTCGCGCGTGACTCTTTTCGCATCTTGTTCCCACTGGCTGCGCAGGATGGTCACGTGCTTGACGATAGGCAAGCCGGCGGCAGCAAACAGCTTCTTCATCACGTCTTTGTCCATGCCGGCTGCCGAGCCGAGCACGCCCGCGCCGACATATGCGATGTCCGCCAGTTCCAGCAACCCCTGAATAGTTCCGTCTTCGCCGAACGTGCCGTGCAGCACCGGGAAGATCACGTCCACGTCAATCCCTTGTTCCACGCCGCTTGTTTGAGGCGTCACGCTCTCAAACGGGATCAGGCCATGCGACTGCGGCACGGGGGGCACAATCACGGCTGCACCCTTGGCCAGCACCGCGGCCCCGGGCGTTGCCTGGGGATCGCCCGCGCGCAGATGCCGGCCGCTCTCTTGGTGCGGGTTCTCTCCGCGAAGCAGGCGCTCGGCGTGCGCCGGCGTGAGCCAGCGGCCTTCCTTGGTGATGCCGATGGGCACCACCTCGTATTTGTTCTTGTCGATTGCCTTAAGGACAGAAGCCGCCGACAGCAATGAGACTTCATGCTCGCCGCTGCGCCCGCCAAAGAGAATGCCGACCCGGAGTTTACTCATCAGGAATTACTTTAAAGCAGCACGCAGGAAACGTGAAGCAGCTAACCAAAAAATCTCACCACTGATAACACTGATGACACTGATAATTCTGAAATAGGTGGAGCAGTGTTGATCAGTGGATCAGCCGTGACTTGAGGCGATGCTGGTGCTCAGAGATTCCGTCCGAAGGTGGCGCGCACGCGCTGCGATTTGCGGAAATACAAAAACCAAACAACAACGTAAATTAAGGAGCGGATTGAATACACGAATGTCATCGGCTCACCCTGTCCCTCGTTTGTCAGCTCAATCGAACCGATAATGGCCAAGAGAGAGTACACGGTGGTGACGCCAAAATAGATCCAGAGCAGAGTGAAGGCAACCTGTCGCACGTTCCATACGAAGATCCCAACCACCACGCCAAAGGCGATCTGTGCAATTTCAAGGACCATCCCCAGGAGGTCAGAGCCTGCAGCTGAGTTGACCTCGCTTAGAAGCCACACAGGTCCCAGAATTACTAATGCAATGCAAAAGAAGAGCAGCCATCCGCCGACGCCTTGCAAGTCTTTACGAATTGGGATAATGGGTGCGGCTGAAGAAGGATCCAGCGCAGGGGCAGGCGCAGCGGACGCCGGCGCTACAGCCAGTTTGACGTTGGCTTCCCTGCCGCAGACAGGGCAGATGTCAGAAGTGTCTGGTATTTGCTCGCCACATCGAGCGCAAAACATGTCTCATCATGCTCCCGCAGATTGCTGAACAACTGATTGCTGACGAAATCTTCACAACCCGGCTTGTTCGCCGGTCTGGCAGTCCTTGGCGGTGGTTTTCACAAAGTCCACCAACTTGCCCTCGCTCTGCAAGCGGAGAAGCTCCTCAAGCGGCCGGGAGGGCACAGGATCGGCGCGCAGGATACCTTTGTAAGCCTTCAGCGCGCTCTCCACGCCGGCTGTGTACTGCGCCACACGGTCACCTTTCTTGTCAGGATGCTCGATCAGAAAAGTCACATTGCCCAAAACAACCTGCCCCATCACCTGGTTGGCGTACCGGTAGCGCGACTCCATGAAGTCTTGTCCGAGCAACTGGGGGCAGACATCGACCGTGATATCGGGGACGTCCTCAATCCATTGGAGCGCCCACCGCGTATCCTCATACAGACTCTTGTCCAGAGGGTTTTGCTCGAGCTTGTGCGTCAGGGTAACGAAGCGGGTACGTTCTTCGGCGGTCGAGGGCCCGCGCTTGGGCTGGTCTTGAGAAACAGCGAGCGCACATAGGCCAAGCACGACGAGACAAACCCATAGAGTCTTGTGCATTCTTTGCCTCCACTGGCGCCGAGCGAAAAAACTTTATCACAAGGCCCAGGAAATTTGCGTAGAGACGTGACATTGCCACGTCTTGGAGACGCAACGGTGTCACGTCTCTACGTTGAGATCCTCGTTCATCCGGCGCATATCTGCGGCACCTGGCTACAGAATCTTTTTCCCGAACGCTGACAGCGTCAGCTCCACAGCCAGGTCGGCGGTGCGATTGTGCTCATCGATCACGGGATTGACCTCCACGATCTCGAAGCTGGTCATTCTTCCGTGGTCGGCGATGATCTCCATGGCCAGGTGGGCTTCGCGGTAGCTGGCCCCACCACGGACCGGCGTGCCGACACCGGGCGCGTCTTCGGGATCGATCCAATCCATGTCGAGGGAGACGTGATAGCCGGCGGTGCCGCGTCCGGCCACACGCAGCGCTTCCTCGATCACGGTGCGCATGCCGCGCT
>Ga0126379_10001342_pt1 | contig 14861 bp, 16 predicted proteins | sample PanSoiMetPlot_24_FD_92640 | JGI IMG/M metagenome (GOLD analysis project Ga0126379, IMG submission 92640) | Tropical forest soil microbial communities from Panama - MetaG Plot_24 | ecosystem: Environmental > Terrestrial > Soil > Tropical forest > Bulk soil | place: Panama | collected 2016-02-17 | reverse complement strand
TCCCGCGGCGCAGTTGCGGCGCTCCTGTCCAGACGCGTTTGCCGGATGCAGTCACTACATCCACGCGGTAGGACGCGATGGAGGGCGAATCGCTCACATCGATCTGAAGGTATCTCTAGATGCCAGCCGGTAAGCATCCAGAGAGTCTCGGGGTCGCCTCCCCACTGCCGGGTCCCCAGGTGGAAGCTAAAGAGCACCTCGGAATCGCTTAATCCCTGCCGATATTGAAGTAAGTGATTGCGGGGCGCGGAAATTCTCCAAATTTTCGTAACTCAATCCGAAATTTGCCTGCGCTTCCATCTCCGTAAGCCTCAAGGCGCAGCTGTTCGAGCAGGGGACTTTTAGCCCCGCCTCCAGCCGGGCTTCTTCGGCTCTAAGTTGTGCCAAAATTGGCCAAAATTGGCTGGGTAAACGCCGCCGCAGCCCGCGCACCAGCGCTTGGCCGCCGCCTAAATTCGCGGCTCGGATCCATTCATGCGCGAGAAAACTCTCGGCGATCCATTTTTGAATCGCGGGTTTTGATTCCGTAATCCGCCGCAGTTTCGATGAATTCGGAAAAGGCGGAATCCAGATCCCAAACCTCCTCGTAAAGCGCGGAAATGTTTAGGTCTGTCGCCCCAAGGTCGAGCCAATCGCCGGTGGCTTCAAAGGTCTGTTTGGCGCTTCTGTCACGCTTGCAAAGCGCCCTGGTAATCGGATCGCGCCCGCGACGCCGGAAAGGTAGCGGGCAGCGGCGATTTTATAGTCGTGCGCCGGAGCTCTTGCGAATCCCTCAGAAAAGGCTTGTTCCGCGGCGCCATAATCGCCCGCGGCGATTTGCTTCCGGGCCTTCGCGATCAAGACAGTGAACTCCGCGGATCGCCACCAGCCGGACTCGGGCGGCTCCGGCGCGGGTGGAAGTTGAGGGACGCGACACCACCACGGAAAAGGCGACTACCACGCAAAGAAGATACGCCGCCATCTACCCTCTTTTTTTGGAGATATAGGCCAGCATATCAGAGAAACCTGGGTTTTCGCATCGTCTATTGGACCGGATTTCGACAGAAACTGCATCGGCGGCTGGTCTTGGGTTTTGCTCCGGATACAATAATCTCCATGAACTATTACGGCGGAAAAGAACTTGCGGCCGCGTTCCGCACGGTCCGCAACAATACGATTCAGATCGCGGAAGACATTGGCGAGGAGCACTATGGATTCCGGGCCACGCCGCAGATGCGAAGCGTGGCTGAGATGCTGATCCATATCGGCCACGTACAGGACTTTGTGTACGAAGTCCTTGGCGCGCAGAAGCGCGATACGATGGCGGGGTTCGATTTCATGGGCTTCGTTGGGCCGCGCTTGGCGGACGAGAAGTCGGGCCGCTCGAAGGCGGATATCCTGAAGCTGCTAGCCGAGGGGAGGGATCAGTTCGCCGAATGGCTGGAAACCCTTCAAGATGGGTTTCTGGGCGGAACGGTGACCATGCCCCCGGGCGGGACGCCGCCCTCTCGCGTTCGCTTCGACATGCTCCTGGCAGTAAAAGAGCACGAGATGCATCATCGGGCGCAACTGATGCTTGTGGAACGGATGCTGGGGATCACGCCGCATCTAACGCGACAGCGGGAGGAGATGATGGCGCGGATGCAGCAGCAAACGGCGGCGAAGCCGTAAGCCGGCAATTATTCTTTGAAGCTCGCGTTTAGCGTGCCTTTGGCCCGGGCAACGGGAAGCAGAGTCGGATAAAACTGAACGAAAGTGTTTTCCACGGCTGCGTTCTGGCTATGACACCCGTAGCATGCCGCCGTTTTGGGAAGCACGGGAGCCGTATCGGAATTGGTTCCGAAGGTGAAATAAGCCCATTCTCCTTCCGGAGCGCGGGAGCGATCCTTGACCTCGGCTCCAATGCCGATTAGATCCGATTGGTAACGGCCCACCGATCCTTTATTCACCGTGCCCTGGCTGGAGGCCCGGCGCCGTTCGAGGACGAAAATGGTGTGGTCCGGCCAATGGCCGGTTTGAAGAAATGCCCGGTAAGCCGCCGGATGGACAAAGGCGTCATCAAAATCCTGCCGGCCGTCTTCTGCCGGCGCGCCGTAAGTCATTCCGATGCCGGCGCTCAGGAAGATCCATTCGCGGTAGTCCTTAGGTAGGACAAGTTTGCCGTCCGGCGTGAATTGCGGAGCCGGAGCTTGCGGCGTGGTCTGGCTGTTGAGTCCGATAGCCGCGACGCAGATGAGAGCGAGAGCGACGGCCCATTTTTTCATGCGTCGAGGTCGAAGGCGCTTTCCAGGGGGATTTCGATTTTCGGGTTTTCCGTGCAGAGAATCGTATAGGCCGTGCCCTGCGGCTGCTGGCGCGAGTAGTATAAAGCGGCCCTTTCCTGAGGATCGATTATCCATATGCATTGAACTCCGATTGACAGATATTCTTCCACTTTTGAAACCATTCTCACCAGCGATCTTCGGGGGCAAGGATTTCGATGGCTAGGAAGGGCGGCTTCGTTGGGAATCCCATTCCAGCGCTGTCGTCGGGCCAAACGCCGATGTCCGCCACGCGGTAGCGGGTTGGGGTGATCCTAATGTGGATCACTGGTGCGATGCGGATGCCCAGCGTCTTGCGGAACGGATGCAGCAAGCTGAGCACGGTTCCGAGGACGGCCGAGTGGAAGAATTCGCCCGCGTTCCTTTCCACAACCTCTCCGTCCAGATATTCGGCGGCCGGCTCGAAACTGGTATGGAGGTATTCTTCGACGCTCATCAGGACTTTAGTGCTCATACGCGCCTCACTGGCATTATGGCAAAGCTTCGGGCGGTATAGTCGAAAAAAGACGCTTACATTCGACTTTTTCCGCGTAAGGCGGCGTCTTTAGAAACGGAGCAAGTTCAGTGATCTTCCGAGAGGTCGAGGATCGCGACCTGATCGCGAAGGCGAGGCGGGGAGACGTGGAGGGCTACAACCTTCTCGTGTCCCGATGGGAGAAGCGCGTCTTCAACTATCTGCTGCGCCTGGTTTCGAATCGCCCGAACTCAAGGGAAGACGCGCTGGATTTGTGCCAGGACACGTTCTTGAAAGCCTATCAGAACCTGCCTAAGCTCGAGGATCCGGCCCGTTTTTCCGGCTGGTTGTTCCGCATTGCGCATAACGAAGCCTTCTCCTTGTTGCGGCGCAACCGGCCGGAAGCGCGGGACGGACAAGCCTCTCTCGAGTCACAGCCCGCCGAGGCCGAAGCGGGACGTATGTTCCCGCTGGAGCTGTCGCTGGCCGTCGACGGGGCTTTGAAGCGGCTCAGCGACGATCAGCGGGAGGCCGTGCTGCTGAAGATTTATCAGGGGTTCAAGTTCGACGAGATGGCGGAGATTCTGGATTGTCCGGTTTCCACAGTCAAATCGCGGCTCTACACCGCGCTGGACGTGCTGAAGTCAGTTTTGTCTCCGATTGCTGTGCGAGGTGAATGATGAGTTGCGCATCTTACGATTGGAAAGGTTACGCGCTCGGCGAAATGGACCGGGCGGGGCGAAGGGAAGCTGAAGCTCACGCCGCGCTGTGCGCCGATTGCCGCGAGGAGCTGGCGGCGGTCCGCATGGCGCTGAACGCGCTGTCTACCCTGCGCGACGAGGAGATCCCGCGGCGGATTGCGTTCGTCTCGGACAAGTTGTTCGAGCCGCGGTGGTGGCAAAGGTTGTGGAATCCGAATCTCGCGGCGGCATGCGTGATTGCAGCGGCGGTCCTGGTGCACGCCTTTGCGCGGCCCGCGGAAAGCCCGGCCCGCGTGCAGGCGGAGATCAACGCGGCGGTGAACAAAGCTGTGGCCGAAGTAGAAGTGCGGCACGCCGAGCAGACTGAAAGAATCCTTTTGCTCTACGATGAGCGATTTATGAATATGTATAAGACCACGGCAGGGTTGGTGCGACAATGAAAACTTCCACTCGAGTTGCTTCGCTTTTGATTGTTTTCGCGGGCTTGGCCGGGACCGCCGTCACTCCGGCGCGCATTAAGCGGCCCTTGCTGCGCGATATGGAAATCAGCCTCGACGACCGCATTGGAAAAATGTGGCCCGACAATCCCTTTGCAGTGGTGGGCCACACGCGCGCGCTGTATCTGGAAGGATACGGGGCTGTTTTCACGGCGGAAATAAGCCTGGCGTTTTCGGGGCTTTCGCCGATGCATGCGTTCTTGACGCCGCAGGACAAGGCCGGCGTGATAAAGACCAAAAACGATCGTCTGCCCCAATTAAAGAAGACGCTGGAGGAGGCGCTGGTGGACTCGGCCGCTTCCGCGTCCTTCGATCCGCTGCCCGCCAACGAACAGGTGGTGATCGAGGTTATTCTCGATCGATACGACTGGGAGGACCGGCCGGCCTATCCGGCGGAAATGATTTTCCAAGGGACAAAGCAGAAGTTGCTGGAAGTGAAGCGCGCCAATGGCGCCGGGATGGCCGAGGCGATCCGGGTGATGGAGCACTAGCCCGCAAAGGAGCGCGCTCCGTTTTGTGGGCGGTCAGTTATTAGAACCATGCGCCTGGGCGAGATCCTCATCGAACGTCACATCATTGCGCAGGAGGATCTCGATCGCGCGCTGGAACTGCAACGCGAGCGCGGCGATAAGCTCGGCAAAATTCTGATCGATCTGGGATTCGCCGCGCAACGGGATGTGCTGGCGGCGCTCTCCCAGCAGTTGGAGATTCCGCTCCTTTCCATCGAAGGGCCGCCGGCAGTTTCGCCCGAACTGGAGGCGCTCGCGCCGAAATTCTTAAGGCAGTTCCGCTGTCTGCCAGTGGCGCAGCACGATCATACCGTCACGCTGGCGATGGCCGATCCGCTGGATTTCGAAACGCGGACGGCGGTTGCGTCCTGTACGGGATTAGCGGTGACCCCGGGGCTGGCGCCGGAGCGAGAAATCCTGGACGCGATTGACCGCTACTACGGGCAGTCCGCCAAGAACGACGCCGAAGCCGGCGCGGCTGTTTCCGACGCCGAAGACCTGGAGCATCTTCGCGACATGGCGAGCGAGGCGCCGGTGATCCGGCTGGTGAACGCGATTGTGGCGCAGGCGGTGGAGAAGCGCGCGAGCGATATTCACATCGAGCCTTTCGAGAAGGAATTTCGAGTTCGCTACCGGATCGACGGAGTGCTTGCGACTCAAGATCCGCCGCCGCGCGAGTTCAAGGCGGCGATCATCAGCCGCGTGAAATTGATGGCCCGGCTCAATATCGCCGAGCGGCGTCTGCCGCAGGACGGCCGCATCAAGATCAAAACACTGGGCCGCGAGGTGGATTTGCGAGTATCCACTCTGCCTACGCTGTACGGCGAAAGCGTGGTGATGCGCCTTTTGGATCGCTCCGCGGGAGACTTCTACGATCTGGAGCGGCTCGGCTTCGATCAGCGCATGCTGGCTCGCATGCAATATTACACGTCTCTTCCGCACGGCATTTTTCTGGTGACCGGGCCGACCGGGAGCGGCAAATCCACTACGCTTTATTCCGCGCTCAAGCGCGTGAACCAGAGCGACAAGAAGATCATCACGATCGAAGATCCGGTGGAATACCAGATGGACGGAATCAACCAGATCCACGTGAATCCGCAGATCGGGCTGACGTTCGCGCAAGGGCTGAGGCACATTGTGCGGCAAGACCCGGATGTGATCATGGTGGGCGAAATTCGCGACCGCGAGACGGCGGATATTGCGATTCGCGCGGCGCTCACCGGCCACTTCGTTTATTCCACGCTGCACACCAACGACGCGCCCAGCGCAATCACCCGGCTGGCGGACATGGGCGTGGAGAATTATTTGATGACCAGCTCGCTGGTGGCGGTGCTGGCGCAGCGGCTGGTGCGGATGATTTGCGAAGAGTGCCGGACCGAGGCCGGCGAGGCGCACACGCCCGATGGCGAATTGATCCCGGTTTACCGGGGCGCGGGCTGCGGCCGGTGTTTTGGCAGCGGATTTCACGGCCGCCTGGGAATTTTCGAACTCATGGAGATGAGCGAGGAATTGCGCGGGCTGATCATGCATAACGAAGATGCGACGAAGATTACGGCATGCGCGCGCCGAGGCGGCATGCGCAACTTGCGCGAGGATGGATGGCTGAAAGTCCGGCGGGGTGTCACGACGCCGGAGGAAGTGACTAGAGTGACTCAGGAGTTTTAGGAGGGTGGGCTTGAGCCCGCGCGAGGCTTCAGCCTCGCCGCTTGAGCGTGGCTAAAGCCCGCCCTCCAATTACTATGGCGACGGCATTCCATTTTCGAGCGGTGGCCGCAGACGGTAAAGCCCGCTCGGGCACACTGACCGCCGAGAGCGATAAACTCGCCGCGGCCGAGCTGCGGCGGCAGGGGCTGATTCCCGTCTTCATTGGGCAGGAGCAAAAGAAGGGCGGAATCGAGCTGCGGCTGCCGTCGTTCGACCGCGGCAAGCGGCGCGATGTTCTCTTTTTCACGCAGGAGATATCGACTCTGCTCAACGCCGGAGTTCCGCTGGACCGCGCGCTTTCTATTGTCAGCGAGCTGACCATGCGAAGCAGCTTCCGGTCGCTGGTGCAGGATGTCCTCCGGATTCTCAAGGGCGGCAAATCCTTCGCAGACAGCCTCGCGGCGCATCCATCGCATTTCTCCGAGCTGTACGTCAACATGGTGCGGGCGGGCGAAGCGTCTGGGGCCCTCGAACCGATCTTCGAGCGGCTAGCCGAATTCGAGCGCACGCGCGACGACCTTCGCGGCTACATCGTCAGTTCTCTCATCTATCCTGCGCTGCTGGTGTGCGTGGGCATTTCATCGGTCTTGGTGCTGCTGGAATTTGTGGTGCCGCGTTTCGCGCAGATTTTTTCCGATCCGCGCATGAAGATTCCCACGCCGACTCTGGTGATGATGGAGGCGAGCCGCATCCTGCAAACGTGGTGGCTTCCCGGCGTTGCTTCGCTGGCGCTGGCGATCGCGGCGTTCACCGCCTATATCCATAGCGCTTCCGGCCGATTGTGGTGGGACAGCTTGCGGCTGCGGATTCCTCTTTTGGGCGATGCGCTGCGAAAAGCCGAGACGGCTCGCTTCGCGCGAGCGATGGGGACGCTGGTCGCTTCGAGCGTGCCTCTGGTGCAATCGATCGGCATTGCTCGCGGAATTTTGAATAACCGCCGCATCGCGGGGTCGCTGGAATCGGTGGCGACGGGAGTAAAGCGTGGCGAAGGCATCGCTACGCCTCTGCGCAAGGCCGGGGAGTTTCCACCGCTCGCCAGCCATCTGCTCAGCGTCGGGGAGGAAACCGGACGGCTGGATGCGATGTTTAATCGTATGGCCGATATTTACGACGGCGAAACGCGCACTTCCATCCGGCGCTTTACTTCGCTGTTTGAACCGCTCATCATCCTGGTGATGGGCATTGTGATCGGATCGCTGATTTTGAGCCTGTTGCTCGCCATCACGAGCATCAACGACGTGAATATATGAGGAAGACAGAATACAGGAGACGGAATTCAGAAGCCGGCGTCACGCTCATCGAGATGCTCGTGGTCGTGGTGATTATCGGCTTGTTTGTCGGCTTGGTGTCGGTGAATATGTTCAAGAAAGCCGACGAAGCCAAGCGGACGGCGGCGCGCGCGCAGATCGCGAATTTCTCGCAGGCGCTTGGGCTTTACAGACTCGATACGGGCGCGTTTCCCGCGACCGAGCAAGGGCTGCAAGCGCTCCGCGCCAAGCCCGACAATGGCGCGAACTGGAACGGCCCGTATTTGCCGCAGGACATCCCGATGGACCCATGGGGGCGTCCGTACCTTTATAAATATCCTGGCGATCACGGCGATGAGCCGGACGTAATGTCGCTCGGCGCGGACGGCCAGCCCGGCGGAGAAGGGAACAATGCCGATATCGTCAGTTGGGCGGCGAAGTAGCGAACGCGGCGTCACGCTCATCGAACTCCTGATTGTGATGACGATTGTGGCTCTGCTGGCTGGGCTGGCCTATCCGTCGGCGGTAGCGGGGCTGGATTCGCTGCGACTCCGGTCGGCGGCGAGCCAGGTGGCGTCGTTCTTAAATACGGCGATGGACCGCGCGGAGCGCCGGCAACAAGCGGTGGAGCTTCGTATTTCTCCGGGCGAGGACGCTCTGGGCGCGCGTTCGGCGGATTCGAGCTTCACCACGGTGATGAGCCTTCCCGATTCGATCGCCATCGCTTCGATTGAGCCGCCGGTGGTGAACGCGGAGGGCCAAAATCAGCCGCGGCGGTTCCTGCTCTACCCCGGCGGCACGCTGCCGCGTATCGCGATTGAACTAGTCACCAGAGACGGTCGCAAGCGGCGGGTCCGTGTGGATCCAATCACGGGCCTGCCGCATTCGGAGACGGTGGAGAAGTGAAAGAGCGCGGATTTACGCTGCTTGAAGTGCTCGTGGCCTCGGCGATTATGGGCATCGCGGTGGCGGGAGTCTTGAGCGGGTTGGCTTCGGCCTCGCGCAACGCGTCGAGGCTCACGCAATACGACCGCGCGGTGCTGCTGGCGCGAGAGAAGATGAACGAGCTGCTGGTGGACCGTGGCGCTGCGCGCAATGTTCCGCTGACAGGCAATTGGGAGCCGCCCATCCCAAACGCAGGCTGGAACGCTCGCGTGACGCCGTTCGAGGCTGCGCCAGGCTCCGGTCCGGGTCAATGGGTGATCGACCGCGTGGAGCTGGAGGTTTGGTGGATAGATGGCCCGGCGCGGCGCGCCTTCACGCTGGAGGGATTCCGCCGCGGTCTAATCCAGCCGGGAGATGTAGTGAAGTGATCCTGGGTTTGTATCAGGGCACGACTTCAGTCGTGCCGTCTAAGCCGCGGCGATCACTGGGCTTTAGCCCCCGCTGCCTTTCTCTTTACCAAATACGTGAAGCAATAAGGATACTGCTCAGGCCCCTCTGCCAGCCCGGCTTTCACCGGATTTGCCGCTATGTATTCCCGGTGACGCAAGAAACTCTCTTGGTCTACGATGCGCACTTCCGAGAAGCCTCCTTGCCATACTTCCCCCAGGTAGCCGTGTTCCTTCCTCAACCGATAGGAGAATCCACCTTTGATGAACTGCATCGCTCTTTCGACCGTCATCTCCCGCCCTACAGTGAGCAGCAGGTGGAGATGGTTCGGCATGATCACAAAGTCGTGGATTCGGAACCTTCCGGCCGCCACATAGGAACGGAGGACGTCAACCAGAAGCAGGGCGTTGCGCTCCGACTGCAACAAAGGGCTCCCGCCGCTAGTCTTTGTGGTGGCGAAGAACGTACGCGCCGGGTCGGCGATTCTTTGGGGATTGGCGTTGCGAGCGGGTTTGGACATGTTCGCAGGGGCTTAAAGCCCCGTCTCCTGTTGCGTCTATTCGGCACGACTGGAAGTCGTGCCCTGATACAGGAAAGTGCCGGCTACCCGGGAAAATTCTCAAGCGCGGAGCGAGGCGTCACGTTGGTCGAGCTGATGATCGCCATCACGCTGGTGGCGGCAATCGTCGCCGGCTTGCTTTTCGCCATGCGCACCAGCCTGCTGACGTATCAAAAGCTGAACGGGCGGCTGGAGGACGATACGCGCACGATGCGCATTGAGCAGGCGCTGGAGCGGCAGATTTCGGGCTTGGTTCCGCTGGTGCGCGACTGCCCAGGGATCAAAGGGGATGAGCAGTCGCTGAGATTCGTCAGCGCATATTCGCTCGCCGAAGGATCGCGAGGCTATCTGCGAGTGGTGGAATATGTGGTCGCGCCCGATCTCTCGGGCGGCGGCGTCCGCTTGATGATGAACGAAAGGCTCTACAGCGGGCGGTGCTCGCCTGATCCTCCTCTCATAGACGGAGAATCCACTGAAGCGGCGGGGAAGCTCAAGTATTGCCGCATCGGCTATCGCGAGTTTTTCGCGGACAACATGATGGCCGGCAATTGGGTCGCGCGATGGGACCGTCCCACGCTGCCGGGCGCAGTGCGCATCGAGATGGCGCCTATCGACGTTTCGGTGACTCGTCTGCCGATGTTGACGCTAAATGTTCCGGTTCGCATCACGCGGGATTTGGGAACGGTGTATGTGGACGAGCCAAGGTGACCGCGGCAGCGCGCTGCTGACCGTGCTGTGGATGTCGATGGCGCTGGCGGCGATTGCGTTCGCCGTTTCCTCCACCGTCCGCTCGCAGACGGATCGCGTAAGCACATCGGCGGACGGCTTACGTTGCTCCTATCTGGCTAGCGGCTCGGTGGAGCGCGGAATCCAGTGGATGATGTGGGGGTGGGAGGGCGATTATCGCAATCCGGACGGATCGCCGCGATTCTGGGAGCCGAATCTGCCTCGCATGTACATGCATTATCCGAGCGGCGAGGCGGCGGTGGAGATGATTCCGGAATCCTCCAAGCTGAACATCAATATGGCGAGCCCCGAGGATCTCTATCGTTTGCTTCTGGCGCTGACCGACGACCCGGCGCGGTCGCGCGATATCGCCGCGGCAATCGTGGAGTGGCGGTCGCCCGGCCCGTCCGGAGCGAGCACGGCGCCGGCCAGTTTGGCGCAAGGGCTGAATCTTGCCAACGCTCCGACTTTTCCGCCCCGGCACGCGTCTTTTGAAGAGGTTGAAGAATTATTGCTGGTGCGGGGCGTGACTCCGGAACTCTACTACGGCAATTTTGTGGGCGACGCGGAAGGGCGGCTGTACGCCCGCGGCGGCCTCCGCGATGCCGTCACCGTGTGGGGCGCCATCGCCAACATCGACGTGAACACAGCGACCCCAGCGGCGCTGGAAGCTCTGGGAATACCACCCGATGGAGTGGCGCGGATCATCCAGCGGCGCACCATGCAGCCCTTCAAGAACCTCGGTGAGGTGGGGCAACTGGGCGTATCTTCTGCGCGCCTGGGAGTGGGCGGCAACTACATCTGGACGCTGCGCGCCACGGCGCGCTTGAAAACGCCCTCGGGTGCGCCGTCCGACGTCGTGCGCTCGGCGTCGGCGACGGTGAAGCTGCTCGACAAGAGGCAGTATTTCCAAATGCCCGTGCATGTGCTGCGCTACTACGACGACGCCTGGTCGCAACTGGCGGTCGCGCCGCCCGGGCCGGAGGCCCGGTTCACGAGCCCTGGAGGCGCAGGCCAATGAGTCTCAAGAAGTGGCTTGCGTTCGGCAGCGGCGTGGGCATTCAGATCGCCGGGCCGAAGGGGGCCGAATCGCTGCACATCTGCGCGGTGCGCGTGCGGCCATCCGGCGCGGGGGCCTTGGGCGACGGCGGACTCGTCATTGAGGATTTCGCGCATCGGCCGGCGGGAGAGTGGGGCGCGGAATACGTGGCGTTTGCGAAGAAGCTCGGGCTTGGAGGTGCGCCCGCGGCGGTGCTGCTTTCCCGGCACGACGTCATCGTGCGAGTCCTGCCGGTTCCCGGCGTCTCGGACAAGGATCTGGAAAGCGCCGTGCGCTTCCAAATGGACGGCTTGCATCCCTACAACGAAGAGGACGTGTACTTCAGTTGGAGCCGGCTGGGCCGGACGGGCAGCGTGCTGGTGGCGATCGCGCGGAAAGAGCCGGTGGATCGCTACGCGGCGCTGTTTTCGGAGGCGGGCGTAAAGGTGGCGGCGTTTGACTGCTCGGCGGCAGCGATTTACTCTGCGCTGCGGCTCTTCGGAGAGCGGCCCGCCGCGGAAGTGCTGGCATGGGACGAGTCGGCAGGCGGGATCGAGATTTATGGAGAGAGCGCGGCGAAGCCGGTGTTTTCGGCGGAATTCGCGCAAGACGCAGACGACAAACACCGATCGGCTGCGCCACCCGATAAAGACCAGCCGGATGCGGCCCCGGAAGAAAACCAGCAGTCTGCAGCGACTGATGAAAGCCGGCGGCCCGCGCCGCAGGCGGCCTCGCTCGCGAAGGCTGAGATGCGCGCCGATCCCGCGCTGGAGGCGAAACCTCTCGCGGAGCTTCTGAACGCTTCTTCGCCGCTTCCCTTCGCGGCCGCGTTGCTCTCGGCGTGTCCGAGGCTGAGCCTGCCGCTGAATCTGCTGCCGGAGGACCGGAGGGTATCGAGCTCCGCGTTGCGATGGGCGGTTCCGGCCGCGTTGGGCGTGGTCGTGGTTCTTTTGGCCGTCGCTTTCGCGGTGCTGCCATCCTGGGATCGCCATCGGTACCTCAAGAAACTGGATTCGCAGATTGCCCAAGTGAATCCGCCGGCGGCCCGGTCCAATCAGCTCGATAAAGAGATCGAAGCTCTGCGGCGGCGGACTGAATTCCTGGACGATTTCCGCCGCCAGTCCAAATCCGATATCGACCTGCTCGCGGAGCTGACCAAGGTTCTGCCGCCGCCCACATGGCTGAACTTGACGGAAATTTCGCCGCGTCAGGTATTGATCGGAGGTGAAACTGACCAAGCCGAGCCGCTATTGAAAGTGCTGAACAGCTCAGCGCTGCTGGAGGCTTCGGAATTCCAAGGGCCGCCGGGTCGTACCGCGACGGGCTGGGTGTTCCGGATCCGCGCGAACCGCAAAGGAACACGCCCGTGAAGTTCTGTGGAGCAGGCTTTAGCCTGCAACGGGGACTTCAGTCCCCGCCGTCGGCTCCGGGGCTAGAGCGGTGGCAGGCTCAAGCCTCCTCCACTTGGAGGCGGCCATGACCCTTCAGACGCGCGACCGGCGCGCGCTCACGCTCCTCGGCGGGGCCGTGGTTGTCTTCGGGATCGTGTACTTTTGGCCGGCGGGCGGCGCTCCGAAAGTGGTCTCTTCGGTGGATTCCATCACCGCGTCGGAGAAACGCTTGGGCAAGCTACGCGACCTCGCGGCTTTGGTTCCGCAGAAGGAAGAAGTTCTCAAGGGCGTTTCGTCGGAGCTGGCAAAGCGGGAAGGCGGACTCATCCAGGCCGGCACGGCTCCGGAGGCGCGTGCGCACTTGTTGGAGGTATTGCGGAAGCTCTGCGGTGGGGAATCCATCGAGGTGAAATCGACGGAGCTCGGCGCCATCGGGCCTTTGGGCGATTCTTACGGAACGGTGGCCGCGGCGGTTCAGGTGGACTGCCACATTGAGCAGCTCGTGAATCTCTTGGCCGCAATCGCGGCGCAACCCGAGTTGATCGCTGTCACGGACCTGCGGATCACCGCGCCCAACGATTCCAAAGACAAGATCATCGGCGTGCGGATCGGCGTCGCGGGAGTAATCGCGCGCAAGCTGGTTGGGGACAAGAAGGGAAGTTCCTAACCTAAAAGGCGAACCATGGCGAACCGGAAGATCTGGTTATTGAACCTGGCGCTTGTGGCGCTGGCGGGCTTGCTGGGCTGGCGATTGCGGCTGATTTGGCTCGCGGGAGAAACGCAGGAACGCGCGTTTTTGTCGCAGGCGCCGAACATACGCGCAATCATCGCGCCGCCTGCGCCTCCTCTGCCGGCGCCGGTGAAGCCGGCCGACTACGATCAAGTGGCGCAGCAGATGCTGTTTTCGCGGGATCGCAATCCGAACGTGATCGTGCCGCCGCCTCCAGCGCCTCCGCCTCCGCCGCCTATGCCGGCGCTGCCTTCGTACTACGGGCAAATGGCGATCGCAGGCCCGCCGGTGGTGCTTTTGAGCGTCACGCCGAACGGCGAGCAGAAGAGTTACCACAAGGGCGAGGAGGTCGGCAAATTCAAACTGGTGGCGTTCGATGCAGATTCCATCACCTTCGAATGGGATGGAAAGAACGTGGTGCGCAAGCTGGCGGAGGTGACGGGGAAAGACACGGATAAGCCCCCGGCTCCCGCGGCCGAGGCGCCGGCGTCGGTGCAAACTTTCGCGCCTCCGGCGGACGCCCCGAAGACCAACATCACCGCGGAACCGCCCAAGCCGACGCTCTCGACCAAACCTGCTGCGCCCGGCAACGATATGGGCGCCGGCTTCCGCGCCTGCATTATGGGCGATAGTTCGCCCGCGGGCACCGTCGCCGAGGGCTATACAAAGAAAATCTCGCAGAGTCCGATGGGACCGCAATGCTTCTGGGAAAAGAATAAATGAAAAGACTGACGAAACAGGTCGGGAGGGTGGAGCAGGCTTCAGCCTGCAACGAGGACTTAAGTCCCCGCTCAAGGTGGCGGAGGCTGAAGCCTCCGTTGCAGGCTAAAGCCTGCTCCACCGCTCTACTTCTTTTCGGCGGGTTGGCCTTGGCGCAGGCGCCGCAACAGCCGCCGGCGCCGCAGCCGGCCCCCCCGCAGCAACAGAGCGTGACGCAGCAGCCGCCGCCGGTTCCTGTCGGCAATATCAATATCCCGAATGGCTCGCTGCGCGAAGTGGTCAATCAGCTCGCGCAGGCTCTGAAAATCAACATCGTTCCCGATCCCAAGCTCGGTGGCAACGTCACCATCAACACCTACGGTGAACTTCGCAATCTGGATGCGCGCAATCTGCTCGAAATGATTCTGCGCATCAACGGATTCGGGCTAGCGCAAGAGGGCGACCTGTATCGCATCGTCCCCATGAAGGACCTTTTGAAGCAGGCCATTCCGTTCCAGCGGCTGGAGGCGAAGGACATTCCGGAAGACGAACAGAGCATCCTCAATTTGATTTTTCTCAAATACGTGACGGTGGGGGAGCTGACAAAGGTGCTCGACCCGTTCACGGGCGACAACGCGGTCATGCTGCCCTACCCCCCAGCGAATCTGCTGTTCGTGCTGGACAGCCGCCGCAACATGAAGCGGCTGATGGATCTGATCTCCATGTTCGATAGCGACACCTTCGCCAATCAGAGGGTGCGGTTGTTCGAGCTTAAGAACTCCCGGCCTTCGGATATGGAAAAAAGCCTCCAGGCGATTCTCGAATCGATCTCATTGGATCCGAAAGCTGCGACGGTGAAATTTCTGCCGATCGACAAGATCAGCACGTTGATCGCGGTGGCGCCGAATCCCGGCGTGTTCGACACCGTGGCGCAGTGGATCCAAAAGCTGGATATTCCGGTCACGGTGAATGC